>WLWD01006335.1_pt1 | contig 66701 bp, 51 predicted proteins | sample 6712731 | NCBI WGS metagenome assembly WLWD01 (sample SAMN12718690, study PRJNA576275) | sponge metagenome | isolation source: marine sponge | host: Mycale hentscheli | place: New Zealand: South Island, Marlborough, Capsize Point | collected 2014-11-01
GGGGGGGGGGGGGGGGGCAACTCAACAAGTATACATTAAGTCTTATTTTTAAAAGTAATGGAGTGAGCACAAATGGCAGTAAGACTATCTAGCTAGGATGCCTAGCAATGTCTTGAAAGTTAGAACTACAATTATTTACCCGAAGGTACTTCTCTAGTCCATACTTCAGGATGACAATAAATGTTTTATTCATATCTCCAGAAAAGCACTCTGCTACAAATTGCAGATTGTTTGAAATCAAGTCTGGTAAAGGGTTTTCAATAACATAGGAACCACTAGCTGTAACCTTTATTGGCTTGATAAACAAACATTTCTATGGAATTTTTGTCCCGTAAGACTGCTTAATGCTGTAGTACCAGAAGAAAATGGGGGTAAACCTAAAAAAGCTATATTTTCAGAGGGAAGAAATGCACCTGCTTGCAAACTATAATAGATGACATATCCATATTTAAATAAGTATTATTCATCCAGGAACAATAACACACACCAGGTAACAGCAAACATCAACCAAGCATGCGCGCGCACACACATGGGTGAATAATGGAAAATAGGGTACATGTTATATATACATATTCTATTTTCCAGTATATATAACATGTACTCTATTTTCCATTATTCACCCATAATACTATCTTGCTTGCTTGCTAATTAAAGGTGGTGTAGTAAAGAGAAACCTAAATGGCCAGACAAAGTATACTGCACTGGATGAATCAGTATTAGTGTGACAGCAGTTTTTTTTCTCCTAATTTGAATGAATTATGAGTTTAAAATAACTGGTGTGTCCCAGGTTCAATATTTTTTTTGTGTGTGATTTATTTTAAATATGTATTTTTTTTAAAGATGGGAGATCAAGCTTCAGAAAGTAGAAATTCAGAAAAGGTATGAACAGGCAAGCATAGGGTGGAAAAGGAAATGATACATTAACTAAACTGTGTTACACACAAACACACTTTATTATAATATACTAGTGGTGTGCTTGAGCACAAATGGCGAGCAAGCCTGATAGTTAGGTAACATAAAATGTTACTATATATTAGCTTACTTTATGCAAACACTATAATAACAGTTATGACCTTTTATTTCAGCAATAAACCAGTGTTATTATTTGTAATTTATAGCCAACAAATATGGAATTACTACTTGCCTCAATTTCCTATTGATAACTTCTGTAGTATCAAATTTTAGTTACTTTGACTATCTGAATTAAAACAAAAGACAATCAATTTTAGCACACAAATACAAAATTACTTTCTTACCTCATTTTCTTGAGCAGTGGTAACTTTTGTAGTACCAAATTTGAGCCATTCTGACTATTTGAATTTACCAGTCACTGTTGACAACAAGCTCTTAGCTACAAAAAAGAAAGGCCAGAGTTATTTTTGGATATTATTTTAGCTAACCAATATGGAATTACGCAGTGCTTCATTTAAGGGGGGGCAGGGGGGCATTGGCCCCCCCTTAGCTGAATCTCGCCCCCCCTTGTCCTCCTTAAAATTTTAGGGTTTGCATGACTAAGAAAGCAGTGTTATTCCCATATACTTTGAGTGGTTAAGTTGCAAAGGTTAGGCACATCCCATTGCACACCCATTAATGCATCTAATAGCTTGATGACTGTGTGTTGATGAAGCAGCTGCAAATGAAGCAGCTGGGAGGTGGTATAGGGTAGATCAGCACCATTACAGTTACCAGTACTACAGTCAGATGCAATGCAATAATTGTCATATTCTCTTCTGGACAAAATGGATTTAAAGTCTTTTGCTAGTACTTCTACTTCTGTTGAAAGTACTCTTGGCAGCAGTGAAGACGAGTCTCACTCTGAGTGCGAAGAACCCAGTCAACCTAAAAAGCATTGTGGTAGTATCACAACTAAAGGAAAGAAAGGAAAGTATTGCAGTAAGTCCAGCACCAGAAAATACTGCAAAATATGGGAAAAAACTTTTGATTGGCTTGACTATGATAAGGACAGGGATGGTGCATTCTGTAAGATTTGTAAAAAGTTTAGTTCACTTCCAAGCCAGAAAAGTGGAGGTGTATGGGTGACTAAGCCTTTTTCTAATTGGAAGAAAGGTGTGGAGAAAATGAAAGCCCATGAAAAAAGTAGTTCTCACTGTTTGGCTAAAGAGTCAGCATTGGCAGCAGAGGGAACACTGACAACTGGATCTGTCTTTCAGCAACTTCAGAGAGCTAGCAAAGAAGAGAGGCTCAAAAATAGAGCAGCTGTTAAATCTCTCATGAGGTGTACCCATTTTCTTGTGCGTAACCATATGGCTCATACCACAAACTTTGAAAAACTAGTTGACTTAGTAGTATCTTGTGGTGGTGATACTCTTGCTTACTTCATGGCAAACACGGCAAAAAATGCTGCGTACACATCCCACGTAGCTGTTGTTGAGTTTGTGGAGGCTCTGGGTACATGGGTGGAAGAGTGTACATTGAAGCGCTTGCAAAAAGCACCATACTACAGCATTATGGCTGATGAGTGCACAGATATTGCTTGCATTGAAGAGCTATCTCTATTCTGTCGTTGGGAAGAGGATGGGATTCCTGAAGAGCATTTTCTTGAAATCATTCATTTGAAAAAGAGTGATGCTACAAGCATCTACTCAGCTTTGATTGAATGTTTGAAAGAAAAGAATCTCCAAGTGAACAAAATAATTGGAATGGGATTCGATGGAGCAAGCACTTTTTCTGGAAAAAAGTCAGGAGTTCAAACTCGTATTAAGGCCATTGCTCCTCATGCTCTGTTTGTTCACTGTCGGTGCCACTTGTTGCAGTTGGCTTGTGTGCAAGCTGCTAACTCCACTCCAGGAATAAAGCATGTGTACACAACACTTACTTCCTTATGGAAATTTTTTCATTACTCGCCTAAGAGGACAGAATCACTGAAGGAAGTACAACATGTCTTTGATATGCCAGAACTCAAGGTGCTCAAGCCATCTGATACCCGCTGGTTAGCACATGAGAAGTGTTTGAAGGTAGTGAAAGCTAGCTATGCTGCAATTGTAACAGCCCTAGACAATATTCATGACAGTACACATGCACCAGAAGCGCTAGGACTTAGTAAGGCTCTTAGCAAACAGGCATCTATTGCAGGAATATTTTTGCTAGATTATACTCTTCCACAATTGGGTAAACTGAGTAGAACCCTCCAGACAGAATCCCTTGACTTGACAATGATTTCTACTCTGGTAGAAGCTACTCTCATTGGATTGGATGAAGCTACCTTACCATCAGCAAATTGGGTTTTAGAGCTCATGGATGAGAAAAGCAGTCTGGAACTAGTCACAGGAATAGCTATTTCTTCTGATGACATACAATCCTTTCAGGAGAAGGTGGCTAAGCCTTTCATTGAGCTTCTGAAATGTAATATTTCAAATCGTTTTTCGTCTTCTGGAGATGTAGTCAGAGCTATGAGTATTTTTGACCCAAAAATACCATGTGCTGAGGACTCTATTCAAGGCTATGGTGAAGATTACCTTCATACACTTCTGGACCATTATGGAACACAGAAAGTAGCCAAGACTTTGGATGGTGAAGATACTGTTAAACAGGCATTGATTTCAGCAGATGTTTGCACTGAGTGGAAGACATACAAGCAGTATTTGGTGAAACAGCCAAAGGAGAACATGAAATTGCAATTGAAAGAGCTGGCTGCTAACGACATGCTAAAAACTATGTTTCCAAATTTAAATGTGCTGGCCAGAATAAGCTTAACTATTCCTGTTACAACTGCCTCAGTGGAACGAAGCTTTTCTCAAATGAAGTTGATTAAAACTCGCCTCAGAAGTTGTTTGAAAGACTCTAACTTATCTTACCTGATGAAAATAGCCATTGAGACTTCAGACAAACTAACTGATAGTGAACTTGAAGGTATAGTGGATATATGGAGCAGGAAAACCAGAAGAATTGCTGTTTAATTTTCTTTGCCTCATGAATTTCTTCCTCAATTTTTGTCTCACTTAAGTTATCACCACAAACCCTTTTGATTTTTCCTTTAACAACTATTATAATCTTTAAATCACACCTAAAAATAGTTATGCCTCTTCAAATCACACAAAAATTTTATGCCCCCCAGAATTTTGAATGTTTAAAATACGCCCCCCCCTTCACAAACTTTCTAGATGAAGGCCTGATTACGTACTTACCTCGGCTTCCCTCGAGTAGTAGTAGCTTCCTTAGCATTAATACTACGGCATTCTGACTACCAATGGCTCTAGACAACCAACAATCACCACTCGGTATCCCCCTAAAACGGCGAAGTTTTGAAATTAAGTCTGGAAAAGGGTCTTCAATGCCATAGTAACCGGTCGAATCAACTTTTTGTGTCTTGAAAAGCAAGCGTTTTCGCAGGAATTTTCTCACACTTCGGAGCTTAAGTATAAAGTAAGGCTTGCTTAATGCTGTAGTTTCAGAATAAACAGGAGTCAAGCCTAAAAAGGCGTGGTTTTTTGGAGAAAAAAGTTCCCCGCGCACGCGTTTAAAGGGCATACGTACCATCCATCCATACATACATACATATATATATATATATAACATATACCCGATTTTGCATTGTCCACCCCTAATACTGCTTTGCTCGCTCGCCAATGAGTAATGGAACTAACTTGGTTTATTCAAAGAGTAGTTGTTGTTTTTTGGTCTGAATAATAACCTACTCAGCTAGCTAATTTCTGAATGCATTAGGATTGACCACCCGTTTGCGATTGGCACATAAAAGCTTGGGTTTTCGTTTTCAATCAAATTCACTAGTCTTAAATGATTTAATACACTAATTGACATTTCAACCACACTACAGTGGCCATCATCAGTATTGAAAGATTAATGAATTTGATTGAAAGTGAAAATATGAGTATACAGTCACACAGGAATATTATTAAAAGCTCAAGATCATCAATTCTTTAGAAAACTTTGTACTAATTTCAAAGGTGATCCTACTGAATATAATTGAATCTTTCAGACAGTATGTTATTGGCGAGCGAGCGTAGCGAGCGAGACACTTACAGGGGTAACACAATCGAAAATCGGGGATGTTTGTTTATTTATTTATATATATGTTTGGACGTATGTATGTCATTTTGTACTTTGACCCTCCATATTTTTGTGTTCGCTCCGCGTTCGACCCCGTCCCAAACTTCACTAAACAGAATCCTCCGGTTTAGCGACCATTACCCGTATCACCTTAGAAATTGAATTGTTTACTGCTTTGAATTCTTTTGCGGGTGCAGTTTAAACGCAAAAACTTATGGTAGCTCCATTTCTATTCGAGTTAGTCGCTATTTGTCACAGTTATAAGCCCTACTCAACAGCATTTACTTGTAAATTCATTGTCCACTAGACGAACCACGAAGGTAAGTTGCGTAGGTATGTTCAGTTGTGTGAAAGTATTGAGCGTTACAACTACTATTTTAGAATGTCACAAAGGAAACTTTAAATAAAGTAACTTGATTTTGTTGCTTCTTTTTCAATTCAAACAGTTGCTGGGAGCTGTTACTATGGCATTGAATCCCTTTACCGCATACGTAATTTAAAAACTCGACTATATTTTAGTAGCTTGAGTGTTACTTGTTAAAATCAATCATTTAACAATAGTGTAGTTTAAGGCTCGCTCGCCATTTGTGCTCAAGCACACCACTAGTACTCTGGCTTTTACATGTACATTTTAGATATTCAGCCATAGACCATTTTGTTGTTGTTGTTGTTTGTTTGTTTTTTAATGTAGATTTCTCAGTATTCTCCTGGTACGTATATTGTGTGATTTTCTTTTCTTTTATGTAGGCTAGTGGTGATGATTATGTGGTTCGATTACGAGGTCTCCCATACTCAGCTCAAGTAAAGGATGTAGCTGACTTTCTTCAAGACTGTGAAATAAGAAATGGTATGAGTGGTATAAAATTCACATTCACTGAAGATGGCAGGCCTTCTGGGCAAGCTTATGTGGAATTGTGCTCAGAGGCGGATGTAGAGAAGGCTCTCGGTCATCACGAGGGAAGCATGGGATGGAGGTATGTGGAAGTATTTAGAGCTCTTCACTCTCAAATGGAGTGGGACCTGCGCCAAAGTGATCCAGGATCATCAGGAGGAGAGGGTGTGGTCAGGCTTCGTGGACTTCCTTATGGGTGTACTGAAGAACAAATACGTATATTTTTTTCTGGTATGTACTGTAGATGATCTGTATATACACATACTTCACATTGACTGAAATTTCAGGGTTCATACAGGATTTCTTTCTGGGGGAAGGGAGACTTGTGTGTACTCAGCCACACTCTTTTTTTTTTAACCCTTGTAGTTTGATGCACATGCTTATATGAGAGTGTTTATTTCACACTGATGTGTGTTTGGTCACATGCATGATTTTATAGCGTTGCTCCTTGTAGAATTTGACTTTAGCCAATGTATATACTTCCAAATCCCTAAATACTTTCATTTATTCATGTTTTTTTTTTCTGCTTTGTATTTTGTTTGGTTGGTGGTTACAAATTGCATTGTGCAAACTCACCATACAGTGAGTACGAATACAAACCATATTGTCTCAATAAGTACAAGTTTTTGAGTATTTTTGGCTGTTGTATTGTATTTATTAAATTTAATGGGTACACATTTACACTTTGCAAGGTAACCATAAGGTAGAAAGTAATCTTCATTGTAATTTTTAAAACCAGCATGGGAATGTGTTATTCCCAAGTTTTGGAATTCATTTGTATTCCTGAATAGTTATACACATAGGCTAAGTAGACCTTGAAAGTTTGCAATGTGCTTGTAAACAATTTCTAATAGATACTTTTCTATCTTTGTCTTGTGAGTGTTTGAACATGGAAAACAGAGCTGTTGTTGTAGGAAGCAATGTTGCTGGCTGTATCATGTTCACGACATGCATGTGGCTCTAAGATATTGTGAATGAATAACGTTTGTTCCCCCTTTCTAAAAATCATTCAAAGCTCGAAGGACAGTCACACAATCTCTTACAGTCATTCTAACATTAGCTGTGCATTCAAATTTAGTCAACTGGTTGATGACATATGGCATGCAGTAAATATACGTATGACACAGATTACTATCAAATTCATACATAAGTAAGGTAGAACCTCAGAGATGGAATTTATCAAACATCTGAATTAACCGAACGGCGAACGGAAATTATGATAGGTATAAGGTCGTCAGTGCAATCGGCGCTATACTGCACTGAAGTGGAACACCAGCATGCATTGGTATGGCTTCCTGTTAATTTAAAAAGGAAAGAATTATCGTTTCTCAAGAAGCTTGATGTTTGAAGAAAGCACATCGAGGAGATCTTTGACTGCAGTTGCTCTGGAGTTTTGTGTAGGAATGTCCACAGTTTCAGACGTCAAGAGAGACAGGCAGAGATTAAAGAAGTTTGGATCAGAATCAGCTGACTCTATTTGCCTGAAGAAGAGGTGCATTGTCAGGAGAGCTAATGATGAAGATATGACAGTATCATGCATGTCTGGTTTACATGTATTTCATGCGCAATAATTGAATTTCAGAGTTAGATGATGTCCTCTTCAAAGTTACATATTCACTATTTAGAGTTACAGGTAAGCCTCATTTCCCAAAGGAAAATGTCAATTGAATACCTCTTGAATGACATTATATCCTTGTGTGGCCTCAGGGAAAGGTGGACTCCGTATGTGAAGACACCCCTGACATTAACAAAGTGACTTTTTACACATGTACCATTATTTAGAATTGGTACAAATTCTACAATTTCATTGCTATGTTTTACGCTGACCTTAATTTTCTACCCATCTAATACACTCTTGTAAGTCTTTTTTGTTTGTATGTTTGTTTGTTTTTATTTCTGCAAACAATAATATTAAAAAAATTTCTATCTGCTATTATTCTACTTATTATTTAAAGCCATTCGCTCTCTGAAATACAGTGCTTTGAAAGGCCAAATTATATTAACCATTAAATCCAATTTGAATCAAGTTATGTATAAGAGGCTGGTTGGACCACTTGTTGACCAAATCCAGCGATTAAATTTCACCCAGAGTTGATGTGGAGGCTTTGCTGGCAAAATCCTTCCACTTCCCTTTCTCCTTCTAAAGAAAAGTAGCCAACCCTCTGCTGTTTACTGAGAACTGCTCTCCTGTGATTCAATCAGTAGCTAGCTGCCAATAGTTCTCTTGATCTGCCTAGTATCGACTAAGATTGAGATTATGTGAAATGAGAAATATATCACAGAATAAGAATCTATTCTGGTCCTTGATGTTTACATTGCCAAGCTCCAACAACACATAAATATTCTCTCAAGAATGCAATTATATCTGTTCATTTCAAGTTCCATTTGTGTCCAAATTATTCTCATGTTGGGCTTGGCTCTACAGTTGAAAGAAAGGACACCAATTATTAAGATTAAAAAATTCAATATTTTGACCTAACCTCACATTCTGTACTACAAAATTTTATGGAAGATATACCTTTTCCAGAGCTTAAAACATAACATACATACATACATATATATAGTGGCTCAAATTTGTGCACCTGAAATATTAGATACGAAACAGCCAAATCACGGTTGAAATGATAGATTGTGTTATTGTTTTTTTATCGTGCGTGTTTTACCTTAAAATGATAAAACAAATTTCATAAATTATTTGTTTGTTAGGGCTGCATATATCAGCCATAGTCATGCAAAGGAGTGAGGAAGGACGAGAAACTGGGGAGGCTTTTGTCAGGCTGGCCTCAATGGATGATGTTGACAAAGCACTTGAAAGAGACAAAAAAGAAATACAGCATAGGTATGTTCCACTCAAGATACAATACAGGCAGAATGTGTATTACAGTTGAATATTTTAATATTACTGTGTGTGTGACTGTCCACCACAATACTTAGAACTAAATAAATTTTCTTTACCTGCCAGGTTCTTTTTCATAGAAAAAGGTTCCTAATTTTGAAGCATTTATTACCAATGACATATGGGACACAGTTGTGAAATGTGTAATACTACAATTTTCTTCGTACATTATACTTTAAGCTCAGAATCATCTTGCTCCACAACAATTGTTTATGCTGCTATACTCTGCAAACTGTAACAAAGAACTTTGAATAGTTGCTCTTTGTTGTTGGTTTTTCTAGCCATTTTAAACTTGAATTTTATTTGTACATAAATCTGGATGAAATTTGTTTTGCTAGCAAAAGCCAGTATTCAAGTATAATAATATGTGCTCTGGTAAAATTGAATCCCAATGCTTCAGAGAGTACTAAAATACCTTACCTTTCAATATGATATAATAAAATATATTGTAGAACCTTGCTATCAAAAGCTAAAACATCTTGTTGTACGCAATCACAGAGAATTTACTGACTGACAATGATACATTTAGTTTATTCACACAAATAGCTACACACATGGAAGCTTACACTATAGCTTATAATCCAATTATATACACATTGAGTTTTAAACCTATAAATATGTATATAATTACGTACGTGTATATTGTATGTGTGTATGGTACTAAAGAATGACTTGGGTCATAAACAATACTTCAAGACCACTATTGACATTCTGTGCATTTTTTTCCTTGTGAATGGTCACATGTACTAATATTTATATACGCATTGCTACTGTCTGTAGATATGTTATCATAATATGCTACTGTATAGATGTATTGTTACTACTATTATCATAATATTGTTATAATGGGCTTTCCTGGCCTTCCTCTTACTGGCAGGTACATTGAAGTATTTCGTAGCTCTCAGTCGGAAGTGAGACCCATCAAAGGTGGCCGGCCCACCCCATACAGTCGCCCGGGAGGCAGGGGTGGGGGGTTCATGGGATACGGGACCAGTGGAGGAGGGGGAGGGGACAAGTTCGGTAGTTCGGGGTACGAAAGGAGTTATCGAGGCGGAGGAGGTCGGGGAAGGGGCAGTGGAGGGCGTGGAAGAGGGTTTGGGTATGGAAACGGAGGAGGAGGAGGAGATGGAGGTATATATATAATTTGGTAACATTAACTTGCTTATATAACTTCTTTCATAGTAGTCAGTTTGTTCAAAATTGTTCAAATCGTTTTGGTCTTAAAGAAAAGAAAGAAAATTGAATGTAAGAGATATTTTAACTATTTACAGCAACTTGAGGAAGGAACTAGTGATAAGAAAGGGATAGTATACCGTGACTATACTTTTTTCCCAATGTGACTATTGCTATATTTGAGAAACAAATCTTAAGCCTTGATGTGAAAACTAAAACTAAACGTAAGTATATTACAAATGCGAATGTAATTGCACTTTGTAAACATGAAGGGTCATTTACCACAGTGGAAAAGTTAGCCAACGAGGACCTAATAACTAAAGAATAGTATTAAAAGGAATTAAAATAAAGGCAGTAACGGAAACTCTAAATTTAGATGAAGGGTGTCAAGTCCACCATTGTGTATGAAATCAATTCTTATCACAATCATGAGATTTCACAATATATATTTATTTTTAATATTAATCATACCTATTTTAATTATTACAGGTATTATTATTAATATTGTTACTAGTTTGTTTTTTCTTTTCTAAAGTCCTCAGTCACATTCAATCAAATTGCTTTCTCTTTGTTCTCAGCAGTTAACCCTTTGAGCAAATACATGGTATATTTTAAACTGAAAAGACCTCTGTGGGTTGAAATGTTTGTGAACAATTTTTTTGAACAAACTGAATACTGCAAAAGAAGGTAGAAGAATAAATATATTATTACTAAGTGAACATAGTAAATATGTCTATAATTACACACCTTCTAGGTGAGGTGTAGTACATAATATGTCTGTTGGTATATTGTTTTTTCAGACACTTACTTTGCTGACCAACTTAAACTTACTGTAATATATATAATTTAATGATTACAAAAATTTTACATGTGAAGAGCTTTTAATACCATGTTTTGTATAATGTGCGTTACTGCATAACTGCTCTGAATGATCAAAAATAGATGTAGCAGCTTTCTTTGTGTTTGCAGCCTAAATTATTTATTAACTTGATAATGAACTTGATGACAAATGTTGCAGTTATGTATGTAGAATGTGCCTAGGTGTAAGTATGAACCATATTACTGTGGTAGAGTTGCACTGGTATCACAATTTGCCTATGTTACTCATGTCGGGTACAAATGTTTATCCCAGAAGTTCTAGTGGATGCAAGGCTTCCTCTATGGCCACTTTTAGTAGTGCACATTATTGAAACTGGAATACAGCCATGACAACAAAAACAAGGAAAGAAGTTGGGGGAGGGTAACACATGTGTTTGAATTTAATATAGCTAACATTGATAAGAATATCAACAACAATCAATATAGACAAAGTATAATATTGGCCAATACTAATGGTTAGAATGGTACAGCTCTACTTTTAGTAATTAATCAGAATGCTTTCCTATAATTGTGTGCACTGTTTATTAGGGAATACTTTCAAATATATTCTTGTAAACTTCATTCTGTGGCTTACTAATTGACAAGGCATTTATCTTACTATCGGTAGGTTTCTATGAGGAACCTAATTATTTTGCTGCCCCCTCTCATGGAGGAGGATATCCCCAGAGTGATGACCCTAACCTTATCAGTTATCCCATGGTGCGGCAGTCTCGAGGAGGCTTTGGAGCTAGAGGGGGCGGTAGTATGAGTCAGGCCAGTGGCTCTCAGCCTGGTCTGAAACATAGTGTGCGTATGCGGGGATTGCCTTACTCTGCCAATGATAAAGAAGTTATTGATTTTTTCTTGCCATTACCGGTGGTGAAGGTTAATATGAAGTATGATTCAACTGGTCGGCCATCTGGAGAAGCTGAAGTCTTTTTTCATAGCCACGATGAAGCAACTGCTGCAATGCAAAAGAATAAGCACCACATGGGTATGTATGATGTGGGTGTGTACTATTGTTTTTGGACAATGACTATTTAACATGACACCTATTTAGTTTAAATAATATAAGGACTATGGGTTATCAATCATATACTAAATAGTGTAAGGGCTAAGGACTACAATTGTATACATATATACATTGTAAGGTAGTTGAACATAGTTAACGGAGATGTAGTTCATACCATGTGCATGCACCAAACACCAACGAGTAGGGGAAAGTATAAATTAGGATGAAGACAGACAAGATAAGGATGGGCATTTGAGGCTATAGTGAGCAGGCACATAGTATTGGGGGAGTAGTTTGGGTTCTGCAAGGGGCACTTACAATCTGCGTGACACAACTAGGAACAAGTTGCAGTTCCCACTACCACCCAACCAAACAATAGCAAAGATGTAAGATTAGGATTTCTGTCTACCTGGATGTGAACCTGAGCTGGGGGGGATTCTGGTGATGCAAAGCAATTGGGGACCAATTACCACTAACCCAAGTCTCTCACCCAAGGGATGAGGCCTGTTGTCATGTGACTGCCCTGTGGGACGCATGCACATAACTGTGAGCCACATGACCAGCTCAGACTGCCAATGGATACTTAGGAGAAATACGGGTAAAACCACCTAATCACTTGCGGAATTGTAGTTATCAAAATATCAAAATTACTTGTAAGATCACATGTGAAATTAGGAATAAGCGGTGACTGTCAGCTGAAAGTTAAGCTATGGCTTCTAAGATGAGGTACAATTGAAATTAGCTATGACACAACAACTGGCAAAAAGCCTCATTTAATAGAATTGCCAACTTTTCAAAGAATGGCTGTAATTGTCCCCTACCAGATATAATTGTCACATAGCACAGCACACTCTGATAGCTAAGAGTTGGTATAAGTCGCAAATTACCCCACTTTTCCAATACATTTGAATATCAGTTTAATTGTTGTGCGCACTACAAGTCTGTGTACACAAGTGTAAAGCTCTGTATCATATATTTATTACCAGTCTACTTATCAAGTTACCATATAATGATGTACATTTATGTAGGCCATCGGTACATAGAGCTGTTTCTGAATAGTTCTGGTGGTGCAGAACCTCACTTTGGACATGAGCATGAGCCCCAAGGAAGCTGGAATGGTGGAAGTACCAGAGGGGGTGGACAGGTTAGAAGTTACTCTGACTGACTACAATTTGGCATACTAGGAACTGTTTAGATATGTAATTTCAGGCTCACTTGTTCCCTTTGTTTAATAACAATAATATTAACCCTCGGCGCACATGCATGAGAGGGTTATAGTAGTTGTCCTGTCTTTTTGTCTGTCTGCCTGTCACGCTCTGATTTTGGAGAAATACTGACAATTAACCGTTGATTTAGGTATGAACTTACTCAACGAAGATTTAGGACTTTCATTGTGCTACTTTTTTTTAATTTCGGACTAATTGTTGAGAGAGCATGAAGCTTTTAGCTCCACATAGGTACCAGTTTTATGGGTAACGCCCCCTAGCATCACGTCATAATCACTTGAGTAAGGTATAGTTTACTTTATCCTCTGGGAAGTTAATGGAGTTGAAATAAGTGAAGTTTCGCATTGAAAATGTATATCTGTGAGTGTTTCTGGCCTGTTCTTCTCTCATGAAGATAGCGTTTCCATATACCATTTTCATTGCTCGAGGTATATTGGTGCCAAGTTAAAATAGCTAATAGATTGTTTGTTCTTTTGGTCTGAGATTTTGTAATAGCTAGGTAGTGTTTGGCGCTGAGGGTTTACAATTTTGAAGCTTCATTACCATAGTGAGGTTATTCTGTACTGATACTTAGTATAGGAAAGGAAATTGTACAGCAATATGAGAGAGTAAGGCTTCATTTAGGGAGAAGAGTACTCTTTGCTGACTATAGTTTCCCATCTTGTATACACACTTCTGTGGGTAGTAAGCTATTTGTTATATTTGGTCGTTTACTTCATACATTTATTTATCCAATATGCATGCTAGTTATCTCTTGGGTATGAATTAATGTGTAGATGAAAGGATATTCTGGTTATCAGTCTCAGCAGCAACAGCAGGCTCCATCCCAGCAACATGTGGGCTACCAACAACAGCCTCAATACCAGCAGCAAGGATCTGGTAACTATGGAGGATCAGGTATGATTTGATAGTATGATATCAAAATTAATCGGAGGGTGGGGTGTTCGTGAAATACAATTGTTTGTTTTAAATGCAGAACAATGAAAGGAAATATTTTTTTGCTGCTATTACTATATTACTAACTATGGCTACTCGTATATTTGTAAGCATTACCCTAGTTAGATTCTACTACTGATATATTGGTTCTCTAAACATATGTTAAAGTTAATGCAGTGCGATATAGTAAGGTAGGTAACTGGCAATGGTAGTTGAGTAGATGCAAGGCCATGACATGAATTAGAGCCAGATCATCGGTAGTACAAAGCTGCGTGCTTTTTCTTTTTGCATTTATTCTGACACGTTAACAGCAGAGATCATTTTGTGATCTAGTCTCGTGTAGCCAGACCCTTTACCTATGTCTACACTGAGAAAGAATCTGGTGGCAATAGTGCATAGTACCAGTTTGAAACCCTCTAAATCTCAGGGGTAAGTTACGCTTCCAATCATGGTTGTCAATAAATTAGGCTACTGTGGCCACTCAATCGAGTCTTGCGCAGTCCCAAGACTTCTATGTACTAGAGGGTTGGCTGTGAAACTTGCTGCAATAGGGCTGCAGGACAAGTAATTTTAGGGCTTTGAAAATGGTACATATACAAGAATGCCATAGGGAGCTTTGCTTTTTTATATACAAAACAGGCAGTTTTGTGACAGCAGTAATAAATTTCCCAAACAGTGTGAAAAAATCCAATATAAGCTATCTTATAACAGTTGCTTATAGGTAGCTATAACCTATGCGTAATTGTGATGTACGCATGTTTTAAGCTACCTTCACTGTAGGAATAAGCTATGTTGTACCAAGCGCATCAACAAGTGCCATACAAGTAATACATATAACAATTTTATAAGGCACAGTGCAAGAGATATTTATTGAAACATTTAGCTGCACTTATGAAGTTTTTAGGTGTGCGATATTTTATGTTTACGTAAGGTTTTAACCGTGGAGCATCTGGGTATAGGACTAATTACAATCCTTTTGAACTAGTGCAATGTACTAATGCCACCAGACACATTTCCCAGCGTAGCAGTAGGTATAGGGTCTGGCTACGCTAAACTACTTGTGATCATAATTTACAGTATTTACTCAATAATGGCCCACAGCAGATCAAGCATTGGGATTGCCAAGTGACTACTAAAAAATATTTTGGGAAGAGTTTACTGATCCAGCAGCTGACCTATTAAATTAATCATAGTACTAGTGGTGCGCTCGAATAGCGCAAATGCATGGCGAGCGAGCAAATATATGAGTATAGGTAAAGATGATTTGTGAAGGAATCCCTAAATAATACCAATGATTAGGCATGAAGAGTTAACAACAGAATTACCTGAATAAACTTAGAAAGCAGTGGCAAAGAAGCGCAGCTTGACAAAGACTTCACAATTGTTTCAAGAAGAGAATAAACGTTGTGGTTGAAACAAAGTTGCGTAAGGCATTGCAGCAGGATTCTCAATTGAAAAATACTGGAATTGTGAACGCTTTACCTAACTTACGTAATTAGAAGCGCGGGAGAAATTTTTGACGTACGCATACATACCTATATATGTGACCGTCTACTGGAAAACCAGGCACAACGCAGCATGCGTAATATCGAGAAAAGATCGATCGATTTCTTAAAAATGTATTGTTTCAAGCAGACGGAAGGGAACGGTTAGGTCTATTATAGCGGGAACGACTTAAGCTACGACGATAACTTGGAGAGCTCAATATCTGGACGCCGACAACTCCGTAAGTGCAACAAAAAGAATTTTCGAAGGGTGCCGCGTTGTGCCTGGTTTTCCTATAGACGGTCACATATATATATATATATATATATCTGAAATCTCAATTGAACACGACTGAGAGTCAGCTTCGCTCCCTCGCTGAATTAACTAGTGGTGTGCTCGAGCACATATGGCAAGCAAGCCTCTCCAGTTAGGTTACATAAGATTATAGTATTGTGATTATATTTAGTTCTAACACTCCGGCGACTAAAAACATGTAAAGATGGTGTGGGGGAATCGAATAAGTTGCTGCCACCAGAATTCAGATCCGCGCACGGGGCAGGAGGAAGGGTAGTAAACCTTCGCTGCGCAGTGGCCAACACAGTGGATTAGGTCTTAAACTAATTACTGAGGTGGAAGGATAGAACTGAAAACACAAACGGAAGTGCAGGCAGGTCTTATAGTTCAATGGACCCGCCTACGCACATGCTCGCAATGATACAGGAAATAATATATAACGATTGCACACGACACTAGCTACTCTATACCACGCACGCCACAATGCTAATAACTAAATACTAATATTTAATGACACACACACACACACACACACACACACAAAGGTTCAACACATAATTGGCTTTATTCTTCTTCTGGCTTTTCTTCCTTCTTCTTTCTCTTCTTGTCTTTCACTCTGCTTCTGCCTGGCCCCACAGGCCCCCGCGCTAAGCATTGGTTCGTCTGACAAGGCTGCTCAACCACACGGACAGGCAGATCTTCGTTGATCTCGTCTTCATAGTTCTGCCTGGTCTGAAAACGATGGTGATGTCATAATCTTGGATTTTCAGAGCCATTCTCATCAATCGTTTGTTTAGATGAGAACTTGACATCAACACAACACAAGCTCTGTGATTAGTCACAACGGTTACTGGAGCTCCACACGTATAGTGGTCGAAATGTCGGAGAGACTCGACAATGGCAAGAGCCTCCAACTCGGTAGCTGTGTATCTGTGTTCGGCACCTCTCAACTGCCTGCTATAGAAAGCAACGGGCAGTTCTCGATCGTGTCTAACGATGTGCAGACATCCTCCTACGCCTCCTCCAGAAGCATCGGTGTATAATCTAAGTGGGTCGTTCTGAGATGGGATGAATAGAACACACGCATTACACAAAAGTGATTTTAACTCACCAAATACCCTCTCCATCTCCTCCGTCCAGACAATGGCGAGTGGCGCTGTCAGGTAAGTGCTAGGAGTTAGAAGACTGGAGTGGTTGGCAAGTTAGGAATAAATTCCCTGTAATAGCTGATGGACCCAAGGAACGTACGCATTTGTTTCTTAGTCCTATGCTTTGCATACTCTTTCATGGCTTGCACTCTCGCCTCAGGGATGCCTATTTTACCACTACCAATCTGACCAAGATAAGTGTCGGGCCACAGGTGTCAAGAGGTTTAAGTCTCGTCCTGCAGTCCGGGAGTTCGCTGCCACCGCCGTCCTCTATCTCCAGTCCCGTTGATAGCTTGTTACTATCTACCCCTTATTGCCTGCCTTCCCCAGTTATTAGCAATGAGTAGGTTTTAATTCCATCACTCACATGTGGTGTAATAGCCATCCCCCCACATTATCACTCACCCTTTCCCATGAACAGAACAGTCACTGTCATTCTTGTTCTCACTGTGTGTGTATTGTGTGACTAAGTGTATGTTTGTGTGTGAGTATATGTGCAGCCTGAACTGCAAGCAATAGCCTGCTACTAAGTGTTAATTAACTATGTATGATGTCATAATCATGAGCTGGGCATGTGCAGGTCTTTTATATTGTGGCCAACTATGTGCTTAGCCTCAGTCTGACTCTTGTCACGAAATTATCAACTTAACCTTTTGTCAAACCTTAGCATCTGTAAAAGGGGCACTGTTTGGCCTAAGGCCTTGTTAGAGGGGTTGTTGATAAGCTGTGTCAGCTGCAGACTCTGGTGGCAGCAACCTTTAGTTGTCTCTGCCTAGCTACACCTACCACATCACACAACAAACATACAGGATACTGACTGAAATACAAGAATCTTGCGTGTACCCCCTTTTATAGGAAGGCCGGGACACACCCACAATTCTAATACACGCACACTAACTCACAGCATCATGCTATCTATGTCATGCGCACACACTACGTACACACATACATACAATACTAGTCAACAGTTCCATCGTTCGCGTTCGGGGCTTGCTGTTAGGCATGCCATCTCGGCTGGCATGCCTGTCTGGAACAGGGCGTGGCCCCACATCCCCCTGGTTAGAGGAGCCTTCTCCTCCATATCCATGGGACACGAACTGCGACTCTTCGTTTCTGTACCGGAACACTCTTGATTCCTCAGTTGCTCTCGAACCAACACTGTAAGCTGGATTACACTCCTCCTCCGACTCGTACATCCGGGACAGGCCATCAGTGTTTCCTAAAGTAGTACCAGGAACATATACCATGTTAGTAACTTGCCCCATTAGCTTGAGCCAGAACCTCCTCAACCGAGGGTTGAGGTCCGATGAACTCCTTCCATCCACCAAAGCCAGCTTCGGCTTATGGTCAGTCTTGACCATCACCAGCTGGCCGTAAAGGTGGACATCGAAATGTGCTAACGAGCACACCACCGCCAGGGCTTCTCTTTCGCTGGTGGAATATTGTACTTCCGGTCCTTTCAACACCCGCGAATAGAATGCGATCGGGAGCTCTTCTTCATCTCGTACCACATGGAGACAACCTCCAATAGCCACTGCACTGGCATCTGTATACATCACAAAAACATCGCCCGGCACAGGCACATGCAAACACACACGACTACACAATGACTTACGCAAACGAATGAAAGCTCTGTCCGCCTCCTTGGTCCAGACCACACTATCCGGAGCCTCTTTGGTCGTCATCGGTGTCAGCAACGCAGCTTCTTCTGCAAAACCTGGGACGAACCGTCGGTAATAGCCTACGACACCTAAAAAGCTTTTCAACTGACGCTTCCTCTTCGGTTTCTCATACCACAGCAAGCTTACAACCCTATCCTCGGGGACAGCCAACCTCCCACATCCAATGAGATGGCCCAAATACCGAAGCCTCTGCCTGCCAAAACAGCATTTTTTCAGCTTAACTGTAAAACCTGCCCTACCTAAGCAGGTTAACACACGCCTAAGGGCTACCAGATGGGACTCCCAGTCTTGATTAAAGACCAATACATCATCTATATAATTGCCAGCTACTTCTCGGCAATCCGTTAACACCTCCTCCACCACTGACTGGAATATGGCGGGGGCGTTCTTAAGCCCAAACGGCATCCGCCGAAACCTAAACTTCCCCTGGGGGAAACCAAAGGTCGTCAGGTCCCTACATTCCTCACTTACCCGGATCTGATGAAAACCTGCTGTCAGGTCCAGGGTCGACAAGACACTACTATTATCTGCCCTGTCAAGTAACTCTTCCAGCGTCGGCATGTAATGCCGCTGCAGGGGCGTGACCTCATTAAGGCCACGATAGTCCACACACACACGAACACCCGTCAGGATTCACCACTGGCACTATAGGGCTAGACCAAACACTAGTGGACTCTTCTATCACCCCATCTCTCAGCATCTTGGTTATAGCCGTTTCCACTCCCTCTCTTAACTTGAAGGGAACCCGTCTTACTGGCAGGTTCACAGGAACACAACCCTCAGCCACCTCTATTGTGCACTCCCGCAGGTACACAACCCAGGACGCTCTGAAAAGAGCTCCTGGAACTCCTCTAGCACTCCAGCTAACTCCTCTTCCTTAAAACCAGCACACTTCTCCTCACCAAGCATGCTCTTCTTCTCGCACACCTCCCTCTCTTCAGCTGACTCCTCAGCCACTATAACCCTGAAGACTTTACTCTCCCTGGGCCTTAACTGCTTTAGGTTATTGATGTGCACCACACGACCACCACTGCCCGTGCCCTCACCTACTACACTGTAGTTGACACGGCTTAGCACTTCGCTCACTCTGTAAGGCCCCTCCCATGAGCTCTGCAGGGCCCCACTTCTGCCGGGAACCTTCATTAGGACCTGGTCTCCGGTCTTCAATGTCCGGTCACTCCGATTCCTGTTGCTCTTCTCTCTCTGCTTGTCCTTCTCCACCTTGCTTCTTGCCATCGACAGGTCCTGCAACTGCTGCAGCCTATCTTGAAGGGAGATAACCCACTGTGTAACATTCATAGGCCTGCACACATCATCCACCCAACCCATGTATAACAAGTCGAGCGGCCCCCGGACCCTAAACCCATACACTAGGTCAAATGGAGACATCCCCGTATCCACATGTGGCATCTGCCGCAAGGCAAACAGAGCCAGAGGTATGAATCTGACCCAATCCACCCCCTTCTGACACGCCTTAGCCAGCATTGGCTTGAGGTGCCATGCAACCTCTCCACCACTCCGTTACCCCGGGGATGGTACGGAGTGGTGGTGATGTGACCACATCCCAAGATCTCACAGACCTTCCGGAAGACACGACCAGTAAAAACTGTGCCTTGGTCAGTCAGAACAGTGTCGGGCAGACCGGTACGGCTGACCACACCCACAAATGCCTCGGCAACCTCAGCTGCTGAGACACCTCTCAAAGGTACCGCCTCTGGCCACCTAGTGGCCATACAGGAATATGTAAGGAGGTACTGGGCTTCGGTAAAGGGCCCACCAAGTCAATTGCTACAGCCCGGAAGGGCTATGATACCCTGGCAAGGCAGCCAACGAAGGTGAGGCGAGGGAGGAACTGAAGCGGAAGCAGAGGTTGGATCCTTCACTGAAGGAGTGTGTGAAGTTGGCTGATGAAGGTCTAAGGGGGTATGGTTATAAGAGCGGTGTGCTTATGCATAAGATGCTTGGGGAGATGGATGAGGAGTGTGAGCGGATTGTGTTGCCTGTTAGTGAGAGGAAATTGGTACTTGAATTGGCTCATGATAAGGGTGGGCACTTAGGCACTAAGAAGACGAGGGCCAAGATTAATAAGTTATTTACTTGGCCTGGTGTAGGCAAGGATGTTGTTAGTTATGTAGGCTCATGTGAAGTGTGTGCTAAGGTGAATAAGGCAGGACAGAAGTCTGCCAAGTTACTCGAAAGACCTGTGGCAGCCTAGCTCCAGATTCTCCCCACCAGCAGAAGCGGACACTGAATCCGTCCCGTCTGGCATACTAGTTTCCGTGGGCGTGGCTGGCAAGGCCACCCCACCATGACACACTTCACTCTCATTAGATTCCATGGGCACCGGTGACGTCCCGGCCCCACCATGGCACTCCTCTACTCTGCCAGATACAGGCACGTCCTTCTGCTGCCCTGAGCGTCTGGACTTCCTCTTCCCTGGCTTCCCCCTGGTTTGACTGAAACCGGGTTCACTCTTTTCACCTCTCGCAGTAGGTGAGACAGATCCGCACTCAGTGGCCCTGCCCCTCACATCTGGCAACTCACCACTGACACTCCTGGCAGCCCCACCCACACCTGGTGGCACACGACTGCTACTCACAGCAGCCTCACCCACACTTGGTGAGAAACTACTACTACTATTACTACCAGCCACACCCTCCACAGTGGGTATACTGGTACTATGAGCACCACCCCCCGAGTGGGCGGATCACTCACTCTCACCTCACCTCCCGCAGTAGGTAAGGTGTTCCCAGGACTGGCCACACCTCCCGCAGTAGGCTGCACAGTCTTACTTGCAGCGTCACCTCCCACAGGAGGCTGGCCGCTCCCGCTATGTGAACTGCCACCCGCAGTTGGCAGACCCACACCACTGGCAGCTCAGCCTCCCGCAGTAGGCTGGCTGCTTCTGTGTTGTTCACAAGACTCAGCTGGGAAACCTTCGTTGGCACTTCCAGAGGTGTCAACAGCAGCCAACACTTGCTCTGGCATGGAATAAGACACACTCGTTGACGAGCTCCTTATTTGCCACCGCAACTCTCTGCATGTACTCTTTGCCCTCAAACTGTATGGGCACCTTGGCACATTGTACCTTAACAGGGCTGCCTGCCACACCTCTAACCAATTCGAACTCGTCTAGCAACTGGCTGGCAAACATCAGATTGCCTGGGACGATGGTGGCATCAGCACCCGTGTCAGGAACGATGTTGCAGGGTGTGCCATTAACTGCTCCCTGCAACAATGCCACTGCTTGACCTGCCCTGGCCCAGTTGGCCTTCTTTGCTGAGGGCTGGCCGGGTTTTACACCGGCACCCTTAGAAGGCTCACTGACTTTGCCCTTCTTGTCAGGGCAGTCAAAGGACTTATGTCCAAGCTTATGGCACAAGAAACACTTGGGTTGACCTCCCACCTTACGGTCCTCTCTGCTTCTAGTCAGCCCTGTCTCTTTGGAGACAAGCTGCTTCCACCAGCCCATCCATCGTGGTTACAGACGAACTGGATACCAACCCACACTCAGTGAAACTTAGCTCGCTACAGAGCAAGCCTCTAGCCAGGAACAATTTAAAATCATTCCTAGTAGGACACAGCATGCTGGCCCGTTCTACAAGCCTAATTGTCTCCTTTGCCCTCTCCACTCTATCCTGAGTGGACCTACGTCTTTGGGGGAAAAACTCTAGTTCTAACTCACTAGGCTGGGCCCCACCCTCTTTAACAGAGCCCGCTTGAGTTCCTGGTAAGACCCCCCAGACTCTACCACTTCCACTACATTATTTTTCACCTTGGAGGGAAGTTTGGACAGCAACACACCACGCCAATATTTCCTGGGCATACTAAATTCAGACAATTCGGCCTCCAGCCCACGTAAATACTTGGCCAGATCTCCACTCTCCCGGTATGAAGGGATATCTCTAACAGCCTCCCTAGGGCTTACTGAGAAAGGATCCACGTTTCTACTCCCGCCGAAAGCTGCCTTAAGTGCCTCTACCAACCCCACCAAATTCACTAGACCCGCCCACCCTGGCTCCGCTCAGGGGGCGTTCTTCTCCACTACTACTAGCTCCACCTACAGCCGCTCCCTTCGACCTCACCTCTTCCTCCAAGTCCTCGTCATCATCCTCTACCTGGAGCTCCTCTTCTTCCGCCTCATCAAATACCGAAAGCTCCTCGACCTGTAGCCTCTGCTCCAGCTCCCCCTGCTTGAATCCAGTGGTCTTACTGGAGTTCTTTTTCTTTTGAGGCATCCTGGACAGTGTGGCCCTTAACCCGGAAACGGACTTGAGCTGTACAAAAAAAAAGATTCACAGAAAAATCAAAATAAAATTTCCAATGACACAGATTACACACTACACAAAGAGTTCTAAGTCCCAGTGCCAGGTTCTGTTTAATGCAGTTGTAGCCTCGGCTGAAGACGAGTCTTACGTCGAATTCTATCGAGTCTCGGCTGACCGAGTTCTACGTCAGTTCGGCCGAGTTGAGGTTCGGTTCGTGTTCGATGACTTAAGCGTCCAGATCGAGAGGCTTAACTCAGGATCCCACCGCTGCCACCACTTTTGTCGGGCCACAGGTGTCAAGAGGTTTAAGTCTCGTCCTGCAGTCCGGGAGTTTGCTGCCACCGCCGTCCTCTATCTCCAGTTCCGTTGATAGCTTGTTACTAATTACCCCTTATTGCCTGCCTTCCCCAGTCATTAGCAATGAGTAGGTTTTAATTCCATCACTCACACAAGAAACATACAGGATACTGACTGAAATACAAGAACGCAAGACTCGTGCGTGTACCGCCCTTTTATAGGAAGGCCGGGACACACCCACAATTCTAATACACGACACTAACTCACAGCATCATGCTATCTATGTCATGCGCACACACTACGTATACACATACATACAATACTAGTCAACAGTTCCATCGTTCGCGTTCGGGGCTTGCTGTTAGGCATGCCCATCTCGGCTGGCATGCCTGTCTTCAGGAGCAGGGCGTGGCCTCACAATAAGACATTGTTTTTCTCCCAAATTCGCACTTCCGAACTTCACTTTGAGGCCTGCTTCATTAACCCTTTCACCGCCAAGTTTACATGGGACTTGTATTCACAATAGACCAAATTTAGTTAACACCCATGGCATCAACATCTATAAATTATGATATTTATTCTTTAATAGCTAAATTCAATCAGTATTATTTATAAACTGTTCTTCTTTTAAATAAAAACTTACTAAAATCTCCTTGCTGTTCTACTAGTAACTACTCATCATCTGTACTCATATCATCTAAAATTGAACGGTCTGCCACAGTATCTGAAAGATAGTCAAGAGAATCTCTTGATAATAATTGCTGGCCCATGAAAGCAGTAACTTCTTCTGTTTCTCCATTTTGTTCACCTTCACTGGAGCTATCTACTAGGCCGAATACATCGTCACTATCGTCACTATCCAGGACACACGCCAGGACCTCGTCTCGCGATAGCCTCGCCATTTCTTTACTCAAACTACTTTGAACTTTCAGGAAGTATTACCCTTAGTTACCGTTGACGTAATTATTCTATATTAAGAACAGTACTAAAATAGTCATTTCTAAAGCTTTTAAGCTTTGTTGCGTGTCGATAGCATGAACGGTTGATTTTTTATACTTTTTTAAACACGGCCGTACTGCTGAGCGCCATATGGCGCTTATGGCGGTGAAAGGGTTTTAACACCTTTCCCAAGTCCCTAATATGGTCATCCCAATTTCCACTGTAAACAACTACATCGTCAATGTAATTTCTACACACACTCTCGACAGGTTTTAAGACACTCTCCACAATACTCTGAAAAATAACTTCCCCAAAGGACAGCTGAAGGTTGTGAATTTACTCGAACCATCTTCCATCTTCACTTGATGGAAGCCTGCCGTTAGGTCCAACTTAGATAACACTGAACAAGGGCCTACTTTATCATGAATTTCTCTCAAAGATGGTAACCAGAATCGTCGCAAGGGTGTAATTGCATTTAACTCCCTATAGTCAACACACAAGCGAATGGAGCCGTCTTCCTTCCTTATAGGGACAATGGGACTACTCCACTCTTCGTCACTTTGCTCGATGATTCCTGCAGACAACAACTTGTTTATTTCGACCTCAACCTGCTCTCTGATATGAACAGGAATGTTTCTAGGTGGGATGTTAACTACCTGTGCATTCACTCTAAGGATAATCTTGCACTCTCCCACCTTACACAACCCTGGTGTCTCACTGAAACAATCACTTTTAGACACAAGTAATTTAGTAATGTCACTCTCACAATAGTTTTTGCTCTTTTCATCACCCAACAACCTTTTGTCTACCCATTTCTCCATTTCGACATCTTCCTCAGCTATTACACTGATCCCAGCCATCTGCCTGGCCCCACAGATGGTAAAGGGGTTACAATGCCACAGTAACCACTTGCCGGAACTGTTTGACTTAGAAACTAAACAAAACAAAAACAATAGGCATTTCTGAGGAGTTACCGCACAGGTTTAAACTAATCTATTAAGACATGCTTACTGCCGCAGTAGCCGACAAAAGCTGTGTAAAGGCAGCTAATATATTTATTTGCTATTATAACGTTTACATTGTGCTATTCTTTAGCTAAGCAATAGCTGTAACACATAACACCTTTCACATGTTTACTGAACATACCAACACAGGACTTACTTTCGTGCTTAAACTATTGGACAATGGATTTTAAGGTAAGGAGCAACACTGTTGCGTAGGGCGTACAACTGACAAATAGCGCATAAACTTACCACCACCACTAATTGGAATAAAAATGAACTCCGTGAGTTTGTACATTTTAACTGCACCCGCAAAAGAATTCAAAGCTTTGACCAATTCAATTTCTTTGAATGATACGGGTAAAGATCGATAAATCAAAGGATTCTATTTAGTGGAGTATGGGACGGGATCAACCTCCTGGCAAACACAAAAATGTGAGGGTCAAAGTACAAAATGACATATGTACGTCCAAACATATATACAAACAAAAAAAACCTGGTTTTCAATTTTCTTACCCCTGGTAGTGTCTTGCTTGCCAACAAGGTACAATAACTTGTAAGGAGTATCATCCAAGGAAACTGTCTACCCCTTTGAATTAGGTTGTCTCTGAATGTCACGGGACTCACTTAGGTCTAACAAATTTACTGTTAGGCTCAAAACTGTTTAATAATTCTTTAGAATTTGTTATTTGAAGTTGCGAATGTTGTGATGAATGGTTGCAATGGTACTGAAAACCCTTTACCAGAAGTAATTTTAACAACTCAGGTCTTTTTTTAGTAGCTGTGAGTGCTTGTTGCCAAAGGCTACTGGTAATTCATATGGTCAGACGACAGAATGTCATATATTAGGGCAAACGATACCAGTACTTGGTGGAAATTGAGGTAAGAAGGTAGTTCTGTGTTTGTTAGCTTAAGTATGTAATGGTCACAATGGCTGTGTAACGGTACTTCCTTTTAGTTGATTGTTAGAAGTCCTTTACGTCGGTGTTTGATCACTTGCCATTTGTGCTCAAGCACATCACTAGTTATATATAATGTGATAGGTTACTCCCAATTGTTCATCGACGTTATCATCAACTATTAGGTATATTTTATTTCAATAGGATATCAAGGAGGAATGGATAGTGGTGGATATGGTCAGTCATCTCAGGGGAATCACCAGTGGGGTTCTGGCTACTGAACTGCACAGATCATTTTCTGGGACATGCAATAAGTGTGTGACACAACTAACAAAAGTAAATGTATCATTTAATACTTATACAGTGCTTTATCGTGTACTACTGATGTGCTTTATTAATGTCTACTTATGTGCTTTATTAATGTCCTAGTTTTAATCACTCAGTTTGGCTATATGCTGTATAGACTTTAAAATTCAATCACACATGCCTATGAAGGTGGCGGAAACAAATTTACTTAAGTCAGGTGAATATGACCCACCACTTAATATGGCAATATAAATAATATAATGATTGTATTGTTGGTAAAATGATTTTTATAAAACAAGAAGTACTATAGGTTCTAGTTTAATTATATATAAGTAGGAATAATACTGATGAGATGAAACTAAGTTAACTATAACAAAATATATCTCAGAACTCTCTTTCTACTGAAGCTAACATAAAAATATATAACAAAAATTAACTAAGTGGTATTTTTAAATATAGCTTCCACAAAAATAGTCTGACTAATATAATACCAGGGGGAAAAAAAACTTATGAAAGGTACTAAATTTTAGTATAACAAATGCATAGTCAGCAATATCATATTGGTAGGCGGGGTTAGCATTTTACCGCCTTCTCGGCCGGGAACTAAATAAAGTATGTACATCATATAGTAGCCGCCACTTCCGCGCAGGAAATTTTTATAGCCAAAATATCAGTCCGGGTCAAGTCTGCCCTCACCCCTGGTCACTCAAGTTGTCAATCAGTATATTGTACAGTTTATACACGGCAAAAGTATACATACAACAACGCACAAGTTCTATACAACAAAGTTCAAGTTCTATACAATTCTGTACAACAACGTACAAGTTCTATACAACAAAGTTCAAGTTCTATACAATTCTGTACAACAACATTCCAGTCAGATAAATAACTATCCAGTCTGAGAACCCAAGGTAAAAAAGTTAACATCGGGAACCCGGTAAAAACTTACGTAATGATCGGCAGTAAAATAAAATATAGCAAAATTAGAAAGTGCGACAATTCTGAATTTATCCGCTATTTGTGGATTCAATCTGTACTCTAAATATCCGTTAGATAAGGTTGGAAGGCACCCTTCTCTGTTTTCGAACACTTTCATACTCCGCTTATTTAAATTAATTATTTCATAAATTCGTTTCTTCAAATTAGGATATGAAGCTGCCATATCGGCATCAAAATACGGAATATGGACGTTCTGGGCCAGGCATCCTCCCTGCTTCAAGGCTCTGCTGCTCTTTAAGTACCCGTTATTCAAGTCCCTGCTCTCCACTAGTATAGTAAATGAAGTTACAGTCAGAAACAACAAAATTAACCTCATTCTTCCAGACTCGCAACGTCGAACGGCGAAATACAATTTGTACTAATAAGGAGGAAGCTAAACCTCGGTTCCGGCGCGTCTTCCGAGCGGCGGAAAAGTCGGTGGCCCAGAACAATGGTTCCGCCTCTTTCTGCGTTGTTGTGTCGTCGGTCGGTTTCACGCCGGAAATACTCAGCGGTATGGTAAAAGGTAGCCGTGTACAGTGCTTCCAACTTAAAGAGTGGATTTTTTTAAACTACTGTATAGACCCTCACTACTGTCATTTAACATACACATATCCCAATAATGTTTGCAATAGTAAAACTGCCTGTTTAGAGAATGGAAAATGGAGAACAGCACTATTCTCATTCACTCTAATATATTTTACGCCATTTTTGTTGACGTCAAGATTTTGCGGTAGTTCGTCATCAAACGTAGCTAGTTAACGAGCTAAGGTCGAACGGTTATCTCCCCGAGCTTTAAGACGGGACTTTCCCTAACTGCAAGCGGCTGTATGGATTCTCATCGTTCTACTAGCAGCAAGCGAAGTCGAAATCAATCAGAATTGTCGGCTGGTATTACTAACTTGGAGCCAAGCCTATCCAAGAGGTCCTCTTTTTCAAGAGCTGAAGAAAAGCTGAAGGAGTTTAATACTCCCAAGGCTCCCAGCATTCGGTATTCTGACAACATCCGGGCGATGCAGTTGGAGTCCTACGGGTTGTGCAGCTCCATGCAGCTCCAGACGGCAGCTAAAAACGCTGGCCGTGATAGGCAGTAGCGCCGTAAAACTTGATACCTAGGGCCAGAGATACAACCGTAGCTAAATCAGCCATATCCGTGCAACAATTAGCGGTAAACTGGCGCCCTTGTGCCTTTATGACACAAATACGCATGCGCTGTTTTGTGACGTCGAGTTTACGTGTACTAAAGGCCCACAACCCGCTCTAAACGTCATCATTTGATGACCCTTACCGTGCATAAACATTTTTTGGTGAAAAACAGCCACAACTCACTTAATTTTCAAGGTATAGCTACCAAAGTTATACATAATAATTTTAAGGCAATTTTACATCATGTGTCAAATATCTCAATAAATTCAAAAATCCTGGCTTAAACACTTTTTTCTTAAAATTTAAAATATTATTTCGAGATTCAAATTTTGTGTGCCCACAAAATCAGGCTCATATGAAACTTCAGATATTAAAGTATCAGTATACCAAGTTATAGAGATAAGGAAAAATATTTTCTCTTTTTTCAGCTCAAACACTTCCAAATTCACTGTCTTGAAGCTCCCAGTTCCATCACTTATAACCACAAAAATAACCACAAACCCACAAAATTGTTTTGTCTGTATGTTAATATGACATTAATGTATAATAATACAAATTTTTAGCTTTCTATTACACATACTTGAGAAATTATAGCATAATTAGCAACCTTAACCAAAAAGCTAAAAAATCCACTCTTTAAGCTGGAAGCACTGTATGTATCGAAGGAGACATGCCCGACTTATTTTATTATTATTATAACTTTACAACCATGTAAATAACAAAATAAGGGTGTTATATGATAAGAAGGGTGGGGAAGGTCAAACTCTAATAAAAAAAAAAAAGAGCAGCCTAGGTAGCTAAAAGAAAAAAATAAATGAAAATAGGGATAGTAATTACAGCTAAATGTGTGAGGTAAGTTACACAGGTTTGCTTAATGTACACCAGGTTTAATTGGATCTGAATGAAACCATGGGTGGCTCAGTTTTATAAATTAGCCACCCACCCAGTTGCTTATTTCAGATAAATTTTATTTTTTGTAGGGAGGAAATAATTTGTGTACCTTCCAGTCAGTTGGAATGGAATGAGATTCCACAATGACAGTAAAGAGGAGTGAAACTGTATGTGCCAGAAGTGAAATACTCACCAGGTTCAGAAACCTGACCTAAATGCAATTGCGCGTGCGCTACGTGTGTATAGAGCGCGCGTGAAAAGAGCTGCTAAAGAGCTCCTCCCCAGAGCCGATACGGAAAGCTGTGTGAAGGAATGAGGTACAGGCCAGGCTGGGGGTGTGAATCTAAGAGGGTTTTCTTCTGAGTCTACCAAGTTTCTTTTGAGTGGGTACAGAAAGGGATGACTGGATCAGGAAGACTTGCATGGATCAAAATGAAAACAGCAATTGCAGCCACAGGATTACACCTGAACCTAATAAAAGTAAGAGAATTATAGCAACTTTAATAGAATAGCATGCTGGTTGAAATGTAGGGTTATCCTAAGGCCATACAAAGTAATTATAGCAACTTTAATAGAATAGCATGCTGGTTGAAATGTAGGGTTATCCTAAGGCCATACAAAGTAATTAGTTTCTCATGAGGAATGCAGCTTTTCTTCTTTTTTTTTTTTTTTTTTTGGTCAATGTTGCACTGGGAAAAGACCTGATGTTACTAACTACTCGCCACTGTCCGGCTATACCAGTTTTGTATGACGAGCTAGCTCCAGTTTGTGCACTTATTGCACATGCGTAATAGACTTGTTAAACCACAAGTGAAAAATGCAATTGTTGACAAATTGAAGCAGGTGGGGCTTGAGAAATTAATAAATAAATATGTATTACTTAATTAAGTAGACTAAGCTAAGGTTGAGCTGGAGGAGTTTCATATAGCCAGCAGATTGATATCCTATACCCGGCTCAGGTACATTTCTAATTCTGCCCACTTTGTGCTTTGAGCTGGTGGCAACGGAAACTATAGCAACTGTTAATATGAAGCACCCAAGGTGTGAACCCCCAGTGCTACTACACTCATTAGCTAGCCATTACAAAATCATTTCTCGTATATCAATTTAACTGTGCAATGAAAACGGCAGATGTAAATGTTGTTTTATAAGAAGTAAACATGCAAGTGATGATCTCCAATAGTTCAATGGGAAACTCCAATTCAAGCACACTGATTAACTTCTCAGCATGAACCAAAACTATTGCATACCGCAAGAAATTATGTGCTCACTTGATTATGACATGATGAAAGGGGGCGCTACTCACTAAAGCTAGTGCTTATGTATGCAGAGCTAATTATAGCTTTGTGTTTTCTTAAAAATCAGCCTGGAATTCACTGAGTAGAATAAAAGGTCTCGTATCGTCGTTCTGAGTAAGGGTACCTACATGTACAATTTATTGTAAGTAATCTCCCAAATCAGAGTATCATTCTAAATATACCCCACCTAAATGCATGACTCATCATGTGTCATCCAAAGAGTTTTTTTTTTTTTTTTTTTTTTCATTATCTCAGTTATGGTTTTTTGTTAGCATGATTTTAGAATGTGCTAGCATTTTTCGTTTTATGGTCACAATACAAGCGAAAATTACATATAGATGTTATTTTGAAATAGGTATTTTATAAATGATGTGCTCTTATGAAAGTATCTTTTTGTTGTCAGTTGTTCTATGGGACAGCAGAAAAGTTATACGGGATGTCTCATCAAAATTTGAAATTTATTTAATTTAAAACTTACACTGCAGGAGACTCTTCCTTGTGGTTGAATAGTTATGCTTAGTTTTGTGTTTATAGTCACATGTGACTGGTAAACCGAATATGGGGGGGGGGGGGGCTTTGCCTCCCTCCCCATCACCCCTTGATCCCTCAGGTCAAGCATGAGCCCCACTTTGAAGGGGCTGTGCTCCCCGCACCCCCAAGATGAATGCATTCTTTTAATTTGGTATTATTGTATAAAACACACCTTTATAAGTGGGTGGGGTTTCTGAGAAATACCCATAGACAATTGACAGCAATGCTAGACAGTTATACAAGTTTCTTCCGCATAGAAATGATTTCAAGCACTCTACACAAGGATCATTAACTACTTCTCTAAAATTTCATTGTTTCGCCTTGTGTTCAAATGCTCAATTTTGTAGATAGCAAATTCAGTAAGTTGGGTGTGTGGGTGGGGATCAGGTTAAGGGAGCCTAGCGTTAAGTGCTGAAACAGATGCCACAAATACTGAAGCAAGACACTAAAGCTACTGAATCAACCATTGAAGGTTGGAGGCTCCATTAATAGGAACACTGAAATTGAAGTCTGTCTTCTGTTAGCAATTTGAAAAGGATATTGCTTATTAATATGCAACAGCATCTCAATTTGGTTGAATAAAAAAGAAGTGCAGAATATTTTAAACTATTGTCACTCGAGTAACATATGATGTTTCAGATCACTGGTGCTCCGTTGTATAATCTTTATTCTAATTTCAGCACCAAATAAATGCTGAGCATGGCTGGTGTAGAAGAAAAGATGAAGCATGTCATCTCAGTCACTTGATAGGTAAAGACACACTCTGACCCAGTGAAAGATTATGATATTATCTTGTGGTATTTTTGTGAACTAAGATACCTGCCCTGCTTTGGTTAATATAAGGGGTTTTTTTTTTAACATTCAGGGTCTAACTTTGTATGTCTGCGCTATACAGGGTTTCTTCTTTTTATCTTGATGTGTTTGCTTGAATATGCACCAAATCAAGTGAACGTTCTATCCATTATTGTACTATTGTTATTTAACGCTCTAATTTATAATGTACAGTAACCAGTTGGACTACAATAAATTATTTATTGCACTCAATAGTACTCTCATGCCATATTTTTACTGAAAATATTTGCATATTCAAGGGCCTTCTGTGTTATTGGATAACTAAATCAAGATGTCTTCAATTCTGAGTTGGTTGGTTGACCTCTTTCAAAGATGCAGGCACTTTCAGAGTTATTGCACCCCCTTCCTTGTCTCAACTATAGGAAGTCTTACATAATAGTGGGCTGCATAATAACTTGAGTAATCACTTTATATCCAATAGTGTTATAATAGCAAATTTTCTCGTTTTTACAGCCAATAATGACCTATGTCTCTGTTAAACTTTTGTTGTTGCAGGTGTCAGCTGTATATGTAGCAAGGAAGCTCTACACATACAGATGACACCAGACAACAGCAACAAAAGTTTAACAGAGACATAGGTTTAGAGCTTCCAGGAAGTTGGCTGTCCATGCTGCGTGCAAATCACCCTCCAGGATATAGTAGACAGTAAGCGTACCCTCCAGAAATCTTGCTGTTTACATTGTGTTGTTATATCACCACGGAGAGTTCGACCTCAGTTGGCCCTTGAAGAAGACTTCGGTAAGAAGTCGGACGTCTAGTTAAGTTTTAATTAACAATATTATTGGCTGTAAAAAAAAAAACGAGAAAATTTGCTATTATGTTTTAATTAGTTCAATCGTTTTTGGCAGAAATAATAATAATATTTGCAGTTTGTGTCTCTGTTTTGAACAGACTACATTTATTCTACACGTATATATGATACAGGAGAATATTACGAGTCTGTTGGCTTCAAATGACTGAATAATAAATTTAATATGCACTGCGTGCATGTGAATACCTTAGCTGGGGGGACGTGGTAACCCAACGTGATAACTCTTTTCAATTTCTTGCTTACATGTAAGTCCTCCTCAGGGGCCGGAAGTCAAACTCTTTATGGTAGTCTTATAAAACTAGTGGTGTGCTTGAGCACAAATGGCGAGCGAGCCTAAAGACTTATTGACTTCTAACACTGAAGCTACTGAAAATACGGTCCAGTTTTTAAATTTAGCATACAGGGTAAAGGGATTTCAGTGCCATAGTAACAACTCTCTGCAACTGCTTGAATTGAAGGAAAAAAGCAACAACAAAACAATACACGTTATTTAAACTTTTTCTTTGTGATATTCTTTAGCTAAATTATGGTTGTAACACAATGCTTTGACACAACAGGACATGCACCTACAGACTTACCTTCGTGGTAGTCTAGTGGACAATGTATTTTCAAGTAAATACTGTTGCGCACAGCTTATAACCATGACAAAGAGCGCATTGACTTACCACCGCCACTAACTCGAATAGAAATGGAAGTCCCTTAAGTTTTCAAGTTTGAATTGCACCCGCAAAAGAATTCAAAACGGTAAACAATTCAATTTCTATAGGGCGATACGGGTACTGATCGATAAACCAGAGGATTCTGTTTAGTGCAATTTGGGATGGGGTCGACCACATAACTAACACAAAAACGCGAGGGTCAAAGTACAAAATGACATACGTACGTCCAAACATATATACAAATAAATAAACATCCCCGATTTTTTCATTTTTACCCCTGTAAGTGTCTCGCTCGCTACGCTCGCTCGCCAATTAATGCATGCTTACACTCTCTTATTCATGGTTACTGAAAATCCACTGAGGAAAATGTGGATATTCCTACCATACAGAGTCAGTAGCTATGTAATTTGCTGTTATGGGTTGAGCAAGTGGGCAGCTCCAGACTTGCATCTTATGTAGTCGAGATGTTGATCAGCTGAAGTCAGTTGTGATAACTTTTTCTTGTGACTCAACTTCATAATTTTATTGTTGTTTATGAACTTATTGAATCCTTCACTAATTCAATGTCAATTCTCTTCCGAGAGTTTTATATGGTGAAGGGGAAGATTTACTCTCTGCATTTCTTTTGCCCACTAAATAAGACTACAGTAGTTCATTCTTTAGAATGGTTCCTTTGTTATACAGGTGCAAATTAATAGAAGATGAAGAAACTAAATCATGATTCCATGATGGAGGAACTGTGAACTAACCGAAAGAGTAAATAAGGTATTTGATTATGCACACGTATGTGTGTGTGTTTTCCACGATGTGATAGGAGCATAGTGGGATCCTAAGGGATTGATATTCATGTGAACATTTATTAAATGTTAAACCTGCCAGTGATGCTTTAAGTCCTTGAAGTGAAAATTTAGTTGTTAGTTATTCCATTGTCTTGTTAGTCCAAATTGTCCCCCAAGCCCCTCCCCATCAGATGCTGTCAGAAATGCATTCTAGTGGGTTAAATTTTAATTTGACAATTATGACAGTAGTGGGTGGGGCTTCCCAGGAATACCCATGGACGATTGACAGTAGTGCTGGACAATTAAGTTAATAGCGCAGTAGTGCTGCCACTATCCCAGCATCCTAGGCTGAAGTCATGAAATACAGCTGTAGTCGAATGTACTTGCTATAACTGATGTGTTAAATTGTCTGGTACGAGTTCAATGTAATGTTATTATGATATCCTAATGTGTTTGCACAGGCAGCAAAAGGTGATGGCAGAATACCATGTTCAAACCAGACAACAGGAAGTGTGTGGCAGTTGATCTTCCATCAGGACTGGAATTTAGACGACCAGCTTAGACCTGACTATGATTCATAGTGATCTTGAATGATATTTTATTGATCTCACCAGACAGTTATATGTTTGAACCATCTCAGGATTCACAAGACTTTATTTTATGTGTTTCATAACCAATTCACCCTATTGATATAATATGTACCACAACTTACTGAAGAAATCCACCCTATACAGATATATACACTAGACACTATCAGAATCACAGCCATGGGTGTAGTGTACAGTAGTTAGTAATACTCAATGGTAATGCAAATGTCAGTCCTCTTGTTTTGTTCACTGGTGAGGACAGGGGATACGGGTAAGAATGAATGGAGAATGGAACTTCTCTACAGAAGGACTCCAAAAAGCTACAAGACTCAACAACAGTAAACATGAATGAAACAAAATGATTATCCACAATAGGACATAACCTCTGAAAGCAACCAAAACTCTCTACTAGGGTCAAATTAAGGTGGCCTAGAATTGAATTTTATGCATTTTATTTGCAATCAATGATTTTTTAAAGTTCCTTGTAGAGAGGTTGAAATCACATGTTAACAATAGGACAACAATATATCATTGAGAATAATGTCATCATTGATAAGATTTTTATGTGTACAGTGTAACCTCTGATGAGAAATTACCTGTTTAGCGAACTTTCCATTTGCCTTCCTAACAGATAATGTATTGCTCGTCACTTCATAAAGCAAACCTCTTACCTATCAGTGAACTGACAGCCCTCTAGTCCTAAATTGTTTTCAGTTGGTAAGTTCTAAGAATGAGTTTGACAGAACACAGTGACGAAAGTTATCAGAATGTAAATGGGTCTGTACTCAGATAGATCTGCAATACATCAATGGAGCATCACCATTGTATGTTACCAGTCTAAATGGACATACCGAAACAGTGAGAGAACTCATAAGTATATTATGTGCAAACTGATGCTTTTATCATTCACCACCCACCACCCCTCCCCTAATTACAACTAGCTAACCAATGATTCCATATCTTGTTATTAGTACATTTGACGACAATAATATGAATAAAATAAATAATTGAAAAATTCATTGTATGACTGAATTCACAGAATCGTTATCACTCTTTCAGATGGACTGGCTATCACATGTGGCTGGACACTGGACAATGAATTACTTCAGTAAGCAGCGACAAGAATGCAAAGTACTTCCTGAGCTCTCTCCATTGTACGAATGGAAAGGTGGTGAGTTAACTTTCCTGCAGAGCAACAGAAACAAGAGGAACATGATAAAAGCAATAAAACCACACACACACACACACACACACACACACACACACACACACACACACACACACACACACACACACATGCTCGCTACAATGATGAAATAAAAGAAAAAGAAAAGTAACTATGGTACACATGATAGTTGGGCTGTTGTCACATAGGTGGTGTCACGTGTTTCTACTATGGTTCTGTGATTAATATCTGGACCAGATCAATTCACTTCTCCCTATACATTCACGTGAAATAATTCATCAATGATAGTGAGGTTTTTTTTTTTGGTTTTTTTTGTTTGTTAAAAAAAAAGCATCTTGCTTGACGTATTCAACTCACCACCTTCTCTGATGAATTAAAAAATAAATAAATAAATAAATAAAAAATAAAATAAAAAACAACAACAAACTTACCCCTCATCCTCATCTCCAAATCCTGACTAATGCATTGTGTTTCTCTTTCTTCTGATCTGAGATGACCCAATAATGCCAGTCAATCTTCATTGGTGAGATTGGCCGCTGTTTCTCTTCATCAGCTTCAACCGAAAGCAGAAATTGATGAGCACATGACCTCCTCACTACATCCGACACAAAATTTAAACTTATCCTGTCACGCACACACATATGCACCCCCACTACACAAAAATATGCTCTGTTAAAACTCCTTCAGAGTGCAATAGTGATGTACATCATTGAGAAAGTTAGTTTTATTTGCTGCCGACATTTCCTCAGACATGCTGCACAAACAACCAAGATAACTTCTATATGCTTTCTCCATCCATAAGGCCTATTACTCTCAAACCATATACATATACGTGGTACAATATTGCATTCTATTATTGCTGACAGTAGATAGTTAGCACATGCTAGCCTACACAATAACATACTAATACCAAGAACATAACTTACGACGCGTAATTTCACCATGCTTCAGATTTAACCTCTGAAGAAGAAAATCATCACTGATAAATGGCCCCAAATACGACAGTTTCGTCAAGCAAATGATAACGGCGCTTTGATCGTAGAGCATCTCCTCAGTCTAATCTATAAACCACAATAATCACCTTAAACTACTACACATTTACGGGCATGATGAAAGATTCCAGCTTCTGCTCACTAGCCACATATCATCTATTTCACTCAGGGAGAGAAAAATATGTGCCCTTCAAAATAGTGCACCCTCTGTATGTACACTGCCAGGTTAGCCTGCAGTTAGCACCCAGTGACACAAACAGAATAGTGAAAGTCAGCTTTCCGAACACGTTATGACCGAGAGGTGTTCGGATAACTGAAATGGTCAGATAACTGAACATAATAGAAAATGTATTATAAAACACTAATGAAGGGCATGGTCAAGCGGGTTTTTTTTTTGTTTTGAATGTGCTACTATTAAATTTAGGGTGTTCGGTTAACTGACGTGTTCAGAAAATTGAATTCGAATAACTGAAATTCCACTGTGAATCAATTTCATGAGCTGTACAAGATAAACCACGAATAGTTAGATTAAGTATTATTGTGTTAGCTAATGTTTTGCACTTCAGTGTACCACAAATATTACCAAGGTTACTTACTCAAAATTAAGTACCTATTACATTTCTTTAAAGCACATACGAACAATAAATAATACTAGTGATGTGCTTGAGCACAAATGGCGAGCGAGCCTAAAACTACACATTGTTAAACGATTGATTTTAACTTCTAACACTCAAGCTACTAAAATAAAGTCGAGTTTTTAAATTATGTATAAATAGCTATACGGTAAAGGCATTCAATGCCATAGTAACCACCCTGCAACTGTTGGGATTGGAAAAAAAAAAAAAAAAAAAAAGCAACAAAACAAACCAAGTCACGTTATTCAAACTTTTTCTTTGTGATATTCTCAGTAGTAATAGTAACACACAATACTTTTACATAACTGAACATACCTACGCAAGACTTACCTTCGTGGTTAGTCTAGTGGACAATGAATTTTCAAATAAATACTGTTGAGTAGGTCTTATAAGTATGACAATAGCGTATTAACTTACCACCGCCACTACCTCAAATAAAAATGGAACTCCGGTAAGTTTTTGAGTTTTAACTGACATTCAAAGCGGTAAACAATGGGTGATAAGGGCAATGATTGATAAACCAGAGGATCTGTTTAGTGAAGTTAGGGACGGGGTCGAACACCCCGTGAACACAAAAATACAAGAGGGTCAAAGTACAAAATGACATACGTACGTCCAAACATACAAACAAACAAACATCCCCGATTTTCAACTGTGTTACCCCTGTTGCTCGCTCGCCAATTACTACACTTATTGATAAGAACTACACTGAAGTATTTCTGCACACAAAAGCAATATAAGAGTACATCGTAACACTTGGTGATAGCGAGAGGTAGCCATTTTACTTTTAGGCTGTATTTACTTTCACTCACTTCTAACATTTGCAAATTACTTTCCTATGTCACAATGTGACATTTAGCATTAGCAAACAAAAATTTGAACAGACAACCAGCACTGTGCTTGCACAAAAACAAACAAACGTACTGTCAATGAAAGACAAGATGCAGTAAACAGCAAGAATCTAATACCATACAATGTAAGTACAAAATATCATTTATTTAATGTTCAATGAGGAGTGAGTTTGGCTATGAACTCAAGCCATACTATAAAATGTGCACTATTTGGAATGGTATAATACATGTTCGTAAAAAATAAAATAAAATACATAAAATAAAAAGGAAGAGAAAACTGTACCCACCCCAGATATTTACATGGAAATACCTTCATATAAAATGCACAGGAGCTAACTTTCTGAGTGTATGAAGTAATACACATATGTAAGATTGAATTGAGATATGGAACTAGTATTTCTTATAAGATCTTTGGTCATTAAGTTGTTGAACCAAAAAAACAAACAAAAAAAAACAACATCAACAACAAAAAACTATCAGTCTAAATCATTGGAAAGCAATTACTTACGGAGATTACGCTAATGTAGTGCAAGCGCAAAATGGATGAATATTGTCAACTCAGTAAATATCATGCTATCTAGTTAGCAGTTCAGGGATAAAGTGACATCCATAATAACAAGTGCTACTAGATAGTATGATTTATTGAGTTGACACTATTTGTACATCCCAAGTAATCACAACAAATAACACACACACATTTTAAGAAATGATTTCGAGAAATTCAATAAAACCATGCTGGTTTGTCAATAAAACCATCATAGAGTGCAACTCTTGTGCTTTGGCAAAAGATGAAAAAATATTGCTAGTTAAAAGTTATTGGATGTAAATAACAGAGAACCTGCAGAATTAAAATGCATGGCCACACTAATATTGTATGATTATTTAGGGTTGGATCCAATGCTAATGACAAGGAAAGCCCAAAATATATTTAGGTCACAACTTGCAACATTTATTGATTTTACAGTGCTTCCAGCTTAAAGAGTGGATTTTTTAGCTTTTTGGTTAAGGTTGCTAATTCTGCTATAATTTCTCAAGTATGTGTAATAGAAAGCTAAAAATTTGTATTATTATACATTAATGTCATATTAACATACAGACAAAACAATTTTGTGGGTTTGTGGTTATTTTTGTGGTTATAGGTGATGGAACTGGGAGCTTCAAGACAGTGAATTTGGAAGTGTTTAAGCTGAAAAAAGAGAAATTATTTGTCCTTATCTCTATAACTTGGTATACTGATACTTTAATACCTGAAGTTTCATATGAGCCTGATTTTGTGGGCACACGAAATTTGAATCTCGAAATATTTTAAATTTTAAGAAAAAAGTGTTTAAGCCAGGATTTTTGAATTTATTGAGTTATAGCTCTAAAAATGTGACACATGATGTAAAATTGCCTTAAAATTATTATGTATAACTTTGGTAGCTATACCTTGAAAATTAAGTGAGTTGTGGCTGTTTTTCACCAAAAAATTTTTTACACACGGTAAGGGTCATCAAATGATGACGTTTAGAGCGGGTTGTGGGCCTTTAGTACACGTAAACGCGACGTCACAAAACAGCGCATGCGTATTTGTGCAAGGGCGCCAGTTTACCGCTAATTGTTACACGGGTATGGCTGATGTAGCTACGGTTGTATCTCAGGCCCTAGGTATCAAGCTTTACGGCGTTACATGCGTATTTGTGCAAGGGCTCCAGTTTACCGCTAATTGTTACACGGGTATGGCTGATGTAGCTACGGTTGTATCTCAGGCCCTAGGTATCAAGTTTTACGGCGTTACTGCCTATCACGGCCAGCGTTTTAGCTTCCGTCTGGAGCTGCACAACCAGTAGGACTCCAACTGCATCGCCCTGATGTTGTCAGAATATTGAATGCTGGGAGCCTTGGGAGTATTAAACTCCTTCAGCTTTTCTTCAGCTCTTGAAAAAGATGACCACTTGGATAGGCTTGGCTCCAAGTTAGTAATATACCAGCCAACAATTCTGACTGATTTCGACTTCGTTTACTGCTGCTAGTAGAACGGTGAGAATCCATACAGAGCCGATTGCAGTTAGGGAAAGTCCCGTCTTACTGCTCGGGGAAATAACCGTTCGACCTTAGCTCGTTAACTAGTTACGTTTAATGACGAACTACCGCAAAATCTTGACGTCAAAAAAAATGGCGTAAAATGTATTAGAGTGAATGAGAAAAGTGCTGTTCTCCGTTTTCCATTCTCTAAACAGGCAGTTTTACTATTGTAAACATTGTTGGGATGATGAAGAAAGGTATGTGTATGTTAAATGACTGTAGTGAGGGTCTATACAGGAGTTTCAAAAAATCCACTCTTTAAGTTGGAAGCACTGTACTCTTAGATTATGAATGAAGAGGATAAGTTAGCATGCAGTAGTCCTGTGGACTGAATCGTAAACAATTAACTCGGTCAAGAGGGAAAGGGGGCTTTCTTGGCTCCTTCAAAATTACTTCAACTTGAACTTTCACTGCAGGAAACTCCTCCTTGTGGTTGACTAGTCATGCTGCTTAGCCTCTTCATGTTTGTGGCTACATGACTGGTACACCCAATATGGGAGGGGCTGCTATGGGGACCAATGCCCCTCCCACACCTTCTTAACTGCAACCACAAATGCATGCTTTTAGCTAAGTGGGTGGACCGGGCACAGCAGGCTACGTGAGACTCATTCTTACTCAGTATAATTTACCTTCGAAGACAGACACTATTAACTTAGCAGGGACGGAGGAAGCTCTCATTAAATGGTCTGGCCAGGAAGTGGGTGTGGCCAAAGCCATTTATGGGTGTAGCCAAGGATAATTCATGGGTAGTGTAACAAGTTTATACACTATAATTGTAATAGCTAGCTAAATAAAAGAAATTTTGTATTAGCTGAAGTTTAGAATGACACCATTATAGGAATAGTTACTGACAGCACTAACTACATTGCAAACTGTATTTTTCGTTATTTATCGCTATCATGAATGCCAAGCAACCACTAAACGAACCGCTGAAGAATGAAAATAATTAGTAAAGATCGTCATTTTGGGATTTACATTTAAAGACACCACATTTCTAAAGGTGGTCCGGCCAAAACCGGACCGGTTCCTCCGGGCCTGCTTAGTGTCCCTTCGATTGTGCTTAGTGCCCATCCCATTGCGTTGCTAGGAACAGTCGATACGTTTAAATTAGTTAAGCACTTCACAGCCATCATGAACTACCTTCAGGCCCTAAGTAGCACAGCACCCTCACCGCTCAAGGGCTGCTGGGACTCTAAAACGGCAGTTTCCTTCCAGAGAGCACCTAACTATCATTTAGTATAAACCTACACTTCAACAAGCATGCTATTTTATTAATGTTGCTTACTTTTGTTTGGCTCAGGTCTAATCCTGTGGCTGCAATTGCTGTTTTCATTTGATCCATGCAAGTCTTCCTGATCCAGTCATCCCTTTCTGTACCAACTCAAAAAAATCTCGGTAGACTCAGAAGAAAACCCTCTTAGATTCACACCCCCAGCCTGGCCTGTACCGCATTCCTTCACACAGCTTTCCGTCGTATCGGCTCTGGGGAGGAGCTCTTCCTAGCAGCTCTTTTCATTCACACAGCTACTATGGGTGAAATAACTTTGGAGAAAAGGTGGGAGGGGATGTTAGCACGCAAGATAGCGGTTAGGTAAAGGGTCTGACTTGCGAGACTAGATGAACAACACTACGTCCCTGAATAGCAGGGGCTGAGTCGGTTAGTTGATTCCAAAAAAAATGTCGATTAGATTTTACCGAGACTGCCCATTTCTCTAAAGCATCGCTTTACTTCTGGCACAAATGTTGGCAGTCAATTTCTAATCACAACGGAAGTGTTTGAATTATGAACCAATTCCAGTAACAGGAATACATCAAAGAAGGATAAAATGCACTTAATGTGTTCAAGTTTCCGATATAAAATATTTAAACTGTGTGTAGGTACTTAGTCAAAATGGCTACGAACATGAACCAAATAATCGCTCTTAAACTTCTTGTGCTTTAGGGGTCCAGGCAGGAAGAACAATAATGAGCTTTTTTTTTTTTAATTAATAGCAATGCTGACGTCATAAGTCATAAGTGAGCATTATTTGAAGGCCCAGTGAGGGGGTGTGGCACTATGATGACAAAATAACTTCCTCCACAAAACATCACCAGCAGCCGCTTTTTCACGGCCGGCCACCGGGAGAGTTGAGGAGGGTGACATAGTGTAGTCTGTAGTTGTTCCTTAGACGTTACGCTCACTCCTGGCTATAGTCTAGTGTTTGGTTCTGGTCCCTTTAAGATGGACTCCTTGGATTCTCGATTAAGGTACTAGAATTAGCTAATCCCCTCACATACCTGTATCCTGGCTTACCGTCAAAATTGTTACTAAGGGAGATTTTACGAGTATTATTAGGTGTAATTAGCAACAGCTTAGATAGAGAAATTCTTGAATGTATAGTCAGTGTAACTGAGAGTAATCACAGTGTTCTGCCAAGTAGTGTAAATTTCACAGTCAATAGGTCCAAGTTCTCTCTTAGTTGGGAATAAGTGTGTTGAATAACATGAAACATCCACTTATTATGACTTCTTGGATATGACTATAAGTAGCCACTTTCTTTTGCCGTCTTGAAATATTCTGTCAATCAAACCGAATGTTTTTATGACGAGTGCAATATAGAAGTGGTGTTATCATTGAGGGAAGGATGTAGTCATACCTATCCCAAACTGCTGTGTGGGGAAAGGGTCTAGTGACACTGAAGTACCTCAGCAGTTCTTTACCCTCAGAATCTGAAGGGTAAAATGTGATCGTAAGTATCTAATGCAGTCACAGTAGGCATTGGTAGGAATTAAGCTTTGACGGTATCAAAATAATAAACTAAAATGTACGAATACAGGGGTAGTGCATTATTGATTTCATTCTGTTAGAACTGATTCAAAGCACCAGAGTCACCAGACCCCTTCCTCGTTGCTAGGAATGGTAAACTGTGTACAATATTTGAAGCTAGTCTCTTATAGTTCTCATTGAGTGTTTCACTAATATTATGGTGCTTCACTTCTAAAAGGTGCATGCAACTAAAACTCGCTTACGTAAGCTCATAAATAATATCTGAAAGTTTTCCGTGTCACCTGTTAGTTTTAGAATACCCCATTCTCTGCCAGACATTCAGTTTGTTTCAGATTGAGAAGTATTTTGTGCTGTTCAATAATTTATGTTCAGGTGATGTGTGGACAGTTATGTGTTGATACCATGTTAAAAACCATGTTTAGGATCTAGGTTAAAGGATAAGACTAAAGACAACAAACATAGATGTTTTAGTGGTGTGAAGTGTGTGTGAAGACGTTGGGGAATTTGTTGAGTCTTGTATTTGTGGAGTTTTATTGTATGTGTGTGTGTACTAGTGTACTCACAATTGTACCATTGTAATATGTATGTTGTACTTAAAAGATGTGCACAATTACATGTATATTTGCAACATGCTATTATGGATGCAATATTTTATGTGATTATGTACTTCAGGCCATATTCCTAGTACGGTTGGTTTCTTGTAGCAGTTTTCCTCCTGAAATTTGGTAAAGCTGAGCTCACTCGAGCGTTGTGCAAATGGTTTCTAAACTTACATTTTAGTTTTTAAGCAGCGCAAGCTTTTTCAATCACTCATTCAATGCATAATGCATGGAGAAATTTCCAATTTGACTTTTTTTTTTCTTAATGTGAATAAAAATAAAAATAATGTGATTATAATTTTTCAAATTAAAGCTTGCCATCGGGAGTGAGTGACAAATGATTATAAGTAGTAGTAACAGTCAACGAACAGGCAGGACAACTCTCAGCCTTTGTTGGTATCACATAAGTGCAATAGTAACCTGTTTGTATTGGATTCCAATGTTCCCTAGTGACAGTATCCAATGTCATAATATAGAGGATGTCGGTAAACTCGACTCATCCTATGGCATGTCAGAGAACACCTCGGTTTAGTAACAGCTGTTAGCATCTACTTGCATAAAGTAGTAATCTAGACCCACTGACTAACTTTGAAAGGAGCTGTGAAGGATTTGTTGTATTGAAGATTTGTTTCAAAGTTTTTAACCAATTTTTTGTGGTTGTTATTTTCCTATATGCAGTCTTGTTTTTTCTTGTTTAATATTATTTTGTTTTGATTTTTTATTTTGTTTAAATTCAGACTATAGTGACTGCATGTAGACCACGGTGTACAAGTTTAGAGCTACCATGCCTGACACATTTTCTGAAGGCCTGGTATTTTTATTACGTATAAACGGCTCACTTGATGTTAGTGCTCATGCATACCACTAGAGATAGTGGTTCTGTAATTGCATTGTGTTATATATATTTTTGCTGTTCAATTTGGGTACATGTGTTATACGTTTACTGTGCATAAGATTCTTGGGTTTATTTACCCCCGAGAATATTATTATTAACCCTCAGCATGCATGCACAAGAGGGTTCAGGCTGATTTTTTATAAATACGAAGCTGTCAGCTCGGCATAGATACTAGTTTTTGTGGGTAATGCCCCCTATTGTCACGCCGTAATCACCTGAGCTAATAATTTCTTGCTTCCCCGCGGTAGTTTGGTTTTATGCTGGGAAGTTAACAGAGTGCTTGAAGTAGAGTTTCACGTTGAAATGATATACCGGTGAGTGTCTCTGGCCTGTTTAGCTTCTTCTCTTATGAAGACAGTGTTTACATGTTCTGTTATTGCTCGAGCTATATTGTACTGGATTAGATTAGTAGTGCTGAGGGTTCACACCTTTGGTGCTTCATTATTATTGTTTTTATTATTAGATTACATAAGCTGTTTCAGTAATTTAATAACATTTCTTGAGTGCAACACCAAGATGAAGTGAAAAAAATGGAGTGTGGTACAGCGTGTGTCAAATGAAAGCGAACTTACATTTTAGTTTCATGTGTATTTGTTCTTTTTAAGTGGAAAATGACTGTTATTGTGTGTCTCACACTTCAGTGTGCGACAAGGCATCAGGAAATTAAGCTTGTCAATGATCCCACCAACACATCCTACACAAGCCTTAGTGGTATGGTGTTTCTTTATCATGTGTCACGATTTCTGGGTTTTTGTTAATGTATGTTAAAAGTTATAATAACAGGTTCTAAGAGGCCATACTACTGGTTTTCTCACAACCTTGTAAGTTATTTTTCCGAGCATGAATCACCGAATGTTTTAAAGTGCAAATATATTGGGAATAAGCAGACCAGGGAGGGAGTTTAGCTTAGTGGGATGGTTATTAAGCGTCTTCTAAACAGAAACGAAAGATTGATGTGCTATACCTTTTGTCTTGACACCTTAGGACCCGAAGGTGGATTTAAAGTTAGTTCCGCGTATAGTCTGCAGATCAAATATAATCACAATCTACTCTGGTTACATTGTTCTCATTAACAATGGATAAAAAATACCTTACGCTTACTCTGCATTCTTAATAAACAAAGTTAGAACATCAAGTGCAACTGTGTGGCAGCGGTACTTTTATTATTATTATTATTATGGTTGTTGTTGTTGTTATTATTATTAACCCTCGGCGCGCATGCGCGAGAGGGTTATAGTAGTCGTCCTGTCTGTTTGTCTGTCTGTCTGTCTGTCTGTCACACTCTGATTTTGGAGATTACTGACAATTAACAGTTGATTTAGGTATGAACTTACTCAGGACGAAGATTTAAGACCTTTTATTGTGCTACTTTTTTTAATTTCGGGCTATTTGTTGAGAAAAAGTGAAGCTTTCAACTCCGCGTAGGTACCAGCTTTTATGGGCAATGCCCCCTAGCATCACGTCATAATCACGTGAGCAAATAATTTCTGCAGCCAGCGGTGTACTTAGCTTTATGCTCAGGCTCCTAAGCGTTACTCCGGGGAAGTTAACGGAATTGAAAAAAGTGAAGTTTCACGTTGAAAATGTATACAGGTGAGTGTTTCTGGCTAGTTTAACTTCTTTTCTTATGAAGACAGCGTTTCCATGTACCACTTTCATTGGTCGAGCTATTTTGATACCTCATTAAAAATAGCTAACAGATTGCTTGTTCTTTTGGAAGTATTGTAATAGCTAGGTAGTGTTTAATAGCGCTGAGGGTTTGCACCTTTGGTGCTTCGTTATATTTGGTGTTCAGTATGGGTATTAGACAATAAAATTGGAATGTCTTGTATAATATGTGTGTGTATTGTAATATGAATATTCTACTGTGACTAGGTATACTAGAAATTGGTTTCATATATTTTTATTTCCACTAGTCATATAATATTATATATAATACACAAATGTTTTAACCATTTTACTATGGCCATCATCAGTGTGTGAGTAATAATAATTTTAATTTTAGTGAAGTTAAAATCATAGTGGAAATCAATGGAACTAATACTAATGTTATATCCACTTTTAAATGTTTGCATTAAGGGAATATTTTTATTCACTTATTCGCTGCATATTTGTCAATCATGAAGAACTTTTAACTGTGGTGATTTGGTGTCCTTCACACTTATGGCATTTAAATTTCTAAGGGATTCCTAAGGGATTTTGTTGTAGTACTTATGCAAGTCCACTGTTTGGTGATTATATGTAAGAAAAACTTAGTCCCTTGTATTGTAAGCATGTGTGTGCCGTACATGTAGCTACATGTTCATTACCTCAGGATGTTCTTTTTTTATTCAGAGATCCGTCTTCTATATTTGAGTTCTTTGTGGAGATAGCTTGTCCTAAAGAAAATGAAGGTATGATGTTATAGTGTTTAATTTTTACGTATTACATATGTATGTATGGATGGATGGATGGTTTATGTATGTATGTGTGTTTGTGTACTAAACTAGTATGTAGTGTCGTTTTGGTATATGGGTATGTGTGTGTACATTTTGTTTTTGGTAGCATAGTAATTAAACTACTTAGAAGTGATGCTACATAGATGGTGGAAGGCGGGGCTCCAGCCCTCCCCCACCCACCCAACATATTTGGGTAGTGAAAGTTATGCATTTTTTTTTATTACAAGCAAGTAAAGCAGTGTGCACAATCGGATTAACAATGCCCACCAATTGTCTTGTATTGCGTGATTCCTATTAAACTGCATGAATTCAAACCAACTGCCACATAGAAAACCTAAGGCAGTAGTCAGTAGTAGATGTGAGGTAAGGTATTGGCACATTAGTTGCTAAAGTCATTCTGGTATTAGCCACTCGTTATCAGCTTCTGTATCGCACCAGCTGCTACCGAGCTAACTGCCAACTATGCATCCATAGCAGTGACACCATCTATTGCAGTGACACTATCAGCAACACCATTTATAAGAGTTTGTTTACTGTCAAATTTGAGACACTGGCTAAGAAAAAATGTGGGCTGTCTCTTCCTAACAATAATGGAGTGTCACAGCTTAGATAAACATGAGTGTTTTAATTTATTTAATTTGATGTACTATATGCACGGTGGTTCTTTTCGGTGCAGTCATGTGATACTATAGTTAACTTGTCAAAATGTCAAGTTATGTGCAAATGTATCCAAAATAATTAGCAACAACTTCTGATGCATAATATTAACAGTCAATGTATTTTCTTTGTACTGCCAATGAAATGTTATCAAATAGATGTAGTAAATTTGCTGTAATTGACACATTAGTCTTCCATCTGGCAGAGCTTATCTTCTCTATGATTATTCCAACCAAAGAGAGTGTCAGTGTGCTATACAAGAGTTCTTTTAGGCTCATCGTGGTGTGACTTGCATGTAATGCATGCAGTTCATAGCTTATCCACTGTACTATTGAGGCTAAGTAATAAGACTTGTGTGTTATGAAGATTTGCTTATTGAAGTAATCATCAGTGGAAAAAAGCAGTGTTACTGGCTACTCTTTCAAAACTCGTCTTTGATTAGACTAAGCAGCTTACCACAAGAAATGATCGTAATAGGATCATAATAGGTGGTGAATGCTGATTATATATATATATATATATATATATACATGTAGATGTGTTGCTGTTGTATTAATCCTCTCCCTTCCCTTTCCCTCTTTCCTTAGAGTCGATTATAAAGTCAAAGTTTCCCAGGGATTATGAGTTCAGTCCTGATATAAAGAAACAGCTTCCCAAATTCATCTGGCCGATGAGAGTATCAAAGTAAGTGTATCACCAATTATGTATGTATGTATGTATGTATGTATGTATGTATGTATGTATGTACATGTTTTGTTTGTATATGTGGGGACCCATAAATTGCACACATGTTTTAACTAAAAGTGTTTCGTACATCATTTGACCCTGGTGGGGATACTGCAGGGCTGCAGGTGATGAATGACATTTTTCAGCAATGCTAAAAGTGTGCACCTCTTTTATCCATGCTATATGGCCCGCAGGTTTATAACATACGTATGTAGTCATTGAAGAAGTTCATTAATAATTTAATATTTCCATTCCCAGGTACATATAATAGCACGACGTTAGTTGCTTAGGTTGATAAGAATTTTTTTACTACATCCTGTGTGAAAAGTTGCTATACATTGTCACAGCTTGAAAGATTAAAAATTTGAGGATTGATACACAGGAACCACACTCTGCTTTCAGATTAGGCTTGCCATCAGCTTCATATGCCATGTGTACTTCCACAACACATATGTATTTTGTACAACCATACATTGTCTTGTGTACACTTACTCACCAAGAGAATTATCTGAATGGGTTAGTTAGTGCAATTGCTTTACATCTTTGTTTCGAGTCTTAGTTTCTCTGAGTAGTAGCAGATAAATTCGGATTTAGCAATGTCAACATTTTCACTGACTTAGAAAGCTTATTACTAGCATGGGGCAAGCACGTCCCTAATGTAGGGGGACAATTAGTGCTGTCTCAGTCTTGAAATGGTCATCCCAGTTATAGTAGTAGTAGTCCCTAAAAAAGTAAAATATGTAAGCCTAGGAAGTGTTAATTATTGTAGTATTGTGTGCTGCCTTTAGTGACAGAGAAGAACACTTCACATTTGTGTTGACGGATTTGGACAGCAAATACAAATTTGGCTTCTGTCGTTACCCGCCCAAAGGAGAAACCTGCATGTGCTTTATGAGGTATGTACATATATAGCTTGCAGCTTACTGCTCATTCTGTCAATGAGTACAGAATGTATATATTGTCAGAGCGATAATAAGGAGCTGGCAAATTGTTTCAGACACACATACAGTACAGTGTTTATGTACTCATTCTCAAAATCATATTGTGAAAGTTTATAGAAAATCAGGCACAGCAAGTAATGTCCAAAATGAATATTTGTATATGTATTGAATGACATACAAGTTTTTTTTGGATTGGCCAAGTTTAAAGTACGTACAACCCTCACAATAAGCTGGAGAAGTGTTAACGTGAATACATGCTATTGCTAGCATAAAAATTAGTTCAGGATGATGTAATTACAGTTTCTAATGGTGGTAAAAATACTCATAGCAGCGAGAAAGTTTCCAACACTGTTTTACTACAGATTAGTATGGCTAACCTTAAAAACAGTTTATGACTGCTACGAAATACAGGATTGTTGTGTGTTAGCAACACTTCTTGAGATTGGTAACCTCATAAATTTAAGAATGAGCGATGTATGCAAAATACACTAATAGTTATGTCATATGTGACCGGATTTGGGAAAATCCGCCTAAACGCGGCAAATAATTTTTTTCAGTATCACCGGGTAAAGCCTTATGGGTCGCTTTTTTTCGAAAAAATTTTTATGGCAGAAATGGATAGACACCAGTTAGCTCTAGCTTATGACGCAGTTGTAAGCTCTGGCGTGCTCTAGAACTCACACTAGGAGGCTAGAAACACTAGCCGGTTGGACTCGTGTACGGAGAGTTGCTAAGAAATTATTGGCAGGCTTTTCACTAACAGCGGGGAAAAAACTGTAGCTAACTAATTCACTTACTATTCTACATAATTCACGTACTCACGCAATTCTGGTCATCATAGTTTCTTAAGGAGCCCTGCATTAAGCCTTTTAGACTTCTTTCAATCCGCCTGTAACCGGTTTATTCCATAGTGTCCCGGAAACACGCAGTAATAGTATACGAACACAAGGCACGCCCCCTGACCTTAGCAACGCCTTTACCCGGCGTTTTTTCGAAATCAGCAATAATAAGTTTAGCAAAAATACTGAAGTGTTGTAGTGCGTAGGGCGAAGACGGCTTGTGCTACAGCTTCCAAATTAGGAGGATGGCATCCCAAGGCCCCGTGCAGCCTACTGGTAGAATAAATTAGAAAACTTTAGATGCCGCGTTTAGCCGGGTTTTCACAAATCCGGTCACATATCTTAGAAACAGCAGTAGCTGTTACAATAGGAATAGGTCAATTCAGAGCATGTTGGGACTTTGAGGTGTTCAGACAACTGAATAAATGTATTACTGGGTATTTGCTTGACCTACTATTGATTTTAGGGACTCTGTATTGAGCATTTTAGTTAATTCATGTTGCCTGCATTGTATCTAATTTCCATGTGGAGGTAACATGTGCAAGGCATATGTTTGCTGCACATTGACGGCAAACATGCTAATGCACATGTGCTATTTCATAGATCGTAGAGGCAAGTCAGTTCATCTCTAGTGCAGCTAATGTATGTATAACAGCAGCACACAACCAAATATGACCAGACAATTTCAACGTTGGGACTATGCACAGAGTGAAGTGTTGTTAAACCCTCATGCAATAATATTTTTTTTGGTAACTTCTCTCTTTTGTGTCTGTGCCAGCCATCTTAAGTCACTATTTCCTTCACGTTACCTCATTCTGGTTTGCATATCCATGGCTTAACATGCTCTCCTCACAATGCTTCTCACCTCAATTGTGTACCTGTGGTATAGCTCTGGCACAATAGTATCAGTTAATGAAAACTAATTCTGTTCAAGTGGTCTTTACATACAAGGTTATGTGTATATCAACTCCAAATCAACAAAATGGGTGGTCTTGGTTTATTTCGAAAGTAAAAGTAAAATGATATTGCTGTTTCTTTTATTCACCCTGTGTAGTGATCTTCCATGGTACAAGGTGTTTTATCGAGCATTAGACAAAATCTCCGACCTAACTTTGGACCATCAAGTGGAAGTAGTGGAGCCTTTCTTAGCGGGGCTGTATGATCACCCTTTACCCAATCCAGGAGTGGATACCATTCTCAGTGTGGTACCCAATGGAGTAGATGCGGGACAAGTCTACTCCTTTCCATTGCCCAACCCACGGAAACTTCCTGAAATACCTACTGACGTACGTACAGTATAGTATGTGACATGCTATGTGAATTCTAGTTTAACCTCAGTCTGGCCAGAATAGTTACGTTTACATATCAATAATAGAGGGTATCAGCTAAGCTGAAGTACTTGATAACGAACAAATGATTGTCTGGAGTACTGCTACAAAATATGGGGTTTTACATGATATTGTTGTGTTGTACATATTTATGAGATAAGCACTGCAAGTATGTGTTGTGCTCACATTTCAAATCTGCAACATACATGTACATATGCCTTGCTGGAGCCATAAGTGGTGGTATTATTTTACATATGACAAATATTTCTTTGCAGGACAATTTAACACAGTTCTACACAAATCTTCACTATAATGTTATCTTGCACCTGTTTGCCAAGTAAGTGGACTACAGTTTTCGGGGGAGGGGAGTGGGGGAGGAATGGGTTTATAATATTGAACTACTTTTAGCTCTATTAAAGTACAATAGAAGAATAGACTACAAGACGCTAGTTTTGTATTAAGAGAACTGGTCGACAGATATGGCACTAAGAAAATATATATAATGATAGACGACTACTATGACAGTGTGTGTGTATTCATTAATAAGTCATGCTAGCCGTGTTGTGTCAGTAACGTGATGACGATGACATGTGTGAATTCGTAAATATACATGGGTCAGGAAAAGTAGACAAAAGAACAACAATGACAGTTTGTGTATTTATAATGAGAAATGAGAAAAAGCGGGATGATGCAACTAAACCAAGTGGTAGAGTATGATAAAAAATACCTTTTTCTTCTGCCAGTGCAGAGAAGCATGTGATAGATAGCATAGGCTACACTTCTTAGGGCAACTTTTGCAAGAGGACTGCTGCTCAACGTTTAGTGTGCTGAAGAACTAAAGTGAGGAATCATGAGCCAAGCCCCATAAGTGGAAATAAGAATAAATCCTATAGAGCTCTGTTAGAGTCTTAAGAGTCAAGCATAAAAACTTCGAAGATTGTTATTTTGAGACAGATAGTTGAATTGGTGGGAAAAGAGAGGTGGGGAATAGTTGGATTTTTCACTTAGAAGGAATGAAGGCTGGGAGGTTGAGTTGAGGATCTGCTTTGGGAGGAGAGATTCTAGAGTTCTCCCTTTGTGTCAAACACTGTATTAAAGGAGTTTTTAATTGCAATAGTTTCATGATAGACATTAATGGTTTCAGCTAGCTCTCGTGTTCTTTGTTATTCTTGTAAATGGTATTCATTGTGTAAGGACTTCATACAATTTGCTTATAGCATATATGTGTTATGGTTCCTGTTTTATTTTCACTTTCTGATCAAACAATTGTGTTTTCTTATAACAAGGATGTTCATAATTTTCGGTTTAAATCCTTTTAGCATGATATTTGAAAGAAGAATAATCATCACATCTAACAGCCTCAGTTTGGTGAGTGTACATTTTCTTAATATCTGTGCAGAGCAATAGCACAGGATTGATGCAATATGATTTAAACCAAAGTTTCGAGTTCATAATATTTCAGATATGATGTGTGTTAGTGCATATGTTTTTGTTTTTTTGTTTTTTGTTGTAGTTGTTGTTTTTGTTAAGTACTGTTCAACCAACTGGGCTACATGTGTATTCAACTGATCCTCTAACAAGTATATTTGTATTCTATCTTGTGTGGAAAAAAAAAAGATTGACAAATTAGTTCAAATGCAGAAATATCCAAATGAATGGCTAGCTCCCAATTGGCAAACTGTAGTAGGCTATCCAGCTTATGTGCAAAATTGTAATTATTGCAGAAAGTGGCAGCTGATTGTTTAACCACACCCACACTGGCCTAGATTAAGGGTTTACTGGTTGCTTGCTTGGTTAGGTGTATGCACTGAAAGTTAAAAATTTTTTAGTAATATTCCTATGTATCATGCAATCAAGGCAACAACTGCAAATAAGTTCTTAAAAAAATTAATAAAATGAGAGGCAGTGTGTGTATATGGTCCCTCTAAGTGTCCTTCTCCAGCTCGTGGTCAATCACATTGGGTGTGATCCTAATTATCTGCTAATTTATTGCAGTTTTAACTCCTATAATAAGAATTAATATCCAGTGGGCTTCAAAACTTGCAACTTCCAAACATGGATGCTTATATTTTGACAATTGTACATTCATATTTGATCTGAAATATGAAAATATTTTTGTTGTTGTATTTATAGTTGTCATCTACTGTGCATGGGGCAGCTACACTTCTCTATCCTCTACATTGGTAAGTGTATGTATGTGTGTGATAAATGTGTGTTTAGAGAGAGAGAAGGAAGGGGAGTGTGTTGTGGAATGGACACATTTGAATGTCATGTACATGTTGTCACAAAGAAAGTCTTGCTATAATACAGTGTGTACTAATTCAGTGAGCAAGTGACGCTAGCTCGCAGACGTGTTTAGATTTAAGTGCATACATCACCTGGGTGGAGCTATGGGTGAAGCTATGTGATGCCATTTTGAGCTCTGGCATTTAGATTGGCTTTTGCCAAATTCTGTAATGTACAAAAGAACAATTGAATGCAGTATTGCATCAATATGGTTTCCGTTGCAACTTTTAATATTTTTGATCACGTTATATGAAATACATTTTTATAACTACTTATATATTTTCTTTATTCGATAATGTGCAAAATATTGTCTAAAATAAATTTGTACTTGATTAACTTGTACTCACAACTGTTCTGTGGGCAGTCACTTTATTATTAGGAAAATTTTCTACTGTACATTAGCCCTGAAAGTACTTTGCTCACCATTAATAAATATACAATTAAGGTCCCACCTAGTCTTTCATAAGTGCCAAAACAATTTCCTCTCTGCCTTTAACCTTATTGCAAGGAACTTGAACAGCATTGCTGCAATAGCAACAACAGACTCAAAATGTGTTCCCTGTACAATCACTCACTCTATTCCAAACAAACACGCATTACAATAAATAGAGCATTTTTCAAGACTTTTAATAACAGTTTGCTTAGTTCTAAACAGAATAACTGTTTTCCAGATCATGCTTCCAATCACTGCTCCTTCCAGCATTGCTACCAGTAAACACATATTCACATGAAAGGCCGATGTGTGGAATTTTCCCCATGATTTCCCATAACTTGAGTAAACCCCTTATACCCCATTCTTTTATTTTTTCTGGTATACCTGAGAGAAAGCAAGAGTATTATAATACATATTTCTTGTGTGTGTTCAGGCAACACATTTTCATTCCTATCACACCTCCTCACCTACTGGACTACTGCGCGTGAGTTGTATACTCCATTGCTGTCCAGGCATTCCTTGTTTCATTATGGTGGGTATTACTGTGTTTGCAGAGCTCCAATGCCATTCTTAATGGGAGTGCACTCTTCATATATGGACGTAAGGCAGCATGCTATAGTTTATGTATCACTTTAATTTACATACTTCGATTATTATTGATGGAATAATTCTGCCAATAAGTAACGTTGAGTTATGTCTGGTAAAGTTGCATATATGTAACTGGACCATAGTGAAGTGCAGGTATTGCACTAAAAACTGCTCATTTCCCTCGAGTTTGCCTTGGGAGAAACCAAAAAATTATTGAGTCCACATGCTGTACATAGTTCATTCTTCATTGTAGCCCATTATGTGCACATATACAACAATTGGATATTATAAAAAGTGAAACTGTTAGCTACCCATACTGTGTTTAATTCCAATCAGCTAGCGAGGCAGTAGCTTGTTTGTCACATTGCACTATTTAGCACAACCTTTAGTTTGTATTTGTGTGTACTTACTCATGTTATTTTATGTGTGAATGTGTATAGATTGTTCGCCGCATGCCGACAGATGACATAGTAATATTGGATGTGGATGAGAGTACTATAGAGTCAGCACATGTGGAAGATCTCATCAACCTTCCTGTAGATGTTGTGTCCAACCTCAAGCACGTCCTCAAGAAACAGTCCTCAGCTTATGGGGATACAGTGTCACGTACCTTCATGTTAGCTCAGGTAGCCATGATTGGAGGCTACAGAAGTGCTCTCAAGCTGAGACAAGGGGAGAGAGAGATTATGTTTGATGAGGAACAGTGAGTTGACTCATACTGGAAAGAAACTATTTTGTGAAATAAAAATTTTCTTAGGTTTTTTAAGTCTCGGCCTCATATGGAAGAATTTTTACAGCAACTTCTGCACTTCCAGCACTTCAGGCAATTCATCAACTCTAAGATAGACAAACTCAAATCTCGAAACATAGAGAAAGATCTTTTTGACAATGAAGTGCTACTCTATGAAGAAGGTAAATAGATGAGCCACATACCCATATAAATACATCCACCATTTTAATATGTGTATTAGAATTGAGGGGCTCAGAGCAAGTAAAGGCAGTGTTTGACAAGTTTTTCAGCTCCACTGTGGTAAGGCAAGAGTTGTAATGTAGTGTGAGTGTTGAGAAATAAGGGTTAAGAAAAGAAAAAAGGCAAAATTCATAATTGTAAATGCCAGCAATGGAGAACGTTGGGGGCAAAACAGCTGCTTGCAGTGAGGTTTGTGCCAGCAGGGAGGGTGGGAGCAAAACAGCTGCTTTTGCCTGTGGTTTGCAAGGCAAACTTTTTGCAACTTGCACCATTCGGGAGTCATCCAGATAAGTGAGTTCCATTATACTGAGGTCCTACTGTACTACCTTCACCTACCGGGTTGAGGGTGGAAAAAATATAGTATCTTATGATTTAAAATACCTGATTTAAAATACCGCTGATTAACAAAATACCAGTATACCTCACAACACTACATCAAGCTATGATCACACTCTTTCAATATGCAGTCTGAACTGATTACATTTATCACAGAATTGTTTTAGGAAACTGTACACTGATTTGTCGACTCTCTAGCATACCACACATTGTGCTGGCAACCATAACAATAATAATGATACTGGTCGTGCGCACTCATTGAGTGGTTACTAGTAGAAGATACCCAGCACTCCTTTCTGTCAAATACAAAATCCCTCTCTTACCTGATTAATGGTAACTTTTGTAGTATCAAACATCTGCCATTCAATCACCAGTAACTCTTGAACAAGCTCTCAGCTACGATAAAAAATAAACAAACTGATTGAAAACACACTTTTGACCATACTGTAGAATATTAATGTACATACAGTGTATTGAAATGTTTAAAATGTACTTGTGTCACTAACTGTGGCGTTGTAGGAACACAGTAAACGGTTTGCTGAATTAAGTGGCAAATTGGGAGGCAACATTAGGAAACAAGTGAAGCAAGTGAGTGTGACCCATCTTTCTGTGGTTGCTAGTGATTATGTGCTGGTAAATCATGTGTCAACACAGGCCCGAGTTGTTATGAAGAAAAATTTGAAGCAACACAAAAATGTAAGTATTTCCTTTGATTTGTGTAGTATGTGAGATTGAATTGACATTTTGTGGAGGGGAAAGCATAGGTCAAATGTGTGCTCTGACCTCAGCATTATGACAAGCAGTGGTCGAGTAGTAACACTTGCTGCAATTGTCATACATGTATGTACATATCAGTAGCAACATGTGTTTTATGTGAAGTCCTCACTGCTACAGCAAAAGAGCTAAGTGTGTGTTATTTATTTCAGCCAAACAGCAACCGTTATTATGGATCTGAGGGTTACCAGCAGCCTCCCAACACAACTAGTCCCTTCATTGCTGGGAGGGCCAGCACACTCCCTCTCAATCAGCGCCCCACTGAACATGGGACCTCTTATATTACTACACCACCTCCCACCATTGGGCGACACCTCAACACTACTCAAGACAAAGTATAATTGTGCTATAGAAATAATGTCAGAGTGATTTTCACGTGATATGCTTATTTTTAGCCTCGTGCTCCTCCATCTGTAATCCCATACCACAGACATATTGAAGGCAAGAAGAAGCTGGCCATGAGTTTGAAGAAACAAAGTATAACAGATCCCAAACTATTACTCAATTTCACTCCACCCAGCACACCAAGGTAAGCAACAGAAAAATTTACAATTGTAGTTTCATTCCACCAACTCACCTATGTATATGGGAATGAAATATTCTTTAATTTCATTCCACCAACACGCCTATGTATATAGGAATGCTATATATATATTCTTTTATTTCATTCTACCAACACACCTATGTATATAGGAATTACAGACTTTAATTTCATTTGATCAGCACATTTAAGCATATGGGTATGCAATGTTATTTATTTTCATTTTTCCAATACACCTATTTATTTTCACTCCAACTGAACAAACAATCTAAATTGTGCAATACAGTTTGGATTTTCAAAATTTATCGTGTGTGTGCATGCATGTATGTATGTACCTATATACTGTATTGAATATCTTTTGTGCAGGATTATAGTAATGATAGGTGTATTTTGTATTAGCCGTCCTACAAGTGCAGATCAGACTATATTGGAAGAATCTTCACTGGACCATGGGCAACGGACTGCAGACCAGAAAGAAGAGCCTGGTGAGGAAGGTGATGATAAAGAAGAAGAGAAGGTGGAAATTCTTGTAGGAGACCTCATAGATATATCATCTGATCCAGGTATTGCTAATTTAAGATACCTCAATCACACTATTCCTTTACGCACATTAAAACAATTTCACTCAATTTTCAATTCCAATAATGGAACAATTTGAAAAGCTCTTCCCAATAATTTATTATTCTCAGTATGTGTGTGGTGTGTTTAAAATTTCATGTGATTTTTCTCCTCTCTTGCCAATTAAATATCATGTACGTATGCTATTACATAAACTATATTGTTACAATGTGATATGGTCTGTGAGCTGCATGCAGATGTATGTGATGTGGGTATGACAATATGAGCATGTTTTATGTACTGGTTGTAGATTCATCTAAGCTCTTATCAGTAGAAGAAGTTGTTGTGGACTCAGTATCAACATCTTCTCTGTCTAGCTGTGAGCTGGTGGTAGAAGGAGGAAGTGAGAATGTAACCACATCCGTGCAGTCTTGGGAAAAGTTTGAAGACACTGATGAGCCTCCTCCACTTCCCCCACTTCCCCCACCCAGAAATGAACTCGAAGAACTTTACAGCATTCCTGTCAAACAACTTAAAGGCACTGGCACTAAAGTAGAGTTCACTGTGGTGGAGGAACATTCATCTCTGAATGACCTAGGTCCTATTGCTGAGGCCTTGGAGGAAGAAGCAACTACTAACGATGAGTCCAGAATTTCAACGGAATCTGATGTCAAAGTTAAGTGGGAAACATTTGAGACATCCGATAGTGAGAGTTCGTTATCTAAACCTTTGTCTTTACTGGATACTGAGGTACAAACACTTCCAACTTCCACAATTCTTCAGCCTGCTACTACTTCTCCTCCCAAGACCACCCCGTTAGATAGACCATCATCTGCTAATGTGTCTAAGTCTGGGACATCAACCAAAAGTGGTAACACAGGTTTTCCTTCCATACGATCCACACCTGCACTCACATCTGGAGTGTCAACTCCCTCGAGCAATACAGCACATCTTAACAGAAATAGAACTGATTCTCTAATGAGCTCTAACTCCTACATGCAGCACCCCCACAATGCAAGAACTCATTACTTCTATTCCAACTCGGTCCTCCGTCCTATCCCACAAGAAGGCATAGCCAGCTCAGACTACATCACCAATCCCTTCTACACTGGCAGCATCAATGCTGGGAATTACCCTCCACTTGTTCCACTCCCAGAGAAACCTGCAGGTCCAAGAAATCCAAATTACGTTCAGAGCTTCCCGCTTGGAGGAAGTCGCGTAAGTTCCAGTTCACCGAATGAGCTATCACAAAAGCGTGCCCCTGCCAAACCCCAGCCTTATTCTGGTTCTTACACTTCTCAGGTTTCAACCAGAAGTTATAGCGGTGGTAGCAGTTCCAGCGGCGGGAGTGAAGTGCTGACAAGAAGGGACAGCTCCGTTCCATTTTTGCAGCAGAGATTACCTAGTCTTGGATCATTTGACCCATTTAAAGATCTTTTAAACTTTGAAAATGGAGCAGCTGGTTATGTCGTACAAAATCCCAGCAATACACCTCTTCCATAGCATCTGTAACTTGTATTATTATTATCATCATGTGAGCATGGACTGACTGACTGACACTCAACACTAGCTGCACTATTTTATATGCTTCAATTTCACACTACATGATTATTGTATCAAACTCCATTTCTGTTTTTATCCCTTTTGTTTGTATGAGCACATAAGAAGATTAATATATGCTTGAGATTAACGCTATAATGTTGTTAATAAGTAAAAGTCACTAAAAAAACACTACAAAACTCCATAAGTAAAAATATTAAACCCAACCAATAATGAGCACACATAAGCTTATGTGCAAGCATGCTTAGTAAATATCTTGATATGAGCATCATAGCCAGTTTTTATGTGCTCCAGAACAGGTGGAGTCATCTCGGTATCAGCCTGGCAGATGAAATACATCTTGAGTTGGTAATGGCTGGTGTGAGTCATAGTATCTCCATAGAACATGTTCAGATATACACCTACATCATTTTAACGGACAGCACAAAAGGTGAGATAAGCTTACAGTAGAATGTAACTGAATTCAACTAACTCACCATCTTTAAATGGAGCCTCAACAAATGTAGCCACAAAAATCTTTCCCAAAGCCACACAAGATTTTTCATCAACATTATACTACACAACACAATTAAGTTATCAAATCAATTGCAGGCTGGTATGTATTCCATTAATTGTAATTGTCGACACTGTATATCACAAAGGTATCCATTACAATAAATGGGACACATTTTTCTGGAATGATTGGATTATATCAGCACCAAGTTACAAATAAATTGCACAATGCAGGAAGAGAAAAACTCCTCATTCACTTCACACACATATGCACACACCCCAACAAATGTAATTTGCCAGTTGGAGCAGTTGGACTTAGAAGCACTACCTATGTCGAACTTTTAGTTATCCCTACTTGCTCAGTACACCTTGAATAAGTTTATACCAAATGTGACAATTACTGACACATGTCTTCCCTTCAATCAACACATACCACTGACACATGTATACATTGACACACATACCTACACTATCCAAGGCAATTCAGTGACCGTTACCAAATTTTCATAACAACATTCACTGATTAATGATTATCTTATATTAGTATTCAATAGTTAAATCATAACAGATTGTTAATTAAAACTTAAGCCAGCATCCTGGAAGCTCTAAACCTATGTCTCTGTTAAACTTGTTGTTGTCTGGTGTCATCTATATGTGTAGAGCTTCCTCGATCTTTAACTCATGATTCTTACTGGCGCTGTCTACAACTCTTGACTCCTCCTGCTTCCATGTTCAGCAATGGATGAAACCTGCTGCGTGCAAATCACCCTTGAGGATATAATAAAGTAAGCGTACCCTTTAATCTTGCTGTTTAAATGTGTTTATTATATATCACCTCAGTACCCCTGAAGAGGACTTCAGCAAGAAGTCAAAACACCAGGTTAAGTTTCAATTAACATAATCTGGCTGTTAGAATGAGAAAATTTTGATATTGTAATAATTATTTCAGCCGAGAATGACTGAATGGTTAATCAGTAGTCACACAGTAAAATAAAAAATCTAAGACAATATAGTTAATTAAGATTGGCTGTTAAAAAGAGGGGGAAAAATTGCTATTGAAAACAACATTCTCTTAGGTAGTACAAAAAGGACGAATATACAACCAGTGCATTCTTAACTTTTCTTCTTGTATAAGTTAGAGTAGTAATATTGTTGTGATCATTTGCTTTTTTTTTTTTTTAACTGTTGTCATACCATATATGCTGGAGCTGAAACATTGCAGGCAGCAGGCACGATGGGTTTTGTGATGTTGCGACACACTTGAACCTGTAGCATGACATTCACTTTATCAGAGAAGTCTGGATTTGAAACCATGTTCCCATCAGTGTTCCACAACGTCTGATTCCACTGGTATGCCATATCACTGCATAAACAACAAGTGGCAGCCAGGAATGAAAAAGGTCATAAGCTGGCTGCTATGACAACACTTACTCCTTTGAAATTAAAGGACTTAGATCAATCGTTTTCCCTTCAGAAGTGACAAAGGTACAGTCTGCCACAGATCCCAGAACTGCACCCAAAAGGGTTGCAAATGTAAGGAAAAAGAACGCTCCAACTTTAGAAACAGCCATGTCGAAATATATTAGAAGAATGGGGGTGGGGCACGGTCCGCATTATTTTCCATCTAAACTACAAGCCGTAAAATTATCGCCGCTAATTTCTACAACCCCCACGCTGCCTAGTCTCGCGGGGCCAGACCCTTTACCAACCCTGATCCGCTCCCGCGAGACTACACGCTGCCGCCGACTATGCTGAATTGCTTTGGGAAACTTTAATTTAGCTTAGTTAATATGAAGATATATTTACGTGGTTTTCTGTTTCATGAGCAAGGGAGACTCCACAGGCCAATATACAGTGCTTCCAACTTAAAGAATACACATACCTTTTCTTCATCATCCCAATAATGTTTATTAAATACCGTTGCTATATTGTTGTCAGGTGTAATAACTTGGCAAGTGTGCAATAACACTTGCCCGGTATTTAAAATAGTTAAAGCATGAGCGCTTAGTGCCTAGTACATTTATCGCACTCAGTCCTCGGGCCTACGGCCCTCGGGCTGTCGTGCAATAAATCGACTAGAAACTAAGCGCTCATGCTTTAACTATAACCAATAGTAAAACTGCGTGTTTAGAGAATGGAAAACGGAGAACAGCACTTTTCTCATTCACTCTAATACATTTTACGCCATTTCTTGCAATTTTTTCTACATTCGGTACAAAAATAAAAAAAAATAAAAGGGGCTACACCACCCCATCTCGGGAAGGAGGGAGTGTGGGGAACCGGTGGAGCCATAAAAACTTAGAGATCCCGCGTCAAAGTGAAATGGCTAGGCTGTGAAAGAGGTGCCTGGTGGTGGAGTGAAGATCTATACCATACACAACCAAAATGTCGTCCGGTTTCAGTACCGTAAACAGTATTGGTACAGTATTGTTACAGTATTGGACCTGCGGCGGTGGTCTCTAAGCATAGATCTATGCTCTAAGTCAGTATCGGTACGGCATAAATCGGCAATACCCTGTATCAGGATTTCGCTATCACTACTGAATCAGGGTTTCATTCAGTACTGTAACAGATCTTTCAACCTTGTACCAGCATCGAATACATTACAGGTCCAATACTGTAAGCTGTCCTGAAACAACCATGGCTCTCTTACAATATTGTTAGAATGAATCATGCAATTTCATTAAAATAATAACCAAATTTATTGAATCTTTCAAAATAAGCCTTTTCAGAGTTGAAAAGTTGTTAGTCACTGTAATTAAATAAGTTTTCAATAAATAAAGTTACCAATTTCTCTCCAATAGTTGTAATGAAAAAGATGAAAACTATATAAACATCTTGTAGAATGGTGACAGTTTTAAATGCCACAAAAATACATCATTAAACAGTTCTCTGATCAATTATTCCAGGTCAAGGTTCAGTCACACTCCACTCTGAATAGCCGGCCATCCATTCAACAAAATGCAGAGGTGCTGGGTGCACTTGAAAGAGAAATGACCTCATCTTCCTTGGCTACAAACACACACATTGTTAAGTTAAAGGTGACTGACCATATTAAATCAAAAGTGCATAGTATTGTTTCAGAAATTTTTTTTGAAAATGGTTCACTGAACTATGTATATCAAGCAAGTTCAGTGGCAGATCTAGAGACTTAAAAATGGGGCGGGTTGTTCTTTTTGAAGCAATAACCACACCCACCTAATCATTTTGAGGAGTTTAAATTAAATATTAAATAGTCACTTGTAATGAAAGTAAGTTGTGGTGTCAAAATAAACAGCATGCTGAATATCAATGGACAAAGAAATTATGACAGAAAAGAAAAAATGTGATTTACTAGCATCTTTGAATTTATCTGCAAAACTTATTTGTAAGTCCTTGGTCTTTGTGCTCACTCATCTACAGTAAAGCTGGTAGAAAGAAAAATCCAATTTTTTCTGGATCATAGCGATCTCCAACCAATTTGACAGCTAATTGAATACCCTACTTGACAAACTAACAAACCAAGAGCTTCAGTGACACCTTACAACTGTGTCAATTTGATTGTAAATGGTTGCTAGGGGTAGCCCATCGGGTAAAAAGGCTCGCACAACTGAAAATGCCGAAAGGTAATTGGGGGTAATGAGCGAGTAGTCAGGGATGTGGTAGTGTGTAAGAGGGGGGTTCAAACAAACCAATTTACTGGATCCGCCACTAAAGTCCATTAGCTATTTTTGTATTCTGCGTAAGCTTCCTTACACCTTATGTTAGCTACTGCTTCTATTGAGTAACTATTTTGGATCTAATTTGTGTCGGCAATTCTGTTCATGACATTAACAAAAACACAATGAAAGTCATAGTCAGCCATTAAATGATTTCCTCAAAATTAATTTAAGTGATAAGCTTACCATCTACAGGAAAATTGGGCACAATGCGGGCCCCTGTAAAAAAAGTTTTATTGCACTTACACGTCCACCAGCATCCACATATTGAACTCGCCAAGTTTTATAGTCATAGCTTCAGCCGTTTCCGATATATGTGATTTAACCATTTCATTCCATAGGTTTATTTAATAAATTTTTAAGAATCAAAAATCAATCTTTTCAAACATTTACGCACATCGCATAGTGCCTGATTTTCCTGTAGATGGTCACATATATATACACCAAAGTTGGGGCCACAAACACATTGCAATTGCATTTGATTGCAATTAAACAAATTGCAATTAAATACATTTTTGCTGCAATCACAACATAATTGTACTTGTGTGGGACACCAATCAGCACATGTTTATCCTTGCAAGCATGTTTGTATATTTTTTTAAGTATTTGTAATGCAATCAAACAAACTTTCTAGATACAATATTTGTATAGGCAACAATCAAATACATTTCAAGTATTGACCCCAAGTCTGAATATACTGTATAGCCGGAAGTAATGATAGTTTGCGATTTATAATAATTAGGATGTTTGCTGATACAATGTTTGTGGGTCAAGATCAATCTTCAAAACAATCAAAGGTAAGTGAATGTTTGGTGGAAATTTTTTTTTTGCGAAATCCGAAAACTGTAGAATTAAATTCTAGTAAAGATTTCCAGCTATACGGTACTCAAACGAAAGCTGTACAAGGAGCTCACACTAAATATAAAATCAGAATAGTATGTATGTAAATTCCATGTGACCAACCTTGGAGACAAACTGATTGCTTAAGATGAAGTGTTGACATCTGAAGATGTGCAAGTACAGATGAAGGTAAGCTGAACATCAGGGAGACTACAGACTGCTTCATTCTGACTGAAAAAATAATTTTAACAAATAAACACAAACCTCAATAAAAATAAGGAATCTAACCTCAACTGGGGAATAGGATGGAGTGATACAGGTTCACATGCTTGAAAAAGAAAAGAATATGTGTTCAGCAAAAAAAGAAATATAAATTTTATAAAAACTAACTTTTATGATTGTATCCAGAAAATAAACCTGAGTGAGAATAGCATTCTTTTTATAATGGCAATTACAAATGAATAATACAAACATACCTCAATATCTTTTAGAGGTGGTTGGTATTGGTATGACAAGGATGAGTAGCTACATGGAAATATGATGTATAGAAAGTACATTACAATAAATAAACCGGAATAGAACTCTAAATTTACTTTCCTTTTGTTTGCTGGTGTCCCTTAACATCTTCCATTGGTGATGTCTTGTGTTACTACCCATGTCATAATTACAAAAATAGATTATAAAATACGTTAAAAATTCTCCCGTACATATATAGGACCATGTTGTTGTTGTTGGTAACTAACTGGGATGAAGTCACTGAAATATCTACTATGTTAATATAAAATGCTAATATTTTTGATTACACAAATTTGAATATACATGTGGCCATATTAGGGTAAAAGTAATTTTTACTGATTTACACAATACTCATTTAAAAAATAAATTAGAATAATCATGTTGAAACTCTATTTGAGAAGTAAGACACTGTTCTCTTTCTATGTTCCTTGGACATTGCTTTGACACGAACTTGCATGAGTTGCTGCTTTCATGGATTATTGACACTGCATTTCCAATGGCAAAAGATTCCAATATGAAAATGTTATCAGTCATTGTCAGCAATGGGCAATCCAACTCGTTAGTTATGAAATCACCAAGTGGTGAGCAAAGAAACTCAATCTTTCTGATCACACATAGTTGGTTGCCATTATAATTCTTGGCAGCTGCCAAAAGCTGACCATACTCAATCTGCAAGATTTAAAGAGGAAGGGAACGGTTAGGTCGAATATAGCGAAAACAACTAAAGGTACAGCAATAAAACTTGGAGGGCCCAATATCTGGATGCCGACAAATGCGTAAGTGCAAAAAAAAATTTTTTTGATGGGGGCCGCGTTGTGCCCAATTTTCTTGTAGACGGTCACAAATAATCATAAGACAGCAAGCACACAGTTTCTAAGGACACACACACATACACACAAAAACACACAAAAAACACACACACCAAACAAAAAATAAAAATGATTTCAAAGAAAGGCAGGGGTTTGAATTTAAAGTACAGGTAAACAAACCGACATCCAATATCAATCTGTGTGGTATTAGCTCTTATTACCATAATGTGCTGGCTGCATCAGATTAATTGAAATGTTTACTTTGTATCTAGCCTCCTACATTATTACGGTTATTACCTCATGATTATTGGAAAGAAGTTTAACGTAATTGCCACTGTGTATAATTTGTGTATTCTGTCCAACTACGCCCTGAAATAATTCCACTTTCATTTCCATATCTACACCTTCATGATGGACATCAAAAGACTGGTGCAATTCCCTCATTGATAAGACACCAACATCAGGAAGGCTCAACTGGAGAGCAGAGGACTTTATTGGTGAACATTGACT
>WLWD01002751.1_pt1:0-20000 | contig 66683 bp, 28 predicted proteins | sample 6712731 | NCBI WGS metagenome assembly WLWD01 (sample SAMN12718690, study PRJNA576275) | sponge metagenome | isolation source: marine sponge | host: Mycale hentscheli | place: New Zealand: South Island, Marlborough, Capsize Point | collected 2014-11-01
CTGTTGGCCACCAGGATTAGGAATATTGTGTTTAACTACACACGCACAAGGACAGTATCTCACAGCTGGTATGTATACTGGAGAGAGAGTATCCATGAACTCACCACAATGATGATGGCAACAGGAATAACAAACATGAGAATGGTATAGCCATCACCTATACTAGCCAGCCAACACCTGCAAATAAATAGGTAAGGTGTCATCAACATCACAAAATGAGCTACTGGTATAGATGGTCTGATATTGTTAACCCTTTACCTCTTTAAATAATCCCCCATCAAGTTATTTAAAAGCCGGCAACGCGAGACTAAGATGTATATTGGACGAACACCTTTCTCGGTATAGCATCATCATTTAAATCAAGTAGTTGTCCTTTTGTACAAGTGTACTTACTAGATCGAAACTTTCTCACCTAAAGGGGTCTGGAAAAAAAGCAGAGGAAAAATGTGAAAAAATATTAGTTGTCGCTGGGGATTCGAACCCAGGGCCACTGGCATTAGCCACCAGTGCTCTAACCACTGAGCTACGACAACCCACGACTTCCAACGCCCTCACAGTTTACCTTTATATGTGATCGTCTACGGGAAAACCGGGCACAACGCGGCGTGCGTAATATCGAGAAAAGATCGATTGATTTCTTAAAAATGTATTGTTTCAAGCCTACGGAAGGGAACGGTTAGGTCTATTATAGCAGGAACGACTAAAGCTGCGACGATAAAACTTGGAGAGCTCAATATCTGGACGCCGACAACTCCGTAAGTGCAAAAAAAAAAAATTCGAAGGTGCCGCGTTGTGCCTGGTTTTCCTATAGACGGTCACATATATTGAAATCCCCGGCGACAACTAAGATTTTTTCACATTTTTCCTTTGCTTTTTTCCAGACCCCTTTAGGTGAGAAGAGAAAGTTTTCAATCTCGTTTATAGAAGGGTCAGAACTGAAATAAGAGTACTTACCACTTATACTCTGCCATTGTATTATACTTCTTATACTTCTGGCCATGAACTTATACTCTATACTCTGCCATGCACTTATACTCTATACTCTGCCATGCACTTACACTCTATACTCTGCCATGCACTTACACTCTATACTCTGCCATGCACTTATACTCTATACTCTGCCATGCACTTATACTCTATACTCTGCCATGCACTTATACTCTATACTCTGCCATGCACTTATACTCTATACTCTGCCATGCACTTATACTCTATACTCTGCCATGCACTTACACTCTATACTCTGCCATGCACTTACACTCTATACTCTGCCATGCACTTATACTCTATACTCTGCCATGCACTTATACTCTATACTCTGCCATGCACTTATACTCTATACTCTGCCGTGCACTTACACTCTATACTCTGCCGTGTACTTACACTCTATACTCTGCCGTGACGTAGTTTCTGTTGTGGAAGACTCCGTATGTCAGTGCAGTGAGTAGGAGAGGAGGTCCTACAAGAGCACAAGTCAATTCAAAACATTCCTATTGAATACTAATTGCCATCCTTAATAATCTTTGCTATGAATTGCTATAAAGTTCTTATCATGCAATCCACTGTGTTTAGTGGAACTACCAGCATGGGTTGTCCAACTTACCCCAGCCTAGCAGGAGGAAGAACCACCATTTCTTGGAGAGGCTAGAGAAGACGACGACCAGCATGAGGTAGAGCATGACTCCCTCACACAACATCCAACAGAAGACTGCCAGGAACAGGTAGTTCAGTAGAATAGTGATGATCGTGCATGGAATCTGTGGGGTACACAACTAAATATTACTAATATAGAAAGAAGCGCTAAATCAAATTTTAGTCTGAGAATGTTTGAATCTGAAACTATCACACTTTTTCTTCTAGATGCCCTTTGGTATTGGACATTGATTTATCACTTAAATATTACAATTTAGTGCTGAAAATGAAGTATTGCCAGTCACAGGAGTGTTCTTGAACTAGCTTCATTAATTGTAACATAATAATGTAGATTTGTTACTCCAGCTAAACCATTCTGTTTGCTGCTTACCTTGTGCCCCTGGGCAAAATCTTGGAAAGCAAATACACCGTAGGCTAAGAACAGAGCCAGACACAAGTTCAGATGAACAAAATTGTGAACGTGGCTGAACAGCTGCTTCCTGCAAAAGAGAATGTATTTGAACACAACTCATGTGGTGATATCATGTAGCTGTATAGAACACATGTGCAGATAAATGACACGTACATATCAACACATGTGCAGATAAATGACATGTACATTTGAACACATGTAATGGAGGATATATTACTTGATTTAGTATACATGATCTATTTAATATTTTTCTTACCCATAAGTGAGGAAGAAGATGATAGTCAATACCAAACACACGAGAGAGATAGACAGGCCCACCTTGCTCACTATTTGTAGAACCTGGCTGTTCTGAAATCAGAAAGTTAACTGTGAAAACACATTACACTAATAAAAACAAAACAAAAAAAACAACTGCAAATTTGCAGATAGAAAAGTCGACATTTCCTGCCTAGCTACTAGTCATCCCAGTAGTTTATTGTTTTCCATAATAATGTTTATTCAATGCTAGTTTTTTGGTTCCACGTACATTTTTTTTTATAGATATAACATTCAGCTTACCACGTTGTCCAGGCTACCACGAATGTTGAGAATAATGGCAAAACTGGTAAGGTGTTGACTCCTGCATGTGACACTACCCCCTTCAGACATTACAGTCTTTACTCCTTCGATTGACCATTTACTGAACACAAAGACAGTTTGAATAAAAGATATGAATGTACTATAGCTAGTGAATCATAGCAGCATCACATGATGTCACATGACAGACAGAACTTACTTGGTTTTCAAATCCAAGAACACACACTGTAGATCTGTATTTGGAGTTTCCTAAATGAACACCAAAATGAAGAATGAAGCTTTTAACTGAATATGCACAATGACAGTTTTCTAATTCTATTTACATACTAAATTAGCTTTCTACTGTATATAACCATTTACTAACCAGCTACAAGAAGGAACGCTCAATAATAAATTGTGATGTTTTCACTTAACTATAACCTATACAATTACTCACACTAGCATCTTTACTGATGTTGAAGGTAATCTCCACAGGATTCTGGGATAGAGTTTCACGAATGACCTCTTCATTCACGCTAACTTGACTGGACAGAACATCAGACACTGGATGACCTCCGGACCTAGTGCAACCAACAAGTATTGTTTATGTAACGCATAAATGCAGGTTGACAAGAGAGAGCATCAAAGTTAGACTCTACCAATTTAAGCAATTGCTGGCTATATAATAAATGGACATATATGCATGTGACATGTTAGTAGAACATGCAATATAGTACTGAAATTGACCACCCTTCAGTAAAGGCTTTGTAGCAGGCTAGCTGTGGAGAAGACTTACTACATACTTGAACTTTTGTTTTACTTGTCAAACTAACAATGTACAGAGAACTCTGAGAGCCATTGAAAGATTGCCTTTAGTGCCATCATGGTATGTCACTAAGCGACACTTGGGTTTCTAGATAACTCCAGGTAAAAAAAAAAAACAACTAAAGATTTTTCTAATAAGTTGCTGTAGCTTATATAAGTGAGCTTTCTATCTGGTTATTCATAAATAATTGAATGCTAAATATTGAGAATGTCTAGCCAGTAGCTAGTTCAGCTATCTAAGTTGGCAATAGTGTGACATACGGCTGGCTACTGGTGTAAGTATGATGTAACCAGCATTATACCCACACACACACACACATAATCCTTACTCATTCCTGGAGAAGAAGTTTAGCACTTTTTTCAGAACAATATTGGCCACTGTAACACTCCCTTCTTTAGATGCTTCCTGAATCAGTTCATTTGGTATCTTAATGGATGCCTCAACTTCTGTAAAGTTGTCGGATGGGAGGGGGAAGATGTAGTCCTGTCCGATATCTGAGACTTTCTCAGCTTTCACATCTAACATTAATGCACACACAGCAAAGCTTCTTATTTAGGTGAAGTTTATGTACACAAACAACACCAAACAAATACAGCAAAATAACCACTTCACTATCATAAATACCTTCTCTTAAAGTGAGTTTGGGTCTTCAAACTCCACATAATAGCTAAGAGATAGCTATTAGTGCATTGGTAAGAAATGAATTGGTTAATAATCCTAAGAGATAGCTATCAGTGAAACAGATATCAAATGAATTTTCCATTAGTTTTATATCCTAACTAATCCCAGAAGATGAAAGTATCTACTAATGTCTTTTACGTCCTTTAAAAGGAGGTATTTTCCTTAATAACTTACTTATATTTTCCCTCCGTATTGTGACAACGCTGTCTCCAGTGGCATTGAGGATGTAGCTGCCATACGTCTCTGTGGAGTTAGTGAGACTCCTCCCAATATCATCGTTTCCTTCGGATCCATTGGCTGATTGCACGTGATTCAGAAGGTCAACTACCACCAACGACTGGATGAGAACAAATAGTAGTTTACTAACATTGGGGAACTACCACCAACGACTGGATGAGAACAAATAGTAGTTTACTAACACTGGGGAAAGACTTGAATTTCCTGTAGTCACTTATTTAGGAAATTTCTTGTTTCTCCACTTTTCTGGTAGAGGATAGGGCTAAATGTTCTGTAATGCAGGGCATTTATCTCTATCCTCTACGGGAAAGGTGGTGAAAGTATGACAGGAAATTCAAGTTTTTCCCCTGAGTATTATAATGACTATATAATAGTAGTAATACTTAAATATGGGGGGGAGGGGAGGGGGGGGGGGGGGGGAGGGGAGGGGGGGGGGGGAAACCTGTTTTTGATCGTATTTGACAGAGATAGAAAAATTTTAAGTAATTTATTTACTGCTATTATAATGTAAAATGAATGAATGAATTAATGAATGAATGAATTAATCAATCAATACATCTATAGCTATGCCTATCTAACAATTGATATTATAAAATATAGCAAGTTTAGTAATCATGAATCACATGTGCTCACTTACTAGATTAACAGGGAAATCCCCTCCAGAGTCTTGAAATCTAAGCAGGAAGTTAGTGGTGCTGCTCAGTAGCTCTGTTGTCACGGAGACTTGCTCTGAGTCCATGCTACCAGTAGGTTGAACTAGAATACCACTCACCAGATTCAGTACTTGGTTGACCCTGTCATAAGTTGGATCCTCTAGAAATATCTCTTCTGCCTATGAAACATGACAAAATAGGAGCTTGTGCTGTTATTTATTTATTTATTTATTTATTTATTTATTAAGATATTTCATGCCTTGTTAAACCAGTTCTAAAAATAAAGCAGCCATTTAATAATAATTTCAACATCTTGAAGGACTAAATTTGATTAGCAATGTCAAAAGCTTATGGAATAGTTTGGTGAATTGTGAGTACAATTTTTTTTTTTTTGCATTACCACAAGCTACTTGAACTCCTCACCTCTTGTTTGATCTTGTCCACTATATTGATACATGCCCCCTCCTTCCTCTCATAGCCTTCACTGCAATTGCACACGTGCTTCAGAGTGTCTTCAGGATCCTTCAGGCACACCTCATTGGCCTTGGTACAACGTGGGACGCCTTCATTCCAGCAAGGGTCAAATTCTAAATTGGGTGTGGAAATAGGAAAAGTCATTGAAACATTATCTTCTATTTCGGTGGCTCCTTGTAAAGTAGGTGTTGATTGTGTTACACCTGTGGTGGGTTTGGGAGGTGAGGAAGTGACTACTTTACTGGAGGTGTCTACTTCACTGGAAGTGAGGGAAATTGGTACGGAAGGTGCAAAACTGGTGGCATGTGGAGTGGGTATATTATGAGTCGATGGTGTATGTTCGGTAAAGTGTGGCTCAGTATAAAAGAGATGTGGAGCAGTATTTATATTAGCTGGAGTTTTGGATTTTGTTAGTAGGGCCTGTGGAGTGATAGGTGTTGAGTGATCATAAAATTGTGTTGTTTCAATTCTTTGGTCAGTTGGTAAAATCCCATCAGTGGACAGTTCCATATGTGTTGGTTTACCATTGGTGGCTACCAATGACGCTGTAGCTGGTAAAGGATTGTCATTTTGTGTTATTATTTTCTCAACATTTGATAAAGGATCACTATTGGGTAAGAGATCATTGGGATCATCAGTGGTTAAAGGATCATCAGTTGGTATAGGATAAGTTGGTAAGGGATCACCAGTGGTTAAAGGGTCATCCATTGGTAAAGGATCATTAGTGGTTACAGGATCATTAGTGGTTACAGGATCATCAGTGGTTAAAGGATCATCAGTGGTTAAAGGATCATCAGTAGTTAAAGGATCATCGGTTACAGGATCATCAGTGGTTAAAGAATCATCAGTGGTTAAAAGATCGTCAGTAGTTAAAGGATCATCAGTGGTTAAAGGGTCATCAGTTGGTATAGGATCATCAGTGGTTAAAGGGTCATCAGTTGGTAAAGTATCAACTGTAAGAGCCACTGAGTCTGTGGATGCATGTTCATGTGACACTGGAGTAGTCTGAGTTGGTTCTGAGGTAACAGTTGTAACTGTCGAGTTAACATTAAGTGTGGGTAAAGGGTCCACTGTGGTTCTATCACGCTGTGACATCTGGATGATCAGTATAGTTGAAGTTGTTGAAATTGATTCTGGCTTTTGAGTTGATATGATGCTTATCTCTGAATGTTAAAAAAATAAACCAACAATTAGTACGACACTTTACCAAATTTTGCAGTTGTATTGCAAATATAGCTATATTAGCAAATGCACTTTAATAAGAACATGCTGTCAAGTACAGTAGCTAGTTGATAGGAGTATGATTACAAAAGTATGGACACTTTAACTGCACATTGTAAGATATATTGTAGCTATAGCTAAGAATTCATGGAGAGCTTTTTCCATGTACTGGTCAAAGTGTTTTTACCAGTGTGAAATGCTCTGTTTGTAAACCATTGCTCACACTCACAAGACCACAAAAACAACAACAACATAATAAAACAAAACAAAACAAACAAATGCATGCAACATTTACAGTTACTAGCCTGTCCCTGCCACACCATGGTGGGTGCTTGATGTGCTAGCTATTGCTAATTAGGAATGCTTAGCATATTAAGATATTTTTATCCATAGCTATTATCCTCTAGCAATTAGTTCAGTTCCCTTTCATCCTCTCTTTCTTCCTGAACAATCTCAGCTTTTCTTATCCCCCTACTACTTTCCTCTCTTCACCTCTTTCTCCTCGAGTTGTGTGTTCCCTTCTCCTCCCTTGTCTATCTCTCTTACTTCTCAGGCTCTCTGTCCTTCTATCATAATTGCAGATTGTGGACTTAAGCTTTGTGAAACTTTTGTCTTCGCTCTTTTGAAACTTTCACCGTCCTTTCCTCACCAATCCACTCGCTTTTAGGTACAATAGTTGTTGATTTTATAATCACCTTCTTACTGAATGTGATGTTGCTTTACCCATTTAGCTAATGCTTTACCCATTTAGCTAATGCTTTACCAACTTGTCTCAGCTCATGAATTATTCATGAATACACACCATTGTTGTCTTCGTCTCATTACTTACAGACAAGCATATCATGTACTTTTTCAAGTTATGCATATTGACAGAGATATGGCTTGCCATCTCTGGTTTCCATTGTTAGACCCCTAGTTGGTAAATAGACTCTAAACTGCACATGGTAGCATTACAATAATAACAAAGCTGCTATGACATTTGTCAACCAAACCACACTACTAATATTTTAACTTTATTCTTGCTTATACAACTCTAGTTAGAAGTGCCCACAATTTTCTACCATATAAAGTTCTGGTAAACTTGTGTTCCTCCAGCCAGACTCTACTTGATGTAATACTTCTTGCCAGATTTATCTGAACTAGAGACAAATGCTTGGTCAAAACAATCTCCATATTAAGATAGAAGGTATTAGTACAATTCTGAGGATCCAAGTACAATACTATTCAAGTAAGGAGTTGTTTTGACGATGATATTGCTATCATGAACTTAAAAGCCATTGGAGTAAAATAGAGTTTGTATTGTGATACTGCTAAACACTAGAGCACTAGTTTTTGCAGTGTGAACTCAATACTTTCAAATTACATGTATTTATATGCTATGTAAGTTTTAACTTTCTCTTAGTAGTCATGGATATTGCCATGGATACTGCTTGCCACCAGCCACAGGTATGTACAACTGCCTTCCTTCCTGTGTGTTTATTGGTAAGACTGGAGATGAATCTGTACATGGAATTCTGTCATGCTTGTTCCTAAATGTTTCAAGACAGTATTCCAGTAAACGTTTGAGATACAGAATAGTCCCTTAGCCAGCAAACACCAACTCCAACTAGGGAAGTTTGAACATTTGTACCTGACCTGATAAAGAATTGAAGAGAAGAATGCCTAAGCCTCTATCCTATTTTAAGTTGAATATTATGCCTTCTTCAGAGTACTGGTGTTTACCAATTATCTATGGAAGTGACTTGATTTTATATAAGTTGTTCTGTAAATTTAAAGGTGAGTATTAAGTTAGAAACCTCTTTCCTATAGAATTAACCAAATAATACACTCTTATTTAGAAATAATTTTGTTTCCAGAAAATATTTTGATGGATTAAATCTTACATTCTACAACTACTTCAAGCATGACCAGGTCAATAACAGACACTGCACGGCCAGCTGAGAAGGGATGAAATATTTGAATGGTACTATGGTTGCCTCTTCACTTCACATGAAAGTCTTTCTTTGATCTGAAGGGAAGTGGACAAACAGAAAGACTGGATGATTTGTTAGCAATAATGACACTGAAATAACCCGAGTGCTTATTGACTGTCAATTGACAAATTACTCATTCTGTTGCTCCCACATTTACACTCTCTTTGACTTCTTGTTGATGTAATAGAATCTTGTTGCTCAGAAGCCGTGGAAGGGAATGCCACAATACTTGGGAGAACACCACTTGTGCTCAGTCGGCCGTGATATTGGTTATAAAATTCAGTCTAGACTACTGTGTATTTTGTTGTGTGCGTATGTAAGTGAAAAGTCTTAAATATCTTCTATTTCCCTATCCTATGTATCTCTACGAGCACATGACATCCAGCCAGCCAGCAATCTAGAAGTTTCCTCAACTATTCTCTATAAGTGCTTCATCATCTTCTAGATCTATCCAAGGCTTCTACATTTATTATTGATCTTTTCTGTTCTTGGTTACTCCTACCTCTCATTTAATACTACACTCTCTGACATCCACAAGAGAAAGTAAACAAATGTTTTGTTAAGAAAATAAAAATATTTTTATAAATTTGTTACGAATACTTGATCCAGTATGAAGTCAACTACTCCATTTTCTATTAATAGTGGCTGATATTTGGCATGTAAATTAAATTATCATTTACCTAAAGCATCCACTGAACCCTTATGAACTCAAGTTTATGCCAGATACTTAAGTAGATAAAGGAAGAAAGGATTATTGGAGCCAAAGCTTGTATTGACAGAACATGAAGGAGTGTTATAGAGATGGATCATTATACTTGTGAGTGGTACACACTTCTACTTTGACCCCTGACATGTAGAGAGGGTGGGATAACCTCATTTAGTCTAGTCTTCATTTCCCAAAAAAGGGAAGCATAAATTATCTGATTACAGAGACTACTGCAGCCATCGTCTGCTTGTGGGTGGACATGTTCTACCTAGCCATGCTATGCTACAGTACTTCAAACATACCTATACATAAGCCATTTTGCTGAGAGAACCCTTTCTTGCATGAGCAGCTGTAATTTCCAATGGTGTTGGTGCAGACTGAGTTTACTTCACAGACTCCAGTAAGACATTCATTGATATCTACAGATAAAGGGAGACAGAAAAAATAAATAAAGAGAGAAAATATGTATATGTGCAGTGTGTTTAGAGTCATGGGAAAGCTGCCATAGTTGACTAGTCATAAAACAAGACTGGAATGCAAATGTCAATTACATCATAATATTGCATGTTGTAATTCAACATTATATATAATATATATATTATTGGGCGAGAGAAGCGAGACTCTCACTAACGAGTCTCAATTGAGATTTTGGTATATATATATATATATATATATATATATTTATTCCAACCTAGATATCTTCACAATGATATCTTTAGGTACATGGCCCGTGAAATAATATTTCACTCTCAGGCTTTATTTTCATTCAGCCTCTGGCTCGTGAGTGAAAATAAATAGCCTGCTCATGAAATATTTCGCCATATCACACTCTGACTCATGTAATAAGTACTATAATATATATATGGCAAAGTTCAAAGAGGTCAATGCGTGTCCACCCCTGGAAGCTACTTAAAAACGTAACAGCACAATAAATTAAACAAAAACATTCAACTAACAAAGAAATATTATAACCGCCGGTATTCAAATTTGAATTTCAGTCAGACCAGCTCGTAGTTTTCATCCTTATGTAACTTACCTTTACACTAACTGTTTCCACCACAATGCCACCAAAGCCATGTGAAACGGCCTTAATATACAAAATTAGTCATTGCCAGCAAATGAAATTTTGTATCGTCTTACCTAAGACTTGAACTAAAGTAGCTAAACTAACTTCCTGTAAATGCCAACGGTATAAACTTGTTCAAATAAGAATTCTTTTCAAGATTTCCAGAAGTTCTATTAATTGCACTACACAGTGGGATAAGTTGTTGTTTTTTCCATGTAAATTGGTACGGGAAAACGTAAAAAAAGGTGCCAATGGAAAGATTTAGAGAGACGGTTTAGGTAAGACCGTTCGTTAGTGTTCAACTGAAGGGTCGTGGACTTAGTATGATAGGATTACCATAGTTTCAGTCCAGTAAGTGCTACCAATTATATTCTAGCCCGGCTCATGGAGAATATGAAGATAGTGAACTTTGTAAAAGTGCGACTTTTTGAAAAATGATTTTTTTGAAGTTTTTGTTACTTCCTTTGTAATAAATTGTGGCTTAGAAAAGAACCAAAGCCATCGGTTTTGGAAGATAGCTATTCCCTGAATTTGTTTTTTACCGGAAGTCAAAATTGGGGGAGGAGGGGGAGGTTAACCCATAGAAAGTGCTACTGCACTCTCATGCCCATTATATTATATCGGTAAATTTTGTGTACAGACCATGGATAAAGCATATCTTGCTATGAATGGTGTGACATTTTCAAAAAATGAGTTGCTGTTGCAAATAAGCAGAAAGGCCAGCCCCACACATGACATCATAAAACTATTTGATGTAATGTTTTTAATGGATGTAGCTACGGCTTTACCGGGAAAAAAAATCTCATTCGCCATGTTTAGGTAGATTTTCCCCTAACCAGTCAGTCACACATATACAATTTATTGAATATAACTTATGTTTAAGTGTTTCAGCTTCCTAACTCTTGTGGCTGGTTCTGATTACTGGAATGAAACCTATCTAAAATGTTTCCTTTGATATGTTACTTGAAAGACAAAATCTAACTTTACTGAAGATTGGCCAATCTGTCTCTGTGTCCTTTAATTTTAATTTATATTGATTTATTCATGGGGACACAATTTTACTAATGTGTTGCTATAATAACAAAGCACTGAGCCTTACCTTGGCAGATGCCATTTTGGTTGGCAGCAAATCCTGATGTGCATTTACAAGAGTAGCTTCCTTCTGTGTTGGTGCAGTTGCTATAGCTACCACAAGGACTTCCTGTCTGACATTCATTAATATCTATTCATACAAAATAATATTAATTTAAGCTTACAGCAATTATATCAAGCACACTCCTCATAGAAACATAACTCACTGCAGATTATTAAAATGAGCGCTTGTGTACTTTTTAACGACCAAATGTCAAATGCATTGCAACACATCTTATTGGATTACAAGTGTCCTAGAAAGCTGCTAAAAATGACTGCTAAAGGTAAATAATCAATTTTAACCATGATAGTAACATTTCTTTTGCTATATTTATGACAACCAGTTGGTTAATATGAAATGTAGCTATGGATATTGTATTTTTTATTTCCGTTCTGTAATGACATACCAGCAAGAATAGAAATTTTATAGCATGTTAAAACAAATTAGGCAATAAAAAAGTATACTAGTAGGCAAAGAGAAGAGCTAAAAAACATTTTAAATCCTCAAAATTTTCAGGCAGAGGGTGTTTGATTGGAAAGGTGAAAGTTCATACTAGCATACTGGAAGGCTAGAATAAATAATAATGAAATTAATGCAGTACCTGTGCACATATTGCCATCTTTCTGGTAGCCATCTCTGCATCTGCAGGTGAAGCCGCCATCAAAATTAAAGCATCTCTCAGAGTCTTCAGTACAGCCATGAGCAGAGTTCAAGCATTCGTCTATATCTGTGAGCAGAAGCAACAATAATACAGTCATGTGACAGGATTGACATTTGTCTCCAAATGAAAAAAAAAATGAGTTCCAGACAAAAATTTTTTCCACAAAAATGAATTTTCCCATGCAATTACTACATTATGAGCTGTAACTAATGGAATTAATGTTGCTGATAGTGAAAGCAGAACAACTAGGACACCCTCTGACTAATTATAAGTTAAACACAAGCAACAAATTCCTGTATATGTGGGGCAGAGTCTGAACAAGAAAGGGTCACCTGATACTCTGGAACGACCAGCCCCCCTCCCTTGAAAAGGAAGAAACATTAGCTCCACCACCCAGATGATTAGCATGAAAAGAAAAAAAAACTAACTGTGGTCTCTTTGGAGTGACTGCCAGTCACATATATATCTCTCCTATTCACCATTTTAGTCTGTGTCATTGCCCCAATCCCCTCTGCATGCTTTTTACATAAAACTGTGTGAAGCTGGGTTGGATTTTAGCATAGCAGCTCAAGGTATTCTGGCAGCAATTATACCACCATAGGTGGAGTAACCAGACTGATCCAAGGATCGCCAGCCTCCCCATCTTCCCCCCACAGTATACATAAATTATTTAGATATGTCAGTTAAACTTCATTTCATAATTATTGAATGACTCCATCTCTGGTGAAGTAACAATGGTTCTATGATATAATTACCTGTGCAGTTACTTCCACCTTCATCTTCTGTGTATCCATGGATACACTGGCAGCTGTAGGACCCAGGAAGATTCGTGCAATTGCTATGGCTACCACAAGGTGGCAACGAACATTCGTTAATATCTGCAAAGAAATTGTTTACAATAGTTAAAATCAGGTCAAGGTGCAGGTCAAGGTGCATATTGGTCAGTTTAGGTTAGCCTACCAGTGCATGTGTCTGGAGAGGTGAGTTGGAATCCTCCATTACAGGTACATGAATAACTTCCATTAGTATTCGAACACACGCTATTGGATCCACAAGCACCAGCAGAACACTCGTCAATATCTGGAGAGATAAGCATATAAATTAAGCCTTTCACTGCCAAATGTAATACAATCAGTTGATAACATGAAAAACGAATAAAGATAATCAGCAAAAGATAAAAATAGTTAGAGACCAAAATATTTCTTGTTGTGAACAACAAGTGTATTGGTCCGCTCAGAAGAGAGTAAAAATTCAGACTTATGGTTAGTATCGGTACTCAATTTCTGACAGTCTCAGATGCTACAGATCCAGATAGAATGCACTTATTCACCTTCTAGTTGCTAGACTCTGAGCTTCAGAGAAAAAAAATTTGGGCAGACATATGCTATGGTAAATGTTCCAGTAGTCATATTTGTAAGAAATTGTACATAACAATTTCTGCTGCTCCCTTTTTAAAATTTTTATTAAAGTCGGTAAGTAGTGCATCAGAGCAATGTATATACACAAAATAAGACCATTTTTGTTATAATTATAATTAATTAAAAAACCGGCGATTGCCGATTAATGCAAAACGCCACATCTATGGCAGTGAACAATCAATAGGTGCCTTGTTCTATCTTCAAGAAGTTCTAACTTCCAATATAAATCTAGTTATATATAATATAATAGTAATAGGCTCTACCTCTGAGGAAACAACTGTGTTTGTGGTCCAGAAAGTGCTAGGCTTTACTACATAAGGCCAGAGTGACCCTAAATACTGTAGTTCTTTGAGACTGCATAGCACCTAGCTTATTTAGAATAGCAATTGTTCCTCATTATGCAATAGATAGTGTTAATTACAGGTTCTAATGAATTTATTATATAGTGAACATTTCTAACAGCACAGTAGATAGTGAAATGTTTTGCCTAACAAATTTAGAACAAGCAATATTGTTCCTAATAATTCATTATGAGACAGTCTGCATGCTCCACAGAGTTAGTCGATCACAGTCACTATTGTCATACATCCAACAAATTGACTACCTTTTTAAACTTGTGGCAAATTACTTTGGCTGTTTCAGTCCACTTCATTTTAGACTCGAAATTTATTGTATACAAATTTACACACGTTCAGACTCAATGTAATTTCACCAATCATTACAAATCCACTCATTTACCTTACAAATGTACAAATTCATGGAATTGCATTTCAAGAAAGAAACCTCTACCTCATGTTGAGCACCCATCACCATAAGTTAAGAATTCACTTACCAGTGCAGTTCGCCCCAATTCCAGTGAATCCTTCCAGACAGTGACATGTAAATGATCCCATGGTGTTGAGACACTGGCTGAAGTCACCACACAGTCCTTCTGTCTTGCATTCGTCAATGTCTGGAGAGGAAATTCACATGCACAAGTTCACAATTAAATTCTATTAACTACTGCCAGTTACACTGGTTGAAAAATATTCTAAGAAACAAACGACAACAAGTGGGTGTAATTAACAGGAAGTGAGGCGGCTGAAATAATTATAATAATCAGGGGGAGGATCCAGGGAGAAGGGGGTGGGGGTTGAGAGGGCCAGGACCCACCCCCTTTCCTCCCAACCAAGTTTTTTTTTTAATTTATAAGGGTGAATTTATCAATATGGGAAATAACAGTTTCTAGGACAACTGTATGCTAACTTATGCTCTTCACTCATGTATTTATATTGAAATGATGTACAAACAATTATTAATAATTTAATAATAAATTTTATAAGTTTTGACACAAATCTTTTTGGGCCCCTCCCTGTCGCAAGCTCTGGGTCCGCCCTTGATAATAGCAATTTTTTCTCTGAAGAGGGTGGGTTATCATAACTTGTAATTTCACAGAAATGATAGCCTTGACAGGGCAAGATTACACTGTGCATATAGAATGCTATTTTGTTTATCTTGTGTCGTGTAAATAATGAATGGATTTGGCAGGTACTTCCTTGTCAGAGTATTGGCACAGGAAGTATGCTCTAAGTAGTCTATGCTTGGGCTGTGGATGTCTGTCTAACAAATTGGATGCTCCTTCCAACCACCACAATAAGGAAGGAACTAGAACTAGATTAACGTATTTAACAGGAAAAGTCAGTCATAAGTTTCCATGAACTTGTCTCCATCAATTCTAATGAATTAATGCATAGTGACCTCACCTCGACACAGACTCCTTTCCATAGTATATCCGTCCACACAGTCACACACGTAGCCTCCAAACAAGTTCTGGCATACTTGGTGTGGACCAGTGCAGTTGTGAAGACTTGAGTTGGTGCACTCATCTATGTCTGTAGAGATTGATACAGACAAACAGACAATTATTCCAATACATTATAGGGGTAAGCTATTGGGGAGGGGGAGGGGGGAGGAGGGAGGGAGGGGAGGGTTTCTATCCCAACCAAGTTTTTATTGGAAAAAAATAATGTACGTATGCTCCAATACAGGCAATTCAGTACACAGGACAACTGCATGCTAACTTAATGCTCTTCATTAAATCTCGAAATCATTATAATCTGTTTTATTAAATTTCATAAGTTTTGGCTTAAATACATATATCTGGGCACCTCCCTGCCATTAGTGTGGGAGCCACCCCTACATTACTACACGGTAGGACTATAATAGAAACTTTTTATGGTATAATATATTCTAATAGAAAAGTTGCGCTTTTACAATAGCATTTTCAAATGTTAAAGCTGCTAAGGTGTTTTTGGTAACTTTGAGGTTGATATAATAATAATTACTGCAGCAAAGAATTAAACTTTACTGAAAATCATGAAAAAATTCTTATCCAATGAATACATTATGTGCAGTACTTAGCAGAAAAATGACTATTTTTTGACAGTAACCCCTATAATAATGACCAGAGAGGTCAAGGGACATGTTTAGTGAGTTATTGTGATGTTTATATTAGATGAAGTCCCTCACCTTTACAGGTGTCGTTCTCTGTCTGCTGGTATCCCAGTGGGCATGTGCAGTAGAAACTACCAGGAGTGTTGACACACCTTTCCAACTCCCCGTGACAAGGAGATCTCAAACATTCATTAATATCTGTAAACAATAATGCAGACAGAATTAAGTAAGGCAAATAAATGTGTGTTAAAGAAATTGAATTCTCTATTAGCTAATTACAGCCACTATCTATAATCTTTTTTTTTTTAATCTTTTTTTTTTTTTTTTTTAGAATGGAAGCTGTAGGGCAGAAATAGTTGTTCTTATACCAGCTGTCACTAGTCACACTAAATGCTAGTTCTTATGAAATTCAGTTGTTGACTTGCACTTTCCAATAGGAAAATAAACCAGAATTATATTACTATACACAATGCATGGCCACACCTACTGCGCCTATCAAGCAGCTACTCTGAGTGGTGCATGCACTAGAGAGTCAGATGTCGGAACTTCAGTTGTTCAAACACTTGAATAACTGAGCAGCCAGAATCATACAATAGTACATGCTAACTGAAGAATTGATCCCTTTTAATTGGCCGTCATCTCCATATTGCTCAATAGTCTCTTAATCATCATTATCACAGCTACAGTTGTACTTCAAACACCGAGAAGACTGTCTTATACACACCCAATCATACTACTATATGTGACCGGATTTGGGAAAATCCGCCTAAACGCGGCAAACAATTTTTTTCAGTATCACCGGGTAAAGCCTTCTGGGTCGATTTTTTTCGAATTTTTTTTTTATGGCAGAAATGGATAGACACCAGTTAGCTCTAGCTTATGACGCAGTTGTAAGCTCTGGCGTGCTCTAGAACTCACACTAGGAGGCTAGAAACACTAGCCGGTTGGACTCGTGTACGGAGAGTTGCTAAGAAATTATTGGCGGGCTTTTCACTAACAGCCGGGAAAAAACTGTAGCTAACTAATTCACTTACTATTCTACATAATTCACGTACTCACGCAATTCTCGTCATCATAGTTTCTTAAGGAGCCCTGCATTAAGCCTTTTAGACTTCTTTCAATCCGCCTGTAACCGGTTTATTCCATAGTGTCCCGGAGACACGCAGTAATAGTATACGGACACAAGGCACGCCCCCTGACATTAGCAACGCCTTTACCCGGCGTTTTTTCGAAATCATCAATAATAAGTTTAGCAAAAATACTGAAGTGTTGTAGTGCGTAGGGCGAAGACGGCTTGTGCTACAGCTTCCAAATTAGGAGGAAGGCATCCCAAGGCCCCGTGCAGCCTACTGGTAGAATAAATTAGAAATCTTTAGATGCCGCGTTTAGCCGGGTTTTCACAAATCCGGTCACATATACTACCCACTATGTTTGGTATATTCTAAATGAATGTTTGTGATGAATAGCTTTTATTTAGATGAGAGCTGTATGACCGATCTGAAAATCAATTTTTTCGTAAGTTATTTCTTATTGTCTTTTTAGACAAACTGCAGTTAAATCTTGACATTCCAACAATATTCTAGAAATTAATAGCAACTAGTAAATTTGTGATTTTTTAGATACCTGTACAGTTCACCACACTGGACACATTGCCTGACGATGAAGTGTATCCATTTTTACACCTGCACTCGTAGGAGCAACCTGAGACCCTCTTCTGGATACATTCAGTGAACGGATTGTCACCACATGGGCAGGATATGGGAGTAGCAGGCGCTAAAATTATACATACAACAACAACAATAACAACAATAATCACAATCATAACTAAAATGTATAACACTATAAAAGAATATGAAGTCATAAAAGCGTAGAAAATGCTAATAATATGCTTTCTTTCTCTATCCAGTTGAACGAGATTATTGAATACCTCATCTTTATCAATCATTAAGCAGTTGACTACCTAGATAATGAATGCTGGTACATTTAGCTTATGGACTTGTAAACTTGTATTGATTACCAGTAGCTGGAATACTAGCTGGAATACTACATGAAGCATTAACCCTGTAAGTGGACATGCTGATTGCGCTTCTTATAACTTCTCAACTACTCATCCATTGTAGTCAAGGGAATAATACCTTTAGTACTAGCAATGACAAAGTGATAACTGGAAGAGCAGTCAGAACTAGAGTTGGTGAAGAGGTATAGAAGGTAGTTGCTGGAATCCTCTAAAGTCATATCTTCATCGCATTCTTTTTCGAATTCAATGAATGCCCCACTACCACTATCAGGAGTGTTGCACAGACGGCCATATGCCTGCACTGCAGCATAATCCAATTCGGCTTCTGCGGCGTCTACATCTTGGCAAATGTCGTACACCGAGACTTGGTATTTGATGCCGCCAATGTTGTAGCCGAAGATGATGATATTGACTCCGAGTCTGTTGACTCCGAGTCTGTCGGCTTCGACAATACTCCTTACGGGTAGGCATCCTCTTTCAGCGGGACAAAGCTTAGTCTTGTTGTTTAGCTCGCACTGTAACCCCAGCACCGATAATGCAGAACCTAGAACAAGTATAGAGGCTGCGTACATACCTCCCATTTTTTTTAACTTCCCCAGCAGGAGCCATCGGACTTTTACTACCGCCGAGTATTTATGTGCACATCATGCGCATGCGTACATAAATTGATAAAAAATTCACTATTTGGAATGGCAATTAACTTAATAATTGAGGACTCCGACCCTTGAGAGATATCTGGGAGTCCATTGCCGCCAGCCGGCGTGTGCTAATGATACAAGCTAAGTTTCGTCCGTTCTGTTCGTACTGGCATGTGTAGAGCTTATGGGAAGTCGTTCAGAAGGATTGTCCTGTTGTGTGTAGTACTTTTAGGGGTGTACGCCATATTTATAGCCTTGTACTACAGTTCGAGTAGCAGGTTGCCTTTGTACGAGTCTGACAGAAACTATGTTGAAAGACATTATGGCAGAGGAGTCGTAACGAAGCTTATTAAAGCGGAGAGAAGTGGTTCCAAGGAGGTTTTATATACTGAACTCCTGAATAAAGCCAAACATCATCGTGCTGAAGAAGAGAGGACGTTAACTACCCATTCCACACCACCAAAGTTGGGTCAATTTACTCTAGCTACAACCACCGAAGCAAACCATTACTCTACTTCTCATTTGCTTGCCACCTCTCCACTTTCCTCATCCTCTAATGGTGCAAGAGCTGAGCAAGTTCATCCTACTGTGTCCACGACTGGCAAATCCACCAATGGACGTGTGTTGTTAATGTACGATCATCAGTCTGTGGGTGTGGCCAAGGATATCCGAGTCCTTCTTCAGGCCCATAGAGTCCCCCATGATGTATACCTGTACAGCAAGGAGTATTTATTACCTCTCGAAGATAACGGCAAAGGACGGTATTGTACCATTGTCTTCTCTGACTTTCCTTCTCTCTATTCTGATTGGTCGGAGTCTCACCGGCAGAGTTTGCAGAAGCATGCGCGAACTTTCAACGTGACTTTCATTAGTTTCTTTAATATGGACCAAATGCTTGCAAACGTCTCAGTCGATGGCGATACCGAGTTTAAGATTGGAGACTTCTTTGTGTGGCTTGCAAGCAGTAAGGAACTGCTAGGAATCAATTTGAATGAAGACATCAATTATTACTATTTGAAGACGGGAGAATCAGTGACGAGGCTTAATCACAATACCACTTACGTTGGCATTAATTTGGAAGACGGTAGAGCAGATTCAGGTGTGAATAGAGTTGAAGTTTTGGCGGAGATGCGGTTCAAAAGGAAATCTTGGTATCGAGGGAAAGACCGCCTGCCAATTGTGGTGGCTGGAGAATTGGGCGGGCATTGGGCGGGCATTACCCAGGTAATTATAGGAATGCCGAT
>WLWD01002751.1_pt1:22500-66683 | contig 66683 bp, 28 predicted proteins | sample 6712731 | NCBI WGS metagenome assembly WLWD01 (sample SAMN12718690, study PRJNA576275) | sponge metagenome | isolation source: marine sponge | host: Mycale hentscheli | place: New Zealand: South Island, Marlborough, Capsize Point | collected 2014-11-01
AGGACGTGGCGGCCATTTTCTAACTGGGAAATAAAGAGACAGCCAAACCTTGCAGTGTTTGATACAGATGGGGGCAGGATAGGAGGGGTCGGGGGAGGAAAGGAACTCTGGACTTCCATTCTGTTTTCAGTTTTCTTTCTTTCTTTTTTTTTTTTTTTTTCATTATTTTCCAACTGAAGATCATTGGATTGTTTTTTCTTCTTCAATATTTCTAGTTACTACGTATGATGTGCAATGATTAATATGTCCTCCTCCTGTTGCAATGGCATTGTAGAACCATGAGTGTTGCAACTAGTACCTGCGTCTGCAGAGACCTAGCAGTAAATTGTCATGGGTGTGGCATAAATAGTTTTAACTTAAGCTCTCATTAATGTGAGATGACAAATTGGAAAATGAGAGTACAAGTGGGTGTGGTTTATGTAAATCTGGGTGTGGCAATCGCCAGCTGCCTCACCATGTGCTAGGCCTATGTGGTCAGGTAGATGACAACCAGCACTTTATTTTACGTCTCCTACTTCACGCAACTGTTACTGTGTTTTATTCCCCAATAGCATTTACTGGAGACTCAGAGGATTATCCGTGAGGTAGTGCCGGGTTTCAAGTTCAATCTGGGCATGTGCGGATACTACTTCACGAGAGGGAACAGAATGGAAGTCAACGGTAGTCAGAGTCTTGTACGGAACCGGGACCAGTTCTGGTGGTTTGGTCACACGTACCACCACCAGCAGCCACACCTCCTCAACACGACCGTGCTGCGCGAGAGCATGTTGAAGAACATTGAGTTTGCCAGGAACTATTCCATCCCTATCTTTGACAATGGGTACTCGGTCAGTCCTCATCATTCTGGCATCTACCCGGTACATGAACCTCTCTATCAGACGTGGAAGTCTGTCCTCAATGTCTCCGTCACGTCAACAGAGGAGTACCCGCACATTTACCCGCCACATAGGAGGCGTGGCTTCATACATCGTGGTATTATGGTGAGTGAGTGTATGTGTGTGTGTGTGTGCATGTGCTTAAAGTCTATTATTAATATCCAGTATGGCAATGAAAAGTTGACCAGCACACACACACACACACACACAAACACATGTACATGCAAATGGCAAATTTTATTGCAACCGCTAGCGATTATGTGCACCTAGTAGAGCCAGGATGCCTGTGCACTAAGCAGGCACTGTGAGCCGTGCAAGCAAAGCTCCTGGAGCCGGGCTAGGAACTCGCAGAAGAACAGGCCTTTCCTCACAGCAAGTGGTGTGGGCACCCGAAGTCCACCTGGACCAATGCTGTTTCATGAGAAAAAAAAATGCCAGGTACCCAATCACAGCTGGGTGGACTGGTGGGGCTGGTGGGAGACAGATGGAAAAGTTACCCGAGTTGGGCTTGAACTCAGTGACCTCAGGCCGTGAGCCAAGGACACAGCCACTACACCATACATATATATACACACACACACACACACACACACATACACAAACACACACACAAATTGTAGACTGCAGTGTGTATGTGTGTGTGTGTGTGCATGTGTTTGTGGTTCTGTTTAGTATTGTGTCTATTCACGCGCAAGTCTCTGCCCTTCCTTTCTTCCATTCCATGTTTAGCTGGCCATACAATAAGGTGGAGGAGGAGGAGTGAAGGAACACTTAGATAAGTACAACTGTTACATTTCTTAGAACAGCCACATGTTGAATGTGTTTTTGGGGACTAGACCAATCTTTAATTAATTCCGTGACCTTCCTACTAATGCAAATGTCTAATGTAACTAATTTACATCGCTTTTATCAACCACTGTCTCTCTCCCCACCCACCCACTCACATTCTACCCTAGCTGCTGCAGTAGCATTGAAGTCTGTAGCAACAGTGAAATGCAGTGGAGTTTTGTGAGTGGGTTGCTGTTAATCTGTTCTATAATAGTTTGTTCTGTATCTGATTATTGTCAATGAAAGGATGTTGTGTTTTGTGCTGGCCCTTTAGTGATGAATCAGGTATTTGTGTTCCAGAATAACAGTGTAGTCACAACGGCTGCACAGCGCCTAAATAATTTAGAATGTAGCGACTGCTCTTTAACAACGCAACAGGAGGGACTAACTGCAATCAGAGGGACACAAATTGACCCTGCCCTCAAAGTGGGGAGACTAAGTTTATAGTGTTCCTCTCTGGAGGACCTAAGCAATATAAAGTTCCTCTGTCACTATACAAAAACTACAGCATCTATGCTTTAATACGAATTGGTATTGAAGGACCAGAACTAGTGAAATGTTGATTTTTAAGAAGTGTAACTAATCTTAGTGTAAGTCTATTTACACTGATCATTAATTTTTCTGAAGAATTCAGTTGGGAAAAAAAATTTGGGGGGGAATCCCAGGGGTCCCATAGTCTGTACGAAACCCTGTATTATATACATGTATATAGTTCTAATGTTAGATTCTAATGTTGTTTCTCCATAGTTAACAATTATAGCTCTCTAACTGTTATTTTGCTGGAAATTCAACCATTTTAACTTCTAAGGCAACTTCAAGTAATCCACATACCAGGCCATGTCCTCATCCTTTTTGTGCTCTTTAGAATTGGATATTTAAATTGTCGACCATGGTTGTCATAGCAATGGGTTGATCACCATGACAATGAGTCTGTTACCATATCAACAAATTGGTTATCATGGCGACATGTTTAACATGGCACCAAGTTTGTTATGTTACCATGGCAATGGGTTGATGATCATGGCAACTGGTTGGTTACCATGGCAATGGGTGTTGTGCTGCATAGGTGTTGCCAAGGCAGACATGCCGTCTTTTCACTCACAACTACAACTTCTCTAATTTCCCAGGAGGTTATCGTAGACTGGACTCATTGGCGCGAGGGGGCGAGGTCTTCAACTACCTGCTCAACAACCCGGTAAGTTAGTGTGCACCAACTTCTGGTAATGCTCGGAGAGTAGAGTGTGGACTCCCTTTGTCAAGTATTGTGCAGGCAGCAGTGATGAAGTTACTGTTGTGCTGAGCACTCCTAGTGCATGTACAAATATGATTCAGAATTATTTTGTTATATTTAATTTTCATTGAGTAGCTTTGCACCTTTACACTATGAGTGCCACACCCCTTAATTGGCGAGCGAGACACTTACAGGGGTAACACAATCGAAAATCGGGGATGTTTATTGGCGAGCGAGCGTAGCGAGCGAGACACTATCAGGGGTAACTCAATCGAGATTTCGCTATATTTATTTATTTATTTATCTGTTTATGGGGTACGTGAGACTTCTGTTTTCGCCCGCGCCTTTAATTACGTAAGTTAGGTAAAGCGTTCACAGTTCCAGTATTTTTCAATTAACGAGCTCTGAGAATCCTTAGTGGCGGTGGTAAGTCAATGCGCTCTTTGTCATGGCTATAAGCCTTGCGCAACAGTATTTACTTGAAAATACATTGTTCACTAGACTACTGCGAAGGTAAGTCTGTGTAGGTGCATGTCCAGTTGTGTCAAAGCATTGTGTGTTACAACCACTACTTAGCTAAAGAATATCACAAAGAAAACTTTTAAATAACGTGTATTGTTTTGTTGTTGTTGTTTTTCTTCCAAGCAGTTGCAGAGAGTTGTTACTATGGCACTGAAATCCCTTTACCCTGTATGCTAAATTAAAAAACTGGACCTTATTTTCAGTAGCTTCAGTGTTAGAAGTCAAAATCATTCATATAAAAATAGTAATAGTCTTTAGGCTCGCTCGCCATTTGTGCTCAAGCACACCACTAGTTTATTTATTTATTTGTATATATGTTTGGACGTACGTAAGGCATTTTGTACTTTGACCCTCGCGTTTTTGTGTTAGTTATGTGTCGACCCCGTCCCAAATTGCACTAAACAGAATCCTCTGGTTTATCGCGATCAGTACCCGTATCACCCTAGAAACCCTAAATGAATTGTTTACCGTTTTGATTCTTTTGCCGTTGCAGTTAAAACTTGAAACTTAAGGGACTTCCATTTCTATTCGAGTTAGTGGTGGTTGGTAAGTCAATGCGCTCTTTGTCATGGTTATAAGCCGTGCACACAGTATTTACTTGAAAATACATTGTCCACTAGACTACTGCGAAGGTAAGTCTGTGTAGGTGCATTCCAGTTGTTCAAAGCATTGTGTGTTACAACCACTACTTAGCTAAAGAATATCACAAAGAAAACTTTTAAAACGTGTATTGTTTTGTTTGTTGTTTTTTTCCTTCAATTCAAGCAGTTGCAGAGAGTTGTTACTATGGCACTGAAATCCCTTTACCGTGTATGCGAAATAAAAAACTGGACCTTATTTTCAGTAGCTTCAGTGTTAGAAGTCAAAATCATTCATATAAAAATATATAGAGTCTTTAGGCTCGCTCGCCATTTGTGCTCAAGCACATCACTAGTTTATATAGATTCTGTAGGTGGAGGAACAGTTTAATTGCAGTGACTTGTGTAATGGATTGGAAACTCAGTATTACTTTACTCACATGATAAGTTTCCTGGCAAATAGATTTGATATCACCAATGGTATTTTGATGTAATGATGATGTCATGGTGGTATATTTGCAGGTGGTCATCTACATGACTCACATGAGCAACTATGCCCAGGACAGGTTAGCCCCTTACCTGTTCACCTCACTCTTCAACTTTGTTTCCCGCTGGACCAAGTTGGAGCTATCCGGAGCCCCGCCCATTGTTATGGCACGCAAATACTTCTCCTTATTCCCGGAAGACAGCACTCCAGTTTGGACCGTAAGGATCGGCAAGAATGGAGTGGGTGTGGTCTAGTGGGAGGGGGCAACACTGGATTTTATAATTGCAGTATCATTGAGTGTTTTAATTAGGCTAAGGAATAGTCAGAAGATAGGACAGAAATAAGTAAAACTTACAAATAGGTCAGAAAATAGTTTGTGGACGCAACTATATTGGTGGGTGTGGTCATGTCAGTTGGTGTGGTCATGTTGGTGGGTGTGGTCATGTTGGTGGGTGTGGTTACAGAGCCCGTGTGACGACAAGCGTCACAGGGATATTTGGGGACCCAGCATGAACTGTTCCAGACTCCCGAATGTCCTGGTTCTGGGTCCTCAGAAGTCTGGCACCACAGCACTGCACATGTTCCTACACAACCACCCACACATCTCCGTCAATAAGAACACCGCCAATCACTTTGAAGAAGTTCAGTTCTTCACAGACTACAAGCTGTACTCCAGAGGCATCAACTGGTGAGTGTGAGTGATCTGTTTTATATGACATGGTAACATCATGTTGGTTCCTGTTCTCATGAATGGTATACTCTGTAGATTCTATTGCAATAAATTCTATTCCAATGATCTCATTCCAGTTCCCATTGGACTGGTGTATGATATACACTGATACGATGTTCATTATCACATTCCATTCTATTCCTTTGATCAAGTTTGAACATCAGAGTGTGACATCACAGCTTGCCCATTGCAATAAAACAATTTTGTTACCTTCACAATTTTTTTTTTTTTTTTTTTTTTTTTTTTTTTTTTGGCTGGAACACAGTCAACCCTTGTTTATAAGGGCAGCGTGGGACTAAGGGGAGCCTGAAACTTAAAAAACTGCTTGTAATCTTCAAGTGTGCTGTTTATTTCATACAGTTACTCTAGTAAATTACTAACTGCCAATTTTCAAGTTGGAACCTCCTCGTCATACAGTTGCTGGGACTTATACGTACCAGTTTTCCACCCTTCTCTGAGATTTACTACGCTATTTTTATCAATGCTGTATCCAAGCATGTGGTACATGTATGCTGTAATGAAATTTGTAGAACCTAGCTGTAATTGTATTTAAGGACATGGAATTTAACTGAACAACATTTTAATTGTGTGGATTATTTCCATTCACTCCTCCACTTCTCTACAGTTAGCTCTACTTACAGTGGAGGCCATGGTAGTTACAGAGTGAGGGACCATGTGTTGTGTCTTGTTGTTTTCAGGTATATGGATCAGTTTCCTCTTGTGAGCAACTCCACACAGGTTCTCTTTGAGAAGAGTGCAACTTACTTCACTCATGGAGTAGCTCCAGCCAGGTACAGTAACTCTACTTTACAAGTCCCCTCCTTCTAGTTAATATTCTCTTTTTTCTCTCGATTCACTGCTATTGTATACTTTGTATCTGGTCCTCTGTTTGTTCCCCCCCCCCCTCTCCTTCCAGTTCTTCCATGAAATTGTAATGGTATATGTTGGCTGTGGTTTCCCTTCCTTCTAGCGCTCATTAATTATGTCAGTAGTTTTACCAATACTCCTCCTAATTTATCTCCTAGGCTATGTTCCTTTTCTCTCCTCCCCATTTCAATCTGTGTATTCTATTTATTGGCATTCCATGATGTAGGTGCATGTGTTTGTTTGTGTAGGGTTCGTAGCATGCTGCCGATGGCCAAGTTAATCATCATCCTTCATGATCCCATCAGAAGAGCATACTCTTGGTATCAGGTAAAGGGTGGCCATGTCAAGTTGGGTCAAATTGGGTAAAGTGTGGTCAGGTGTGTGATGGTCAGCAAGTAATAATAGAGCACATACTGTAGATAGCTCAAGTCGACAATAATTTGGTATATGATTCAGTCATTCTCGGCTGAAATAATTGTAATAATAGTAAAATTTTCTCGTTCTAACAGCCCATACTGTTAATTAAAACTTAACCCGACATTTGGACTTCTTGCCGAAGTCCTCTTCAGGGGTCAACTGAGGTAGAACTTAGCCGTTAGAACGAGAAAAATTAGCTATTATTATAATTTGGTATATTTAAAGTCTGAACCAGTACAAATTATATTTTGTTGCTTTCTTTAGCATATGCGATCTCACGAAGACCCTATAGCCATGAGGCACAGCTTCATGGAAGTGCTAGAAGCCAATGCAACCAGCTCCGCTGAGCTGCGGCATCTCAGGGATCATTGCTTAGATCCTGGCAAGTACTACTTCCACATTCTGCACTGGCTGGCCTTCTTCCCAGCCTCACACCTGTGGTTTGTAGATGGTGTTAAGCTACAATTACAGCCCGTGGCCGAGATGAACAAATTGCAGCAGTTCCTGGGGGTCACTTTTTTTAACTATTCTTCTTTAATAGCGTACGTTAACAATACTTTGGTTGTGTATATTAAAAATACCGTAGACGCAGGTTGTTAAGTGCCCTCTTTGCACCCATTTTCTTCCCCTTTTATTAAACAATCCACGCATTCCGTCTACTCATGATTGGTGCTCAACCCGTTTTTTAGGTTATCACTCGTTAAGTGCCCAATTTTTATTGAGCACCTATTTCCTTTCCATTTGAAGTTATAAGTGGTGGGGGGGGGGGGGGGGGGGGGGGGGGACACCCTGCATCTACAGTATGTAAAAAATTATGGCATGAAATTGAGTAGCTATTCAATAAAAATAATAATAAAATTCCCATTTAGATAAGAGAACTATTCAACTCTAGTTATAAGACCTTTGCTTGACTTAGTTTCCACCACATCAGTTGCCACTAATGAAAATGCAATGATTACCTGATGTTCCCTATAATCGTAAATACCCAATAATCACGGATACCTACGATTTACTTTGCCTTATAGAGTAATTGTATAAATATTAAATACGGCGTATTATATTATATGTTGTCATGGCTATTGTAGGTACAACCAGCGGAAGCGTCACTATTGTGCAGTAGTGTCCGGCAAGTTTAAATGTTTGGGTCCTAACAAAGGTCGCAGATACCGGACACTCCAACCTAATGAAAGGGTGTGGCTTCGCAATTACTATGACAACTCTAACCTACTGCTTTCCAATTTGTTGACACGAATGGGAAGACCACTCCCCCTGTGGCTCATCAATAGCAGATCATACCATATTCCAGTCAAACCCGCTCAGAAATCAACTCCCGGATGACACTGTGGAGTGTACGACGACCGAACCTTCGATATTTATTATAATGACCGACGACCACAAGTAATCTTTATAAACAAGTCCTAAACTAATCAATACTACAATCATCACCATGTCCCATCTTGAAATTTTTAATCAAGTTTGCAATTTGTATTAAATAATAACATCTGTTTTCTCTCTCTTGAAATATTGTTGTAGTTAGTTACTCACAATGTGAAGTGAGTTTGAGAGTGTGTGACTATTGCTGAGATATGAGTGACTGTGACAGTGTGTGACTAGCTGAGATGAGTGACTGAGTGTGTGACTATAGCTGAGATATGAGTGACTGAGTGTGTGACTAGCTGAGATATGAGTGACTATGAGAGTGTGACTAGCTGAGATATGAGTGACTATGAGAGTGTGTGACTATTGCTGAGATATGAGTGACTGTGAGAGTGTGTGACTAGCTGAGATTGAGTGACTGAGTGTGTGACTAGCTGAGATATGAGTGACTGAGTGTGTGACTATAGCTGAGATATGAGTGACTGAGTGTGTGACTATAGCTGAGATATGAGTGACTGAGTGTGTGACTAGCTGAGATATGAGTGACTGAGTGTGTGACTATAGCTGAGATATGAGTGACTGAGTGTGTGACTGAGTGTGTGACTAGCTGAGATATGAGTGACTGAGTGTGTGACTATAGCTGAGATATGAGTGACTGAGTGTGTGACTATAGCTGAGATATGAGTGACTGAGTGTGTGACTATAGCTGAGATATGAGTGACTGAGTGTGTGACTATAGCTGAGATATGAGTGACTGAGAGTGTGTGACTAGCTGAGATAGGAGTGACTGAGTGTGTGACTATAGCTGAGATAGGAGTGACTGAGTGTGTGACTATAGCTGAGATATGAGTGACTGAGTGTGTGACTATAGCTGAGATAGGAGTGACTGAGAGTGTGACTATAGCTGAGATATGAGTGACTGAGTGTGTGACTATAGCTGAGATATGAGTGACTGAGTGTGTGACTATAGCTGAGATATGAGTGACTGAGTGTGTGACTATAGCTGAGATATGAGTGACAGAGTGTGACTAGCTGAGATAGGAGTGACTGAGTGTGTGACTATAGCTGAGATAGGAGTGACTGAGTGTGTGACTATAGCTGAGATAGGAGTGACTGAGTGTGTGACTATAGCTGAGATATGAGTGACTGAGTGTGACTATAGCTGAGATATGAGTGAGTGACTGAGTGTGACTATAGCTGAGATATGAGTGACTGAGAGTGTGTGACTAGCTGAGATAGGAGTGACTGAGTGTGTGACTATAGCTGAGATATGAGTGACTGAGAGTGTGTGACTAGCTGAGATAGGAGTGACTGAGTGTGTGTCTATAGCTGAGATATGAGTGACTGAGTGTGTGACTATAGCTGAGATGAGTGACTGAGTGTGTGACTAGCTGAGATAGGAGTGACTGAGTGTGTGACTATAGCTGAGATAGGAGTGACTGAGTGTGTGACTAGCTGAGATATGAGTGACTGAGTGTGTGACTATAGCTGAGATATGAGTGACTGAGTGTGTGACTATAGCTGAGATATGAGTGACTGAGTGTGTGACTATAGCTGAGATATGAGTGACTGAGTGTGTGACTATAGCTGAGATATGAGTGACTGAGTGTGTGACTATGACTGAGTGTGTGACTAGCTGAGATATGAGTGACTGAGTGTGTGACTATAGCTGAGATATGAGTGACTGAGTGTGTGACTATAGCTGAGATATGAGTGACTGAGTGTGTGACTAGCTGAGATATGAGTGACTGAGTGTGTGACTATAGCTGAGATATGAGTGACTGAGTGTGTGACTGAGTGTGTGACTAGCTGAGATATGAGTGACTGAGTGTGTGACTATAGCTGAGATATGAGTGACTGAGTGTGTGACTATAGCTGAGATATGAGTGACTGAGTGTGTGACTATAGCTGAGATATGAGTGACTGAGTGTGTGACTATAGCTGAGATATGAGTGACTGAGAGTGTGTGACTAGCTGAGATAGGAGTGACTGAGTGTGTGACTATAGCTGAGATAGGAGTGACTGAGTGTGTGACTATAGCTGAGATATGAGTGACTGAGTGTGTGACTATAGCTGAGATATGAGTGACTGAGTGTGTGACTATAGCTGAGATATGAGTGACTGAGTGTGTGACTATAGCTGAGATATGAGTGACTGAGTGTGTGACTATAGCTGAGATATGAGTGACTGAGAGTGTGTGACTAGCTGAGATAGGAGTGACTGAGTGTGTGACTATAGCTGAGATATGAGTGACTGAGAGTGTGTGACTAGCTGAGATAGGAGTGACTGAGTGTGTGTCTATAGCTGAGATATGAGTGACTGAGTGTGTGACTATAGCTGAGATGAGTGACTGAGTGTGTGACTAGCTGAGATAGGAGTGACTGAGTGTGTGACTATAGCTGAGATAGGAGTGACTGAGTGTGTGACTACTATAGCTGAGATATGAGTGACTGAGTGTGTGACTATAGCTGAGATATGAGTGACTGAGTGTGTGACTATAGCTGAGATATGAGTGACTGAGTGTGTGACTATAGCTGAGATATGAGTGACTGAGTGTGTGACTATAGCTGAGATATGAGTGACTGACAGTGTGTGACTATAGCTGAGATATGAGTGACTGAGTGTGTGACTATAGCTGAGATATGAGTGACTGAGAGAGTGTGACTATAGCTAAGATATGAGTGACTGAGAGTGTGTGACTATAGCTGAGATATGAGTGACTGAGTGTGTGACTATCGCTGAGATATGAGTGACTGAGAGAGTGTGTGACTATAGCTAAGATATGAGTGACTGAGTGTGTGACTATCGCTGAGATATGAGTGACTGAGAGAGTGTGTGACTATAGCTAAGATATGAGTGACTGAGAGTGTGTGACTAGCTGAGATATGAGTGACTGTGAGAGCGTGTGACTAGCTGAGATATGAGTGACTGTGAGAGTGTGTGACTAGCGATAGTCAATTCAAGGCCAAAATAAAACTTACCATCTTAAAAAATGATGAACAAGTTTATTCCTTCCTAATATATACCCTGGATGGAAACTTGAAGTCTGGTGATTGATCTCCTCTTGGACTTCAGCTTCGGTGGGCAAAACTTCCGTTCTCGACCTCATATTTGCATTAAACTACTTAGGAACCGTTTCTTTACTTCAATGTGCAATGCACCTCCTGTTTTTTGGTGACTTCTTTTTAATTAAACTTTTTGTGCATGTGCTGCTTTCTTGCAAAAAATTAATGGTTTTCCCCTTGGCCTGAGCTAGACCGGCAAATAGACCCCATAAACCTTACCTAGCGTCTCAATAGCCCAACGTGGAAGACACTGTTAGACACACAAGGTACATGGCATACTTACCACAACAGTCAAAGGTGTCTGGATACGCCACCATCGATGGGGGGCAATATTGAACACATGTGTCATTTATGTACCATGAACAACATTGGTCGGGTGAGTCTCTTCCAACACATCTCTTCATTCCTTCAACACAGGTTTCTCTGCAATCTAACAGAACATGAAACATGTAGTCAGGACATTTTCACAAGCACGGTTGTTGATTGTGAAATTTAATAGTCTGACGAAATTAAAAAAATTTTTTTTTATATTGAACTGTATACATGCTTATTGCATTATTTAGTTGGGTTGTGTAAAACTAGTATTAGCTAGTTAAACTGGTTATTACAATAAAAAAATCTAGATTATTAACCCAATTTTTGTTGGCAATTCCACAGGTAGGTCAATTAGCTAGCTACTATTTTATCCTCCCTCCACCTCTTCCTTTTCTTTGCAATTTAAACTCACATATACATTGAGTGACAGTGTTGGAATAGTTAGCTCTAAGAAATCCAGTCTGCGCGCAATTAAACTCTGGCTGCGTAGAGAAATCCGCTTCTATATTATCGTGTCTCAGCACCGTACCGACGCCCACTCTGAGTGTATTGCGATCGGGTGCCAATCCCGCTGGATCAGGGGCGGGAAAAAACGAATACGTTTTTATCGGGTTGTGAGGGTCCAATATACAGTCCATAGCAACAATTGTCATTTGTGTATTCTGCTTCCCAGGTTCGAGATACTCAATTAAGAATGAGGCACTGGATACCGTGTTCCTATATAGACCTGTAGCTTCACTTAGCAGGCGAATACGTATTATTTTTAAAGTCACTGGAACAATCCTTGCACCGCCGATGAATGCCGCGGTAAGTAAGCCTTTATCGGAGAAATGCGATAGATTTCCGAAAATATCTGAATCTTCATATATCTTATCGCAGCTTCCTACGTTGTCCCTCAAAATAGGGATTAAGGGTTTTTGAAGGGAGTTGGGAAGGACAGTGAATAACAATAATAAAATACAAATCCAGTGCTCCATTACAGATATGTATTCTTACATGAGCGTCTCTACAATTAAACATGGCGTCTTTGAACGTAGCGTGTGCTGCAAATTCGACCCTTTACCCTAAAGCGCTGACACATTTACTCATCTCCGCCTCGCATTTTTTTTGTGCACCTGTAATTGTAACAAACCATTTCCCTATCAAATGAACACTGACAAAAGTGGACTATAGGAGTGTATGCAGAAGGGGGGGTGGAATTTCAGGGCCCCCTTTCAAATGAATAATATACACAGCTCTTTGTTAATCATGTTGCAATCAAACCTATTAGCACTGTCATAAAACCATAATGTTATAGCGGCATGATATGAAAGGAATGCAGCTAAAATGCTAGAATGATTTCAAAGTGACATTTGCACCAAGATATTTTAGCGAATCAAGAGCAGCACAAAGAGACAATGAGTAAATGACATGAAATCATCAGCAAAAGCTACAGAGACCGAACTCATAACCTCTCACTCATATTGCCTATGAAAGAAATGTTTATCAAGTAGCAGCTATTGCATGTTAGAAAGTATATAGAAGTGTGTGTGCTGGCTATAAATAATTATTGCTGTTGTTTGTATCCATTATATAATAGTCTGGGTGGTAGAGTACAGGGTGAAAGTATAAAATGTTAAAATTATTCATTGGCAGCGCTAATTAATGATCTTCCAAGGATGCACATACCGGATAGCCAACACAGTTTCATTGTTACAGCAACATCATGTAGAAACTGGACTAATGAGCACCATCACCCGAACAGATAGCATTTAATTGTTTACATATTTTTCTATGAAAGTTCATCAGTTCAACAATCTGTTTATTGTAGATCTCATGCCACTCAACTTCTAGAACCTTCTATCTATTTTTAGCCACTCACATTTACTACTTTTATGTATCATGTGAGCCCTGAAGCTCTAGAGTATTTAACTCTCACTCGGTGCTCATTCCCTTGTTCTCCTGCTTGCTATCATTACATTCGTGTCTCGTTGATCTCACGCTGTGAGCTATAGCTTAAGCAGGAGACCTGGTGGCAGGTATATAGAGTTGGCTAGATTTGTGGGGGTTATCTCTGTACTAAAGCCCTACGATGAGGACGAAAGAAGCTAATCCATGCAAAATTCATGAGGGTGGAAAGAATTCATGAAGCCTGAGTGATTAAAGTAGTATGTGATGAGAAAATAATACATGTTAGCTGGAATCTGTTTATTCACGACAGCCACTGTTATTCAACAAAAGGAGTAAAGAAAGCTCATTGTAGCTAACCTCTTCATTTGAGTATATTCCTCAATGATCTTCTAGCTCTGCGGAGACCCCCAGATCCACCGTTGCATGTAACCTCAAGCTAAATGCTTCCATAAATTTCCCAGACTGGCTGATATCTTGTTTAGAGTTTCTTTTGGGTGAGCCTCAAATTTACATTCATCAGAACCCAAGGAGTTCCGTCACCCACTCTTTGGTGACAAAAGAAGGGTGAGACACCTGAAAATCGTGACTATCACGCAAAATTCAGTATGTCGGCAACAAAGAGTCTGAAGTACTCAGCCTTCTAAATATTTCTACGCAGTCTCCAATTCCAGCACCCAGTTAACTCTCGATCATAAAGAAAAGCTACTACCCGGGCTGCAGGAAAACTGGACGATCCGGGGCATCATCCACACAAGCTTGTACCTACGTTTAGGTGACAGCTTCGCGTTTTCTGGAACATCAGCTCGAAATAAAAAAAGAAAAAAAAGAAAAAAAAAGATCACTGTAAAATATCTTAAATCGTTATTCTGAGTCACCAGGTTAATTGTCAGTAATCTCAAAAATCGAGCGTGACAGATGATGACAGGTTGACAGGCAGACAGGATGGCGACTGCAACTATCATACGCATACGCACTGATGACCTTAATAATAATAATAATAATAATAACTGTTGATAAATTTAAGCACAAAGTTTGATAGCGGTATGTTATACATAGTTCGCATTACTTTTACGCATTAATTTTGGTGATAGTGCGGTTGAGCGTCGAAAACGTTATTTCAGCACTACAACTACATGTAAATTATTTCAGTGATGGTAGTTCACAATTCTCCTCTGTTATTCTGTATATTAGCTATAGCCATACTCACAGGTATGAATTTTTAATTAATGTTTTATATATAAACATAATAATATTATAATACTCATATTATGAATCAAGTGTGATACCATGAGCAGGTTAATTTATTATTATGAGCCAGTAGAGTGAAAATATGGCCTGATGGTTAATATCTTGCTATATTACTTTTGAAGATTTCCAGCAGTAGTTTGTACTAGGGTTAGTAACTGCACAGCTTGTAAAGTTGACTGTGTTAGTTCAGGGGCTCCCCCACAAGTTCCTCACACCTGGTTGGGTTGAAAGAAGGTAGCCATAAACCACCAAATTACCCCCTTTCAAGGTAGTGAGCTTGCGTAATACAGTGTGTGATAACACCCATGTGATATCATGACATATCTCACTTGGTCATGTACCTAAAATTACTAATTAATGTGAAGATTTCTGGCACACACACACACACACACACATTATATATATCCGAGTAAATCAGTAAAGTACAAAAATTGTCTTTCCCTGATAAAGTGTTAACATTAATATTTTCCCTGATAAACATTAAATTAATTAAATTAATCTGTCAAAATATAGTTCTTTGAATCCTTATTATTTCAATTTCACTTTTTAGATAGCGGATTCACAAATCCAGAATTAATTTTAGTATACGTAGGAAACCAGTTCCATCTACACTGTGTATCTTATACCAAGCCAAAGTTTATTAGAGATGGAAAAGAAATCATTACATCTGAAAAAATTGACATTGATAGTGAAGGTTTGAATTTTTACCTCAATTTTCATGATGCTAAAGAATCAGATGGTGGGACCTATGGGTGCATGGGAACCAAAGAAAATGGACAACATTTTCATGATTTCTCTGAAGTAAAAGTTGGAGGTAAGACAGTGTTTATTATAAACAAATGAATTGGGTAGTACAGTAGATAGTTGTTGAATACTCTCGAATTATCGAAGTATAATTAAGTCTACAAGTTCAATAAGAGGATCTACAATGTCTTGTTTTGTAGAATACCATTAAGATGTCGTATTTAATGACTAGATAACTTAATGTGTAACTATATAATTTTTTGAAAGTGCTTTGAAACAAAAACATTTGTATCATAGTAATAGCAAATTTGCTTGATCTAACAGCCAATATTGTTAATTATACTTAACCTGACGTTTCAACTTTTTGCCGAGTCTTCTTCAGGGGTCAACTTTGGTAAGAAGTCAAAACGTCAGGCTAAGTTTTAATTAACAAGATTGGTTGTTAGAACGAGAAAATTTGCTATTATTATAATTATTTCAGCCGAGAATGGTTGAATTATAATCATAGTACTTTGAAATGCCTTTTATCCTTGATTTGAAAACATATTTGTAGTTGAAAGAGATGGTTTGCTTCAGCCAAGAAAACAAGATGTTAATGTTGAAGGCAATGTGAGTTTCACATGTGACTCTCACTACACACCCACATGGGCACTCAATGATCACCATGTACCGGCAAATGCAGTCATTGATGATATTGACACTAATATTTTACACATCAGTAATGCTAACCTTGACAACTATGGCTATTATTATTGCATTGGATATGATGGTATAAGTCATTATACCTTCATCTCAAAATCTCTTTTGGAAGTATTTGGTATGTATTTAACTCCAGTAATTTTTAATTGATATTCCTCATTTTAAAGTTGCCTGAGCAAGATACAAAAATATAGGAAATATAATTACACTACATTGGATCCTGTTGCTATATTATTACTTGGTGTACTAACTTGGTAAGTGTGAATTGTGCATGCTATCTGCCCCAGGGTACGACCGGTAGCTGTGTCGATTTCATTGAACTAAATCAGGAAGGGTAGAATGGTTTTATCTCTAAACTTGGGATACATTTTGTGGTGGATTATTACTGAATAATAATGTGCATGGTTTAAAAACAATGAATGGATTTGTTGTTGCTTGGGTAGATATGTGCCTCCATTAATATTTTGCACCTTCACTAAAAAAAATTTGCCAATAATTCTACGTGACTGGATCTTGCCATTCCAAAAAATCTGCAGGCGCATTCTCTCCAAGTGTACTGAACGTTTTCATGACCCATTTAGTAGCATTCTGAGTCTTCTTTGAAATCCTTTTTAAAGTCAGCTCAGATATTTCTTCATTTGTGCTGTGATACAATCTATATTTGGCATAACAGGCAAAGGTTCAGTCCCACCATCTGTCCGTGCAGTTCCTCTAAATGGGAGGAGTAGTCAGAATCTTTAGCTTCACTTGATGAATATATTATAACAATGATGTTGTCTTAAATACATAAACAAGGTTTCCAGTAGGTAAACAAAGTTTCTAGTGGTAAATTAATCTTATTAGCTTAGTTGTATTAAAATTAGATATATAAAGTCACAATACGTTTCAGCTCGTAAGCCTTCTTCAGTTGTGAGGTGTATATATGACCGTTTAAAATAAACTAAACAAAAACAACAACAACAACAACAACGTATTGTGAATTTATATATCTAATTTTAATGCTACTAAGCTAAAAATATTAAATTACCAGGAATAATTAAAGTAGTAATGAATATCTATGCCATTAATGTTATCTGAGCATGCGGTGATCAAGTCTAAAGTAGTCAAGCATGCGCGTAGTTTCTAAAAGACAAATTATAGTTATAGAATATTGTAACTTAGCTAATGTGGTTTTGATATAAATAGCTGCCACATATCTTAGCCAGATTTTCTTTGAGCCCAATATTTTATCATTTCTTTTTTTGTCTTCTCACCAGGTTATCATCTTCTGTTTGGGTAGTTGAGTGTGCTAGCATTTTTAATTCCCCCGAGCTCTGAAACTATATATTTTCTGATGCTGATCATATTGCATTTAAAATATGAAATAAATTGTTTCTAAGGAACTTCGTAGCTAACGTGTGTAGGTGCATTAGTAGAAAAGGTGTACACACTCCTATGCCAAAATAGGGTACACTTATACCTACAGAAATTGAGTTTAATATAATATATATATATATTATATCTCATTCTCATTAGTATACAGCTTCATTGAATTATATATTGTAGGGACAGTAAACAACAACAACAACACACACAATAATATAACCATCATTTCTTATAGGTTAATTAGACCTTTTAAGCTTCCAGTTTAAATATTATACTACGGTGTAAATTCATTTTTTACTCTATTAATACTCATAATAGTGCTAAGTTAAATGAACATAACACTATGAAGTCGAAACGTCTTGCTATCATTCAATTAACTCAATACTACAATGAAGTTAATAAAATAGATTATTGTGTCCTTATCTTAGTAATATTAAATATTAAGTATTGTTTAATGTAGTGGTTGACCTGCAAATGCTGAGTCATCCCCTCATTAACTTTGAACCTTTTACTTTGCCGACCCATACAGATCGGATCTTTAACACTTTACCCTGTCAGCATTTTATATATTTACCCGACTCCATCATAATATTATAGCGGCACTGCCTGAGGTCTTATATATTGTGGCTGAGGGCAAGTTGCTGGTCAGAATGTGTGTGTGTCAAATTGTGGTAGTTATGTCAGTTTCTTTTAACTTTTAATTGAACAAGCGAACTCTTTGACCGTGGCATTGGGCGGGAGAGGTTTAAGGGCTGACCCTCAATCAGAGAACCCCCTCCAAAGTTCTTTTCCACGTCGTCATTCTCTGGTGGCAGACTACCATTCAGCAGATGCACAACATTTAACTTTATTTAAAATTCATAACTTTTCTTCTGCTTCACTAGAAATATAATCTACAATTCTCTCTAAATAAAAGGAATGCATAATTTTGTGACATTTCCTTTTGCTTTAATACATGCTTTAGATGTATTCTCTCTCTTTCACAGGCTTTTTTTTAAAACAACACAATTAAACATCTTTCTTTTTTTCTGTATTGTTCAAAAAGCCTGTGAAAGAGATAGAATACATCTAATGAGTAAAAAATGGCTGAGAAAGAAATTGTGAAATACAAGCTTTATAACCTTGAATATTTAAAACTGATAATTTAGATAATTCCAGAATCATCCCTCATCATCACGAGGTTCAATTTGGAATGAAAGCTGCAATTATGTGTGACTCCACTTCTTATGCAATATGGAAGTTTAGAAAAGCAAGTTCTGGTGATAATAATAATAATAATAATTCATCCAATTTCAAAGATATTGAAGGGGCAAGAAAAGTGTTGGTGATTGATAGGGTGAAATTTTCAGACGAAGGTGTATATAAATGCACAGGAACGGATGAATTTGGGAGGAATTTCTCAGCTTTGTCACAGCTAATTGTGATAGGTTTGTGAAAAACGTCAACTATTGTGCATCAAAATTTCTATTTAGTATTTTATAGAGATGATGCTTTAATATTTAGTGGAAGACTATATTTGTAAATTAAAGATAATTGAATCTGCTACTCTGTAGTACAGAATTTTTGTGTACATGCCAGGAAAGTAGTTTTGGAGGGGATGCCAATACTCTACAGCAAGTTTATGTACATTCCCCCTTTTGCTCTATATACTCCAGTGAAGGTTGAACTTTGTGACCTATTCACTGGAGGATGAGCCCCAACTTTTAAGTTTGTGTCAGGGTGAAGTCTCTGTAAAACTTCAACAGTTACTGGGCCCCTCATGTCCGTTAACGAGGAAGAGGGGAGGGAAGGAGGGTAGAAATCTCAGTATGTGTTTCAGGAGCAGGTTTTGATGTGGCTTGCTACTGGCAAGCAATAGTAAAGCAGTAAGTGAAGGATTACTACTCATGGGCAAGAATAGCTGGTCAGTGTCCCTTAAATGTGTGTAACTATCCTGAAACTTCAATCAATCTCCTACTCTATTGCATTGCAGGACTTTTTGTGCACCTCCAGGGTAGTTATACTTATCCTATATCTCTTCTTTCTGACTTGTCGGAGAAGTCGTCGCAGACAAGATCCACCACCTCAGTTACAGCAAAATTTCTTGCCTTTTTTTCAACCAAAGTCGTTACTTTAGTTTAACTACCTTGGTACATAATTGCTATTGCTATTCTATAACCACATGTAATAGAATGATATAATAGTTGTGCCCTGAATGCTGTAGAGAAACTTTAACATTGGGAAAGCATTTTCCCCACATTAAGTCATCCTTGAGCACCTGTTCTGATGAATGGGTTGACAGAGTGAATATTGGTACACAGGATGATGCTGTCAGCTCAACCAGAACATTGCACATGCTTGCTGGAGTGAAAGTTAATTGTCACCTCAATGGACACATGCTCACTGGGTTCCCTGCCTGCAGGCAATTGCAACATTATTGTGATTAAACCTGCAAACACCACTTTAAGGACACTTCCCATGGAATTGTGTTGTTATAGAGAAAGTGATCACTGACGGGTTTGTTGGGTCTTTCTAGGAGGGCATCTTCTCAAGTCTGGTGGGTGGAGTGAGGTAATTTTGCAAGCTGAAGAGGATAGGATGGGAGAGCAATATTGTGCCAGATGAGTTGGGGCTGTAATTTTGAACTTGGGTCAGACATAGCCATGGGTGTCTTCCTCGGTGAAGCAGATTGGGTATTAGGAGCTGTCTATGCTATGCAAAGGGATAAAGTTGGAGAGCATGTTGAGTACTTGTTAGCTGCTGACTCCACCTGATACCAACATTACTGCTGTGGCTGCTAGCTTCAGCAGTATGGAGCTGCTCTGGTATCCAGCTTCTTATATCTGCTTCCCTGGCCAGAATCTTTTGGGAGGAATAGGTGGGTACAAAGGAATGTTAGATCAGGGCTTTGGTGTAATGGAAAGAAACACGGGTAGCATGGGTACAGAAGCACCAACCTTAGAACTTGGATTATGTCAGTAGTTTGAACTGTTTTAGTCAGTATGTCTCGGTGTTTAAATAATAATCAAAATTAATAGCAAAGCACAATTATAATGCAATTATTTTAGAAATTTGGTAACCACCAAATTATAAAAAAGTTAGTTTACTAAAATTATTTAATCAATTGTAGTTAAGTTATAGTTACATGTTATAATATAACTTTCTTTATTATGTGCAAAGAAATACATTATGTGGCATAGGAAAGTAGTTTAGATTTCTGTTGATTAGCTGTTTAATTTTGGACTACACACGTCAAGTAAACTTTTAATTTTTTACGACGTTTCGACCAAGTTTGCTGGTCTTCTTCAGGTACAAGAAAAAACAAAAAGTGAAATGAGTGGTTGAGTGACTCAGTAAAATAGGTGACTGGTTTGGCTAGGGGTGCTAAAAGGTGTTGATTGGCAGTCTAAAGGATTGGGGATAAGGAACAAAGGGAGAAAGAATAAAGGATAAAGAACTAAGGATGAAAGAAAGTGAATGGAAATGATGAAAGGATGAAGAACTAGGATGAAGAAAGGAATGATAACTTGATAATTAAGTAAAATTAGCAGCTAATAAACAATAACATAATGGTAATAATAATAAAATAATAATAATAATAACTGTGAGGATAATGCCAATCATCTCATAATGTCACTTGTCCAGATAGGGCTGATGGCAAGACCTTTATCTTGGTTAAAGTTTGGAATTCTCCTGATATGAATAGCCTCTTTGATCCGTCTCTTATGCCAGTTAGTTTCCTTGTCTATCACTTTGCTTCCACTCCAGTCTATCCTGTGTCCTTCTTCCAGGCTGTGTTGTGCTACGGCAGACTTACTGGTGTCTAGGTTCCTGCAGTGTCTTTTGTGTTCACCTATGCGAACTTGTAGAGTCCGACCCGTTTCACCTATATATGAGCGGTTGCAGTCCAAACATGGGATTTTGTAGATCACACCAGGCAGATTGTTGTCATCTGGTTTCGGCTTCACATGGGTTAGGATCGATCTTAGTGTCTTCCCTGAACGGAATACCACATGGATGCCTTCTTTGTAACATACTCTCTTTATCTTCTCGCTGACGCCTTGCACATAGGGAATGGTCATGATTTTCTTTGTCTCCTGCTGTAGCTCCTCCTTGTTAACACTGCTCTTGTTTTTTGTAATTTGAATGATTCTGTTAACCATGGCATCTGGATACCCATTGCTCCTGAAGACTGATCTCAGATGATTGGTCTCTTGAGCCAGGGAGGTCTGATCTTTACAAATCGCTTTGGCACGATGATTTAGAGTGTTGATGATTCCATTTTTTATATGGTGAGGGTGGTAAGAGCGATAGTTGAGATAGCGGTCTGTGTGTGTTTGCTTCCGATATATTTCCGTTTTTATCTTGTTGGGGCCCTAAGAATGGTAACTGGTTGTTAGACTTGGTCTCCATGGTCTCCATGGTGAACTGGATGGTAGGACATATGGAGTTCAGGTGGTGTAGGAACTCATCCAAGGATTCTTGGTTATGGGGCCACAGGGTAAACGTGTCGTCTACATAACGTAACCATAATGATGGTTTTTTGCTGGCTGATTCTAGGGCCCTTTCTTCAAGGTGCTCCATAAAGATGTTAGCAATAATGGGAGAGAGAGGAGACCCCATTGCTGCACCTTCACTTTGATGGTAGTAGCTGTCTTCGTGTATGAAGTATGTGGATTCCAGGCACATTGTGAGGAGGTCCATTATTGTTGGTAGGGAGAGGTTCGTATGATCGGAGAGAGAAGAAACAGTGGTTAATTTTTCTTTAATTATTTGGAGAGTCTCAGGGACTGGAACCTTGGTGAACAGAGAAACAACATCAAAGCTGATCATCATTTCCTCTTGTTGTATTTGTCTGTGGTTGATTATTTCACTGAAATGAGCTGAATTTTTCACATATGAGGAAGTCTGTCCAACTAGTGGGGATATGATCTTAGCAAGATATTTGGCTAGATCATATGTAGCAGATCCTATTGTACTGATGATTGGGCGTAAAGGAACATTGTCTTTGTGAATCTTTGGAAGTCCGTACATGCAAGATAGGCAGGAGTTCGTGGGGTTGAGCTTCTTGTATAGTTCTTTGTCTAATTCACCTATTTTCATGAGATCTAGAAGTTTTTGATGTGTTACTCTTTCAAATTTCTTTGTGGGGTCTTTTCTGAGGGTCATGTAAGAGCCATCATGAATTATCCCTTTCATCTTCTTGGTGTAGGCTTCTCTGTCTAGTATGACAGTTGCATTGCCTTTGTCTGCAGGAAGGATAATGATTGAGTTGTCCTTACTTAGATTCTTCAGAGCTTTGGCTTCTTCAATAGTCAGGTGGCTCGTTGGTTTTTTCTGGGCTGTGTGTAGTATCTGGTGAACTGCTGTACGAATATCAGTGTTGTGTTGGACTTTAGCTCTGCTAAGGCCTTGCTCTACTCCTGAGATTATGTCATCGATTGGAATTTGTTTTGGTGCAACAGTGAAGTTAAGACCCAGGGATAGCATGTTGTGTTCGAAAGTAGACAATTGTCGATTGCTTAAATTAACAACAAATTTCTTCTTCTGATTGTGTTGTCTGTGTTGACATATCATTGAGGATTCCTTCAGTGATTGATATTTTTTCTTTTGCTTCTCTTTGACTTGATCAAATATAGTATTAGATTTGTCAGGCCATTACATATGTATAATGAAGTATCTGCTTTATTTAAGATCTTGATATACTATCATATAATTTGGAACATAAAATTGAATAGCTACCAAAACAATGGCCAAAAAAAAAAATACTCTTGTTGCTTCACTATATTAACTACTGCTAGGTTTATGACATGTCCGTTAGGATTGTCACTTCATCATCATCTCTTAGAGTTACTCCTAGCCTGGTCAGAAACACATGACATGTTCTGGATGAAGGCTGCATCTGTTCATGAGCACAATGAACAGCAATACACCAACATTCTTAGGAACTTTAATAAGGGATTAAAACTAGCTAGCTTTGTTTCTCATAGGTGTGAAATACACACCTCCATTTTCCAGTTTGAATCTTGAGAATAGCAACAACATTCCATATCAAGACTCTTGATTTCCCTGATTAGAAGTCCAGTACAATGGACTATCAAAAGACAATATACTATATTATGTCCTTGACTAATTCTGCTACTAAAAGAATCTCCTGACTACAGATTTTAGTTTCATTTACCGTAGCTAGCTCAGAAAAAGCATAGCCTGTAAGGCACTCGTTGACGATACTTACCAACCTTGCGATCAGTTCACAATTGGTCAGGCCATGGCCTGACTTGCCTGACCCGTTTCTATGACTCTTTTTTTTTGCAAAAGTTTAATATTTTATCTCATGATTTTGACTAGATATTTCAATTGATTCCATGGCAAAATTTGTTATGTTAATTCTTATTGACACAGTGTATTCAGTACTATAATGCCATTATCACACAATGCCTTGTGCAATTATATTATTGCAGAAAAGCAATCTCATTTTAATGCAGCTGCTCTTAATGGCAATGGACAAGAAGAAATTTTAAGCAAACATGAAGAGGATTATTTTAAGAAACCTGAAGGTTGTGGTTATATCTAATATTATACTTCAGTACATCAGAATATCAAATTACATATTATTTATGATAATGCACATGAATAGGCTAAGAGTACCATGAAGTCCAATTAGAACACCAGTGTCAAATTCCCTGTTAAAGTCTTGTCTTGCTTGTGATATTTGTGGCTCTCATAAATTAAAAAGGGAAAAATTTAAAAAAAATTTACAATCCCATTTCTTCAGTACAGTGCGAGTTAGGTTGTTACCTAGAGTGCTTTAACATGATAAATGTATGTTCAAGAATATTTTGGGTTTTTTTTTATGTACTAACTTAAGCTGTTGGTAACATATCCATAACAGGCTCATGCTTATATCTTCAATTCTGCCCTTTTCCCCTACCTAGCATAGTATACCCTACTTCATCTGCCCCCTCCCTCCCCCCCTGTAAATCAGTGATACACCAATGTTTGTAAATTACTGGTTACTTTTGTCTTGTTTAGCTGTAGTAGTCAGACACTTTATACCTGAAGTTGCCCTTTTGTACACTGGAGAAGTAGCAAAATGGAAATGTACATCTTACACAGAGCCAGTTTTCACTAAATATGGAGAAGAGATTAAAAGATCAGCCCGCATTGAAATTCAAAATATTGGTTTCAATTTCTACCTCTCTATTAAATCTACTAAAAAGAGTGACAGTGGCAGGTATGGGTGTTCTGGAATATCAAAGAAACAAACGCGCTTTGAGGAATATTCTGTATTATTTGTAAACGGTATGTTGTGGATTTTTTGACATCATTTTAACACCAACTTCAATTTAGTGAAAATATTGTCAGTTCTAAATTTAATGTTATAGGCTTCTATATTTTACAGTCTTTAGTTTGCTATATCACGTTTGAGCTATTGATTGTCCCTAAAATAAAGTATTGCTATTCATTCTTTTGTTAGTCATGCAAACAACAACAACAACACCAACAAAAGAATGGAATTTTATCATAGAGACCTAAAGGTGAAAAATTATTACAGACAAGTTAAATTCTATACATTTTCAGCCTTAGGAAGGCCATTTAGTGATGAACTAAAAACATATGAGTGATCAGATTGTAAGTGCTGTAGAGAGAAGAGAGGGAGAGAGAGAGAAATGCGATAATCACGTATGAAATGGCAAATGAGACAATCATTTGTGGTGCAAAGATGACCACACCTACAGAAGGCAACACAGACCTGTCTTAACCATTAACTATCAAGTCTGAGATGCTCCACACACAATATGCATCAATCTATTACGTTGCTTTCTTTTGTCTGACCTGTATACAAACTGGGTGAACCTCCTACATGGGATCCAACAGCATTGATTGAGTGCCAGTGCCAGACCTTCAGCTGATGCAGGAGAGCTATCTACACTGCGGCCATTGAGAAATGACTCCCTGCATGGTTTGACAAATTTCAAACTGTGAACAAGAAGGTCTTAAGCCTTAGCAGGAAAACATATTCTGGCAATTTGGCCTTTCTTAGGAAGACTTGGTCCTTCTGATTTAAGTTTAGGTCACTGATAATCAGGAAGAAACCAATACATGGCAGATCTAGTGGTAAGAACAGAAATTTCCAAGCAAGGAGTAGTGATTTACCTGAGAAGATGTTTACCTGAACATGAACATTATAGGTTGCAGATGTGTAAAAAACTTTCCGTATTCTTTTTTTTTTTGTATGTACTGTTCTTTCTCTAATGGAAACCCCCCACCCCACCTCCTGTGAGGCCCTTCCCAGAAACCACAATTGCCTTATTTTCACCTCAGAAGTGATTATCACATGTCTCCCTTTCTCTCTCTCTTCTCCCTCCATAGTACTTACAAATTTGTTATTTCACCATTAGAAGGTTCTCACAAGCTAATTTACGGACTTGAACTTATCTCTAATTTTAGACAAAGTCGTTACACTTTCATTTGCCTTAGAACCTTAGGTTCTTTATGAAACAGTTTCTCGCTACCCATCGTGCAGCATTCCCTTCATTTAACCAGCATGACTTGGGAAACTCACGTACCATGAGCTTTGAAAGCTGTGAAAATTGTATTTGTTCGTATCTAGTGCAATTATTGTATAAGCTATAATTCTTTACTTATTATACCCAAGATTTCATAGGAATATGCAATTTTTGAAGTAGTTTTGGAAAGAGAATGAATTATTCACTAGTGAAGTCCCATTAGAGAAGCAACACAAATTAACTATAACTAAATCAATTGATGGTAAAATTAACTAAATCTTTCACATATGATATAAAACTTACTAAATTTTCAGGGAGCATTAGAGAAAAAACTAAAACTTTGTCTTTAAGATATTTTTTTTTTAGTATGAATAACTAAAACTTAAAATGTCTAGAATCTTTAGACCAAAACAACACTGGTTAGAAAAACAAAACCAGCTTGGCTTGCCCAAGTATCCTACTGAACCTAGCTGTGGTTAAGGTTAATTATTAGGGTCCCTCAACAAGCCATCTGAAAATGTAACTAGTGTGCTTGTGGAAATATTGCTTGTAGTCATGGGTGCCTTGTACAAATCTTAATTCCTGAAAAAAATAACGACTAAGTTTCCTGACTGTTTTTAATTAAGAGTACTTATGATTCACAAATGTATTATTCATACCTATTATTTCAATGAATCTCATTAAAATTAGGAGGTGGGGTAGGGGGTGGGGGGTGGTGATGACATGTCACCCTATTCATTCACCTGAATCACCCCTTACTTAATATTGGGATTATATATTTGATAATTATTGGAATCGGAATCTTGTCTGAAAAAAATAATAGGTATCCATATATCATTTGGCAGATAAAGTAGAAGATTCGTCCATTCCCAAGATTAAATCTGATGTTCCACAACGTGTTGTTGCTAAGGGAACAAAAATGGTGAAGATTAGATGTACTGAAGACAACCCTACCTTTTTTAAAGATGGAGAGCTATTAAAAAATCCTGAGATAGTATGGAGAAGTCTTATATTAAGAAATGTTAACAGGAAACATGCTGGAATTTATGAATGCTTTGTATCGCAGCTTGTGCCTATAGTAGAACTACTTGTAGCAAGTAAGTTCTCTATAGAAATTATTACAAATTTCATATTATTTTGGCAAAAAAGACTTGGCACAACGCTGTACTTGTCTTGTTAAATTGGCTTGTACAGTTTTGTTAAAATTGGTATATGTATTTATTAGACTTATCTTGAAGTAGTACTGTAGTTTTATTGCATGGGGTGATAAACTCCAGTGTAATATTTAACAGATCTTTTAAACCAAGGTGGCACATCCTAATAATTTTGTAGTAGCTAGCTATGCTTGTGAGGCAATATTGAGATAGATTCAACTGGGACAACAGCCAATAATGAACTTAACCAGTAAAGTAATTTATAAATTATTTTAACAACTTAAAAGTTGCCTAATTTTGGTAAAACAAAGTTCTTATTCATTTTATTATTTTTGAATTTATTTCTTAAATAATTTTTTGTTCAGAGTTAGCAAATGCCAAAATTACTCCGGAATTGTCATTTGGACATATTTCTTCACAAAAAACAATTTACTGTAGTACTAAAGGGAATACTATCTGGTCATTTGAGGGAGTTGAATTACCTTCAAATGCTGTTGTCTCCGGGAAGCATGACGGATTGCTAACTATTAGCGATATCGACCTCAACAATAGTGGATTGTACACGTGCTATGGGCTACAGGACTTATATACTCATTTTATGGCCACTGCAGAACTTATAGTGCTTGGTAATACTTTAGAAATATATAATTGCAAATTTTTGAAGTGCTGTATATGAAGTGGTATAAAATTTGTGGCCACATAGAGTGTTACTAGCTATAAAGTGTTAAAGTTAATACTCCAATAATTTAATTTGAGTGATCATATTTTATTAATTCTTTTAATATAAAATATAGTAGTCTTTCACGTACTAATATTATTATAAAAAGCATGTTACATGTGTTGCTCCAGATAACAGCAAAGTATATCCCAGGTATGTGCAGAAGTGTCCGGGATCAAGTGTAGAATTCGCATGCATTTCTATTCTAAAACCCGAATGGCTGTACCAGGTTCCCATTACATCTCCTACTTATTCACCAACCGATTTTTACAATTTAAGCTCTAGAGCAATTAAGAGAAAAAACGTATTGAAACTAAGCAATATAGTGAAAGAAGATGAAGGAGTGTATGTTTGCAGTGGTTTCTTCAAGGACAGAATGATCGGTGCTCAAGGACATTTGTTTGTAAGAGGTTGGTATAAAGCTAAGTAACTTGATAAAATATTAAAATCTGCTTCAACTTAAAACATAGGTTTCCCTTACACACCCTCTGATGGGTTAATAAAAATTGATAAAAATAAGCTGACAAGCAGTTTGATGTGTGCACAATTAATTAAGTAATGTATATTGAACATACACATAGCTATCTTGGGCAACATTCATTTCACAATTATTAAGTTCTGACCTTTCATAAATTTTTTTTTCAATCTAACATTTATTTCATTACTATAATATTAAGTTGGTGAACAGCTGATATTCTTGATGTTAAAGCTGCTACCAGTATACAAACAGCAGGTTATGTAGTAGATACACCTCCTTCACTCATTTGTGCTATTGGAGCACACTTCAGTACAACTTAGTCAAGTCCTCCACAAACAAATTCTAAGGAGCTAATGATAATAAAGCACGTCTTAATTTAAGAGTAAATAGATTGATTTATCATCACTTATGTAATATACTATATTTAGATGATTGTGACTACAAATCAAAGGACAGCTCTGATATGAATTTAGCGGTACGGTATATTTGCTCCACAGGAGAAATTGTGATGGCTAACAAAACCAACCTCTGTCAGTCAATGCAGCCGAAACTACCAGATTATTACAGAAGTAAAAATTTAAAGAAGTGTAATTGGAAGTATTCCTGATAGAAAATAAAGTTTCTAGGAGTCATGTTATTCCATAAGTTAAACAAAGACTACAATAGAGAATGCTATGAAGTTCGGTATAAATCACACTTCGTTAAAACGAAGATTATTTTTTATTTTTATTAATCCATATATATTTTTACTCTCCAACTACATTACATGCACATGATGTAATTCTTCTTTTCAAAATTTCCATAATTTTATAGCTAAAATGGCCTAGAGAAGTTATTCAGATTTACAAGTATTTCTTAACCAATAATGCTGTCAACATTATTTTAATGCCTCATGAAATTAATGTTTGTAGGAAAGTCAGTATATGATAAAGTCAAGAAAGCAGCAACTCACAAGTTTAATGTACAAGAGGCCATTTTAAATGAGGATAATGAGAAGCAATTGTCTAAGTATAAAAGTATGCAGTTATGTTTTAACATACTAGCTAAATGCATAAAAACAAAATTTTATCTATACATTCAACCATAGGCAAGGCATCAGAGCCAGACCATTAAATTACATCTTAAGTATTTATATTATACATAAAGTAACTCTGAATATGTACATGTTTTACAAACAGAACACCAGCATTGAACAGAATTCATGTGTTAGTCTGCATTTACTAACGGTGATGGGCCCAAGGAAATGTGATGCCTTAAGTACTTTATTTTCTGGGTTCTACCATGTGATATCTTATTCTCTATATCTCTGATAGTACTTGAAGTGTATAAAATGCTACTAATACATGGATGTTGTGTTATTTTTTTACAGGTCTATATTCAATTGGAAATGATCACAATAATGTAGAAACAGTATGGAATACTGTAATTGTTATAAATTTTTACAACATGTTGAAAACAATCTAATGTTACATGTATTAATTAATTACTCAATAATAATAACAATAACGATAATAATAATAATGGTAACAACAATAATAATAATAATAATAATAGTGCGAACCCTCAGCGCCACTATACACTAGCTACAAAGTGCAAAATCATCTCAGACTGAAGGAATGATTTATTGGCTATTCTTATGTGGTATTAATATAGCTTGAGCAATGAAAACGGTAGTTGTAAACGCTGCCTCTATAAAGAAAAGGCCAGAGACACTCACCGATACACATTTTGAACACGAAACTTCACTTAAGCACTTTGTTAGCTTCCCAGAATGTAGCACAACTACGAGGGCTGAAAATTATTTGCTCACATGAATACGAACGACGTGATGATAGAGGGCGTTACCCACAAAAACTACGCGAGCTGTCAGCTTCGCGTTTTCTAAAAAAAATCAGCTCGAAATTATAACAAAGTAGCATTGTAAAAGGTTTTAAATCGAGTAAGTTTATGCCTAAAGTCCACGGTAAAAAATTATAGACTCATTCTCTGGTAGCGGTACCAGCAAATGGCCTTATTTATTGATATCGTCCACAGTAAGTGCGTTTGAGCGTTCAAAACTTGAAAGCTGAGTGTAAATAAATTTCGCTAATGGTAGTTCAAAATACTCACGTGTTTTTTTGTACAGTCGTAACTGTAATCGTAGGTATGAATTTAAAATAGTCGTAGTGTTTGTTTTGTATGTTGTTGCTTTAAATAGAGTTGTATATTGAGAGATTCTGGAGCCAGAAGCAGTTTTTGTGATTCCTTATTTTTTCCCCTTAGATTGTGCATTCACAAGGCAGTTAAATCCGGAATTAGTTTTAGTATATATGGGTGAACCGGTGCATCTACATTGTGTATCTTTTACCCAGCCAAGATTTATTAGAGATGGAAAAGAAGTAAATACATCTGACATTGAACGTGCAGGTGTTTATTTTTATCTCAGTATAGGATATGCTAAAGAATCAGACAGTGGGACCTATTGGTGCTTGGGAACTAAAGAGAATGGACAAACTTTTAGGGAACATAGTGAAGTGATTGTTGGAGGTAAGACAGTCTTAATTACTATAAAGTGTAATCAAAGAGTTAATCAGAAGTAGAATTAATAGCTACGTGCTCAGAATTATCTACTTCAACACTGATAGCTAACTAGCTTCTCACCATAATTATATCAACATAATTTCATTATATATCAAAATCATAGTAGGTGTCATTTAAGCCATTTGCATATTACTCCTTCTACTGTGCATCATAGCTGCTACCAATCCTGCAAGGCAGCTTATTAGCTCTTGGCTAGTGAGATTACTTGTGCTATTATTTGACAGGTACCTCATACCAATGTATTGTGCAATGTGTATTCAAGCGCAACTTCTGTTATGGTTGCTTACAAGTAGCTATCACTTATCACTAGGTGGAAGACAATATTTGGTGTTAATAAATAATGTACAGGTGACTTTGCAGAAATTATTTACAGGAGATGTTTTGCTTTTTTTTATTTATTTTTTTAAGATTTGTGAGTGGCCACATACAATAGTCACTAGATTGTGAGGAGGTTATTCACATCATGGAACAATAATTTCAAGCTTATTATTTAAGTCTTAGATTTCATGAGTCCATTCAGATTGATTATAGAATATTGAAGAAGAATGTGATTTTGAGTGGCCTTATATAGCAGCTACAATTTTGATTGCTATATGAATATTCACAAGATTATTAAAGGAAAGAGATATAGCATATATGTCATTTCAAATTTTTTATAAGCTTGCATAATATTTAAAACATAATTGTAGTTGAAAGAGATGGTTTGCTTCGTCCAAGAAAACATTATGTAAAAATTGACGGCAATGTGAGTTTTACATGTGACTCTCACTACACACCCACATGGGTGTTCAATGGTCACCATTTACCGGCAAATGCAGTTGTTGATGATATTGACACTAATATTTTACACATCAGTAATGCCATTCCTGGTAACTATGGCTTTTATTACTGCATTGGACATGATGGTATAAGTCATTATACCTTCATCTCAAGAAGTCTCTTGGAAGTACTTGGTATGTATTTAACTCCAGTAATTTTCATAGTTGGTACAAATAAAAGTAGTTATAATAGTATCCCCCACTGCAATGCATTGAGGTGCAAACTATTTCTCGATGCAGAGTTGGAACATTAAATGAGTGTAATATTAGGTACAATGCAATACTCTAAGGAAATACAGAAAACACAATAATAATAGTTTTAGTAGATATTTATGCAACTAAATTTGCAGTTTTAATTATTTTGAAAGCAGGTCATGCAACAAATGGCTCTAAATATTGCTTATGCTTTATTTAATACTTTTTAACTCTCCTTCCATCACAAGAAATAGTCCAAAATTCTCTGTTCTTAATTAAGGTAATTCTCTGATAATTTTTCTAGTTTCAATATTCAAAATTTGTGCAGGCTTTGTGAGCTTGAAATTTTATAATTGATGTTCAGATAATAGGAGAATATTTCCTGGTAGTCAGAAGGTGACAGTTGGAAAGGGAGTTGTAATTTTATGTGACTCCAAGACTTACACAATATGGAAGTTCCAGAAAAAAAAGTTGGAAAATAATCGTTCATCAAAATTTGAAGATATTCAAGGCGGGTTGAGGAAAGTAAGAAAAATGTTGGTGATTGATGATGCGAAGTTTTCAGATGAGGGTATCTATAAATGTACAGGAACAAATGAATATGCAGAAAGATTTTCAGCATTGTCACAACTTTTGGTAATAGGTACCTGCAAAAGGTTGAAGGTTGTTTGATTAATTTCATTGCTTGTAATTATTTAGTGGCACTTCTTACACATTTAAAAAGATGCTTTCATTAGTCACACTCTGTTACTTCTACAAGTTCTCTTATCATTTATAACGAAATATGAGTAGGTCATTTCCATGTAGCATCACAAGAAACTGAGAGCCCCAGCTAAATTGCAAAGAGATTAACAGTCTAAGTCAAATATCACTTGCCTAGAAACATACACTGTGACATTCTGTAGGACTACATGCCTTGGTAATTGATACTAGGAATACCGCTTTAGGTGATCCATAATATATAATAATGCTCTCACAATAGAACTGTACTAAATTGAATAATTTTATCACACAAACTAGTTTTTTTATGCAGAGACAACATTGCTATAATTGGCCTCACACTGATGTCATTGCAATTGCTGCCTTGTGAATTTTTAATTTATAATTGTATATTATTTAGAAAAACCAAAGCGATTTCATTATAAATTCAAGGAATCAGCACGTCATAAACTGAATGTACAAAAGGAAATTTTATATGAAGATGAAGAGAAACATTTGCAAGAAGGTACGTGGTTAATTTGAGATAGCTCACAACAAGAAGATGGGCATCTGACATTATGAGACCAAACTTTATCATAATTAAACCTAGGTGTGTCAAATTCACTACTAAGCTAGTGCACTTTCTAACAAAAATAGACCCATGGGCCTGAGAGTACATTTCAGGTACAATCAGAGGTATTATTTTTTAATGATTACAACTATTTTCTTCCTAGAAGTTAGGTACTACATACATATTGAGATGAATTACAATTATTGTTATAATTAAGCTTTCCAATTCAAACCTCATCTTGAGACCTCGTCAAGCATTTTTGTTTGGACTTCAATTCAGTTTCTTTCCCTTCATTTTAAAAGTAATTCATTGATGGCTAATAGTTTATTAGAGAGAGCATGTAGTACAGTGCTAGCCATGTCTTTTCATCTGTCCTTTTGCCAGTGACAAGTTCTGCTTATTCAATGATATGGATTAATGTAATTATGGATTAATGTAATAATGGATTAATGTAATAATGGATTAATGTAATGGATTTTTTCCTCCACAGGTGCATATGCAGTTGGATTTGATTTCAATTCAGAAATAATACTGCCTACAGTAATTTTATTAATATTTTAATATGTATTGGATGAAATCTAGCCTTTCTATTAAAACACTATGTGAACTATATTTGGGGAACAAACACAACTAACTAAGAAACAAAGAGAATGTTTATAAAGACAGAACAAGAATGTTTAAAGCATGAGACTTAGCTAACTTGAGATTATTATTCTGCATTCAGTATTGTCCCTGAGCTTTTGAAATTGTCTGGTGTAACTAATACAACAAAACAATTAGATTTATTGTATTGATGCTAAATTTTAACATGATGGTAATAATATATAATATATTATGTAGTGGTTTCCATTAGTCTCTATTGTAGGAAGGCCTGGCCTCTCCCAATGTGTTTTACCTTGCTAGTACTATAGTACAGCAATTTGATTATGATGTCATAAATAGGTTGCAGTGTGACAACTTGCAGCTAAATCAACTACCAATACTTGAACATATTTAAAACAAACAATCTAAAATGACTGTAGAATTCATCTAGCAAAATAACAACAAAATAGCCACTAGGAATCGAACCCAGGACCACTTGCTTGACACAGAGAAGCGCTCCACTGAACTATGTCAACTACTTAAGGACATCACCTTCTCCCGCATCAGATAATAGGTAATTGCTCCCTCTACTTACCAGATCACAGCTTGGTGAATTATAGGTGATTGCATCAGAATTCATTGTAGTGTGAGTTCGCCACGTTGTAAGCCAGTCCGGCGTAGCCAGTCCGGCGTAGCCAGACCCTTTACCGAACCGCTACGCTAGAAATGGGTCTGGGGACGTGGCCACACCAAATTTGTTATGCTGCACTATTATATTGTGGCGGTCAATTACCGTTAGCAAAATACCTGGAACAGCCCTCCTCAACCCGCAAATAGAAATTCCTGTGTGTGTCAGCCACCCTTTAAACGCTGGGAGTAATCGGGGCTAGAAATTCAGGTATAAAGGAGGTGGGACACTCACCAGTTCCACATTCCTCCAGAACAAATTTGGTATGGCCGTGTCCCCAGCTTCCGGGCGCCTTGCGCACTACGTGAGTCTGGCTCTGCCAGACTAGCTGTAAGCGTCGTGCTTTAATTAGAAATGGTAGTATATCCGCTGAGATTATTATAAATAAGTCTGAGTTAAGAATGCCATTTTTGTGCTTTCTCCTGTTGTTTAAAATAACTTCAGGTATAATAAAGTAGAACTATACATAATCACTATACATAGTCCTCATGTATTTATATTAATAGTGTTATTGGAGATCGTTTTAATTTATCAAGCAATAAAAATTAAAGTTAGACTTATTATAATCTAGGTAGCATTGCAATATTTAATAGGACTAGTATTATTAGCTTCTTGTGCTTATTCAAAGTGAGAAATTAGTAGGGATAGTTTTGGGGAGCCATTTATTGATCCTAGTACATGACTCTGCACGCGCGAGAGGGTTACGTCCTGTCTGCTCCTCGGTCGGTCTGTCTGTTTGTCTGCCTGCCACGCTCTGATTTTGGATATTACCGACAATTTTCCGTTGATTTAGGTATGAACATACTCAGAATGAAGAATTGTCCTACTTTAAAAAATTTCGGGCTAAATTGTTGAGAAAACGCAAAGCTTTCAGTTCCCGCCCAGCATTTGTCCATAACGCCCCCTAGCGGCACGTCATAATCACGTGAGCAAACAATTTCTTGCAGCGGTGGTGTAGTTTACTTTATGCTGCACCTTTGGTGCTTCATTCAATTTTTTTTTTAGAATCTACTCTTTTTCCTATAGTAAAGCTATCTTCAATGTCAGCAAGACTTCCATGCATTTTTTGCAAATAGCAAAATATATTTTCTAGTGGAGTATTCACTTGTTTTGAATTCACGCATACAATGCATAAATGAAGTGGAATCTTATTGAACTTTATATAACTTGACATTTTATTATAGTTGCAGAGGGAGATAATTCAAATCAAATTTTCATTACACATACTGGGTCAAAGGTCATATTATCTTGTCCTGGTCACCATCATGTTTCATTTATGAAAGATGGAAATACAATACATGATGATGGTTATCATGATCTTGTACATTGGCCTCCTCTTAATAATTTAATAATTCACAATGTCTCTGAAACACATTCTGGATGGTATCAGTGTAAAAAACGCTGCCATTTTAGGACTAGTAGGATTAATTATCTTGTTCTAGTTGGTGGTAAGTTTAATAAATATATTTATTATTCTTTAAGGACATTATTTATTAGAGCAGCAATAATATAGTATTATGTGTGTGTGTGTGGGGGGGGGGGGGGGGGGGGGGGGAGTCAGTGTTAGAAATATCTCAACACTATTGCCTCCACATTGTGACCCATGGACAGTGATTCTCCTATTCATGTGAAACTAAATAACTGAAACTGACTGTGAGTTTCAGTGTGTATATTGGAGCCAAGAACGTCAGATAGCATCATTTTGGTACATAGCTGCCAGAACCATACTTTTGCACAGGACTGGTAATCCTCCACAGGGTCGTAGCAAGCGATCTGGCCAGTCCGGGCCTAGACTGAGCAACCAATAGCCACAACAATTATTTCACTTAGCTGGTTGTGATCTGGCTCTCTAAATGGTAATTGAACTGTATAAGTAAAATTAAGGCTAATAGAACTAGCACTGAACATCGTGCCAGCATTTTTTCACATCTTTCATAAGCCATTCCACTTGTTTGATCAACCCCGTTTACTTAATCACATACCCGTATCTAGCAGGGGGGGGGGGGTTCGAGGGGTTCGGTCGAACCCCCCTTTAGAGTGACCGGAAGTAAATCTTTTAGCCACACCCCGGTATAACTTCTGGAATATCATAATCTTTGCGATCGTGCTGAACCAGCGATTGAATTCTCTGCCATTTACCTAGATGTACTTCATACTCTGTATATGGACAGCCTAGTCTGTGTCCAAGTGTGGCTACACAATTTCACTCTCACCTAGGTGTGAGTAAAGCTTGCTACGTTACATCTATTCCTTATAAAGTGTAACGTAATGCACTTATTAATTAGCACAAGCAAAGGAATTTTTTCAACAGATTAGAAGGGGAGCCATCTGAGAAAGTTAAACCTGAAAGAACAGATGTGAGTGCATTATATAGTATAGCTACACTGCGTACATGATTAAATAAAGCTGGCCTACTATTAGCGAGTGATCGATAGCACGGGTAACCTGTGTGTTGCACTGCTCATATACAGCTCACCATAGTGGTTAGAAGCCTGGTTACTCGAGAATAATACCTTTTCTCTTAATATCAACCGTGTGTTTAATAAACATGTCTTCAAAATCCGAACCCCCCAATGCGAACTTCTGGCTATAGGCCTGAATCACACCCATTATTTGTTCACACATTTGATCACACCTATTTATTTAACATAGTTGCCAAGTTTTCTAATCATAATTCCGGGACATTAAGCCACACCCCAGACCACACCAAAAATCACAATAATTATAAAGAAGTAATGATAGCGCGGTCACTTGTTCATAAAAAAAAGCAATTCTAGAATCAAATAAACACTCCAAATTTTAGAACAGTGGATACTTTGGCAGATTATGCACAGTAAACAGATACAAAGTTTATCATTTCCGGGACAAACAATAGAAAGAATACAATTCCGTTGTGGGACAGTGACTAAGTGATAAATCCGGGACTGTCCCTGAGCTTTCGGGACAGTTGGCAACTATGATTTAATCACACCCACTTAATTGACCACAACCATTTAGTTAACCACACTCACTTCCTGTGCCAGACCAGTTTAGAATTGCTTGCTATGGCCTTGCTACAAGGGTTAGACATTTTGCACACTTAAAACGACAAAAAAAGTCACGAGTGTGGCATGGGTGTAGTTACTTTTAACATGTTTAAGATAGATACAGAAGGTCCAATTGAATCCAAGGTAAGAAGAGAGGAAAGTATATTTAGTTGCGAAGATAGGTAGCAAGACTGCTGCAGGAGGTAGTGGTTAGGTGGTTAGGTTGTAATGGGTCAATGTGACAGAGTGTGTGCTTATGACTGCAGGACGTGACCACTTAGACAGCTAATATTAATTTGCAGTGAGGTGTTTATGACAGCTGGTAGTGATCAGTTAGACACAGCTAATATTTTGCAGTAAGGTGAGTGAGTAGCCATAGGAAGGAATACTGGATTGGGAAGTGGAAGATTAAAAGAGTGAGGAGGAAAATCTGGTAGCAGAACAGGTATCTTACCTGAGTTATCGGTGTATGGTGTGGCTATATTAGGATGCTGCTACTGCCAGGAAGTCTGGAAGAGAGGAGCTGTTGTCAAGGACTGGAGAGATTCAGAAATTGTGCCTATTCCCAAGAAGGGGGAGGCCATACTCGGAGGGGGGTGATGTTGTAAGAAAAGTGTAGTAAGAAAAATCAAAGATAGACTTAATATTGTGACTGAAAAGAGTCCTGCCGGTGTCCCAGTGTGGTTTCTGCAAGGGAAGAAGCTATATTGACATGATTTTTTCCAGCAAGACAACTCCGGGTGCGAGGTCGTCTAGTCCTCTCCAACAAGCTTTCCTCCACACTTATACAACACATTGACTCCAATCCCAGCACACTTATCCTTCCACTGCTTAGTCACCGATTGATGTACAAATTGAACAGTATAGGGGCAAGTACATACCCTTGTCTCAGACCATTACGCAATTCAAATTCTGGAGACAGTTGTCCATCTACTGTTACCTCAGCCTTCGTGTCATCATGGACAGAACGAATTAACTTCAGCATTGGCTCAGGAATCCTATACTTCTCTAATGCCCACCACAGAGCCCTGTGAGGAACAGAGTCATAGTTTTTCTGAAGATCTACAAAAAGCATAAAAGTCCTGGTGTGATGTTCGATGGCCTTTTCAATAAGCTGTCTAGCACTAAAAATCATATCTACAAAGCCTTTACCACGCCTGAACCCACATTGAGAGTCCAACAACACCTCTTCACCCACAGCCTGAAGTCTACACTGGATAATCTTTGCGAAAAGCTTCCCTCCGACATCCAGGAGCTAATGCCACGCCAGTATGCTGGTTGGTGGTCGGTCACTCTCCTTATGAGACATATTTCTTCACAGCTTTGTCAATGGTTATACAGTTGCTTCTGCACTTCCCACCCTAATGTCACTTTTGCAGCATCAACCATACTAGCTCTGATGGCTTCCCACATCTCCTCTCCACTTGTCACCTATCCCAGCTTTCCTCAACTAACTCCTTTGCCTTTTCTACAAAAAGATTACGTACCCTATCATTCTTGAGGCTATTGACATCAAACTACTTCCTTGTCACTGCTTGTGCTCTCTTAGAGCTGACCCTGATCTTCAGCTTCCCACGAAGAAACTTATGATCTGTCTATACAGTCAGCAGACCTCAGTTCACTCACGTCATAACACTGGCTTTTCTGTGCTTGCCTCATATACATACATACATACATACATACTTATATACATACATACATAATACATACATACATACATACATACATACATGCATACTACATACTTACATATAATAATTCATCTCAGATTAGTGGTGTAGGAAGATGTTTTGGTATGGGGAGGGGGTGCTCCAAAGGCATGTTTTTTGTGGTTAAAATTTGTTCATGTGAGAAGTCACATCGTGAGATAGTGCCCCAAAATTATGGGGGGGGGGGGGGGGGGGAGGATCCAGCCCCCAGAACCCTCCCACCCCTTCCTATGCCACTGCAGATACTGAATTTGGGATGAATATTTTCATTGCTATAAAGTGTATGCAGTCTTTTTGAAGAGATAACGGTCAACAGATTCTAATAGCTGAGGTCATTTAACTTAGGGCAAAACAAGTTATTAACACTAGAAAACACCTTTTATGTTGGTATCTTGGATTTGCTTAAATAAAGAAATATCAGTGATATAATTGAATTAAGCCAGCATGATAACTTTGCTGTTTTCAGAAGAATTGCATAAAGTGCAGGGGCAATTTAGAAAATTCAAAAGGGGTTCAGGGATGGAGAAAATCATTGTCAATAACATGTACTTACATGAAAATGCAGAGAGAGTGGTGACTAAGTATATTGTTGTCATTTGTCATAAGTTGATATACTAAAGTGTGGTAGTTATGTGAAGTGTGTCATATAAGATAGAGAAGCTAAAGGAGATAAAGTTTTTGGTATTCCAAGTGAAATTGATATGAATATTTTCAAGGTCATGTGATACAATTGTGTAAAGTTTATGCTATTTTACAAATTTTAAAAAGAATGTATTAATTGATCTTTGATAATTAATTTCGCTATTACAAATTAATCCTCAACTCCATTTTCGTTAACATTATAAGCTCATGCACTACTCCTTTTATACCCCTTACTTCCTAAAGTACCTTTAACAAACTCTTAGCTGCTGAAACCAATACGCTTATAATTAGTAAACCCTGGGGTTTCCACGCCATTAGTGTGAGCCTATGCAATATTATTTGTATTTATATGGAATCTCAAAGCCCAATCTGTATACAATCATTTCTTGGAGAAGTTTTTTCTTGAAGGATCATAAGCACATCTCATTGTGAGCTAAGAAATTTGAAGACAATTCAGAACCCTATAAACAGGGTAAGCCACATTTTTTTGAAACTAGTAGTTGTGGGTACAGAATTGTAAGACCAATCACCATGACGGATTAAGATGTTCATATTTTATCTTAGATTTGGACAACATGAAAATAAGAGATGACCTGGAACACAACAATTACTGTGTGTCTTTATATAATTTATGCTTAAAAATATTTCAGGACATAAAATATTATATTTACATAAAATGATTATGTTCATATTTTACCTTAGATTTGGACAACAGGAAAATAAAACCTGATAAGATTAGTCTTGAAGTAGGCAAAAGTGCCAGATTAGTATGTTATTCCAAAGGTGATACATATTGGAGCTTTGGAAATGAGCACTTGCCTGAGAATGTACTTGTATCTGGGGACACATACAATTTTGTGTCTATTGTCAATGCCACATTACGAAACTCAGGACACTATAACTGTTACGGCTTAAAGTTTAACTTGGGCAGTCATTTTGTGGCAAGAAAATATTTATTAATTTATGGTACTAATAACGATTACTTTTCTTAAATCAGCACTTCCCACTATAATATTGAGAAATTATCAATCAGTTGTTATTTTAGACACGTAGAATATATCATAAATAATGTGATTAGCTAATTAGCTATAGTTTAGAAATACACAGTACTAGATTTAATTAAATAACAGGCACGTCTACTATAGTATGTCCGGTATAGTTGGCCCTGGAAGTGGTTAATAATTGAAATTAAGTAGCTAGTTTCCCTGGAATTGCAACTGACAAAATTTCTAGGTGGTGGACTAAAACTACCCCTTAAAATTTTTTAAAACCTGTTAAGTGTATTTGTAACTCAATAAAGTCTTAGGGAATAAATAAAGCCACAATTAATTGCCAGGCAACAAGTGGCAGAATTTTGTCGCCCTCTGCAGGTTAGACGAGTAATACTGGGGTTGAGTGAGCAAACCTGGGGGGGATTGTAAACCAAAGCACTGTCCATCCATGGACTCAGTTTCTAGCTTGCTAGCTAGTTTTAAGCTCAGATTTTGTTATTGTCAAAGGTTGCTTAATAAGATAGAGCTATTAGTAGAGGTGAGTTTGTGTCTGTCACTCAAACCTCCTTACAGTTCTAAATAGTTCTGGCAAATACTTTTTATCACCCACCAAAGTATACTCCTGCTAGTGGCTATCAAATTTTCTTGTCACCTATAATTATATTGGTATTTTATCATAAAAATTAAAGTAATGTGTCATACAATTTATGTCACCATAAAATTATATTACAGGAAGTGCGGCGGTTGTCCCTGGGCCCTCCTTTCCCGGTGCAGTACGGAGAGGCCCGGGGAGTTTTACCGCCCTGCATTGATCCCTACCCCAACTTTTCTCATTGAACTAGGACTTTTCTCATTGAACTAGGACTTTTCTCATTGAATTAGGACTTTTCTCGCTGAACTAGGACTTTTCTTGTTGAACTAGGACTTTTAACGGGACCTTAATTTGTTTGAGGTAACTGCAGGTGCAGTCCTCTTTTGCTATATTTGTGGTTGGGGTATACTTGTAGGTCTATAATTTATCTATTTCTTTCTGTCTCAATAATTCAAAATTAGTCTAAATATCTCTCTCTCTCCCTACATATATTATACCTAGTTTTATCCAGGCCATTGTTGCTATATTGCTTCTCAACTTTTAACAAGGTGGGATTGGGTCTAATTCTAGCTATTTGTAGCCAGTTGTACTTCATAGCCTTAGATACCAGAGCATTGAACATACTTTTAGTTAATTCTCAGGTTCGTTTTACAATTTATCTTTGTTTTATGTTATAAAACCAACATAGGGATAATACAGTAGCTAATTGTGTAGCTATTTCATGAATTTATGGTGTGTAATTAAAAAAAAAAGATAACAGTAGGGTACTTCCCACTCTTGCATCTAAGAAGATAGGAACTTTTGTAATGTTTACTTGTGATGCACACTGGCCTGTGCTGTGGACATTTCGTCAAGGTACTTTGCCAAAAAATGCAATTCCATTTAAGAACAAATTATACATTTATAATATAATGGATTCCAATGAAGGTTCATATGAATGCATTGGATCAGCAATTGAAGGAAAATTTGGTGCTATTGCAAGGCTTGTAGTAAAAAAATTAGTAAGGTAATAATAAAATTTCACCTTTAAATATTGGTATTTTAATTTTAGAAAGTAGCACATATTCTACATACATATTATGCATGAGTCATGGTGTGATATGGCGAAATATTTCACTTCATGAACAGGCTAATTTAGGTAAACCTGAGAGTGAAACCAGCTGTTATTTTAGCAGATGCTCTAACCAAGTTGGGTAGGCTACACCTGAGGAAGGTAGCTGTAAAAACCAGGAAAAGCAGCGAGCTAGACTTTCTATAACTGCTAGGATGATGAGTTTGGAATACCATGAGTTATTTAACTATATGTACAAAAAAAAAACCCATTGTGAAGATGTCTAGGGTGGACTATAATTATATGTATTATATTATATAACCTGAGTTGTTAATGCAAAGGCCATTTTGCACAGTCATTTAAAAATAGTATAAATATTATGGTCACACCAGTTAAGGAAATCGTTATGATGAATGTGTGTTTATAAAGTTATATAAGCATTTATTATAGCACATACCTAATAATAATTATTCTATACATATATAAATATATAAAGAAAGTTTAACCATTTTCTAGATATCACTAAAGCCAACATGCTGCAGTTGCTATTAGCAACATACAAAATCAGTCAGCCAGGGGTTTGTAGTAGCTCAATGAGTGAGAAAGATGAATACAACCTGCTCATGTGCACTGACTAAGCATTGACCTAGAATAATTATGAAATATGGGTCATTTAAATGAATTTAAAACTAATTAATCCTGATGATTATGTAAATTGGGAAGGTATATCATTATACTGAAGTATTTTGTTAGTTAATAAAGTGCAATGTATGAGAAACACTAGAATTAACTGGGTTCAGTAGGTACAGTTTTATCTGTGGAGTTTTACTATACGATGTTTATCACTGTACCTTATTTGTATAACTAATACCATGGTAACCATGCTACTAGGATTAATCGCCCCAGTAGTTCTGATAATCCTCAGCGGGAAAGCATGACAGGGTTGTATTAGTAATCCTCTGGTCTGTTTATTGTAGGTCTGTCAGTTTGTCTGTCAGTCTGTTTGTCTTTTAGTCTGTCTGTCACGCTCTGTTATTACAGAATGTTGATGGTACCATTGATTTAGGTACGAACTTACTCAGAACGATGATTTAACACCTGACAGCATTGACATACCGTTTTAATGTTCAATAAGTTATTCTTTTGTCTGAGATGATTTTGTAATAGCTAACTAAAGTACGGTAGCACTGAGGGTAGCAACTCTGGTGCTTCATTTTGTTTTGAAATATAGTATCTCCTAAAAGCTTAAGACTTCTTTTTTATATTACTGTCACAGCTGTCCCTAAAGAATTTTGAATTCAAACCTAATCTAGATTTGACCTACTTTTACCACACAAGACTCTCCTACTCATTTCTACTGAAATACTGCACTAACGAAGTCCCTCAAATCTTGTTCCCTACAAGATTAAAAATTATCAGTTTTGTTTGTTTTGCAGTAAAATAGAATCAGTAATTTTATGTATTCAACTGGTTTAAGTCCAATAATCAGATGATGAATTGGTGTATATTTATGTAAGTTTTATTCAATAATTCTGGTAGAAAGATGTCAACTGAGGGAGGTGCAGACACTTGATATTGTTACTATATTACCTTGTTTTATAGGAGGACCAAGTAATGTAACATTTACTTACAATTATTAGATTAGCTATATTATTTAATGTGAAGAAGTTACATATTGATAAATACAAGTACTCAGTATGCATTTGGTTGTTTTATTTGCTTCAATCCTACAAGAAAAGCATTATAGGAGATACAACTGACATGGTTTAGATGATTCGAGAAATTGAATACTTGCTAATGTAAACTGTCTAATTAAACATAATGATGCAAAAACAAAACAACTTATTCATACATTAACGCACTATTCACCAGACACATTCCACATCGCAGTTAAGCAGAGTAAAGATATGGAATGGGTAGGTATAATAACAGATTTAGGGCAATGGGTATCAAGGTTATTC
>WLWD01001888.1_pt1 | contig 66680 bp, 28 predicted proteins | sample 6712731 | NCBI WGS metagenome assembly WLWD01 (sample SAMN12718690, study PRJNA576275) | sponge metagenome | isolation source: marine sponge | host: Mycale hentscheli | place: New Zealand: South Island, Marlborough, Capsize Point | collected 2014-11-01
CACTTTCATGCATAGTACTGACTTTCTCTATTATAAATATCTCTATGTGTAGCTACATTATGGATTGCAACTTTGTGCTCATACTAAATAAACTCTTTTTCTCTCTCTCTGCTGTTGTGATGTTGAAGACAGGTCAATAAAATAAAATTCAATTATTAGAAATTACAAAACCATTCACAACTTGTATAATAATTATCATAGATTGCTTCAGGAAAAATTCATATGGTACATCTTTTTGTACTTATTTTATTTTGTTTGTATTGTTTTCTTATTATTAAGTCATTTCTGCACCAAATATAATAGATTTCAGCCATTGATTCATCAAAAATCTTAATATTACTTCTCACTCATTTTTGACCTAATGTTTTTTATTTAGCTTTTTACTGTGTATTGTTCATTATTTAATTTCTGATAATATTAAAAGAAGACATTAATTTTTATCCCTAGATATTTTGATTCTGAGAGTTGTTGGGTAACTAAAACTGAAAATGAAACTAAAAAATAAAATGAGTGGTGATGAAAAACCAACATGTCTTCCTCATCCTGCATATTACAATTACCCAAAAGGAACAGGAGGAGCTGTAGGCAGAATTTATTTACAAAACTGCTAAAGGAGGTGGCATAAGCTAAACGTACTGTTGGAGTCTGGTTAAAAATACAACCTAAACCAATTCAATTATTGGATTCACTTGCTGCATGGATGCTAGTTAGCTATAGTCAGTTAGACAGAGAAATGATATAGATATAATATGTTTTATATAGTTCATATGATTCATGTAACTAAATTGTAGTCTCGATTAAAACACCACTTTTAAAAGTTACAGTTAAAATATTATAGCTAGTGTTTTAATGTGCAATGTCCAATACTGTAGCATTGATCGCTAGTCATAACACAAGGCTTCACTGAGTCAACCAAATCAGGACACACGCTCAGAAATATACTCAAGTGATTGGCACCTAATAAAACACTTTTAATCAATAACTATACTTACTTTCAGAAATACCTATTAGCTACACAGAATCTTTATTCTCATATTTTCTAACACCAATGAGAGTTCATTATTACAAGTTAGAACACATAGTCAATTTCTACATAGTTACCTGTCCTACCAACTGAGGTGTCTATGTGGAAGTTCAACTGCTTACTAGTTGTATCGATTGAAGAGACATTTCACGACTTTGGGAACAGAGCGTGCACTCTATCAACAACCTCATGATGATTCCCTCCTTCACAACAGTCAAGGGCAAACCGGTCTTACTCCTTGCTTAGTGTAGTACATTTTATTGTGAACTAGCAAGTACCACGCCACACAGTGACACCTGATGTACTAACTGAGTGCAGTAGCATAAGTTAGTTTTATCCATGAAATGCGTGTTATTATTATCTCATCAGCTAGTTGAGCTGTGTAGATGAGAGAGGAGAGAATTCCTTATGCCTGAACTGTGCTTCATGGTGAAACAATATCCTTGCCATAATCTTGTGCAATAATGAAGGTTGACTTTCCCACAGGGTGAAATATATAGCTCTGTACAGCTAGCCTGGCTGACCATTTCCACAGTTTGTGGGAATTAGCTGTAGCCTCAGAGATAGATTTAGTCTCCAGACCATCTCTAGAACTGTGAAAGAGTGGAGATGCTTCCTCAGCAAGATTCTGGACAAGGGTCTGGCCTGCTCTCCTTGGATCAGACATGCACTGGACTAACTTAATAGAAACAATACTCCATCATACCTCTGCTGCCATCTACTCCTCTTCTTCTGCAGACAAAAGAGTTATTAATGATTTCTTTTAAGAGAGTGAGTAGTATCTTTGCCATGTCATAGGCGAACAAGAAACACATATTGTAAAGAAGGAGCTCCAGCACACATTTGGGTGTACAAAGAAGTGCTCATAAGTAGTTTGATAATAGTAGTCATCTGTCACAAAAAATAGCTTTGGTTACTGAAGGTAAATAGAACTCATTCAATAAATACAAAATATATATGTATTAGTATTTGATAATTGGGGGTTGAGGGGCAAATTAGATTCCCACTTTTTTAGCTGAAGTCTTTTTCTCCCAAATAGAATGCCAACTGTTCCTTAATCTACTCACGGCTACTATTATATTAAGATGAACTAGAAAGATTTATGAAACAATTTTAAATTAGCTAAACCAATTGTATATTGTTAAACTATATAATCTTACCCTATATTGCTGACTTTTCTCCTCCTTAGCAAAGCTTCTGTTCAACTCTACTAACATATGTAGCCAATGAAAAACATGGAGACCCATACAAGCACTGGCTTATTGACATACCTACATCCTTATTCACCATGCTGCTGCGTCTATCTCTGTGGTCTAAAAAAAAGTTTAAAAAATGTCATAATTTAAACAATTCCATACAATATTTATTTTTTTGTCTTACACTAGAATATATGTTGAGTCTGTGAGACTACCATTGCAAAGAGCTGTGAAAGCCAACCAGCTAGCAAACAAATCAAGGAACAAATAATCAACATACAAAAATGGGACTAAAACCAGCTATAATACATGTTTCAGAGGTAGCGAAGTGAAATACAATACAATGGAAGAACATTAGCTAGTCAACAAATTGAACAACTCAAAACAAAAATATTAACTTACATTAGGATAAAAAAAAGTTTATTCTCCAAAACATAATTTTAAGCGAATGTATCGTCTGTCTAGAACTTTTAAACGTTTAGATTTGCACGCTACCTTTGGATTATGTTAAAACGTGCATGGGACTCCAGTACTAGCGAGACCCTTTACCTTAAAGCTAAAAGTTTGGCTAGGGAGACTACGCTACGGATGTTCTGTCTCCGAGTGGTGGACCAGTTACCACTACAGCAGTTCATCCTAATTCTCTCCTCACCCTGAAATCATTTTGATGGGGGATACACTTTTGATGAACCCTTTACCAACTCTGATCCGCTGTCTTGCTCACGCAATTCAGTAATGGTAATTAAATCCTGTACCCAACATTGAATTGCTTATCAGAACAGGTGACCAGTATTGATTACATTACAAATTCAATTTACGGCTGTCATAATGGCAGTAAATCAGATGTCTTGGCTTCTTGAAACAACTGATTCCTAATTAAAATTCAACACAATCAACTGACAGACTTTGCTAAGAAATTCCTAGAAAGAAATGAAAGAAGGAAGACTTTTTAAAAGCTAATTGTACTAAATCAATGTTAAACATTTGCATCATCTAATTTTCCATTTACATTTCTTTGTGACTTATTAAACTTTCATTTAGCTATATGTAACTTATGAAGTTAATATAATATACTTATTATATAAAAAGTAGTTTATATTAAAGTAGTTTATATTAAAGTAAATTGGTGGTGTATGCCCCCCCCCCCCTATTCTCAGGCTGTTCAACAAATGACAATAAATCCCCAGAAATAGATTGTATAAAGAAGTTGACCCTTTTATTAATATGTTAATGACAATTACCTTGAGACGCTAATAGCAAAAGTAGTGCAGCTTCATACATTAGTTCCGTAGTCCTCATGACTTGCAGGATAGTAGGTAATGAAAAACATTAAGCGGCAGTTGTTAATTAAACAATCTTTAAACTGAAAGCATTAGGGAAACTTGTGTTGCACAACTGTAAATCACATGTGTTGCACCTTTAATAAACTCATTTATCTTTTTAATTTCTAAAGTAATACTTTAATGGACTATTTTTCAAAAATTGTCTCACTTGTGGGTCTCACAACGAAGATTTTTCAATCTTTTTTTTATGTCACTCACAGCTGTAGCTATACCACTCTCACTTGCTCACTATCCCTATCTTCCACCCTGCCTATATTTTTGCCACCTTGTGCCTTTGTCCTACCCCTTTTCATCCATTAGCAAAAACGTGTAATCAGCCAGATGCACTGGTACAATAAAAACAAACAATGGTGAATTAGCACAATAGCTTGTAGTGGCAACTAAAACAAAGATAGAAAATAGATGATGCAATTATTATAGTTTAGAACACAGCCTATTGATGATGGTTTGTGTGGGGTCCATTCAGTTGGTGTGTAGCAAATTGCCATGACAATGGTGTCTCCAGGAGAAATAGTCCAAGGAGTGGATTGTTGCTATCTCTGCAGCTGAAGAAACACAGCTGTCACTAGTGTGGGTCTGGAATCAGGAAGAGAAGAACTCCAGAGCCTTGGAAAGTAGTTCTAAGAATCCAGATGATGGTTTTTCCAGAACCAGGTACTCTGCCAAAAGGGATAAGGTGATTTGAGTGTGTGTTATGTAGCACCAAATGTGCCAATTATTAAGTTTGTATAAAAAAATAGAAGTAAAAAAAAGAAGTTCTGCATGGAACTTACATAGAGCCAGACAAGTATACCCTAATCCAATGAAAATGAGTAACTGCAATTTACATTATGATATGATACAAATAAGTCAATGAGGGGTGTGGTCCACTGGTTCTCTACACTTACATGGCTAAGTGAATACGTTCTACACATCATCTTCAATTTCAAGGAGTGGGTGTACTTACGCCATAGCTACCCTCTTTTGGCCCAACATAGCTACACTTTCCTAGCTAATTTTAGACTTGTATACAAGTTTCCCTAATAGCTAGCAGCTACTTTCAGTTTTACGAAGGTGTAAATTGAAAACTTTACTGTTAAACATTTTTTATTGCCTACTCTCCTGGAAATAATGACATCACAGTTTCTAATCCAAATGGTGTCCTGATATCAGCAAATTAGCTATCACAATTTGAGACTAATAATATCCCGATTGACATCTTTTTTGTGGCTTTCAATTGAGTCCATAGCAACAGTGTAACATGCTAATTTTTGGACCGGCTAAACTGTATCTCCTTTTTGATTAAAGAGTAAAATACAGCTTGCATCATAACTAGTATATTAGTTAATGCAGGACAAATTGTATTCTCAACTTCTCTTTTATGTGTGATATGCTATACACATTCCTTGTATCTAGCTAAATGTGGGCTACTGATTATGTCATACCACATTTCAGTGTTAGTGTTAACATTTAACCGCGTAGAATGAGTTTTCTTACAGTTAATAGAAGATACAGTACAACAGGTAAAGGTATTGATGTTGTATTATGTGCTCCTGCCATCTGGCTACCTTACTACCACCAAATTTATCTCAACTGCTTTAAAAAGTGACTCCTTTACAACTAGGCACATTTTCTACAAGTACCTCTCTTTGAAGTGATCAGCAATATACTCTAGCTATTCTACTATATCTGCACAAATCTGAGATATTCTTCCTTTCAAGATAAAATGGTGGCATCATTGTTTTTCATGATTACAGTATTTCTAATTATTTCATTTGCATTCTAAAGGATAAAAATTTTAGTACAGTTCTTATCCTTTTTTCGGAGTTGGCTATATGAAATACTTTTAATGGTTACAGCTATATACCTTTTTATTTCAACTGGTGTTGTACCAGCCCCTCCCCCTTTTTCAGAATGAGCCCTCATTTTTAGGCTACTGTATTTCTTACCTGTAACTGGAAATAAAATTATAATAGCAATCACTTTTTGTTCATCGTTGTCTTCCTTGTACTCCAACAATAATTGCGACCTTCTTTTGAAAGCACCTCTTACTTATTGAAATGCTGAGTCAGAATTTTTACTATTTGTGTCCTTATACAATATTATGGCAGACCAAGTTCGTAGTATACCAAAGCAAAACAAGTCCAGCATTTATTAATTTTGGACAGAATTTAGTGGTTGTTGCTTATTCAATTTTTTTTTTTCATGGTTGAATTCGACAATTATATAAATATACTTTCATAACTAGCAAAAATATCTTTGTACTTCATTTTATCTCATGAATTAGTTTCATTTTTTTCCATGATTAAGTGTACCTATTCACTAAGGGTTGGCAAAATTGTGCTGGCATGATTTTGAACATAATAAGTGATTTCATAAATACTAGCATATATGTACCAGCATGATTGGTGTAATTATGAGCATAAGAGGTAGCTAGTTTTTGAAAAATAATTATAATTAGTTTTTATTGTACTGTAACAATAGCAATTTGATGTTGTCTTTGAGACTTTTTAAATTAATCTTTGAGTTTACAAAATACCCTCTGTGTTGGTAACTAATTCTATTCGAAGATTCCAATATCACTTTTTGTAAAAAATTAAAAAAATACTTTCAGACTCAGCACTGTTGCCCATCAGGATGCAGATCAACAACTCACATTATAAACTGTGGCCATATCAGCATTCAGATTAGGATTCTTATCAGTTGTGAATGTGGTTGAGGTGACCTTTGAACTCTGTCCACGCGCATGTTTCCAGTAGATTAATATTACTAAAACGATTTGCATTGCAAGCATAGCATACAAAAAATGAGCATAATTCTCCAACCCCTACTATTCGATCCTCTTCATTATTCTGGACATAAATACCTTTGTAAATTGGTTTTGTTCTTAGTTTTAAATTTTTTTCTTTCCAGATTATCAGTTCATTAATTTCAGTTCTGGACAGCCACATTATAATGCTAATTATTGTGTGAATTAAATATTAAAATATAATCTTATAGGAAATACTATATAGCTAGTTAACATTTTTCCATAAGTAGCTATTTCACCCCTCCTTGAAAGAGCCCCCCCCCCCCCTTTAACAAATCTTGGATCCACCCCTGCGGGGGTTTGGGGATTCCCTACAGCCAACTTTATATAATTTGAGTTAAGGTTTTAGTATAAACTACAGTAGTGAAGATATCTAGGGTAGAATAAACCACTTATTACACTTGGCCAGAGTGATGTGGCAAGATATTTCACTCTTAGTCTTTATTTTCACTGCCTCTGGCTTGTGAAAATAAACTAGCCTGCTCTTGAAATATTTTGCCATATCCCACTCTGACTCATGTAATAAGTACTATATATATATAATATATATATACATAACTAAGGCAAGCCCTGCGGGAGACAAATAAAAAACAAACAAACCAGTGTAAGCATGCCCAATAGGTGAGCACATGACACTCTAACAGTCCACACAACACAGATTGAAGACTACACAACAACCTAAAACAGATGCAAAACAATGAACACATAATGACAATTACAACTCTTGTGCCTCTCCTTCAGATGGCCCCACAGCAGTGAATATTAGTTAATAACACATAATTTCTTCATTTAGAAGTGTATTCGTCATTTCATTACAAGATCTAGAGTTTTCACTGTTTTCATGTTCATTGTAAATTTTCAGACATGCATATTATTTTTTTGTTTAGACAAACACATGTCCACTCTAAATAATTCAAAAATGAAACTACACATATTTTGTTTACCACAAGTAGAGAGCATCTTACAATAATAAATACTACTGCTTTACTAAGCATAAATGTATTGTGCTTATGCATGCGTTCATTGTGTTGGCATTTGGTTATGTGTGTTTAAGCACGAAGACGTGCGTGTTTGGTATTAACAGACACATAGCTACTGAGTTACACAGTTGCACTATGGTATGTATGAACTCAATCAGTCAAGCACAGAAAGCAAAAATGGAAGAAAACAAAAATTAATGGAAGTTTTTAGATGCCAATTATAGATAATAATATAGTCCATCTTCTGTTGCAGTGTAAAATGTAAATTAAATTAAATCAAGATATGTGGTCAAAAAATTCAACAATTTTTTTGAATGCTAGATATCAAAACTAATTTTAACTTAACTCAATCAAAAAAAAAATAATGTTCTTATGAAAATACTGATTTCATCTTCTTTTGAATTTTTCTGTTCTTGAACAAACATTGAGCAGCAAATAGTAGTACACAGAGAAGAGGTAGGGCCACACCTACTCCACCAGCAACAGTGAAAACAATAAGAAATGGAAAATAACCATTAGCAAACATGTCTGTTATTTCAAGTCCTGTCACTGCAACACAAAAAATCATTATTAGCATAGTATAGATGATCCATTGATAGGAAACTTCTTCATACTCCATTTTCAGTGGATCCATTACGATCACAAACATGACTACTAATGCTAATAAGATGATCACCAAAGGCAGGAAAACTGCATATAATGTCTGACTGTAGATTAGAAAATAGAGGAAGTGAAGAATAAATGGTAATGCAGACACGCATCGATAGTCTCGCGTACCTGGCTCGATTCCATTCTTATACATCGCTTGAAAGGAATCCACAAACGTATTCAGAAATAGAATGATTCTTAGTGGGAGTCTGTTTACTAACCTTTGAAAGGTTTTCAGCGGATATAGTATAAGTATTACTACAGGAAGTAGAAATACACTGAGAGTTGTTAAAGCTAGAATGGCATAAGGAAGATGCTCCGATCCCATATATTCCAGTGTTGCATCATAGTACAATCTTCTAGATACAGTAACGTTCAACAACGATGAATATTTGTACACATCAACTGGATTGAGTAGATCTATACATGTGCCTAGAAGTTTGATGTTGAACAAGAGCATGAAAGTGGCCAGTGCATCAATAATTGAGGTGTTTGTATTAAACCGCAAGCAACGAGACGTGATCTTTATAAACGGTTTCATAAGATGGGATCTGATTCTTCCGTCATATCTGTCTTTAATCATTATTATTAATTTTGTCAGGAGCATTAATAGAAAAGGGTAGAAGGTAATTACTAATTCGAGAGATAGAGTCATCAGAGTATTAGTTTTGAGACAAGGCCCATGACTGAAAGAGCGAAAAAAATCCAAGTTCCAAATGCCATAAAAGGCATTCAACCATCGAAGAGTATCAGAGAGGTATCTTTTTTTGGGATGGTTTATGATCATGACTCTGACAAACATCGGAATGGAAAATGCTTGGCTATAAAATACAAGCCCGTAGAGACTAGAAGATAGTACATTTATCTTTAAAATGAGCACCATACTATAGAACACTGTTAAAGGTATCAAAGTCATGAGAAGGTATTTCCAAATGTCCATTAAGTTAGTGCAACTCACACATTTCATATCGTACGAATAAGCTGGAAGATAATAACCACTCATGCATGCACCACACAATGTTCCTGTTCTTTCAAATGGCCTGCACTGCATGGTATTCCATTCCGACATGTTACCTATATAGCTGTATCCCACCGGCACATTCCCATCTGACGGAATATATTTATTGCATCCATAAACACAGTAACCTACTTCTATTTCATGAATGACCTCATTGAAGGTAGCACAGGCACAACTTTTTACTGCATGGATGTAGCCAGACTCATTGCAGAGTAGAAGGTCATCCACTATGTGAGGACAAATGCAAATTCCCAGATCACTATCATAGGTAGACCAAGAAGAACAAACTGAAGTATTTCTTCTGTTACTATGAGGGGCTGATGATTGTAATGAACACAAAATAAGGTAAATTACAACTGCAAGCTTCATTATTTCAGTAGCTATTAAAGACCAGGAGTTGCTGGAAATACTGCTTAGTTGGGCTTTAAATACAGTCTCTACGGTTTACTCCACCTCCTTCCACGCTGCTCGTCCGCGTAAAAAGCCCCGATAACGTGTCCGTTAGTGTGTTAGCTATGTTGAAAAGAATTATGTTCCGCCAGTCTAAATGGTAGGGTCACGATCAGGGAATTTGAAGAAACTATAAAGCCTGAGGTTAGTGACTCAAATCTTGTCAGTAAGGGGAACTTTCCTGCCTTCCCAAATTAGGGGATAAGGAGTGCGATTGTTGGTTGTCAAGAGCCATTGGTAGTCAGAATGCAGTAGTATTAATGCTAAAGAAGCTACTACTACTCGAGAGAAGCTGAGGTAAGCACGTAATTCCATATTTGTTAGCTAAATATGCAAAAATAACTCTGGCCTTTCTTTTTTGTAGCTAAGAGCTTGTTGCCAACAGTGACTGGTAAATTCAAATAGTCAGAATGGCTCAAATTTGGTACTACAACAGTTACCACTGCTCAAGAAAATGAGGTAAGAAAGTTATTTTGTATTTGTGTGCTAAAATTGATTGTCTTTTGTTTTTGTAATTCGAGGTAATTCAGATAGTCAAAGTAACTTCAATTTGATACTACAGAAGTTATCAATACTCAAGAAATTGAGGTAAGTAGTAATTCCATATTTGTTGGCTAAAATTACGAATAATAACACTGGTTTATTTTTTTATCATAGCTGAGAGTTTGTTCAAGAGTTACTGGTAATTGAGGTTATCAGAATGGCTGATGTTTGATACTACAAAAGTTATCATTAATCAGGTAAGAGAGTGATTTTGTATTTGTTTACTGAAATAAAAGGTCATAACTGCTGTTATAGTGTTTGCATGAACTAAGCTAAGACATAGAAACAATACTGTAGATTTTATGTTACCTAACTAGGCAGGCTCGCTCGCCATTTGTGCTCAAGCATACCACTAGTTAGTGGGCAGGCTCTCTGATAATATTAGAAGAAGATATTAATTTTTATCCCTAGATATTTTGATTCTGAGAGTTGTTTAACTAAAATTGAAAATGAAACTAAAAAATAAAATGAGTGGTGATGAAAAGCCAACATGTCTTCCTCATCGTGCATATTACAATTACCCAAAAGGAACAGGAGGAGCTGTAGGCAGCATTTATTTACAAAACTGCTAAAGGAGGTGGCATAAGCTAAACGTACTGTTGGAGTCTGGTTAAAAATACTACCTAGACCAATTCAATTATTGGATTCACTTGCTGCATGGACGCTAGTTAGCTATAGTCAGTTAGACAGAGAAATGATATAGATATATGTTTTATATATTTCATATGATTCATGTAACTAAATTGTAGTCTCGATTAAACACCACTTTTAAAAGCTACAGTTAAAATATTATAGCTTGTACGGGTGCCCCGCACAGAGTCCCACCTTAAATGAAGGACCAGGGTGTCTGATGCCTCTGAGGCTTAGTTAAATCACTACGCAGCGCTTGCAGCCTTGTAGCAAAACTAAAGCGCCTACTCCCTAACTATAGTAGCCAGAGTTCGGTTAATCAGACAACAACTAATAAATGACCACAACAGAACTAAATACACAGTAACCAAAGGCGGAGGCCAGTGGTTAAGGACTATGAATATAATTAAGGGTTGGTAAGGGATGCATACATAAAAGATGACAATGAGTAGTGATTAGTTTTCAAGGCCTGCTTGAATTGTCTGTGATTGAGTCCCAGACATAGCTAGTGTTTTAATGTGCAATGTCCAATACTGTAGCATTGATCGCTATAAGTCAGTTTTATCCATGAAATCGTGTTATTATTATCTCATCAGCTAGTTGACTTGTGTGTAGATGAGAGAGGAGAGAATTCCTTATGCCTGAACTGTGTACTTCATGGTGAAACAATAATCCTTGCCATAATCTTGTGCAATAATGAAGGTTGACTTTCCCACAGGGTAAAATATATAGCTCTGTACAGCTAGCCTAGCTGACCATTACCACAGTTTATGGGAATTAGCTGTAGCCTCAGAGATAGATTTAGTCTCCAGACTATCTCTAAAACTGTGAAAGAGTGGAGATGCTTCCTCAGCAAGATTCTGGACAATGGTCTGGCCTGCTCTCCTTGGATCAGTCATGCACTGGACCAACTTAATAGAAACAATACTCCATCACACCTCTGCTGCCATCTACTCCTCTTCTTCTACCGACAAAAGAGTTATTTATGATTTCTTTTAAGAGAGTGAGTAGTATCTTTGCCGTGTCATAGGCGAACAAGAAACACAAATTGTAAAGAAGGAGCTCCAGCACACATTTGGGTGTACAAAGAAGTGCTCATAAGTAGTTTGATACTAGTAGTCATCTGTCACAAAAAATAGCTTTGGTTACTGAAGGTAAATAGAACTCATTCAATAAATACAAAATATAATACACATTAGTATTTGATAATTGGGGTTGAGGGGCGAATTAGATTCCCACTTTTTAGCTGAAGTTTTTTCCCCACAAATAGAATGCCAACTGTTCCTTAATCTATTCACGGCTGCTATTATATTATGATGAACTAGAAAGATTTATGAAACAATTTTAAATTAGCTCAACCAATTGTATATTGTTAGCCTGTATAATTTTACCCTTATTGCTGACTTTTCTCCTTTCTAGCAAAACTTCTATTTCAAACTCTACTAACATAAGTAGCCAATGAAAATCATGAAGACCAATAAAGCACAGGCTTATTGACATACCTACATCCTTATTCACCATGCTGCTGCGTCTATCTCTGTGGTCTAAAAAAAAAGTTTAAAAAATGTCATAATTTAAACAATTCCATACAATATTTATTTTTTTGTCTTACACTAAAATATATTTGTTGAGTCTGTGAGACTACCATTGCAAAGAGCTGTGAAAGCCAACCAGCTAGCAAACAAATCAAGCAACATACAAAAGTGGGACTAAAACCAGCTAAAATATTGTGGGGCCACCCACAGAACTGTTGCAGAGATACCAGGGGGAGGAGCTGGGTGTGCGTGACTGTGTGATGTAATTGTGGTCAGCTGCTACATCATCAGCTACCACACTGGTTTCACAGTTTTGGAACTAAATATTCAGAACTAACTTTAGACACACGTGGTATCACTTTGAGCATGCGCACACACCTCTTTCTTTTTATGTTTCACTATGTGGGTGGATGGCTATAAAATCTCCTTAGTCACTCCACCCAGTTTCAGTTGGTCTCTGTCTTTCTTTTATCTGCACCATACCTTATTAGCTAATATCTAATTAACTTTCATTATAACTTCCTTGAATACTTTCGAGGCTAGTTGGGAAGTGATAGGATAGCTTTAGGTTGCTGATAGGAGAGCGCCAGACTACCCATAGACCGATTCTGGTGGCAGTTTACCCAGCTGGAACTTGGGATTTACACAGAGTCTCCAGCTGCTTAGTAGTCTTGCAAGGACACGTTCAATACCCCCACAAATATATGTTTCAGAGGTAGCGAAGTGAAATACAATACAATGGAAGAACATTAGCTAGTCAACAAAAAACAAAAATATTAACTTACATTAGATCCCGTTGCTATATTGTTACTAGATGTACTAACTTGGTAAGTGTGCACTATTTTTTGCCTTTACCCATTTCTGCGAAAATGCTGATAAACAAAGCTGCTAGTGGCAACTGGGCATGCGTGAACGGGATCTAAAATAGTTAGAGCATGCGCGCTTAGGTACTGGTGAATTTAGTGCACACAGCCCTCGGGCCTATGGCCCGAGGGCTTCAGTGCAATAAACCTACCAGTACCTAAGCGCTTATGCTTTAACTATTACTTAGGATTAAAAAAATTTATTCTCAAAAACCTAATTTTAAGCGAATGTATTGTCTGTCTAGAACTTTTAAGCGTTTAGTTTTGCACGCTACCTTTGGAATTTATGTTAAAACGTGCATGCAAACTCCAGTCACACTAGCGAGACCCTTTACCTTAAAACTAAAAGTTTGGCTAGGGAGACTACGCTACGGATGTTTTGTCTCCGAGTAGTAGTACCAGTACCACTACAGCAGTTCATACTAATTCTCTCCTCACCCTGAAGTCTTTTTGATGGGGGCAACACTTTTGATGAACCCTTTACTGACCCTGATCCGCTGTATTGCTCACTCACTTCAGTAATGGTAATTAATCCTGTACCAAGCATTGAATTGCTTATCAGAACACGTGACCAGTATTGATTACATTACAAATTCAATTTACGGCTGTCATAATGGCAGTAAATCAGATGTCTTGGCTTCTTGAAACAACTGATTCCTAATTAAAATTCAGCACAATCAACTGACAGACTTTGCTAAGAAATTCCTAGAAAGAAATGAAAGAAGGAAGACTTTTTAAAAGCTAATTGAACTAAATCAATGTTAAACTTTTGCATCATCTAATTTTACATCCACGTTATTTTCTCTGTGACTTATTAAACTTTCATTTAGCTATGTGTAACTTATGAAGTTATTATAATAATTATACTTATTATATAAAAAGTAGTTTATATTAAAGTAGTTTATATTGAAGTAAATTGGCAGTGTATGCCCCCCCCCCCCTAGCTCAGGCTGTTCAACAAATGACAATAAACCCCTGAAATAGATTGTATAAAGAGGTTGACCCTTTTATTAATATGTTAATGACAATTACCTTGAGACGCTAATAGCAAGAGTAGTGCAGCTTCATACATTAGTTCCATAGTCCTCATGACTTGCAGGATAGTAGGTAATGAAAAACTTAAGCGGCAGTTGTTAATTAAACAATCTTTAAACTGAAAGTATTAGGGAAACTTGTGTTGCACAACTGTAAATCACATGTGTTGTACCACCTTTAATAAACTCATTAATTTTTTTAATATTTCTAAAGTATTACTTCAATGGACTATCTTTTCAAAAATTGTCTCACTTTTTTGTGGGTCTCACAACGAAAAATTTTCAATCTTTTTTTTATTTTATGTCACTCACAGCTGTAGCTATATCACTCTCACTTGCTCACTATCCCTATCTTCCACCCTGCCTATAATTCTGCCACCTTGTGCCTTTGTCCTAACCTTTTCATCCATTAGCAAAAATGTGTAATCAGCCAGATGCACTGGTACAATAAAAACAAACAATGGTACATTAGCACAATAGCTTGTAGTGGCAACTAAAACAAAGATAGAAAATAGATCATGCAATTATTATAGTTTAGAACACAGCCTATTGATGATGGTTTGTGTGGGGTCCATTCAGTTGGTGTGTAGCAAATTGCCATGACGAATGGTGTCTCCAGGATAAACAGTGATAGCCAAGGAGTGGATTGTTGCTGTCACTGCAGCTGAAGAAACACAGCTGTCACTAGTGTGGGTCTGGAATCAGGAAGAGAAGAACTCGAGAACCTTGGAAAGTAGTTCTAAGAATCCAGATGATGGTTTTTCCAGAACCAGGTACTCTGCCAAAAGGGAAAAGGTGATTTGAGTGTGTGTTATGTAGCACCAAATGTGCCAGTTATTAAGTTTGTATATAAAAAAGAAAAAAAAAAGTTCAGCACGGAACTTACATCGAGCCAGACAATCACCCTAATCCAATGAAAATGAGTAACTGCAATTTACATTATGCTATGATACAAATAAATCAATGAGGGGTGTGGTCCACTGGTTCTCTATACACATACGTCGCTAAGTGAATACGTTCTACATATATCATTTATCTTCAATTTCAAGGAGTGGGTGTACTTACGCCATAGCTACCCTCTTTTGGCCCGATATAGCTACACTCTCCTAGCTAATTTTAGACTTGTATACAAGTTTCCCTAATAGCTAGCAGCTACTTTCAGTTTTAAGAAAGTTATTGAAAACTTTGCTATTAAACATTTTTTATTACCTACTCTCCTGGAAATAATGACATCACAGTTTCTAATCCAAATGGTGTCTAGATATTAGTTAATTAGCTAATGCAATATGAGGCTAATAACAGCAGCCTCTCAACATGTATTTATTGATCACTAAAACCAATTAAGGATAATTATAAATATTCATGTACAACTCTGGGGTGCTCATGAAAAGGAAGAATTACAGCAAAAGGATCTTAAATTCACTAACAATTTCTTCAAAAGATAACAAAAAATGAGTGGGACAGAAAGTGAGGTACCAATAGGTACTGGATAGGTACCAATAGGTACTAGATAGGTACTAGAAGCCAATTAATTGAATATTGTTTATTAGATTAACAATTGGAAAGGAAGCTGGTAGTCAGAGTGCTGTCAGGCAAAGAACTATGCCAGATATGTGATATGTATAGCAGTTGTTGGTGTGCAAGTTGGTCCTTTTAAATCCACAGTGTTGCCCAGGAAACTTCCCTCTATCGCAGAAGCTCCTGGACTTTAAAGGGTTTGGTACGCTGCCACCAGAGTTACTACTCCTGAGTGGCTACTGATCTGTTCCTGATACTTTAACTAGTCCCTCTACCTAATCCCTGAGTTAGGGTGGAAGGTTGCTTGAGGAATAACTAAATAAAATGATGATTCAGAATAGTGCAGTGGAGCACAAACTGGACAGTAACTGAAAGTGGACTTGCTCAAGGAATATATATAACTAAGGCAAGCCCGGTGGGAAACAAATAGAAGAACCAGTGTAAGCATGCCCAATGGGTGAGCACATGACACTCTGACAGTTCACACACATCATTCCACTCAACACAGACTGAAGACTACACAAGAACATAAAACAGATGCAAACAATAAACACATAAAGTTAATTGCAACTCTTGTGCCTCTCCTTCAGATGGCCCCACAGCAGTGAATATTAGTTAAAACACGTAATTATACATAATTTCTTCATTTAGAAGTGTATTCGTCATTTCATTACAAGATCTAGAGTTTTCACTGTTTTCATGTTCATTGTAAAACAATAATAAATACTACTGCTTTACTAACATAAATGTAGAGTGCTTATGCGTTCATTGTGTTGGCATTTGGTTATGTGTGTTTAAGCACGAAAATATGTGTTGGTATTAACTAACAGACACATAGCTACCGAGTTACACAGCTGCACTATGGTGTGCGTTGACAATTTACCTAACTGAACTTCTTACTCAATCAGTCAAACACAGAAAGCAAAAAAGGAAGAATACAATAACTAAATGGAAGTTTTTAGATGCCAATTTATAGATAGTATTATAGTCCATCTTCTGTTGTGCAGTCTAAAATTGAAATGAAATGAAGATGTGGTCAAAAAAATTCGACAATGTTTTTCAATGCTAGATATCAAAACTAGGTAATTTTAACATTACTCAATCAAAAGAAAATGTTCTTATGGAAATATTGATTTCATCTTCTTCTGAATTTTTCTGTTCTTGTACAAGCATTGAGCAGCAAACAGTAATGCACAGAGAAAAGGTAGGAACACGCCTACTCCACTTGCAACAGTGAAAACAATAAGAAATGGAAAATAACCATTAGCAAACATGTCTGTTATTTCAATTCCTGCCACTGCAACACAAAAAATCATTAAAAGCATAGTATAGATGGTCCATTGATAGGAAACTTCTTCATACTCCGTTTTCAGTGGATCCATTACGATGACAAACATGACTACTAATGTTAATAAGATGATCACCAAAGGAAGGAAAACTGCATCTAATGTTTGACTGTAGATTAGAAAATAGAGGATGTGAAGAATAAATGGTAATGCAGACACGCATCGATAGTCTCGTGTACCTGGCTCAGTTCCGTTCTTATACATCCCTTGAAAGGAATCCACAAACGTATTCAGAAGTAGAATGATTCTAAATGGGAGTCTGTTTACTAACCTTTGAAAGGTTTTCAGCGGATATAGTATAAGTATTACTACAGGAAGTAGAAATACACTGAGAGTTGTTAAAGCTAGAATGGCATAAGGAAGATGCTCCGATCCCATATATTCCAGTGTTGCATCGTAGTATAATCTTCTAGATACAGTAACATTCAACAACGATGAATATTTGTACACATCAACTGGATTAAGTAGATCTATACATGTGCCTAGAAGTTTGATGTTGAACAAGAGCATGAAAGTGGCCAGTGCATCAATAATTGAGGTGTTTGTATTAAACCGCAAGCAATGAGACGTGATCTTTATAAACGGTTTCATAAGATGGGATCTGATTCTTCCCTCATATCTGTCTTTAGTCATTATTATTAATTTTGTCAGGAGCATTAATAGAAAAGGGTAGAAGGTAATTACTAATTCGAGAGATAGAGTCATCAGAGTATTAGTTCTGAGACAAGGCCCATGACTGAAAGAGCGAAAGAAATCCAAGTTCCAAATGCCATAAAAGGCATTGAACCATCGAAGAGTATCAGAGAGGTATCTTTTTTTTGGATGGTTTATGATCATGACTCTGACAAACATCGGAATGGAAAACGCTTGGCTATAAAATACAAGCCCGTAGAGACTAGAAGATAGTACATTTATCTTTAAAATGAGCACCATACTATAGAACACTGTTAAAGGTATCAAAGCCATGAGGAGGTATTTCCAAATGTCCATAAAGTTAGTGCAACTCACACATTTCATATCGTATGAATAAGCTGGAAGATAATAACCACTCATGCATGCACCACACAATGTTCCTGTTCTTTCAAATGGCCTGCACTGCTTGGTATTCCATTCTGACATGTTACCTATATAGCTGTATCCCACCGGCACATTCCCATCTGATGGAATATATTTATTGCATCCATAAACACAGTAACCTACTTCTATTTCATGAATGACGTCATTGAAGGTAGCACAGGCACAACTTTTTACTGCATGGATGTAGCCAGACTCATTGCAGAGTAGAAGGTCATCCACTATGTGAGGACAAATGCAAATTCCCAGATCACTATCATAGGTAGACCAAGAAGAACAAACTGAAGAATTTCTTCTGTTACTATGAGGGGCTGATAATTGTAATGAACACAAAATAAGGATAATTACAACTGCAAGCTTCATTATTTCAGTAGCTATTAAAGACCAGGAGTTGCTGGAAATACTGCTTAGTTGGGCTTTAAATACAGTCTCTACGGTTTACTCCACCTCCTTCCACGCTGCTCGTCCGCGTAAAAAGCCCCGATAACGTGTCTGTTAGCGTGTTAGCTATGTTGAAAAGAATTCGGGAATTTGAAGAAACTATAGAGCCTGAGGTTAGTGACTCAAATCTTGTCAGCATGGGGAACTTTCCTGCCTTCCCAACTTAGGGGATATCCCCAATGCAGCCCTTTTAAATTTTGTATTGGACAAACTCAGTGAGAGTGCTTTCGGCGCGTTATCGCAAAGAGGTCCAGTAGCTACGTTCAATTTATTGGTTACTACAACCAATATGTTTAAACCCACCTAGCGGTGGGTTTCCGCATACTGGAATACTGGATGCCTTATTTTCCAGCCTCAGAAGTTGGTCTGGGTCCTAAAGCAACGTATTATACAATGACTAGGGTGATTTGAAAAGAAACACGAGGAGCAACTTATCATGCAACGATAAATAAAGGTCTAAAATTATCTGGCTTTCATAGATTTCATGTTCACTGCAGCTCATATCTGTCTCCATTGCTAGTTATGCTTAAGATACAGTCAGAGATGATAACTACTTAAGGCAGACACAGACATTCTTTATTGAACTCCCTTAAAAGGATAAGAAAAGCGTAAACATAAACATGATATGAATTTACAGCAAGGTTCTGTTATAATAAACATATGAATTACTCAATCACTCATGGGAATTGTAGTCTCCAGGTTAAAAAAAGGTTTAAGTTTGTTTGCCACACCCACTTTTGTATTTAAACCTGTATGACTATATTTATACTCATGAGTGAGTTGGGCTTGCAGCATCTTGTTGATAATACTGGTTATTCTGCACATTGGTAAGCTGGGTATGAATGACCAACTGTATAGGTTCTATTAATCGGGTATATGCTTATATGTATGTACGAATGTATGTATGGATAGTAGATATACCCTTTAAACGCGCGCGCGGGGAACTTTTTTTAACGGCTTTTTAGGCTTGACCCCAGTTTATTCTGAAAATACAGCATTAAGCAAGCCTTACTTTATACTTAAGCTCTTAAGTGTGAGAAAATTCCTGCGAAAACGCTTGCTTTTCAAGACACAAAAAGTTGATTCAACCGGTTACTATGGCATTGAAGACCTTTTCCAGACTTAATTTTAAATCTTTGCCGTTTTAGGGGGGGGGGGGATAAGGAGTGCCGATTGTTGGTTGTCAAGAGCCATTGGTAGTCAGAATGCAGTAGTATTAATGCTAAGGAAGCTACTACTACTCGAGAGAAGCTGAGGTAAGTACTAATTCCATATTTGTTAGCTAAATATGCAAAAATAACTCTGGCCTTTCTTTTTTGTAGCTAAGAGCTTGTTGCCAACAGTGACTGGTAAATTCAAATAGTCAGAATGGCTCAAATTTGGTACTACAACAGTTACCACTGCTCAAGAAAATGAGGTAAGAATGTTATTTTGTATTTGTGTGCAAAAATTGATTGTCTTTTGTTTTTGTAGCTGAGAGCTTGTTATCAAGAATTTGAGGTAATTCAGATAGTCAAAGTAACTTCAATTTGATACTACAGAAGTTATCAATACTCAGGAAATTGAGGTAAGTAGTAATTCCATATTTGTTGGCTAAAATTACAAATAATAACACTGGTTTATTTTTTATCATAGCTGAGAGTTTGTTCAAGAGTTACTGGTAATTGAGGTTATCAGAATGGCTGATGTTTGATACTACAAAAGTTATCATTAATCAGGTAAGAGAGTGATTTTGTATTTGTTTACTGAAATAAAAGGTCATAACTGCTATTATGAATAGTGTTTACATGAACTAAGCTAAGACATAGTAACAATACTGTAGATTTTGTTACCTAACTAGGCAGGCTCGCTCGCCATTTGTGCTCAAGCACACCACTAGTTAGTGGGAAGGCTCTCTGATAATATTAGAATAAGATATTAATTTTTATCCCTAGATATTTTGATTCTGAGAGTTGTTTAACTAAAATTGAAAATGAAACTAAAAAATAAAATGAGTGGTGATGAAAAGCCAACATGTCTTCCTCATCCTGCATATTACAATTACCCAAAAGGAACAGGAGGAGCTGTAGGCTGCATTTATTTACAAAACTGCTAAAGGAGGTGGCATAAGCTAAACGTACTGTTGGAGTCTGGTTAAAAATACAACCTAGACCAATTCAATTATTGGATTCACTTGCTGCATGGACGCTAGTTAGCTATAGTTAGTTAGACAGATAAATGATATAGATATATTTTTTATATAGTTCATATGATTCATGTAACTAAATTGTATTCTCGATTAAAACACCACTTTTAAAAGTTAAAGTTAAAATATTATAGCTTGTACGGGCTAGTGGCACCTGCACAGTGTCCCACCTTAAATGAAGGACCAGGGTGTCCGATGCCTCTGAGGCTTAGTTAAATCACTACGCAGCAGTTGGCGTGAGCTTGCAGCCTTGTAGCAAAACTAAAGCGCCTACTCCCTAACTATAGTAGCCAGAGTTCGGTTAATCAGACAATAACTAATAAATGACCACAACGGAACTAAATACACAGTAACCAAAGGCGGAAGCCAGTGGTTAAGGACTATGAATATAATTAAGGGTTGGTAAGGGATGCATACATAAAAGATGACAATGAGTAGTGATTAGTTTTCAAGGCCTGCTTGAATTGTCTGTGATTGAGTCCCAGACATAGCTAGTGTTTTAATGTGCAATGTCCAATACTGTAGCATTGATCGCTATAAGTCAGTTTTATCCATGAATTGCGTGTTATTATTATCTCATCAGCTAGACTTGTGTAGATGAGAGAGGAGAGAATTCCTTATGCCTTATGCAACTGGGCATGCATACCAAGCATTGAATTGCTTATCAGAACACGTGACCAGTATTGATTACATTACAAATTCAATTTACGGCTGTCATAATGGCAATAAATCAGATGTCTTGGCTTCTTGAAACAACTGATTCCTAATTAAAATTCAGCACAATCAACTGACAGACTTTGCTAAGAAATTCCTAGAAAGAAATGAAAGAAGGAAGAATTTTGAAAAGCTAATTGAACTAAATCAATGTTAAACGTTTGCATCATCTAATTTTACATCCACGTTATTTTCGCTGTGACTTATTAAACTTTCATTTAGCTATGTGTAACTTATGAAGTTATTATATACTTATTACATAAAAAAGTAGTTTATATTAAAGTAGTTTATATTAAAGTAAATTGGTGGTGTATGCCCCCCCCCCCCCTATTCTCAACCTGTTCAACAAATGACAATAAATCCCCTGAAATAGATTGTATAAAGAGGTTGACCCTTTTATTAATATGTTAATGATAATTACCTTGAGATGCTAATAGAAATAGAAGTGCAGCTTCACACATTAGTTCCGTAGTCCTCATGACTTGCAGGATAGTAGGTAATGAAAAACATTAAGCGGCAGTTGTTAATTAAACAATCTTTAAACTGAAAGTATTAGGGAAACTTGTGTTGCACAACTGTAAATCACATGTGTTGTACCTTTAATAAACTCATTAATTTTTTTAATATTTCTAAAGTATTACTTTAATGGACTATCTTTTCAAAAATTGTCTCACTTTTTTGTGGGTCTCACAACGAAAAATTTTCAATCTTCTTTTAATTTTATGTCACTCACAGCTGTAGCTATACCACTCTCACTTGCTCACTATCCCTATCTTCCACCCTGCCTATAATTCTGCCACCTTGTGCCTTTGTCCTAACCTTTTCATCCATTAGCAAAAACGTGTAATCAGCCAGATGCACTGGTACAATAAAAACAAACAATGGTGCATTAGCACAATAGCTTGTAGTGGCAACTAAAACAAAGATAGAAAATAGATGATGCAATTATTATAGTTTAGAACACAGCCTATTGATGATGGTTTGTTTGGGGTCCATTCAGTTGGTGTATAGCAAATTGCCATGACGAATGGTGTCTCCAGGATAAACAGTGATAGGCAAGGAGTGGGTTGTTGCTGTCACTGCAGCTGAAGAAACACAGCTGTCACTAGTGTGGGTCTGGAATCAGGAAGAGAAGAACTCGAGAACCTTGGAAAGTAGTTCTAAGAATCCAGGTGATGGTTTTTCCAGAACCAGGTACTCTGCCAAAAGGGAAAAGGTGATTTGAGTGTGTGTTATGTAGCACCAAATGTGCCAGTTATTAAGTTTGTATATAAAAAAGAAAAAAAAAAGGTCAGCACGGAACTTACATCGAGCCAGACAATCACCCTAATCCAATGAAAATGAGTAACTGCAATTTACATTATGCTATGATACAAATAAATCAATGAGGGGTGTGGTCCACTGGTTCTCTATACACATACGTCGCTAAGTGAATACGTTCTACATATATCATTTATCTTCAATTTCAAGGAGTGGGTGTACTTACGCCATAGCTACCCTCTTTTGGCCCAATATAGCTACACTCTCCTAGCTAATTTTAGACTTGTATACAAGTTTCACTAATAGCTAGCAGCTACTTTCAGTTTTAAGAAAGTTATTGAAAACTTTGCTATTAAACATTTTTTATTACCTACTCTCCTGGAAATAATGACATCACAGTTTCTAATCCAAATGGTGTCTAGATATTAGTTAATTAGCTAATGCAATATGAGGCTAATTACAGCAGCCTCTCAACATGTATTTATTGATCACTAAAACCAATTAAGGATAATTATAAATATTCATGTACAACTCTGGGGTACTCATTAAAAGGAAGAATTACAGCAAAAGGATCTTAAATTCACTAACAATTTCTTCAAAAGATAACAAAAAATGAGTGGGACAGAAAGTGAGGTACCAATAGGTACTGGATAGGTACCAATAGGTACTAGATAGGTACTAGAAGCCAATTTATTGAATATTGTTTATTAGATTAACAATTGGAAAGGAAGCTGGTAGTCAGAGTGCTGTCAGGCAAAGAACTATGCCAGATATGTGATATGTATAGCAGTTGTTGGTGTGCAAGTTGGTCCTTTTAAATCCACAGTGTTGCCCAGGAAACTTCCCTCTATCGCAGAAGCTCCTGGACTTTAAAGGGTTTGGTACGCTGCCACCAGAGTTACTACTCCTGAGTGGCTACTGATCTGTTCCTGATACTTTAACTAGTCCCTCTACCTAATCCCTGAGTTAGGGTGGAAGGTTGCTTGAGGAATAACTAAATAAAATGATGATTCAGAATAGTGCGGTGGAGCACAAACTGGACAGTGACTGAAAGTGGACTTGCTCAAGGCCAGAATATATATAACCAAGGCCAGCCCGGTGGGAAACAAATAGAAGAACCAGTGTAAGCATGCCCAAGGGGTGATCACATGACACTCTGACAGTTCACACACATCATTCCACTCAACACAGACTGAAGACTACACAAGAACATAAAACAGATGCAAACAATAAACACATAAATGAGAACTACAGTTAATTGCAACTCTTGTGCCTCTCCTTCAGATGGCCCCACAGCAGTGAATATTATAGTTAAAACATGTAATTATACATAATTTCTTCATTTAGAAGTGTATTTCGTCATTTCATTACAAGATCTAGAGTTTTCACTCTGTTTTCTTGTTCATTGTCTTACAATAATAAATACTACTGCATAACTAGTATAAATGTATAGTGCTTATGCGTTCATTATGTTGGCATTTGGTTATGTGTGTTTAAGCACGAAGATATGTGTCTTTGGTGGTATTAACTAACAGACACATAGCTACCGAGTTACACAGCTGCACTATGGTGTGCATTGACAATTTACCTAACTAAACTTCTTACTCAATCAGTCAAACACAGAAAGCAAAAAAGGAAGAAAACAATAACTAAATGGAAGTTTTTAGATGCCAATCTATAGATAGTATTATAGTCCATCTTCTGTTGTGCAGTCTAAAATTTAAATGAAATGAAGATGTGGTCAAAAAAATTCGACAATGTTTTTCAATGCTAGATATCAAAACTAGCTAATTTTAACATTACTCAATCAAAAGAAAATGTTCTTATGGAAATATTGATTTCATCTTCTTCTGAATTTTTCTGTTCTTGTACAAGCATTGAGCAGCAAGCAGTAATGCACAGAGAAGAGGTAGGAACACGCCTACTCCACTTGCAACAGTGAAAACAATAAGAAATGGAAAATAACCATTAGCAAACATGTCTGTTATTTCAATTCCTGCCACTGCAACACAAAAAATCATTAATAGCATAGTATAGATGGTCCATTGATAGGAAACTTCTTCATACACCATTTTCAGTGGATCCATTACGAAGACAAACATGACTACTAATGTTAATAAGATGATCACCAAAGGAAGGAAAACTGCATCTAATGTTTGACTGTAGATTACAAAATAGAAGATGTGAAGAATAAATGGTAATGCAGACACGCATCGGTAGTCTCGTGTACCTGGCTCAGTTCCGTTCTTATATACATCCCTTGAAAGGAATCCACAAACGTATTCAGAAATAGTGCAGGCTGGGAATGCTAAAATAGTGGATAATGAACTTAATTCATACAGGTTAGTTTTTTTTATATTTTTAACATTATGTATTTGTGACCGTGGGAAAATCGGCCTAAACGCGGCATCTAAAGTTTCTAATTTATTCTACCAGTAGGCTGCACGGGGTCTTGGGATGCCGTCCTCCTAATTTGGAAGCTGTAGCACAAGCCGTCTTCGCCCTACGCACTACAACACTTCAGTATTTTTGCTAAACTTATTATTGCGGATTTCGAAAAAACGCCGGGTAAAGGTGTTGCTAAGGTCAGGGGGCGTGCCTTGTGTCCGTATACTATTACTGCGTGTCTCCGGGACACTATGGAATAAACCGGTTACAGGCGGATTGAAAGAAGAAAAGGCTTTAATGCAAGGCTCCTTAAGAAACTATGATGGCGAGAATTACGTGAGTACGTGAATTATGTAGAATAGTAAGTGAATTAGTTAGCTACAGTTTTTCCCCGCTGTTAGTGAAAAGCCCGCCAATAATTTCTTAGCAACTCTCCGTACACGAGTCCAACCGGCTAGTGTTTCTAGCCTCCTAGTTTGAGTTCTCAACTGCACCATAGGCTAGAGCTAACTGGTGTCTATCCATTTCTGCCATAAAAAATTTTTCGAAAAAAAATCGACCCATAAGGCTTTACCCGGGGGATACTGAAAAAAATTGTTTGCCGCATTTAGGCCGATTTTCCCAAAACCGGTCACATTTATGAATTGTATGTACCTCAATAGATCTCTTCATGGGAATCCCATTTTGAGGTGTCCAAGGTAACACTGGCTGTACTACTCCTCATGGGGTGTTTCCATTTCACCTAGAGGAAGTGTTCAGTTACACCCCCTGTACACCCTTCATTATACCAAATGGAGTGTTGTGATACGCCCATGTTCAAGGACCAAGTGTTCTACTACACCCCTATCAGAGCTCACAATGCACCAAATATGGTGTTATTGATACTCTACCAATGGGGTGTTGTGATACTCTCTTAAACTAGCTAGTACAACACTCCAAATGGCGTTCACAATACTCGCTTTGTAGCCATATATTTTAGCGTATAAAATTTATTCCAGTAATCAGCAAATGCAATAAATATTGGTCCGTGATATGACATTGTATCTGTGTAATAGGGGTGAAGAATTAACTGTTCATGAATGAATGAAGATGCTCAGGAATTCTTCATACAGCCAGGATGATTAGAACTGTTCATCACTCATGTCAGCAGTGATCTACAAACAGCAACAATAAACAATAAACAACAAAACATAATGGTAATTGACTTGGACCAGCTCTATTCAGAAGTTGAAATTCTTTATTATTCATTTATTGTGAAAGAACATTGAAATTACATAATTCAATAAACAAAAAGGAAATGACTTTATTAATCATTTTATTGTGAAAGAACATTGAAAATTACATAATTCAATAAACAAAATGGAAATGACTTTATTAATCTTTTTATTGTGAAATAACATTGAAAATTACATAATTCAATAAACGAAAAGGAAATGACTTTATTAATCTTTTTATTGTGAAAGAACATTGAAAATTACATAATTCAATAAACAAAAAGGAAATGACTTTATTAATAAAAGTTACTAATATTGGTTGTGGCTAATAGCTATTAGGTAAAATGGGAAAGTGTTATTTTCTACTAATATTGATTCTTTGCTTCCATTCAGCCTCTTGACCATTTTTATGAAATGGGCTTTAAGCCCTTGACAAACCTGGGCTTAAGCTCAAAAAGGTTAGCAATTATAATGTGCACTTTTCGATAAAAGTATGAAACTTTATACATCAATTCTACACATAATGGACTTCATTTTCTGAAGTAGAATCACTTTGGATTTGACCTTTAAGTACATTAAGATGCCAAATTGGTGTGCAAAAATATCATTTTTCTCTATTAAATCATGATCTATTACTGTAATTCATCTATTTGTGATATCATTTGAAGTGTCTTCTACTAAGGAATATTTTGAAATTTGAATCAAGTTCACAGCTAGTATATGGTTCAATAGTTATGACCACTTTTATACTTTACAATACGTAATTAATTAGCATGTTAACACGTATAGCCTGTCATGCCTTGCATGCAGCTGCAAGTTCATTCTTGCAAGCTGGTCAGTGCTTCAAATAGAATTCTCCTGGCACATGGTAAGTAGTTAGATAGCTGCTTACTGTTTACCACTGCATGCTGTATATGTTAGTTATGGTGACACTGTCGAGTTCTGTTGCCATGGCAAAGCGGCATTCTTTGGTAGATGCTTCTACACCCACACCATCCAAGAAGTCTTGTATCATAGACTGGAAGCTTTGTATTCTTTGCCAGAAGGACACTAAAACAGGTTTGGAATGTCCAGCCAGATCTCTCAAAGCACCTATTGATAAGTGGCTACAAATCATTGGCAGAACACCGTGTTCAGTTTAAGATGCATGATTGCTTGGATCTAGATATTAGAAGGCTAGATGATGGAGATGGCATTGAAGCCACAATGATGAGGCACAATTGCTGGCATAAAGCATGTCGGGTAAAGTTTAGCCAGACTAAGCTTGAGCGGCTAAAGAGAAAACATACTGATGCTAAGAATGTCGGGGTGAAGTCATTGCCTATGCAGACTCGTTCCAACCATGAGAGTATTGAGCTTGATGAGGATAGATGTTTCTTCTGCGATGAACCAGCCAGTTCTGCATGTCTTCACAATGCTTCCACTTATGATATTGACAGGAAAGTTCGCAAATGTGCACTTGAGCTTGAAGATAGTTTACTTCTGTCCAAACTAGCACCAGGTGATATGATTGCCCTTGAAGCGAAGTATCATGGTAGATGTCTTGTAGGATTCTACAACAGAGCTAGAAAAGCAAGAGCCATGCATGTGAGTGAAGACCGTGCTGATCTTTATGGTATAGCGTTCGCTGAATTGGTGGCATACATAGACGATTTTCGTATGGAAGAGGGTGTTGCCCCAGTCTTCAAATTGGCTGACCTTGCTCACCTATACAAAGTACACCTGGAACAACTTGGAGTTGCAAATGAAGGCCGTGTTCATACATCGAGACTAAAATTGAGGTTGCTTTCTGTCTTCCCTGATCTCACAGCACATCTTCAGGGTAGAAATGTAATGCTTTCATTCAATGATGATATCGGTGATGCTCTCAAGAAGGCTTGTCATCACGATAGTGATAATGATGCTATGTATTTGGCACAAGCAGCAAAACTAGTAAGGAAAGAAAACTTTGGCCAAGCCTTTCCATTCAATGGGACATTCACAGATGAATACTTGCAAAGTGCTGTACCACAATCACTTCTTGCCTTAGTTAATATGATTCTAGGGCCCCAACATCAAGCATCAAACTCAGCTAGTCAATATAAAAGCATCCCATTCCATTTCTCAGCTCCTGATGTTTAACAGCGTTAACACACACGAGCTACAAATGCCTTATTGACTGTTCGTCATAGCTCTGAGCGTGAAACACCTACTCCAATTTATGTGGCACTGAAAATTCATGCCATTAGGCCCAGCTTGACAAAGACTTCACAATTGTTTCAAGAAAAGAGTAGCTATAAACTTTTTGGTTGAAACAAAGTTGCGTAAGGCAGTGCAGCAGGATTCTCCGCGCTCGTTAATTGACAAAATACTGGAACTGTGAACGCTTTACTTACGTAATTAGAAGCGCTGGCGAAAAAAATGTGACGTACGCATACATAATATTATTGGCGAGCGAGCGTAGCGAGCGAGACACTTACATATATATCTGAAATCTCAATTGAACACGACTGTGAGTCAGCGTCGCTCGCTTCGCTCGCTCGCTGAATTAAAAAAACTCAGACATTTTATAGTAGCTTGAATGTTAGAAGTGAAAACCAATCGTTTAACAATAGTGTAGTTTTAGGCTTGCTCGCCATTTGTGCTCAAGCACACCACTAGTTAAAGTAGGAATCTTTGCAGTACTTGAAGACGGCGGTGGGAAAAGATTATGCATGGCGGAAGGTCTGCCTCAAGTTCCTAAGGAGGTGAGCGCCCGTAGCTACTTTCTATTATGTAGCCCAGCTAAGTTAGGATTTCTAGAAGTATTGGCTAGTTACCAAATTATCTTTGTTTATTAAAACCAGTTTTATCTACCAGATCAGTGTGTGTTTATTGTCTGATTGCAAGTTCAGAGTTTGCTTATTATTTATCTAATTCAATATTAATTCCAGTGTCTATTCTAATTACTCCAGTGTTTGCATATTAGATCCAGTATTTATCTAGTTGCTAATTTCATTATTAGATCCAGTGTCTATTTATCTAATTACTAGATCCAGTGTTTGCATATCTAATCAGGGATGTAGATAACTTTACAAAGTGGGAGGAGCTATGTTAGATATAAGTACAAATAAGAATAATTCTGAATATGTGTAGTCCACCAGGGACATAGGAACTGTTGTGGCTAGTGCAGTCGCACTACTATTTTAACAAAAGGGGGCATGTCTCTTAGCTTGTCTAATATTTTTTTATCTTGTAGTCGTTGTTGAAATCAAGCAGTAGAAAGTAAGCGGTTGAAATGGCATCCGTGGGAAGTAAAATGGCCAATATCCAGCATTGTAGCCTATGTAGGCAAACTACTAACAATCTTTTGTAAAGATAAACGTTGTTCAGAGTTTCTTCTAGCATTGCTGTTTACAAAGTGGCCATTTATGCACTTCCAGGAGTTTTTTGCCACACATACTTCAAACAATAAAGCTAATACTGCCACAAAAGCAAAGCAGGCATTTGCAAGTTCTGGCTATGGTTGTTTTTTAATTTTTTTATTTTTCAATGATTCAGTCATTCTCGGCTGAAATAATTATAATAATAGCAAATTTTCTCATTCTAACAGCCAATATTGTTCGTTAAAACTTAACCCTATAAGGAAGCTGTACACATACGGATGACACCTGACAACAACAAGTTTAACAGAGACTCAGGTTTAGAGCTTCCAGGATGCTGGCTGTCCATGCTGCTTGCAAATCACCCTCCAGGATATAATAAACAGTAAGTGTACCCTCCAGAAATCTTGCTGTTTACATTGTGTTATTATATCACCACGGAGAGTTCGACCTCAGTTGACCCCTGAAGAGGAGTTCAGCAAAAAAGTTGAAACATCGGGTTAAGTTTTAATTAACAATATGGGCTGTTAGAATGAGAAAATTTGCTATTTTCAATTTTTTTGTTTGCTTTATATGTCCAAATAGCTAAGTTAGCTATTCAATGTAGATTCATTACATAATACTATACACTAGCTAGCTATTACAATGTAATCTCAGATGAGAAGAATTGTTTATTGGCTATTCTATTGAGCCATCAACATAGCTTGAGCAATGAAAATAGTACATGTAAACGACGTCTTCTACTTCTACTTTGTCTTTATTATCAATCAAATCATTAATTGAATGAATGAGTGGGTGTGGTCAAGTGGATGTGGTTATAATGGCCGCACCAATTCAATTTGTCTTCCTACTGCTCAGTCCACTAGTGTTTTTTTGTACTAATCATTTGCTCTAATTGGAACACACACCCACCATCTGTTCATTTTGTAAACATTGAGAAACGCACATCCTTGCTTCATGTAATCTTTTGTGCAGCCATATTTAGACATTTGCAGAGCACTGAAGCTTCTTTCAATTGTACTATTTCGTTACTTGTATTGTTAGAGTGAGCTTGCCACCAACCTTGATAGTTTCAGAGTAGAACTCTTTCCCAACTGCATCCAAGTGTAGATAAGGGACAACAGACTTCAATCAGTAAACTCTAGGCTAGTTCAATATAAGTCAACTAAACCACAAGTGATTTTATTGCGTTTTTAGTTTTTGTTTTGAAATTAAGCCACATGTGCAAGCATTGCTATGTGCTAGCACCTTATAATGATTTTCTAGTTTTGTGCCACAACAGGGGAATGTGATTTAAATCCAAACGCAAAAACTATATTTCAACAAATCCAATAAAAAAAAAGAAAAAGAAGTAGAGCAAGAATTGTTGTGGTTTTTGCAATAGTGGACATGTTTTGTGCATGTTTTACACTTCTCTTTATTATCCAGTCTGGTGCCTTTTATGAGCATGCTCAGACATGACTTTCCCTCTTATTTCCTGATGCTGGTGCATTTTATGAGCATGCTCAGACATGAGTTTCCTTCTCTTTTTTACTTGCTGGTGCAGTTTTAATGAGAGGACTCTCATACATTGCTATCTCCAGTTTTTTCCCTATAATTTGTAATTGTCTGTTTTACTTTTGCTATTTGAAGTCTAGTTTGTTCCAGAAATACAGTAAGTAGTGTGTTTATATTGTTGTGCTTGTTATTTACAGTTTCTTACAATGTGTATAAAAATTGTATGCTTGTGTATTTTACTGTGTTGTATGTTTGTGTTTTTACGTGTTGGCAATGTATATATATGTGTAGGCAATTTTTTTTAGCATCGTGACTATCCTGAACAAATTCAAACAGTTATAGAAGGAGAGTAAACAGCTTTTTCTTCACCATTTTGTTACTGTTTTGACTTAATTTCAGTACAGCTTACATAAAACGCTAATAAAATTTGTCAAGTTATTGTGTCAATTTACTTCTAAAAGCTAGAAACTCTTCCACAGCTATATCAGCAAGCTAAAGCTGTATACTCCCAATTCAGTGCATGTGGAGGATGCACTAACCAGCTTGTACAAAAAAAACTTGTTTATGTAGACTAAACAGACCAACTGAATTTCTGACGGACACACCACTCTAGCCAGGTCCCCACTTGGTAGGCTCTCTGCCAGCTACAGCTGTTCCTCTAGTTGTAAAAAATATCTAAGCCAGCCATGGTCCTAACATCTAGGAAACATCAGTAGCTTAGAACAGCAGCACTACAATTTTGGGAGAAAACAACTTAGAAGTATCTGACGATGAGATAACAGTCTCTGACGATATGATAACATAGTCTCTGACGATGTGATAACAGTCTCTGACGATGAGATAACAGTCTCTGACGATATGATAACATAGTCTCTGACGATGTGATAACAGTCTCTGACGATGTGATAACAGTCTCTGACGATGAGATAACATAGTCTCTGACTATGAGATAACATAGTCTCTGACGATGTGATAACAGTCTTTGACGATGAAATAACATGGTCTCTGACGATGAGATAACATAGTCTCTGACAATGAGATAATATACTCTCTGACGATGTGATAACAGTCTACTACCCATCTTTGTACTGTTTTCTCCTCTTTTATTTTTACAATCTCTAGCCGTTCTACTAAGTTGAATTCAAAACTTTTTCTAGTGCCTAGTGTACATTATTTTAACATAGGAAAAAGACACTTTTCTCGTTTGTAAGATCATGTTGTTATTGGTTGTTTGTGTGCACATAATATTTCGGCATTTTACATATTGTATGTTAGTGTGTTTGTTTTTTCATTTTAGTAATGTTGCTAACTATTTTATTTTTAATATCACATCATGTTTACGTATCTAAGCATTGTGTAAGAAAGTGTATGTTTGTGTATTTGTATGTCACAGAGTTAGTATTGTTAGTATGTGTGTCCATTTCTCTATATGTGTTTATTTACAGTTTAGCAAAAAAGGGTTTATATTTATATTTATTTATACATAATGGCATATGCATTGCTAAAATAAAATCAATATGTTTGTGTGTTAATTTTATTTATCTGATATGAAGTTTTTCTGTGTGTTTGCATGTTTAAGTCTCATGTAAAAAGCAATTAATGCTCTTTGTTTCTTTGTTTGCTTGTCATTTAAATATGTATTTTTATTTATTTGTATTTAGAAAGATCTCCTTCATCCTCAAGCCTCACTTCACTGGGAGCACTGCCTTACCTGGAGTAAGGATGTTGAGCCTACACAATGTGCAGTACTACAGAATACAAACATACTACTGGATAGTTATCACACACTTCACATCTCTAATGTACTTCACTCATGGACTACTACTAGTGCACCATATGTAGCCTCGTCCCTAACTACCTACCAGTCTAAGTTTGTATTGGTTGGTGGACGTCATCCCTCCACTGTCACACCCACTAACTCTCTGTTGACTAGTACTACTGGTCTAAACTGGAAGCCATCACTACGTGCCATGCCTACACATCGCTACTGGCCATCATCAGTTAGTGGAGGGTCGCCGGAGGTCCTGGTCGTGGCTGGTGGGATTGGCTCACATGGCGAGGACTTGGATGTTGTGGAAGTTCTACTCAACGACCATTGGATGACTGCAGACTCACTTCCTTCTTCATGCATTAGCATGCGATCAACATTCCATGAAGGCAGCTTCTACTTCACTGGAGGAGCTGACAAGGAGAGGATTTTATTTATATGCAGTTTAGAGTCTCTCATAGCATCTGCTAGTAATGGCAGAACAACTCCACTAACAATATGGAGGACAGTAACCATATCTACTCGCACATTCGCTATCGCCTCGTCCTTATCGGATCTAATTGGCATAGATGAATATTCTAAGGTTAGAATTTATTCCAACAAGAAGGAGAAGTGGATTGAGACTACTAGTGAGGGACATGGACCAGGTCAGAAGTATAATTATGGATGCATAGCTACTGCAGTCTTGTCTACTGGACAGTTACTGGTTGCTGTTAGAAATGGAGTGTATAAGGGAACTCTGTCAGGTTAGTATATTCAAATAGCAGCTTCTCTCTAGAAGAAAGTATGAGAATGTCTGAGCTAAATTGCAGCTGGTGCACTGGCAGCTGCTTCTACTGGCTTAGCTCCAGGCTATAAAACCAGCTGCCCACACTCTAGTGCTGGAGCCAGGCTAGAGGGTAGAAGCATAGGAGTGAGTAGGTTTGTAAACAAACAGCTTTAGGAGCACAGAATTTTCTTTGGAAACCACTTAATTTAAACAAATATGCTCAGCTGAGGATAGAAATCCCAGTGTCTGTATCAAGTTTTGTGTTTATTCAAGTAGTTGTATTTACTATCAGTTCTCCAAAATATGAATTTATTATTTATTTTATGTGATAGATGACTACAAGTATGAAGAAGCATATAAACACTTCATTGTTTCCAAGGAGGTTCTGGAGCTTCTGTCTTTAAAGCTTATGTTTCTTGGTCCACCACGACTAGGCAAGAGTACAACTCGCCGTCGCCTTACAAAAGAGATCATAGATCTCCTGTCAGCAAAAGAAGAGGAACAGATTCATGGCAGCACAGGCACAGTGGAGTGTTGCTCTAATATGCTAGTCCAAGGCACATCAAATACAACTACAGCAGAAAAGAAAACAGACTGGACCATTGTGCAGAATCTGACTGAGGAAGCATCTCTACTCCTTCATAGTCTCAAAAGAAGTCTGGAGACTAAATTCACTTCTGAGACTGTAGCTCATTCCCGTGAAGATAGTGCAACGATGGCAGAGGTCAGTCAGACTAGCAGTACAGAGCAGTCTCGCCCTGTGGAAAGGCCACCACAACCTTCTTTATTGCAAAAGATGACTTCAAGATTGAAGTCTTTAACCAAAGGTCGGCGGTCCAGGCGTAAGGAATCTTCTCACTCAGCACAAGATTATTCTGAAATAGCTGCCATATATGAGAGAGTGTCTAGGCAACCACAGTTTGCAGAAAATGTGAAGCATTCTTTCAAAGCTTTCTTGAGGATAGAGGACACTGGAGGTCAGCCTGAGCTGATGGACATGCTACCAGCACTCACCATAGGACCTGGCCTCTACATGCTGTTCTTCAGCTACATGTTCAAATTAGACGAAGAGTATCGGGTCTTTTATCAGAGAGCTTCAGGAGAGACAACTGCGCCAGAGAAATCTCAGTTTACTCTGCAAGAGATGCTTTTGCGTACTCTGGCCAGTATATCTTGTTTCAGTTCCTCCACCCATCTTCAACCTCTACCAGGAGCAGACAACTCGCCCATCATGGGTGAGATACTCGAGTCCTCCAAATCAGTAGTGTATATAGTGGGCACTCACAAAGACAAGGTTTCTGAGGAAGACATCGCTACAGTTGACTCACAGCTTCAAAAGGTGATTCGAGACACTGACCCCTACAAGAAAGGCATAGTTCAGTTCTGCTCAGAAGGCAAGCTTGTTGTTTCTTTAGACAACATGGGAGGTGGAGTAGAAGAAATCCATCACTTGCACCAGCTACTGGAGAATGCCATGGAGAAACACTTTAAAAAGTTGAAAATTCCAGCTGTGTGGCTCCTGTTCAGCTTGTGTCTTCGCATGAGAGAGGTGAGGACAGCCAGCCTGGAGACCTGCTTGGCCTTGTCCAATGCCTTCAATATGACACCCTATGAGACCGAAGTAGCTCTTTGGTTTCTTCACCACCATGCCGGTGTTCTGATGTACTTCCCCAGTGTGCCTGGTTTGGAAGACCTGGTCATCATAGACATCCAGGTAGTGTATGACAGTATCACTGGTGTCATTCTCAAAGCCATGAGCTTTGATAACGTAGGTCAGGCTACAGCCGAGAGATTCAGGAAGACAGGTCGATTCACCATGAAAGATTTGAAGACAGCTACAGCTGACATTTCAGGAGATGTCATTCCACCAGAGCAACTGGTAGCTTTGCTAGCCTATCTTCACTTGATAGCTGAGATTGTGTCAGTCGAAACTTCTGCTACTAACTCAGTCTTAGAAGAAGAGAAAGAATACATCATGCCTTGCGTGTTAGAAAACACTAGTGCAAAAGAACTTGACCTGTTCCACAAAGAATCCTGTAGTTGTTTTGTGGAGCCTCTCTTGGTATACTTCAGTAGTGGGTTTACTCCTATGGGACTCTTTCCTGCTTCAATGGCATGTCTCGTGTCCAACAAGTCCTTCACTTTCATTGGAGAAGGTGTCAAGAAAAACATGGTGCACTTTTTGTACGGATCCAATTTAATTCGTGTAATATTTTTATCTCGATCTAAACATTTTGAAGTGGTAGTTTCGTGTGATCCTACATTGCAAGACTCCATTCACCATGAATGTACTGATTTAAAACAAGAAATAGAGGACACTCTAAGGAAGGCCAGTTCCAGAATGAACTACAGCAGCTACATGGACTACCAGTTTGCCTTTGACTGTCGTTCACATGAAGGAGGAAATCATCTCGGGGTCGTTGATGGAGCGCACTCTGTCCCCAAAGTCATGAAATGTCTCTTCAATCCAAACAGCCCACAAGCAGTTGTACTCACGAATAGACACCACATTTGGTATGGACAGGTATGTAGAAATAGACTGTGTATTCTGACTTGTAATAACTAACTCTCATTTATTTTGTATTAGAAATACAAAAAGAAAGATGCTGCAGTAGAAATCTCTGAAAGTAAGTCAAGTTGTTATTTGTATTTGGCTTGTGTTATTGAAAATGTTTTATTATTAGGTGGCAACAACTTGAGTATATTTCTGAGTGTGTATCTTGACTTGGTCCTCTCAGTGAAGCCTTGTGTTATGACAGTAGCTGATCACTGCTACAGTATTGGACTCATAACTGAAGATACCTATGACCAACTTGTCCCCAGTGGCTTAAATGACAAGCACAAAGCAAGGATTCTTTTGGGCAATGTCCGTACAGTCTTATCATCTAGACCCTCAGCTCTCAAGGAGTTTGTTACTATACTGTTTCAAACAGGAGAATGTAATGATGTGGCAGATAAAATACAGCAACAGCTCCAGTAAGTATATTGTTATTATTGTAGTATTTGTATTGTGTAATAGAATTGTGGATTGAATTCTGTCAACACTACATGGACATACATTTAAAAACTCATTGTATTGTATTTTACACTTTTACATATCACAGTTGATTATGTATCCCATATTTCAAATTGGACATTGATTTTGCACATTGTCAAGTTTTAATTTTTATTGCAGTCGTACATTTTCATTAAAAATATTAAAAATATATATTATTAGCCATATATAATAGCATACAAAGGTAGCTAGTGTATGTTTTCAAGTGGTTTGAACTTGATAGGTAATGGTCGCCCACACACAACTAGCAATAACTTGAGTATATTTCTGTATCCTGACTTGGTCCACTCAGTGATGAGGCCAACTTTTGGACTGGATGGCACAGGTGAGGCCAGGATTCTTCTGAGTAACATTCACGCAGTCTTGTTATTTACATCAACTTACTGATTGGTTACTATGGAAAGGCACGCAGATAGTAGAATACTACCCCCCACAAGTCAAGAATTTCAAAAAAAAAAATTTTAAACACCAAATGTCATCTCACTTATGTTTGTGTGTGCAATTCCTTGTGGCTGGAGAATTTCTATCCTTCATTCTTTATAAGTTTCACTGGGTGTGGCATGTGTTGCAATAAAACTTCAAAAAAAATTCTTGAGTTCATACACTAACACACAACATCAAATGACTTCCTATTCACAAGCAAGAATGTGCCACGTTAGAAGTAAGCAATAATTTGCTCTCCAAGGTAGAGACACAAATTGCAAGAAGTAGTAGACACTGAAATAATGCTGGTGGAAACCCTCTACACCAGCTGGATCCCGAAATTCTGGAGAGAAAAAGAACAACTAATAGTTGACTCAAAACTTGGCAGTAGACGCTGCTTGAAAAAATGAAGAAACAAATTAAACGCACAAACTGAATGCATGCCAAAACCAATTCTGAAAAGAACAGGTGTCAGCAAGAGGTAAGTCTCGATGTTGTAGGTCGTCTCCGTTGGCTCCCAACAGAAGACTGAAGGAGTCACCGCTGGCACCAGGTGTGGAGTAGTCACAGAGAGCTCCACCTTCCTCCCTATTTCCATCCTATTTCCATCGCATCGTCGTACTTAACTTCAATCCTACTTCCATCCTAATTCCATCGCGTAGTTCCACCATCGCAGTTACCCGCCTAGTTCAATTTTTTTTTTTTACAACTGGTTAAAAGAAAAAGAAAAAGACAATAAATATACAAAAAGTTCAGGCTACACCGTCCAGGGAGGGGGGTATGGTGGGGAGACGGTGGAGCCACAGCGATGGATTGCCCTGCCATAAAGCAATTGCCACGCGGCCAAACAGGGGACTGGTAGTTGGGGTGGAGTCAGAAGTGCCGCAGCGATTCTCGATGGCCCTGCTGATGATGGTGATGGTGCGGATGGTGTCCTCAGCCAACCCACCTAGTGTCTCAGCCACAAGAGGGACGAAGTCCGTCACGGAAGAGCGGCAAGCTGAGAGGTTGGCTGCAAGCTTCCTCTGCACACCAACTTGGAGGGCATGGCCAGGTGTTTGGGCAGCCTGAGCGATGGTGAGCTCCTGTAGCGGGCTGATGGCAAGCACATCAAAGGCGGTCGGACGTCCAAGGCTCCAGCATGGAATGAAAATGTTGCCCGGGCGAGCCTGCGAGCCAGGCAGTAAGCCAGGGGTCTCCTTGGATCGTACTGAGCATGCGCATGCAATTTCCAGCGGTTTATTTCTTGAATATCAAACATAGCTGCTCGAATATGGAAGCCGGTTTAGAGAGTGGAAACGCCGCTCCGGTCTTGCATTTGAATTGGGGCAGAGCCAAGAAAGGGAAGGTTTGCTTGTTATAGAGGTGTTGACTGGCTGTGCATCCACCATCCACAGCCTTGATACCGCAAGCAATGAGACATGATCTTTATAAAAGGTTTCATAAGATGGAATCTGATTCTTCCCTCATATCTGTCTTTAATCATTATTATTAATTTTGTCAGGAGCATTAATAGAAAAGGGTAGAAGGTAACTACTAATTCGAGAGATAGAGTCATCAGAGTATTAGTTCTGAGACAAGGCCCATGAATGAAAGAGCGAAAGAAATCCAAGTTCCATATGCCATAAAAGGCATTCAACCATCGAAGAGTATCAGAGAGGTATTTTCTTTTGGGATGGTTTATAATCATGGCTCTGACAAACATCGGAATGGAAAATGCTTGGCTATAAAATACAAGCCCATAGAGACTAGAAGATAGTACATTTATCTTTAAAATGAGCACCATACTATAGAACACTGTTAAAGGTATCAAAGTCATGAGGAGGTATTTCCAAATGTCCATACAGTTAGTGCAACTCACACATTTCATATCGTATGAATAAGCTGGAAGATAATAACCACTCATGCATGCACAACACAATGTTCCTGTTCTTTCAAATGGTCTGCACTGCTTTATATTCCATTCCGACATGTTACCTATATATCTGTATCCCACCGGCACATTCCCATCTGATGGAATATTTTTATTGCATCCATAAACACAGTAACCTACTTCTATTTCATGAATGACCTCATTGAAGGTAGCACAGGCACAACTTTTTACTGCATGGATGTAGCCAGACTCATTGCAGAGTAGAAGGGTCATCCACTATGTGAGGACAAATGCAAATTCCCAGATCACTATCATAGGTAGACCAAGGAGAACAAACTGAAGCATTTCTTCTGTTACTATGAGGAACTGATAATTGTAATGAACACAAAATAAGGAAAATTACAACTGCAAGCTTCATTATTTCAGTAGCTATTAAAGACCAGTAGTTGCTGGAAATACTGCTTTGTTGGGCTTTAAATACAGTCTTTACGGTTTACTCCCAGGGCGGTAGGCAGACTTTTCAAAAGGGGGGTTACAATCTGACCACACCCAAACCACACCTCTTAATTAACTAACAGCCAGACAATTGACATAAAGAAAAACTATTATATTAAAACTAAATAGCACATTGAATTTTGAGAGAATCATGAAAAGATCAAATTTGCAAATGGATTTTTGTGAGAATATTACTGAAATAACTGATTAAAACTACTGACAGACTTCTATGAATATCATTAATTTGAAAGAGGGGTTACATGTAACCCCCTGAACCCCCCCCCCCCCCCCTGGCTACGGCCTTGACTCCACCTCCTTCCGCGCGCTGCTCGTCTGCGTGAAAAGCCACGATTACGTGTCCGTTAGCGTGTTAGCTATGTTGAAAAGAATTATGCTGCGCCAGTCTAAAAGGTAGGGTCACGATGCGGGAATTTGAAGAAACTGCAAAGCCTGAGGTTAGTGACTCAAATCTTGCCAGCATGGGAAACATTCCTGCCTTACATCCACAATGCAGCCCTTTTAACTTTTGTATTAGACAAACTCAGTGAGAGTGCTTTCCGCACGTTAGCGCAAAGAGGTCCAGAAGCTAGGTTAAATTTATTGGTTACTACAACCAATCTGTTTAAACCCACCTAGCGGTGGGTTTCCGCATACTGGAATACTGGATGCCTGATTTTCCAGCCTCAGAAGTTGGTCTGGGTCCTAAAGCTACGTATTATACAATGACTAGGGTGATTTGAAAAGAAACACGAGGATCAATTTATCATGCAGCGATAAATAAAGTTCGAAAATTACCCACCTTTAATAGATTTCATGTTCACTGCAGCTCATATCTGTCTCCAATGCTAGTTATGCTTAAGATACAGCATAACTACTTAAGGCAGACTCAGACATTCTTTATTGAACTCCCTTAAAAGGATAAGAAAAGCGTGAACATAAACATGAATGAGGATGTTGGGGGCTAATATATTTATTTGATAACGTGCTTGTCTTTGGAAGTTATTTTAAATAAGATATTAATGTGGGAAGTAGGGTAGGGTATTAACAGATTATGAATTTACAGCAAGGTTCTGTTATAATAAACATATGAATTACTCAATCACTCATGGGAATTGCAGTCTTTAGGTTAAAACAAGGGGTAAGTTTGTTTGCCACACCCACTTTTGTATTTAATCCTGTATGACTATATTTATACTCATGAGTGAGTTGAGCTTGCAGCATCTTGTTGATAATACTGCTTATTCTGCACATTGGTAATAAGCTGGGTATGAATGGATCAACAGTATAGGTTCTAATTTTCTAAACCAGGTATCTTAATAAGGGAATTAATTTCTGTAACTAGATATCAGGAGTAACAGATTAGTTTGCTGTGCTGGTTGTTTGGAGCCTATTCTATGTTTATATAAAAAGTAGATAATAAGCCTGCATAAAAATCCTAGAATAAACATCTAAAGTAGCTATTATTTTCTCACACTAAATGTAATAGCACATGTTGCCGGTACAATATATATTTCATGTCAGTTTGTTGTGAATGAACAATATCCTTCAAGACTTCAGAAGAGCCTTCAACTGAGCCAGAATTAAGGTAAAGTAAGTAAGCAGAAAAATTACCAATGGAAAATCAACCTATTGGTAGACCACCTCCTTATCAGCAGAGAGATCCTCTTTCATCCCGGCAGACATCAAGTTCACAGAATGATCCACCTCCATATCCGCAAAATGATCCACCTCATCTTCCTCCTTATCAGCAGAATAATGAGCCTCAGCAGAATGATTCACCTCAATATCAGCAGTATAGTCCACAACTAGATCGACCACCACCATATCAGCATGATCCACAACAATGCCAGCAAAATAGCATACGACACCGCAATGTACATGGTGGTCATGTATTATTCCAACTGGCGAGGTCTTCATTGCATCCAGAGTACAATCTACCACCACATCAGCAGATTGATCCTCCTACGCTGCGTCAAAAACCTGTTTTACCACCACCTCAACAAGTTGCCCCTACACCTCCTCAACTAAATCCTCCAAGAGCAGAACCAACAAGGTTTATGGTAAGAATCTTTTGAAGAAAGTAAAAAAGTGACACAATAATAAGGAAAATATGATCAAAATGCATTTATTGTTTTATGATAATTTATCACAAAACCTATCTAGCTGGAACTGACCATTTATGTAAAATTTGGTACAAAAGCAATAACTATCAATAATAATATTTAAATTAAGCTGCTAAGATTTAAAATCAGTGGTAGTTAATTAAGTCATTTTATGTTTTTAAACTTTTACCCTAAAATTGAGGCATGTCCTCAAATAGCTATTACTGACATACTTATTTGTATTCATAGACATGTATACTGATCACATCACTTGTGATAGTTATCGCCGTTGCTCTTGTAAGTGTTCTGCTCTATGCGTTCGAGTCTAGTGAAGACTTTTCATTGGATTTATCTGAGTAAGTCTTGCAACTCAAATTATTACATACTGTGACAAGTTACTAATAATTACAAGCCATGTAGCCACTGATTTGAGTGGAAATATTTAAGACATTAAAGATTTTAATCTTATATTTAAATATATACATATTATTTGTTCCAGCTAGATATCTGTTATTTTTAGGTACCCGACTATGAAATAACTCACATGATATTTCAGGTTTCAGGTATTATTTCACCCTGTATTGGCAAGCTCTTTGCCCTAGTAGTTATAGCAATTGGCCGAGCTTACTATTTTTCCTGGTTTTTATAGCTACCTTCCTCTGATATAGCCTCCCAAGCGGGTTAGAGCAGCTGCAAGTCTTTTGGTTTATTATTTACACAAGTGCTGCAGACACAAGTGTAAATACAGCTAATCAGACTAGTGATATTCTGCATATATTAATATAGAAACATAGTTTTAAAAGGTATTGAATGATATAACTACATTTGGAATTAGAATATAATAATACTAGCTAGTATTCTGCCACACAGGGTGCTTGATGTAGCTACTAACTTTTGTAAATTATTTGAATGCAGTAGGTGTTGTTTTGTTGTATTCTTATTCTTATCTTCCACTTGGTTTACTCACATCAGTTTCTCTCTCCAGCTCTCTTTTTCCTAAGTCCTTTCCTCTCTTTATCTTTGGCTCTCTTTCTTCCTGAACCTTTCTTCTCTTCAGTTCTTCTTGAACCATACATTCCCTTAGTTAGATCATCAGTTTCTCTCTCCAGCTCTCTTTTTCCTAAGTCCTTTCCTCTCTTTATCTTTGGCTCTCTTTCTTCCTGAACCCTTTCTTCTTTTAAGTTCTTCTTGAACCATACATTCCCTAAATGATCGGCGTGCCAATTCACTTGCTTTCATGCATAGTACTGACTTTCCCTATTATAAATATCTCTATGTGTAGCTACATTATGGATTGCAACTTTGTGCTCATACTAAATAAACTCTTTTTTTCTCTCTCTGCTGTTGTGATGTTGGAGACAGGTCAATAAAATAAAATTCAATTATTAGAAATTACAAAACAATTCACAACTTGTATAATAGATATCATAGATTACTTCAGGAAAAATTCATATGGTACATCTTTTTGTGCTTATTTTATTTTTGTTTGTAGCTATTGTTTTCTTATTATTAGGTCATTTCTGCACCAAATTTAGTAGATTTCAGACATTGATTCATCAAAAATCTTAATATTACTTCTCACTCATTTTTGACCTCATGTTTTTTATTTAGCTTTTTAGCTACTGTGTATTGTTCATTATTGAATTTCTGATAATATTAGAAGAAGATATTAATTTTTATCCCTAGATATTTTGATTCTGAGAGTTGTTGGGTAACTAAAATTGAAAATGAAACTAAAAAATAAAATGAGTGGTGATGAAAAGTCAACATGTCTTCCTCATCCTGCATTTTACAATTACCCAAAAGGAACAGGTAGGAAAGGAGGTGGCGTAAGCTAAACAGAGTCTAGTTAAAAATACAACCTAGACTAATTCAATTATTGGATTCGCTTACTGCATGGATGCTAGTATAGCTATATTTTATATAGTTCAGATGATTCATGTAACTAAGATAGTCTTGATTAAAACGAAACTTTTAAAATAATAGTTGAAATATTATAACAGTTGTAATATTATAATTCTTTAAAATATAAGAAAGATTCTGTATAGCTAGTAGGTATATCTGAAAGTAAGTATAGTTGATTAGTAATGGCGCTTGACGTATTGCAAATTAGGAATGCAGTAGAACAAGTTATCTTACTCAGTTATCATTTTCTACCATTGGTTAAGGTTACATAAGTTTCCCTCACCTACTCTCTTTTTTCTGAACTATCTGAGCTTTTCTTCTACCCACCTCTCCTAACTTCAGCTCTTTTTCTTGAGTCATGGAGCCCCTTTTACTTTGTCTAACTCTCCTGCTTCTGAATTTCTGTCCTGAGAAACTTTTGTCGTTTATTTCGTACTTTAGCCTTTCTTTTGAAAACTAACCTCCGCCTTTATTCGTCGATAACCCGCTTTTTAGTTATAATTAATCGCTCGCCTTTTTGCCTTCTCTTCCCTTCCATTTTAAAGCTACACTGCCTTACCTCGCTGATTCCATCCGCTTTTCAGTTAAGATTAATCACCTTTTACCTTCTCTTCCGTACTTTCGCCTTTCTTCTTGAAACCTACGCCGCCTTCCGTCGTCAATTGCACCCGCTTTTTAGAAGTAACCAGCACGTTCTACTGATTGTGACGATGCTTTACCTGCCAAGAATGAACGATGCTTTACCGAACCATACAAAGCTCATGAATTATTCATGAATACACACATACAAGCGTATTATTATATAGATTGTTTTATTAGGTGCCAATCACACTTGAGTATATTTGTGAGTGTGTGTCCTGGCTTGGTCGACTCAGTGAAGCCTATGACTGTAACTGATCACTGCTACAGTATTAGACAATGCACATGAGAGTTAATTATTACAAGTTAGAATATAGTCGTGATTAGTTTTCAAGGCCTGCTTGAATTGTCTGTGATTGAGTCCCAGACATAGCTAGTGTTTTAATGTGCAATGTCCAATACTGTAGCATTGATCGCTATAAGTCAGTTTTATCCATGTTATTATTCTATTATTATCTCATCAGCTAGTTGAGTTGTGTAGATGAGAGAGGAGAGAATTCCTTATGCCTGAACTGTGTACTTCATGGTGAAACAATATCCTTGCCATAATCTTGTGCAATAATGAAGGTTGACTTTCCCACAGGGTGAAATATATAGCTCTGTACAGCTAGCCTGGCTGACCATTTCCACAGTTTGTGGGAATTAGCTGTAGCCTCAGAGATAGATTTAGTCTCCAGACCATCTCTAGAACTGTGAAAGAGTGGAGATGCTTCCTCAGCAAGATTCTGGACAAGGGTCTGGCCTGCTCTCCTTGGATCAGACATGCACTGAACTAACTTAATAGAAACAATACTCCATCATACCTCTGCTGCCATCTACTCCTCTTCTTCTGCAGACAAAAGAGTTATTAATGATTTCTTTTAAGAGAGTGAGTAGTATCTTTGCCATGTCATAGGCGAACAAGAAACACATATTGTAAAGAAGGAGCTCCAGCACACATTTGGGTGTACAAAGAAGTGCTCATAAGTAGTTTGATAATAGTAGTCATCTGTCACAAAAAATAGCTTTGGTTACTGAAGGTAAATAGAACTCATTCAATAAATACAAAATATATATGTATTAGTATTTGATAATTGGGGGTTGAGGGGCAAATTAGATTCCCACTTTTTTAGCTGAAGTCTTTTTCTCCCAAATAGAATGCCAACTGTTCCTTAATCTACTCACGGCTACTATTATATTAAGATGAACTAGAAAGATTTATGAAACAATTTTAAATTAGCTAAACCAATTGTATATTGTTAAACTATATAATCTTACCCTATATTGCTGACTTTTCTCCTCCTTAGCAAAGCTTCTGTTCAACTCTACTAACATATGTAGCCAATGAAAAACATGGAGACCCATACAAGCACTGGCTTATTGACATACCTACATCCTTATTCACCATGCTGCTGCGTCTATCTCTGTGGTCTAAAAAAAAGTTTAAAAAATGTAATAATTTAAACAATTCCATACAATATTTATTTTTTTGTCTTACACTAAAATATATTTGTTGAGTCTGTGAGACTACCATTGCAAAGAGCTGTGAAAGCCAACCAGCTAGCAAACAAATCAAGGAACAAATAATCAACATACAAAAATGGGACTAAAACCAGCTAAAATACATGTTACAGAGGTAGCGAAGTGAAATACAATACAAAGGATGAACATTAGCTAGTCAACAAATTGAACAACTCAAAACAAAAATGTTAACTTACATTAGGATAAAAAAAAGTTTATTCTCAAAAACCTAATTTTAAGCGAATGTATCGTTTGTCTAGGACTTTTTGCACGCTATCTTTGGAATTTATGTTAAACGTGCATGCAGACTCCAGTCACACTAGCGAGACCCTTTATTATTATTATTATTATTATTATAACTTTACAACCACTATATAACAAAGAGAATTAAAAGAGATGAAATGTGACATATATATATTTAACAAAAAATAATAGGTCTAGTAATTGTAGGTAGTACATTAGTGGTAAAATATTGAGATGAATAAGTCTTAATTTGTAAGAAATATTATAATTATTTAAAATGTGTTTAGTTGCACGCCGTTGAACTCTTTCCAATAAGATAATGTCGTGTATTTTGTTGGGAAACCATAGCTGGGAACAGTAGGTCAGCTGAGATCTTACAAGTGATAGATAGAGGGACTTCTTAATGTTAATGGGTGATGTGCAAGGAATTGTTCGCCTAATTAACCGATTAACGCCGAAATACGCGTTTTTGCGTACCGCGCGAGGGTGCTTCACAGCCCGGGATACGCATTTTTGCGTACTCGCCATTGCACCCGCTTCAATTAGCTACCAGCAGCAATCGCAAGTGTTTCAAGAGCTCCCACAACGCCGTAGCGATTCTCCTGTGAGGTAAGTGTAAGGGAGGCAAGGTTTTAATGACCCTTACCATAGAAATTTTTTTTATTATTTGTAGATTGAAATTGTAGCACTGTTTGTGTATAAAGAAAATCAAAGTTACAAAAAAAAAATATGAATAGCTATAACTAATAGACAAAAATATTTATCAATTATTAATATGATATAAACTTGTCGATAAAATTTAAAGACTGCCAAGAAGTCTTCATAGAGGGCAGTGATGAAGAAATTTATGATCTCAAAGAAATAGAGATAGAATAAGGGAGAAGACTTCTCAGGTGTAGAGGTCCGTGGCCAAGAAGTCTTCATGGAGGGCAGCAATGAAGAATTTGATGACCTGGAGGAAGTAAAGGTTGAAAAAGGCAAGCTATTTTAGCTTCGTTTGTTCATACACAGAGGGTTATATAGATTTTGAACAACACTAACCACAAAAAGGTCAAGTTATTATTGCATGAGGATACAGACTTTCTTCCTCCCAGTTCTCCCCTACTTGAAGGTGCCCATAAAATGGATTTCTTAGGAGAAAGTTTCTCAGGTATGAAGAGAAGGAAGTGCAATCTATGTCAAGAACAGTAACAACAGACACATCATGGTACAGTACAGAGGTGATTATGGAGTGTGGCTTTGTCACCATGGGAGTTCAATCAGACTACTTCATAGTATTATCAGAAAAAAATCCTAGAATTGCAAACACAGTAGTCTATATAATTGCTTGTTATGTTATAATATTATATTATTCTAGTATATGGCTCACACAAAAAAAAAATAAACAGCCAAAATCCATAGTTGCTGAATTATTTCAAAGCAAGCGGCTGGTGAACATTTAAAACAACAATATATAGCTATGAAACATGAGGTCTTAGCCTAAACTTTTACAATACTGATGCTAACAATGGTATACTTACCTTGAAGCTTGTAGTTTCCAATGAGTGCGCACTTCATACACTTCAAACGCTTAGAAACTAAACAAAACTTAGCCCGCGGGTAGAGGAAGGCTTTAGCTTCAATCAGTTAATACATCGCCGTCGGTTACTTCGAAGCGTATTGCCTCCAGACAAGAAAAAGCTCAGGCGGTTCAAGCCTCGAGGTGACGGTCACGATTTCTTGTAAACAATTTAGGAGTACGCGCACGTAATCGCGAATTTAATTTCCGGCGTTAATCGGTTAAATACAGAGACCGATAAGCTTTGCTGCATATTTCTTTGATGTGGACAGACCAAGATAAACTATCAGAGATTAAAATACCTAAATCTTTCTGTTGAGTCACTGTTTTAATTGTATCATTACCGATGGTGTAATTGTTGTTAGTAGATGATGATAGGGAGACGTTCATGTATGCGCATTTAGAATTATTTAAAGAAAGCTTCCAAGATTGACACCGTGACAATAAATTGTCAAGATCCTTTTGAAGAGCTAAATTCTCACTTGCAGAGTTTAGAGAGGCAATAAGTTTGGCATCATCAGCAAATAAAAACACAGACGAAAAGAGCAGAGAGACGGTATGTCGTTAACATAAATAAGAAAAAGCAGAGGTCCAAGTACACTACCTTGAGGTACACCTGATTTGACAGGAAGTAAGTCAGATTTACACCCTTCAACCTCAACAAAATGCTTTCTGTTTTGTAAGTAATCTTTGAATAATAACCAAAGAGGACCAGTAATGCCAGTTAGCCAAAGCTTAATACAGAAGTTTATTGTGGGGGACTGAATCAAAGGCTTTGGCAAAATCAAGAAACACAATTTCTGTGTGTCGCTTTGACTCCACAGAATTGAAAACTGAAGTATATGATAGAAGAAGTTGTTGAAGAGTGGATCTATTTCTGATAAAACCAAATTGTGTCTTTGAAATTTTTGGATATATAAAATCTATTATCTTAGAGTAGACTATTAATTTTAGTACTTTATGAAGAATACTTAGGAGAGAAATAGGCCTGTAGTTGCTAACTTCAGATACACTTCCTTTCTTGTGGAGAGGAAATAATTTGTGTACCTTCCAGTCAGCTGGAATGGAATGAGATTCCATAATGACAGTAAAGAGATGAGAAACTGTATGTGCAAGTGAAGATGCGCAGAATTTGTAAATATATGGGCTAATGTTGTCATGTCCAGGAGATTTTTTGGGGTCTAGAGAGTTCAATACATCAAAAATTTCACTAGAAGAAAACTGTATGGTGCTAATTTGTGATGAAGGTGTTGGAAGACAATGCATAGGTGGAAGAATAAAATCACTGCGAGTAAAAACTGAATTAAAATAGTTTTTAAAAAGTTTTGCTTTGCCAAGTGGGTCACTAGTAGTTTTGTCTTCATGCTTGAGTATGCACGGAAGTGAAGATGAACGTTTGAGATGTGAGAGGTGAGAATAAAGAGAGCGAGGTTTGGAGGAAAAAGATGAAATTAGAGAATTTTATAAGTAATTTGAGCATTTTTAATTCTTTGTTGTAATTTGGATTCCATAATCTGTACTTTGTGAGCAAGAGAGGATGAATAATGTCTTTTCAATAAACGTTTCTTGGAATGAATACATTTGATGTTGTGTCTAATTTCAGAAGTAAAATACTTTGGAGAGGGGTGGGAGGGAATCTTAAATTTTGGAACATAAATATCACATGCTGTATAAATAATATTTTTAATAAGAGTCCATAATGAATTGGAGACAAAAACAGAGAGAGAGTGTAAGTTAGTAAAGAAAAAGTCTGACATACCCTGATAATCGGCACTTGAATAATTTAATTTTGATACTGATTGGATAACGTTAGAAGAATTGTGTGTGAAGTTTATGTCAAAGTAGATGATGTAATGATCGGAAGGGGAAGTTAACTTGTCTATTGTAATGTTTTGTATGACATCAGGTATATTTGTAATAACTAAATCTAGAAGACTACCATGTATACAAGTAGATTCTGAGATAACTTGTGAGAGATTTAAATCGAATAATTGGTTGCAGGGAGTAATACCAGAAGGAGATGACGAGGACAGAGTGTTCCATGATATATCAGGTTGGTTAAAGTCACCAAGTAGAAGTATTGAATTTTCATTGCAGAGAGGTGACAGGTCTGTAAAAATATCATGGTACAAAGAAGGAGGGCTTTGAGGGGGAGTATAAGCACAACCACAAAGAAGGGGGGGTGGGGTTTCTTTCTATTTGGACTAGTAGAAATTCTGATGTTTGACTACAGATATAGGAGTGACTAGGCAAGGAGTTAGAGATGGCTAAAAGAATACCACCTCCAATACCATTTATTCTGTCTCTGCGAAAAATTTGATAGCCAGCTGGAATTATCTCATTGTTTAAAATTTGTGGAAGTAACAATGTCTCAGTGATTGCGATTATACTGGGAGATTTTGCATATGTAAGAGATTGAAAATAGAAGAGTTTGTTCTTAATACTGCGTGCATTCCAAAGCATAACAGTGATAGACTTATTTCTTAGTCAGATATTTGAGGACAAATCTGTCTGAGGAGGAGCGGTTGTTTTGTGGTGAACTATTGCATGACATAATACTAGAGACAGTTGGGTGGTTCAGCAAAGTAAGAGTTATACCCATCAGGAAAATTGCTTTGAATTGAAGATGAACTAGATGAACTAGGCTCATTTTCAAAGGGTGGTTTGGGAGCATTGGGTGGTGTGCTATCTACTGGATCCACGTCAACATGCGAATCAGAGGAAACTTGAATTGAATTCTGGACATTGAGTGAAAAAGAGGAGCCCTGGACTGATCCATAGACAGATCCATTTAAAAGAAGCTTATTGCTTTTAACTTTAATGTCCTTTGGGTTTGCCCCAGAGGAAATCAAAGACTATCTCTCCTTTAAGAGAATACTCTCAGAGTTTCTCTCTGAAGGGGTCATATAATGTTTTATATACGCCTTTGATTTGGTCAATTTACTTCGGTTGGATAGGATTACAGACACTTCAGTTGTTCTCAACAACTTCACAAGTAGAGGTCGAGGCCTTACATGAGAGGGGCTATATTTACCCATTCTCGTGCAATCTCTAACAGAAAGCTTAGAGATATCAGGCATGAGTGAAGATAATACTGATATCACTTGCTTTTGATCACTGTCTAGCCTAACCTGACGTGAAATGCCATGAGGACATTCATCAATACCATATATCACTAAGCTAAACTTACGTTCTTGAGATGAGAAGTAGGGCTTACTAGGGACAGATCGTTGATGAGTAGACGATTGCACTACAGATGCAAATGATCTAATAGGTGCAGAATCTTGATCAGAAAGATTTCTTGGACACGACTGCACACAGCTTTACCTTAAAACTAAAAGTTTGGCTACGGAGATTACGCTACGGATGTTCTGTCTCCGAGTAGTGAACCAGTACCACTACAGCAGTTCATCCTAATTTTCTGCTAACCCTGAAGTCTTTTTAATGGGGGGCAACACTTTGATGAACCCTTTACCAACCCTGATCCGCTGTCTTACTCACGCAATTCAGTGATAGTAGTTAAATCCTGTACCCAGCATAGAATTGCTTATCAGAACAGGTGACCAGTATTGATTACATTACAAATTCAATTTATGGCTGTCATAATGGCAGTAAATCAGATGTCTTTGGCTTTTTGAGACAACTGATTCCTAATTAAAATTCAGCACAATCAACTGACACACTTTGCTAAGAAATTCCTAGAAAGAAGGAAGAATTTTTAAACGCTAATTGAACTAAATCAATGTTAAACTTTTGCATAGTTTATATTAAAGTAAATTGGCGGTGTATGCCCCCCCCCCCCCATCCTCGGCTGTTCAACAATTGACAATAAATCCCCTGAAATAGATTGTATAAAGAGGTTGACCCTTTTATTAATATGTTAATGACAATTACCTTGAGATGCTAATAGCAAAAGTAGTGCAGCTTCACACATTAGTTCCCTAGTCCTCATGACTTGCAGGATAGTAGGTAATAAAAGACATTAAACGGTAGTCGTCAATTAAACAATCTTTAAACTGAAAGCATTAGGGAAACTTGTGTTGCACAACTGTGAATCACATGTGTTGTAGCTTTAATAAACTCATTAATTTTTTTAATATTTCTAAAGTATTACTTTATGTCTCACTTTGTGGGTCTCACAACGAAAATCTCTCAATCTTTTTATTTTTTTTATTTTATGTCACTCACAGCTGTAGCTATACCACTCTCACTTGCTCACTATCCCTATTTTCCACCCTGCCTATAATTTTGCCACCTTGTGCCTTTGTCCTCCCCCTTTTCATCCATTAGCAAAAATGTGTAATCAGACAGATGCACTGGTACAATAAAAACAAACAATGGTGCATTAGCACAATAGCTTGTAGTGGCAACAAAAACAAAGATAGAAAATAGATGATGCAATTATTATAGTTTAGAACACAGCCTATTGATGATGGTTTGTGTGGGGTCCATTCAGTTGGTGTGTAGCAAATTGCCATGACGAATGGTGTCTCCAGGAGAAACAGTGATAGCCAAGGAGTGGATTGTTGCTGTCACTGCAGCTGAAGAAACACAGCTGTCACTAGTGTGGGTCTGGAATCAGGAAGAGAAGAACTCGAGAACCTTGGAAAGTAGTTCTAAGAATCCAGATGATGGTTTTTCCAGAACCAGGTACTCTGCCAAAAGGGAAAAGGTGATTTGAGTGTGTGTTATGTAGCACCAAATGTGCCAGTTATTAAGTTTGTATATAAAAAAGAAAAAAAAAAGGTCAGCACGGAACTTACATCGAGCCAGACAATCACCCTAATCCAATAAAAATGAGTAACTGCAATTTACATTATGCTATGATACAAATAAATCAATGAGGGTTGTGGTCCACTGGTTCTCTATACACATACGTCGCTTAGTGAATACGTTATACATATATCAATCTTCAATTTCAAGGAGTGGGTGTACTTACACCATAGCTACCCTCTTTTGGCCCAATATAGCTACACTCTCCTAGCTAATTTAGACTTGTATACAAATTTCCCTAATAGCTAGCAGTTACTTTCAGTTTTAAGAAAGTTATTGAAAACTTTGCTATTAAACATTTTTTATTACCTACTCTCCTGGAAATAATGACATCACAGTTTCTAATCCCAATGGTGTCTAGATATTAGTTAATTAATTAGCTAATGTAATATGAGGCTAATAACAGCAGCCTCTCAACATGTATTTATTGATCACTAAAACCAATTAAGGATAATTATAAATAATCATGTACAACTCTGGGGTGAGCAAAAGGATCTTAAATTAACTAACAATTTCTTCAAAAGATAACAAATAATGAGTGGGACAGAAAGTGAGGTACCAATAGGTACTGGATAGGTACTAATAGGTACTAGATAGTATACTAGAAGCCAATTAATTGAATATTGTTTATTAGATTAACAATTGGAAAGGAAGCTGGTAGTCAGAGTGCTGTCAGGCAAAGAACTATGCCAGATATGTGATATGTATAGCAGTTGTTGGTGTGCAAGTTGGTCCTTTTAAATCCACAGTGTTGCCCAGGAAACTTCCCTCTATCGCAGAAGCTCCTGGACTTTAAAGGGTTTGGTACGCTGCCACCAGAGTTACTACTCCTGAGTGGCTACTGATCTGTTCCTGATACTTTAACTAGTCCCTCTACCTAATCCCTGAGTTAGGGTGGAAGGTTTCTTGAGGAATAACTAAATAAAATGCTGATTCAGAATAGTGCGGTGGTGCACAAACTGGACAGTAACTGAAAGTGGACTTGCTCAAGGCCAGAATATATATAACCAAGGCAAGCCCGGTGGGAAACAAATAGAAGAACCACTGTAAGCATGCCCAATGGGTGAGCACATGGACACTCTGACAGTTCACACACATCATTCCACTCAACACAGACTGAAGACTACACAAGAACATAAAACAGATGCAAACAATAAACACATAAATGAGAACTACTGTTAATTGCAACTCTTGTGCCTCTCCTTCAGATGGCCCCACAGCAGTGAATATTAGTTAAAACATGTAATTATACATAATTTCTTCATTTAGAAGTGTATTTCGTCATTTCATTACAAGATCTAGAGTTTTCACTCTGTTTTCTTGTGCATTGTCTTACAATAATAAATATATACTACTGCATAACTAGTATAAATGTATAGTGTTCATGCGTTCATTATATTGGCATTTGGTTATGTGTGTTTAACCACGAAAATATGTGTTGGTATATTAACTAACAGACACATAGCTACCGAGTTACACAGCTGCACTATGGTGTGCATTGACAATTTACCTAACTAAACTTCTTACTCAATCAGTCAAACACAGAAAGTAAAAAAGGAAGAAAACAATAACTAAATGGAAATTTTTAGATGCCAATTTATAGATAGTATTATAGTCCATCTTCTGTTGTGCAGTCTAAAATTTAAATGAAATGAAGATGTGGTCAAACAAATTCGACAATGTTTTTCAATGTTAGATATCAAAACTAGCTAATTTTAACATTACTCAATCAAAAGAAAATGTTCTTATGAAAATATTGATTTCATCTTCTTCTGAATTTTTATGTTCTTGTACAAGCATTGAGCAGCAAACAGTAATGCACAGAGAAGAGGTAGGAACACGCCTACTCCACTTGCAACAGTGAAAACAATAAGAAATGGAAAATAACCATTAGCAAACATGTCTGTTATTTCAATTCCTGCCACTGCAACACAAAAAATCATTAAAAGCATAGTATAGATGGTCCATTGATAGGAAACTTCTTCATACTCCGTTTTCAGTGGATCCATTACGATCACAAACATGACTACTAATGTTAATAAGATGATCACCAAAGGAAGAAAAACTGCATCTAATGTTTGACTGTAGATTAGAAAATAGAGGATGTGAAGAATAAATGGTAATGCAGACACGCATCGATAGTCTCGTGTACCTGGCTCAGTTCCGTTCTTATACATCCCTTGAAAGGAATCCACAAACGTATTCAGAAGTAGAATGATTCTAAGTGGGAGTCTGTTTACTAATTTTTGAAAGGTTTTCAGTGGATATAGTATAAGTATTACTACAGGAAGTAAAAATACACTGAGAGTTGTTAAAGCTAGAATGGCATAAGGAAGATGCTCCGATCCCATATATTCTAGTGTTGCATCGTAGTATAATCTTCTAGATACAGTAACATTCAACAATGATGAATATATGTGCACATCAACTGGATTAAGCAGATCTATACATGTGCCTAGAAGTTTGACGTTGAACAAGAGCATGAAAGTGGCCAACGCATCAATAATTGAGGTGTTTGTATTAAACCGCAAGCAATGAGACATGATCTTTATAAAAGGTTTCATAAGATGGGATCTGATTCTTCCCTCATATCTGTCTTTAATCATTATTATTAATTTTGTCAGGAGCATTAATAGAAAAGGGTAGAAGGTAACTACTAATTCGAGAGATAGAGTCATCAGAGTATTAGTTCTGAGACAAGGCCCATGACTGAAAGAGCGAAAGAAATCCAAGTTCCATATGCCATAAAAGGCATTCAACCGTCGAAGAGTATCAGAGAGGTATTTTCTTTTGGGATGGTTTATAATCATGGCTCTGACAAACATCGGAATGGAAAATGCTTGGCTATAAAATACAAGCCCGTAGAGACTAGAAGATAGTACATTTATCTTTAAAATGAGCACCATACTATAGAACACTGTTAAAGGTATCAAAGTCATGAGGAGGTATTTCCAAATGTCCATAAAGTTAGTGCAACTCACACATTTCATATCGTATGAATAAGCTGGAAGATAATAACCACTCATGCATGCACAACACAATGTTCCTGTTCTTTCAAATGGTCTGCACTGCTTTATATTCCATTCCGACATGTTACCTATATATCTGTATCCCACCGGCACATTCCCATCTGATGGAATATTTTTATTGCATCCATAAACACAGTAACCTACTTCTATTTCATGAATGACCTCATTGAATGTAGCACAGGCACAACTTTTTACTGCATGGATGTAGCCAGACTTATTGCAGAGTAGAAGGGTCATCCACTATGTGAGGACAAATGCAAATTCCCAGATCACTATCATAGGTAGACCAAGGAGAACAAACTGAAGCATTTCTTCTGCAAGGCCGGCGCAACCGCTACGGTTGCTACGGTTTTGGCCGTAGCACTCCCGAGACATTAAGGGTGGCCGCACACCGCCTACACAATTTTTTGTTGATGGTTGCTATGCACGATTACTACTATTGTATACTTACAGGGGCTTCTCTACTATAACACAAGGACACAGTACCTGCCGAAGGAGCCGCTCACTAATTTTAGAGCTAATCTGGAGGAAATATCGGGGCCTGGTTATAAAACTTTGTAGCAATTTTTTGGAGCGGCGCGGTAAGTTGGAGCTCCGCAATTTGGTGCACTACTAGCCGAGCCGATACTCTACTGCAAGACAAAGAGTTCTTATCCATTTCAATATTACTTTATGATATATTCGCATTTTTTTCTATTCATAAGATATTGAAAAATTCTCAACGTGGTGCAGTTCATTTTTTTTTGGTTTACCCGTGTATAAAATTTTTGTGCCGTTCTCATTATTAGATTCCAAGAAAAACTGTTACAAAATTTGGAACTTTAATTCCACTCGCAATTCTTAAGAAATAGCCCCACCCCCCATATCTCGTACTTACGAGTACGCGAGCAATTTTTTTTCAATTAGTTTGTATTGGTTCTAAAAAGAGCCCGCCTATATCAAGAGTAAACAAACATCAATACAACAATAACTAGTGGTGCGCTCGAATAGCGCAAATGCATGGCATATGAGTATAGGTAAAGATGATTTGTGAAGGAAATCTCTAAATAATAGCAAAGATTAGGCATGAAGAGTTAACAATAACAGAATTACCTGAATAAACTTAGAAAGCAGTGGCAAAGAAGCGCAGCTTGACAAATTGTTTCAAGAAGAGAGTAGCTATAAACTTTTTGGTTGAAACAAAGTTGCGTAAGGCAGTGCAGCAGAATTTTCTGTGCTCGTTAATTGAAAAATACTGGAAGTGTGAACGCTTTACCTAACTTACGTAATTAGAAGCGCGGGCGAAATTTTTTGACGTACGCATACATACCTATATATATGTGACAGTCTATGGGAAAAGGGGGCACTTCACTTAAAAATTGAAATTGAGATATAGGCTCCAAAAGTAAGTCATAGGAAAAATTCTTTCTTTCTCCTATTTTTGTTTTTTGCAGAATTAGTCTTAGTGACCCTTACTCTAAGTCTATGCCAAATTTCAAATGCCAAAACAACTTAAAAGACCCCAAGCGTGCTGTGGAAAGACAAGCTTCTTTTTATTCTCTCTCGTTCTCGAAGTACAATAAACGGGTAATGGGCGGAGTTTCAAACAAGCAGCTAAAAAAACGGCATAGCTTTGAGAATAGTGCATGTAATCTACAGCTTACCTCTGGCTGAAAGTTTACCACTACATGGAGTACAGTAGCCAAGGATTCCGACAAGACAGGCTGTGAAGCGCTGTGAAAGCTAAAAAGAACTCTACGCAAACTTCGTTAGTCGCCGTTAAAAAGCGGCTGTACGATTTAATTGCGTATGCGGAGTACCCCGTTAAGTATACGGAAACATTAATTATACCGGAAGTGGAAATTCAATTTATGTTTTCTCGATTTCTAGTTTAATTGCTTTGCTGAATACAGCCCAGTTCAACTGCCAGTTTCTCTGCAAGGGGAAGGTTTTACCCTCCAGTATTTTAGCACTAAGTTGAGATAAATTGTAGCTTTTTATTAGCATAAATAACTCAATTTTTTTTGTTTGAGTGAAGTGCCCCCTTTTCCCATAGACTGTCACATATATATCTGAAATCTCAATTGAACACGACTGAGAGTCAGCTTCGCTCGATTCGCTCGCTCGCTGAATAAGAGAGTCAGAAGAGAGAGCAGTTTATTGGAGATAGCCATAGGTGAAGGTACTAGTGGTGCGCTCGAATAGCGCAAATGCATGGCGAGCGAGTAAGTATATGAATATAGGTAAAGATGATTTCCTAAATAATAGCAATGATTAGGCATGAAGAGTTAACAACCTGAATAAACTTCGAAACAGCTTGACAAAGACTTCACAATTGTTTCAAGAAGAGAGTAGCTATAAACTTTTTGGTTGAAACAAGGATTCTCCGCACCAGTTAATTGAAAAATACTGGAACTGGGAACGCTTTACCTAACTTACGTAATTAGAAGCGCGGGCGAAATATTTTGACGTACGTATACATACATATATATATTTATTGCAGCTTTGATATTTTTACTTGAATATTTCCGCATCACGCGAGCGTTCTGTATTCTCCCATATTGTACGGTTTATATTGTACGCTCCTTGTAGCGCGCGCGTAGCGAGTAAAATCAATGAAAATTGTATTGTAACCGGTTGAGAAAAATTTCAAAGAAGCAATAAATCACTTATCACACTCGTCGTACAATATGGGAATGATATTGTACTCTCACGCCACATTTTCACTCGCCTTTGGCTCGTGAAAATATTTTGCGTGCTCGTAAAATATTTTTCCATATTGTACTCTGACTCGTGCTATAAGTATTATATATCTGAAATCTCAATTGAATATGACTGAGAGTCAGCTTCGCTCGCTTCGCTCGCTCGCTGGATTAGATCTGCGCAGCTTGGGAAGTCTTCGCTCCGCAGAAATCGAGCCTGGTATATCCATCCGCTTGAGTTCAGGTGCGCAGAGTCCAGAGAACGGCTACAGGAGGAGAGGCAGCCTGGTGCACCTTGCTGCGTGAGCTCAGACGACGTATGGAGAGTTGCTGTAAACGGATATGAGACAACAAGAAGCTAAACTAAAACACTACAACTTCGCAAAGTATACTTTTGCTACTACTGCGGGATAGTTTCTGCTCGCGTATTATCAAATGGTGGGGTATTGGCGGGGAATAAATTAATGTCCGGATCTACAGGCAGTGCGCGTTGCTATGTGCGGCCACCCTTAAAAAAAAAATTAAATGAATTAGCTACGCGCATGCTCAGAAATCTTGCAGCTGTTATCCACTGAGCTTGCAATATGGCTTCTTCTAGTTATACTTCTACAGGTAGTACAGGTACTACCATCAGTTCTCGTTTTACTCTTCCGGATCTTCCACCAGCCCCTAACCACCCAGCAGATAATTTTGTTTTCCCCAAGTCATTCGGCAAGAAGCAGATAGTGTGGCGTTCATGTCAGGCTCCTTGGTTTAAGCGGTGGCCATATTTGCATTATGATGCTGCCAGAGACTGCCTGTTCTGCCACACTTGTGTTGAAGGCTTCAAAAAACACAAGATGCTTGCATCCTTTGCATAGCTTTCTTTGGTAAGTAAAATAATACCTTAAGGTAGCTAACTTTCAAGGACTTTCTGGTTCCCAGAGAAGCTTGTTGAGTCAAGTGAGTCGCGTTGTTCAACTTATTATGGTCATGCCAGCTACAAATGCCAGTTCAGAAAGATCCTTTAGTGCTTTGCGTCGTGTGAAGACGTATCTTTGAAGTACCATGGGGCAGCAGCGGCTGAACAATCTGATGGTCCTACATGTCCACAAAGAGCTCACTGATGCTTTAAATCTTGAAGAAGTTGTTAATGACTGTTGCAGACTCAGAACATCGTATCAGAATCTTTGGCAAATTTTGATTTAAATCATAAATTTTTTTCTAATTCACTAAATTATTATTGCTAAAATAATCAATATTTCATGAAGTAAAGCAATGAATGTTAGGGTCTCATACAAAACAGTCTGCCCCTGGATCAGCACAATACTGGGCACCAGCAGCTAAATAAAAATACAATGAAAATAATAACTAGTAGGGGTGTATCATCTTTGGCCTTACCACTAAAAATGTGCTTGCTCCGGGCCTGTTCTGTTACTATGAGGGGCTGATAATTGTAATGAACACAAAATAAGGAAAATTACAACTGCAAGCTTCATTATTTCAGTAGCTATTAAAGACCAGTAGTTGCTGGAAATACTGCTTCGTTGGGATTTAAATACAGTCTTTACGGTTTACTCCCAGGGCCGTAAGCAGACTTTTCAAAAGGGGGGTTACAATCTGACCACACCCAAACCACACCTCTTAATTAACTAACAGCCAGACAATAGACATAAAGAAAAACTATTATATTAAAACTAAATAGCACATTGAATTTTGAGAGAATCATGAAAAGATCAAATTTGCAAATGGATTTTTGTGAGGATATTACTGAAATAACTGATTAAAACTACTGACAGACTTCTATGAACATTAATTTGAAAGGGGGTTACATGTAACCCCCTGAACCTCTCCGGCCCCTCCCCCCCCGTGGTCTAGGGCGGCCTTGTACTCGGCACCTCCAGTGCTTCCGCGCTGCTCGTCTGCGTGAAAAGCCACGATTACGTGTCCGTTAGCGTGTTAGCTATGTTGAAAAGAATTATGCTGCGCCAGTCTAAACGGTAGGGTCACGATGCGGGAATTTGAAGAAACTGCAAAGCCTGAGGTTAGTGACTCAAATCTTGCCAGCATGGGAAACATTCCTGCCTTACATCCACAATGCAGCCCTTTTAACTTTTGTATTGGACAAACTCAGTGAGAGTACTTTCCGCACGTTAGCGCAAAGAGGTCCAGAAGCTACGTTCAATTTATTGGTTACTACAACCAATCTGTTTAAACCCACCTAGCGGTGGGTTTCCGCATACTGGAATACTGGATGCCTGATTTTCCAGCCTCAGAAGTTGGTCTGGGTCCTAAAGCTACGTATTATACAATGACTAGGGTGATTTGAAAAGAAACACGAGGATCAATTTATCATGCGGCGATAAATATAGTTCGAAAATTACCCACTTTTAATAGATTTCATGTTCACTGCAGCTCATATCTGTCTCCAATGCTAGTTATGCTTAAGATACAGCATAACTACTTAAGGCAGACTCAGACATTCTTTATTGAACTCCCTTAAAAGGATAAGAAAAGCGTGAACATAAACATGAATGAGGATGTTGGGGGCTAATATTATATTTATTTGATAACATGCTTGTCTTTGGAAGTTATTTTAAATAAGATATTAATGTGGGAAGTAGGGTAGGGTATTAACAGATTATGAATTTACAGCAAGGTTCTGTTATAATAAACATATGAATTACTCAATCACTCATGGGAATTGCAGTCTTCAGGTTAAAACAAGGGGCAAGTTTGTTTGCCACACCAACTTTTGTATTTAATCCTGTATGACTATATTTATACTCATGAGCGGCTTGCAGCATCTTGTTGATAATACTGCTTATTCTGCACATTGGTAAGCTGGGTATGAATGGATCAACAGTATAGGTTCTAATTTTCTAAACCAGGTATCTTAATAAGGGAATTAATTTCTGTAACTAGATATCAGGAGTAACTGATTAGTTTGCTGTGCTGGTTGTTTGGAGCCTATTCTATGTCTATATAAAAAGTAGATAATAAGCCTGCATAAAAATCCTAGAATAATCATCTAAAGTAGCTATTATTTTCTCACACTAAATGTAATAGCACATGTTGCCGGTACAATATATATTTCATGTCAGTGTGTTGTGAATGAACAATATCCTTCAAGACTTCAGAAGAGCCTTCAACTGAGCCAGAATTAAGGTCAAGTAAGTAAGCAGAAAAATTACCAATGGAAAATCAACCTATTGGTAGACCACCTCCTTATCAGCAGAGAGATCCTCTTTCATCCCGGCAGACATCAAGTTCACAGAATGATCCACCTCCATATCCGCAAAATGATCCACCTCATCTTCCTCCTTATCAGCAGAATAATGAGCCTCAGCAGAATGATTCACCTCAATATCAGCAGTATAGTCCACAACTAGATCGACCACCACCATATCAGCGTGATCCACAACAATGCCAGCAAAATAGCGTACGACACCGCAATGTACATGGTGGTCATGTATTATTCCAACTGGCAAGGTCTTCATTGCATCCAGAGTACAATCTACCACCACATCAGCAGATTGATCCTCCTACGCTGCGTCAAAAACCGATTTTACCACCACCTCAACAAGTTGCCCCTACACCTCCTCAACTAAATCCTCCAAGAGCAGAACCAACAAGGTTTATGGTAAGAATCTTTTGAAGAAAGTAAAAAAGTGACACAATAATAAGGAAAATATGATCAAAATGCATTTATTGTTTTATGATAATTTATCACAAAACCTATCTAGCTGGAACTGACCATTTATGTAAAATTTGGTACAAAAGCAATAACTATCAATAATAATATTTAAATTAAGCTGCTAAGATTTAAAATCAGTGGTAGTTAATTAAGTCATTTTATGTTTTTAAACTTTTACCCTAAAATTGAAGCATGTCCTCAAATAATTATTACTGACATACTTAATTGTATTCATAGACATGTATACTGATCACATCACTTGTGATAGTTATTGCCGTTGCTCTTGTAAGTGTTCTGCTCTATGCGTTCGAGTCTAGTGAAGACTTTTCATTGGATTTATCTGAGTAAGTCTTGCAACTCAAATTATTACATACTGTGACAAGTAACTAATAATTACAAGCCATGTAGCCACTGATTTGAGTGGAAATATTTAAGACATTAAAGATTTTAATCTTAAATTTAAATATATACATATTATTTGTTCCAGCTAGATATCTGTTATTTTTAGGTACCTGACTATGAAATAACTCACATGATATTTCAGGTTTCAGGTATTATTTCACCCTGTATTGGCAAGCTCTTTGCCCTAGTAGTTATAGCAATTGGCCGAGCTTACTATTTTTCCTGGTTTTTATAGCTACCTTCCTCTGATATAGCCTCCCAAGCGGGTTAGAGCAGCTGCAAGTCTTTTGGTTTATTATTTACACAAGTGCTGCAGACACAAGTGTAAATACAGCTAATTAGTGCATATATTATTATAGAAACATAGTTGTAAAAGGTATTGAATGATATAACTACATTTGGAATTAGAATATAATAATACTAGCTAGTATTCTGCCACACAGGGTGCTTCATGTAGCTACTAACTTTTGTAAATTATTTGAATGCAGTAGGTGTTGTTTTGTTGTATTCTTATTCTTATCTTCCACTTGGTTTACTCACATCAGTTTCTCTCTCCAGCTCTCTTTTTCCTAAGTCCTTTCCTCTCTTTATCTTTGGCTCTCTTTCTTCCTGAACCCTTTCTTCTTTTAAGTTCTTCTTGAACCATACATTCCCTTAGTTAGATCATCAGTTTCTCTCTCCAGCTCTCTTTTTCCTAAGTCCTTTCCTCTCTTTATCTTTGGCTCTCTTTCTTCCTGAACCCTTTCTTCTTTTAAGTTCTTCTTGAACCATACATTCCCTAAATGATCGGCGTGCCAATTCACTTGCTTTCATGCATAGTACTGACTTTCCCTATTATAAATATCTCTATGTGTAGCTACATTATGGATTGCAACTTTGTGCTCATACTAAATAAACTCTTTTTTTCTCTCTCTGCTGTTGTGATGTTGGAGACAGGTCAATAAAATAAAATTCAATTATTAGAAATTACAAAACAATTCACAACTTGTATAATAGATATCATAGATTACTTCAGGAAAAATTCATATGGTACATCTTTTTGTGCTTATTTTATTTTTGTTTGTAGCTATTGTTTTCTTATTATTAGGTCATTTCTGCACCAAATTTAGTAGATTTCAGACATTGATTCATCAAAAATCTTAATATTACTTCTCACTCATTTTTGACCTCATGTTTTTTATTTAGCTTTTTAGCTACTGTGTATTGTTCATTATTGAATTTCTGATAATATTAGAAGAAGATATTAATTTTTATCCCTAGATATTTTGATTCTGAGAGTTGTTGGGTAACTAAAATTGAAAATGAAACTAAAAAATAAAATGAGTGGTGATGAAAAGTCAACATGTCTTCCTCATCCTGCATTTTACAATTACCCAAAAGGAACAGGTAGGAAAGGAGGTGGCGTAAGCTAAACAGAGTCTAGTTAAAAATACAACCTAGACTAATTCAATTATTGGATTCGCTTACTGCATGGATGCTAGTATAGCTATATTTTATATAGTTCAGATGATTCATGTAACTAAGATAGTCTTGATTAAAACGAAACTTTTAAAATAATAGTTGAAATATTATAACAGTTGTAATATTATAATTCTTTAAAATATAAGAAAGATTCTGTATAGCTAGTAGGTATATCTGAAAGTAAGTATAGTTGATTAGTAATGGCGCTTGACGTATTGCAAATTAGGAATGCAGTAGAACAAGTTATCTTACTCAGTTATCATTTTCTACCATTGGTTAAGGTTACATAAGTTTCCCTCACCTACTCTCTTTTTTCTGAACTATCTGAGCTTTTCTTCTACCCACCTCTCCTAACTTCAGCTCTTTTTCTTGAGTCATGGAGCCCCTTTTACTTTGTCTAACTCTCCTGCTTCTGAATTTCTGTCCTGAGAAACTTTTGTCGTTTATTTCGTACTTTAGCCTTTCTTTTGAAAACTAACCTCCGCCTTTATTCGTCGATAACCCGCTTTTTAGTTATAATTAATCGCTCGCCTTTTTGCCTTCTCTTCCCTTCCATTTTAAAGCTACACTGCCTTACCTCGCTGATTCCATCCGCTTTTCAGTTAAGATTAATCACCTTTTACCTTCTCTTCCGTACTTTCGCCTTTCTTCTTGAAACCTACGCCGCCTTCCGTCGTCAATTGCACCCGCTTTTTAGAAGTAACCAGCACGTTCTACTGATTGTGACGATGCTTTACCTGCCAAGAATGAACGATGCTTTACCGAACCATACAAAGCTCATGAATTATTCATGAATACACACATACAAGCGTATTATTATATAGATTGTTTTATTAGGTGCCAATCACACTTGAGTATATTTGTGAGTGTGTGTCCTGGCTTGGTCGACTCAGTGAAGCCTATGACTGTAACTGATCACTGCTACAGTATTAGACAATGCACATGAGAGTTAATTATTACAAGTTAGAATATAGTCGTGATTAGTTTTCAAGGCCTGCTTGAATTGTCTGTGATTGAGTCCCAGACATAGCTAGTGTTTTAATGTGCAATGTCCAATACTGTAGCATTGATCGCTATAAGTCAGTTTTATCCATGTTATTATTCTATTATTATCTCATCAGCTAGTTGAGTTGTGTAGATGAGAGAGGAGAGAATTCCTTATGCCTGAACTGTGTACTTCATGGTGAAACAATATCCTTGCCATAATCTTGTGCAATAATGAAGGTTGACTTTCCCACAGGGTGAAATATATAGCTCTGTACAGCTAGCCTGGCTGACCATTTCCACAGTTTGTGGGAATTAGCTGTAGCCTCAGAGATAGATTTAGTCTCCAGACCATCTCTAGAACTGTGAAAGAGTGGAGATGCTTCCTCAGCAAGATTCTGGACAAGGGTCTGGCCTGCTCTCCTTGGATCAGACATGCACTGAACTAACTTAATAGAAACAATACTCCATCATACCTCTGCTGCCATCTACTCCTCTTCTTCTGCAGACAAAAGAGTTATTAATGATTTCTTTTAAGAGAGTGAGTAGTATCTTTGCCATGTCATAGGCGAACAAGAAACACATATTGTAAAGAAGGAGCTCCAGCACACATTTGGGTGTACAAAGAAGTGCTCATAAGTAGTTTGATAATAGTAGTCATCTGTCACAAAAAATAGCTTTGGTTACTGAAGGTAAATAGAACTCATTCAATAAATACAAAATATATATGTATTAGTATTTGATAATTGGGGGTTGAGGGGCAAATTAGATTCCCACTTTTTTAGCTGAAGTCTTTTTCTCCCAAATAGAATGCCAACTGTTCCTTAATCTACTCACGGCTACTATTATATTAAGATGAACTAGAAAGATTTATGAAACAATTTTAAATTAGCTAAACCAATTGTATATTGTTAAACTATATAATCTTACCCTATATTGCTGACTTTTCTCCTCCTTAGCAAAGCTTCTGTTCAACTCTACTAACATATGTAGCCAATGAAAAACATGGAGACCCATACAAGCACTGGCTTATTGACATACCTACATCCTTATTCACCATGCTGCTGCGTCTATCTCTGTGGTCTAAAAAAAAGTTTAAAAAATGTAATAATTTAAACAATTCCATACAATATTTATTTTTTTGTCTTACACTAAAATATATTTGTTGAGTCTGTGAGACTACCATTGCAAAGAGCTGTGAAAGCCAACCAGCTAGCAAACAAATCAAGGAACAAATAATCAACATACAAAAATGGGACTAAAACCAGCTAAAATACATGTTACAGAGGTAGCGAAGTGAAATACAATACAAAGGATGAACATTAGCTAGTCAACAAATTGAACAACTCAAAACAAAAATGTTAACTTACATTAGGATAAAAAAAAGTTTATTCTCAAAAACCTAATTTTAAGCGAATGTATCGTTTGTCTAGGACTTTTTGCACGCTATCTTTGGAATTTATGTTAAACGTGCATGCAGACTCCAGTCACACTAGCGAGACCCTTTATTATTATTATTATTATTATTATAACTTTACAACCACTATATAACAAAGAGAATTAAAAGAGATGAAATGTGACATATATATATTTAACAAAAAATAATAGGTCTAGTAATTGTAGGTAGTACATTAGTGGTAAAATATTGAGATGAATAAGTCTTAATTTGTAAGAAATATTATAATTATTTAAAATGTGTTTAGTTGCACGCCGTTGAACTCTTTCCAATAAGATAATGTCGTGTATTTTGTTGGGAAACCATAGCTGGGAACAGTAGGTCAGCTGAGATCTTACAAGTGATAGATAGAGGGACTTCTTAATGTTAATGGGTGATGTGCAAGGAATTGTTCGCCTAATTAACCGATTAACGCCGAAATACGCGTTTTTGCGTACCGCGCGAGGGTGCTTCACAGCCCGGGATACGCATTTTTGCGTACTCGCCATTGCACCCGCTTCAATTAGCTACCAGCAGCAATCGCAAGTGTTTCAAGAGCTCCCACAACGCCGTAGCGATTCTCCTGTGAGGTAAGTGTAAGGGAGGCAAGGTTTTAATGACCCTTACCATAGAAATTTTTTTTATTATTTGTAGATTGAAATTGTAGCACTGTTTGTGTATAAAGAAAATCAAAGTTACAAAAAAAAAATATGAATAGCTATAACTAATAGACAAAAATATTTATCAATTATTAATATGATATAAACTTGTCGATAAAATTTAAAGACTGCCAAGAAGTCTTCATAGAGGGCAGTGATGAAGAAATTTATGATCTCAAAGAAATAGAGATAGAATAAGGGAGAAGACTTCTCAGGTGTA
>WLWD01001163.1_pt1 | contig 66679 bp, 44 predicted proteins | sample 6712731 | NCBI WGS metagenome assembly WLWD01 (sample SAMN12718690, study PRJNA576275) | sponge metagenome | isolation source: marine sponge | host: Mycale hentscheli | place: New Zealand: South Island, Marlborough, Capsize Point | collected 2014-11-01
GCAGTAGTCAAGCTAACAATTCTCTGCGAGACAACTTTGAATAGGACAGCTTCAATTTTTATACACGAAAAGTTTCGCCTCCAGTAGTCGGTAAACAAAAAATTGGAACGTTTTATTGATGAACTATTTTTTATATTTATTTGAGTGAGGCATGCGGTGAACAAGAAAGATTAAAACGGAAACGCGGTCAAACGGAGCGGTCATTTTTTTACCTAACGGTGTACTGCTTTTCCCCCAGTTTTTTTTTTTACCGTGACGCTGCTGTTCCTACTGAATGAAATTCAGAACTTTATTTTGTCTCCTACTGTATACTAATTTAGTTTCTGCATATGTATATACTCTAATGTAAGGAAAATAACCATTAAATTTGAAAACAAATCCCATGTCCTAGCAGACCATTTTCAATCATGCTTATTGCTAAGTTAAGTCTATCACATTGAAGTGACATCTGAATATAAAGTGTACTCATGGTATTAACAATAGATGGCTTCACAAACTGTAAAGTGATAATTTTTATGTGAGTAAACATAAGAAAGTAATGTCACTTATCAAATGAGTGCTTACCGTCAGTTACAACTGATGTTGAAATTGGAGTACTTGATGTAGTTGATACTGATTCATTGAGGACAACATTAGAACAGGTAAGAGTATTAGTATAGAATGTAACTTCAGCTAGGTAGACTCGTTGAAGTGCATCATTGAAAGTCAAAGATATTACTGGTTCTGTAGTTGTAAATCCATCAGATATACATGCTCTGACCAGATACTCACAAGATTGAGGAATATCATTAATACTACCAATAGGCGAGTTATCGCTACCACGAATGCTAATACTGTTAGCTCCTATTCCTCTCATTGAACAGCTAAACATAATGACTTCAATAGTTCCTGTACTCACATAATTATCTACTCCATTAAAGCTAAATGTAATACTTGAAGATGTAGGTGTGTTGAGTGTTAGTAGTTGAGTTGCCCACATGTCTCCATCTAGTCCAGTTAGTATGGGAGTAACACCATCGAATAAAACACTACTGCGTGGAGTATTACACACTCTACCAGAATCTGACACATTAGAACAATGACCAGTGGCATTTGAGCCTCTCTCTGATATAGCAACAGGATTCACTGAATAGAACCCTGGATAAACTATAGGGAAAAAATGTAATAAATACATAATTAAAGTTATGGTAAATGGCATGGATTCTTATAATAAAATAGCATGAATTCTAGATAGTCTTGTACTGTCTACTCTATCAGTATGCATTCTGTTTAGTGGAGTATGGGATAAGGTCGACCACCAAGAAAACACAAACACACACAAAAAAAAAGGTCAAAGTACCAAAATAGTTGCATGTACGTCCAAACATATATATAATCAAATATTCCCAATTTTCAATAGTGTTACCCCTAGTATGTGTCTCATTCACTTCACTTGCTCACCTACAAACTTACTAAGATTACCATTTATAAGCACAAATTTTCACTTTGAAAACAAAGAGTGTGTCAACACCTCCCTACTTACAATTCGAAAATGGTTCCCGTTGAAGCCAACCATAAGCTATAGAATAATACCTATGGTCTTATAGTATCTTTGCTGAATGTGCAAGATTGCATTGAAACTTCCTCCATAGCTCACACAGGCACATTGGGTACATTGATGGTGACCCTTTACCCACTCATGTTTATATTACTAATTCTTCGCATACACACATTCAACATTCTCGTTGGCAGAGAAGATTATATAAATATTATGTTCATTACATAAATCATTGATATATACGATTAAACTAAACCAGAACCAATTTTGACTCCATTTCAATCAATCTGTACTTACTTTGTGCAGACACAATAGGAAGCAGAATGAATGCAATACTTCTCCTGATCTATACGAAAACAATAACAAAAACATTTATTACAAAGTTCGTCATTGCCATTCTCAGTTTCGGGACTCATTGTAATAACGCAGCCAGTATCATACTGTGTACACCACCACAAAAACAACTTCTAAGTTGAACATTAACAATTAATATGCTTCTTATTCAGGAAGGTCTCAGTAACTCTATCTCATGCACTTCCTCCTATCAAATTCCACTCAATGTCAGCGAACAGGTCATCCATTCCAGATTGATAGCACTAGCACCATTTATAGTAATCATCATGCACTTACATAAGTTAGAATGTGATCCAGCAAGAGTATGTACATATAGAAGGAAAAAAAAGACCATGGGCTATGACCACTATGTAATTGAAGACATGTACACTGCATTGAACTTATAATTTGTTGGCTAGCGAGAGAAGAGCAAGACACTACACATACATTGGTGTCAAATTAAGAATTGGAGATATTTGTTTATAATGTGTGGACGGACGTATGACATTTGTACTTTGACCCTCACGTATTATTGTGTTAGCTCGGTGTTCGACCCCGTCCCAAACTTCACTAAACGGAATTCTCTCATTTATCGATCATTACCTGTATCATCCTAGAAATTGAATTGTTTACCACTTTGAATTCTTTTGTGGGTGCAGTTAAAACTCAAAAACTTATCTCATTTATATTCAAGTTAGTGGCAGTGGTAAGTTAATACGCTATTTGTCACAGTTATAAGCCCTACGCAACAGTATTTACTTGAAAATTCATTGTCCACTAGACTAACCACGAAGGTAAGCCTTGTGTAGGTATGTCCAGTTGTGTAAAAGTATTGTGTGTTACAACTACTACTTAGCTAAAGAATATCACAAAGAAAACGTTTAAAGTACGTGACTTGTTGTTGTTGTTGTTTTTTGTTGGTACTTTTGTTTGTTTTGTTTTTTTCAAATTTAAAAACAGTTGCAGGGGGTGGTTACTATGGCATTGAAACCCATTTACAATATATATGAATTCCCTTTACTGTATATTCATAATTTGAAACTCGACTTTTTTTAGTATACATAGCTTGAGTGCTAGAAGTTAAAATCAATCATTTAACAATAGTGTAGTTTTAGGCTCCCTCGCCATTTGTGCTCAAGCACATCACTGGTACATACATATATGCATGTAGAGTATGTGAGAGTGAGCTGTGCTACTGTAATATGTATGTCACATAGTGTTGCACCAGTTGTCTATTGGTGTGTTATATCCAGTGTATGTGTGGATGTCTTGTGTGGATGTCTGCATTGTGTATTGTGTATAATGAGACATGTATGCTGCGTATATGTATGCATTGTGTGCACGCATGCGTGTCAATGTGTGCTGTGTACATTTGCCGAGTGTATGTGTATTACTTGCATGTGTGTTCTATGAACACATAATTGTACATTGTGTTGTGTGCACATGTGTCTATGCATGTGTGTGTGCTGAGTGTATATGTTGTGCGCATATGTGTATTGTATACATGTGTGTGTGTTGTATGAATGTATAGTAGTATTCATAAAGTGCATGTAAGCATGTGTGTATTCAATCAGTTGATCTATTACTAATGGAATACACTGATGACCACCATTTACAAAGCAATCCTCAGATTGCCTGTGATAACATTAAGTAGTGCAAACAATGAATACAGTCATCTTGTGACCATTGACTCACTATTTCCTCCTGTTACTTTCAAATCCTGCACTGAGTGAGAACCATATTTGTAGCTTTCAATAACCATATACAATATCAGGATACATGACCTATGTAACCCAACCTGCATTGCTTTGCTGTTCGATATATTGCCATGTGCATATTATGGTAAGATTCTTGTGTATAATTCTTTCACATATTGGCAAATCAGAATACACATTTTTTCTTCCCCCTAATTGTATATACATAGTTGGAAAATATTGTATACAGATTATGAGACTGTCATTATGAATCTCAGGAAGGTGATATAGAAGCTATATACACACATACAGTAGAAGACAAAATGAAGTTCTAAAGTCCGTTCCGTAGAATGGCCGTCACATGATTAAGATACAGGAGGAAAAAACAATACGTCGTTTGGTAAAAAACGGCCATTTCATTCGACCTTGTTACTGTTTTAAACTTTCTAGCTCACCGTATGTCTCTCTCAAAGAAATATAAAAATCGTGTATCCAATAAAACGTTCCGATTTTTTGTTTACAGGTTCATGAGACGGAGCTTTTCAGGTAAATTTTTTTGTCTTATTCAAAGTTGTCTCACGGAGAATTGTTAGCTCGACTACCGCACAGTATCAATGTTTTCTCTTGGACTTAGATTTTTTACTACTGGAAGTCCATCAGTACCTAACAGAATACTTACGAAGTGCAGACCTTGTTATACCCGTCGAAACTTTGGTCTGCAGCTATATTGATTCAGAAGCAAGTTAAATTTTTATACAGTATCTGGTTTTTGTCTATAAAATTGATGATCTTAACACGTATGTTGTTAGCCACGCCTACCGAGATGCCTACTAATTGCAATATTCACAACTACTTTACTACATCCCAGTTTTCTAAGCAGTACGTATTTCTTGCTTGGGTGATAAAGCCATAGCATGATAGCCCAGTGCTCACCAGACCCGTAGTTACAATCTGTCACTACATACATAAATGGCTGATCAATTAAACTGTGTCTACTCGGTACTTTTGATGGATTGCGAAATTGTCAGCAAACTAACTAGTACACAATTTTTTTCCCAATAACTGTCAAGTCAATTAGCTAATTACTTGACAGGACGTAATTAATGTGACATATGAATGCTGCATGGATGCAGATGCATTAGCTTACAGAGAAAATATTACGCTCTATACATTATACATTCACAGTAAAGGCCACATGGTTGCTAGTGTATGTGGTCCATTAACTCCTGATTTTGATTACACTGCAGGGACGGACGAAGCTCTCATGAATTGGTCCGGCTAGGAAGGGGGTGTGGTCAAAACAGTTCATGGGTGTGGCCAAAACAGTTCATGGGTGTGGCCAAAACAGTTCATAGGTGTAGCTACGGACAAGTCTATACATTCTTTTATTCACTATTATCGTAAAAAAAGAAATTTTGTATTAGTTTAGAATGATGTCATAGCTAGAATAGTTCCTGACAGTGCTACCTACATTGCAAACTCACACTTGCAACAAATAAATATCTTAGATTTCGGTAATTAAGCCACCGCTAAACGAACTGCGAGAGAATGAAAATAATTGGTAAATTGTCAATTTGGGATTTCCCTTTAGTTATTTCGGAATTCCCTATTTCAATAGATGGTCCGGCCAAAACCGGACCAACTGGACCGGTTCCTCCGAGCCTGCACTGGGAAAATATTGAGATTTCCTGTACTTTTAGTACAGGAAAACTATCCTATACACTTTCCTGCACTTTCCATCCTGCATAACTTAAGGACCTGTACAGTAAAGTGTACAGAAAAATAGGCCCTGTATTGACTTAAGAAAATACGACATTTCTCAGGAAATGAATAGGTCATCCTGTACTATTACTAAATCATCTCAGACCAAAAGAATAACTTGTTGGCTATTCTTATCAGATGTCATGCATAAATATAGCTTGAGCAATGTAAATGGTATGTAAGCGCTGACTTCATAAGAGAAGAAGCTAAACAGGCCAGAAGCACTCACCTGTTTATATTTTCAACTCAAAACTCCACTTTCAGCAACTCCATTAACTTCCCAGCATAAAACAAATATATACCTTGGGCAGCAAGAAGTTATTTTCTCACATGATTAAGACTAGGGGGCGTTACCCACAAAAAGTTAGTACCTACATGTATGCGGAGCTGAAAGCTTCACGTTTTCTCAAAAATCTGCACGAATTTTAAAAAAAGTAGCACAATGAAAGTATTCTGAGTAAGTTCATACCTAAATCAAAGGTTAAATGTCAGTAATCTCCAAAATCAGAGCATGACAGACGGACAGATCGACTACTATAACCCTCTCGAGCATGCACGATGAGGTTTAATTTGGATATTGAATCTTCCAAAAATAACCCCATTACCAATTGGACTTATTCACATTTACCATGTTATGAAGGTACACATTTAGAAGCCTATTCATGTACATCATTGAGTCATCCTGTGTGCACTGCAACTGTAAGGTATTTCTAGCTATTCACTCACTACAGCGTGTGAACTCTTGTCAATTACTTCCGTAACATTTCATACTTTAAAAAATGTTGTGGTTATATAAGGTTGAAACCTTATAACCCCAAGCAGTGATAAGAATGAACCAATGTTAGTCTTCCATTCCTGAGTCGTACGCCAGAATAAATTCTGGAACCATTAATTTTTATACTTGAGGATTGCTATTTTTTCAAATGACCCACCCCACCCCATCTGTAATGAGAGGCAAAGTTGAGGTGAGTACTATTATTCGTTGCAAAAAAGATAATATTTTGCAGTAGCAAATTATTCAACTTGCTACAATTGGCACCCAGACGTCTCTGTGTGACTGTACCCTTAACCCTTCACTACCGTAACCACCATACAGTTGTTTGAAGTAATGGCTCAGGAAAATTGATGTTTATTCTGAAGTCAGCGATGTAATTAGTAAGTGATTTTCAAACTCCTTATGGCAGTATCTCTAAGGCTACAGCACAAACATTAGGGCAGCTTTTGAAGTCTGAGTTTAGGCTTACTTCCGCAAAATAGCGGCAGGCGACCCATTGTAAAGGTAGTGCCATGGATTAACAGCATCCTCGGCATTTTAGATGATGAATACAATAAACTAGAAGGTACAAAAGATATTTATGCCTACAGAAGCCACTCAACAACAAAGAGAGAGTTGCTTTAAGAAGGAATCCAAACGTTAGACTACAGCTTTAGAAGACAAAACAGATGTGAAAACTTGCATGAGGATGAAGTAGTTATACTGGACTCAGAATTAGCAACAGACAGTCTAGTAACAGACAGTCTAGTATCAGACAGTCTAGTAGATATGGCAAAGTTAGTTTAACTATCTGCAGTTATTTTTTCTTTTAAAAACATTTTTAGAGAATGTTTAAAAACAATTTCATTTCCCTGACAATTCAGCGGTGAAAGGGTAACAACTTACGATTTTTATTTTCGTTTCTAGTTCAATGTTGCTTAATTGAACATTTCAAACAAAATTTGAGAAATAAATATAAAACATGTCTAGCTAGTTTGGGCAATGTTTATTTAGAACTACACCACGCACACTGATAATAATGCCATTACAACAGTTAGTTCAAAATTTAAATATTAGCTTTATAAAGTCAAAAACAAAATGTGGCCAAAATACACCAGTACCACAGTAAGCCACTGCTAACACAATCAATAAAAACCTTAGCACACACACACACCAGTGTACAATTGAATGTGAAAGTGAAAATGGTTAAGTTCACAAACGAAAATAAGAATTGCACAAAGTGCAATGAGCCATTCGAAATTCTGTTTGTTTCACTTACATAGGCTTGAATTGAATTAAACAAATGTTTTGTTAAAATTTAGGTCCCAAATGTCCATGTAGATAAATACACAGAACACAATCACACTGCCTGGCTCCACTACCAGGAAACATTAGTTAATATGAATATAGTACACACACACACAGTTGTGTACAGTAAACATAATTTAACCTCAACAGTTATGTTTACAGCTTATTCTATACCACTGTTTATTACCATGTAGCCCTACTGCTAAGACTCTTTGTAGTTCCTAGTAATTCAACTCATAGTAAACACCCAGCACAGAACAACGCTTCATTCTTAAACAGTATAAATAGGCATAACCGTCAATTTTCAATTGGTCAGGCCAGGAAGTGGGTGTGGCCAACAAAAATGGGTGTGGTTAATACAAGTGGGTGTGGCTTGAATACTAGTTGTAGTTTTATAAATTAAAAAACTTTGATTCATTGCATAATACTTGTAAAACAAATTGAGTGTCAAAATTTACCAAATATTTCCAGACGAAAGTTAGCCATAGTTAAAGAAATTGGAAATGCACCATTGTTTGCCGTTGTTCTTGCTTTGCAACAATAGTGACCTGTTAATTACTTATGCTAGAATCCAAGGCTATTATTAGAACCAGTCAACATGAATGGAGTGGTAAACTAGGTTTTTTTTCTTTAATACAACTTGAAAACTAATCGCTGAAATTAGTCTCGCATAACATAACAATTGGTAAAGGGTCCAGCTCTGCGAGACTAAGTTGGTGAGGCTCTACGGGCTTTGTGGTGGACACTTTCTCTCACCGTTGACTTCAGGACTTAACTGCTCTGACTGCCATAGCCGCAGTAGTTGGACCAGCGGATACACCTGTGGTACAGACTGAGATAGCATCACAAGTAAAGGGAGTAGTCATGTCATTGAGGGGTGGGGCAGTGGAGGGAGTGGTCACCACCTCATTGAGGGGTGGAACAGCGGAAGGAGTGGTCACCTTATTGAGGGGTGGGCAGTGGTCACCAATACGCAATTAGTAGCGGATCAATAAACTTTCCGGCCACCTTAAAACCAATTTACCACAAGCACTTGTAACCACGAGGGCTGACCAGCTACTGCGGTAGTAAATGAGTTTGGGAAGCCATCCAAGACTCCAACAATGGGTAGAAAAAGCAAAAGGAAGCAGCAATTGACTGCAGCCAGGAAAAGAATCCATCTCATTGATGAGTGTTGCTGTGGAGGGAGTGGTCACCAACTCATTGAGGGGTGGGCAGTGGAGGGAGTGGTCACCACTTTGAGGGGTGTGGCAGTGGAGGGAGTGGTCAACACTTTGAGGGGAGGGGTGGGGCAGTGGAGGGAGTGGTCAACACTTTGAGGATGGGATAGTGGAGGGAGTGGTTACCTTATTGAGGGGTGGGCAGTGGAGGGAGTGGTCACCACCTCATTGATGAATGTTGCTGTGGAGGGAGTGGTCGGGTGGGGTAGTGGAGGGAGTGGTTACCTCACTGAGGGGTGTGGTGGGGGGTTGTGAAGTGGATGAACACACTTAGCAAATTGAATGCCAGTGATACATCACAACACTTACACGAAGTATTCTTTGGGGAAAGTCTACAACTATATACAATTATAGCTGTAACAAGACATTGCTACAGCTATTACAGCTATTGTGAATACTACCATCTCACTCCTAATATGTCTCTATGGCTTGACCTACAAGGTGCTGTTTTCAGACAATTCATAGTCCATGAATATCATAACATTGTGTACCCAGCGAACCTCATCTAGCAACTCATGAATAGGAGATATCACCCATAATGCACACACACACACACACACACACACACACACACACACACACACACACACACACACACACACACACACACACACAATCATTTACCACACTATATAGGTACACCCACGAGTATAAGCATGTGTGTGTATGTGCATGTGTGTGTATGTGCTTATGTGGCTGTGTGGTATAGTAGTGGTGTCCTTAGCTCAGGGCCTGAGGTCCTGAGTTCAAGCCCAACACAGGCAATTTTCCATCTGATTTTCCATCTGCCTCCCACCAGCCCCACCAGTCCACCCAGCTGTGATTGGGTACCTGGTATTTGCTGGGTGCAAATTCAAGGCTTTTTCTCATGAAACAGCAATGGTCCAGGTGGGACTTCGGGTGCCCACACCACTTGCTGTGAGGAAAGGCCTGTTGTCCTGCAAGTTCCTAGCCCGGCTCCAGAAGCTTTGCTCGCACGGCTTACTGTGGCCGCACAGGCATCCTGGCTGTGCATAACCACTAATGATATCACTAATAAGCATCCAAACCCTAAGTATTTGGCCTCTATTCACCATATGCCTCTCCATATGCAAGCCACACAAAACAAAACAACCAGCATTTCTAAACTCCCTACTACAGTAGCAATCAACGATTACTTACATTGGAATCAGATACGGGAAGAGAAATATATCACTAGGTACCTTACCTACACATGTACGTATGCACGCAGCACTTACAAACCTTGAGAGAACTGCCATGCACAGTAAAATTGAAGTGACACCTGGTACCAGACTGTGTTAGTGAAACTAAGTCACAATGAATACGTTGTTTTGACGATATTAGCATTTTCTATTCATAACCAGACCATCTCTTGTGTGTGTGCATGTGTGCATGCATGAGAGATAGTTTGACAACACACACACACACACACAAAATATTCTCTTGCAACCTCTATTAAGTCATGAGTGCATCAACTACAATATTCATAGTGAATTAGAGGACACACACAAATCCACACACACTCGTGCACATGCACGCACGCACATGCACACACACACACACACACACACACACACACACACACACAAACCAGCTATTGATATCTGGAATTTGGCTTTTCCTGGTGGGTAACCAGAGACAGTGGAACTTATTTGCTACACAGCTCTCTAGAATGTCACTAGCATAGTGACTGACAGATGAGAGATCAAGAATAAAGTATGCTAAACTCGCAGTGCACCCAATAATGCAGCAATGTGAAGTGATTGAAGAGATGCCGTGCCAACAAGTAGAAGTTATTAGAAATACTAAACCCAGTACAAGTCATCAACATGTTAGCATGTCTTCTTACTAAGGTAGGAGCACCCTAGGATCCCCACCCCCTAGAATATTAGGAAGTTAATATTAATTGTAAGAGTAGTACAACATTTTGAAATCATTCATGTGATTAAACACTGAGCAGTATGTACAGTATATGCACATTATATACACATTAGTAGCCACACACATCTAAGTAATGTGGGTATATAAATGGGTGTGGCTTACTGTTTCCCATTCCCAGCGAAAAACCTCTGTATATCACTGACCAGCATTAGGTTTTGGTGATACTTGAAATGTTCAAAAATATTGATGGACTTAGTATCAAAAAGGAAGTATATAGTTCAAAAAATGATGACCAAATCGCAACCAGGAACGTTGCTAGTAGAAACATACCCATGTGAAGAAAAAAGACAATTTCTGACCTTAACACACGGCTTGAGGCAATTATACACGCTATTCAAATGATCTTACCATAAGCTATTCTGAGCGTACGGTACAAAATTTACAGAAATGTGTAAAGTTTTAGATGATCCCTAGACTGTTGGACAGTGTTTTGGTACTAAAAGCAATTTCCTACACTTAAATTGATAATTTGAACAATTTCTCACACTGCATTGAAGAAAGCCTTGCATAGAAATGGAATGTACACCTCTAATGGATTTTATTTTATCACTACAGTGTAGTCTGTGTTAGTTACAAGAATCTCTAGCTATGATAATTTAACTGTCTAACTCGGAGTGTGCTAACTGAAAAAAAATTGGGATTGACAGAAATATCTTTATCATAATTTAATCGACAGATAAACGCATATGATAATTGTGTGTATAAAGCTAATGTAAATGTTTAGTTGCTAGATTATAAACAAGATAAGCACAAACAACAGTGGTTCCCCCAAAGCCACTTTCGCTACTTTGCTGGCCCCAATACCTAAAAGCAGCTGCACTTACTAAAAAGTCAGTTTACTCCCTAGAATGTTTCTGGCTGGCTGATATTGCACAGTAGTCTAATATTGCCATCCAAAGCCATAATTATGGACATATGATATATTATTCTATTGGATAAAAGGGTGTGGTCAGTAGGTGTGGTCAAAATACCACTCTACTTGCTTTTTCACTGAACAAGCTGCTCTAATAGTATAGGAACAATAATATCACACTTGAAGCTTTTAACTTTCCGTATTAATTAACTGTGAATGCTTTTCTAAATACAAACTTAAAACATGTTTGTGCAGTGTACCCAAATGTCCATTAACCCTGTAACTGCCTAGGCTGCTTCATTCAATTATTGAACATCAATTAGCTAGGACTAACACAACCCAAACAAATCTAAATAAGAGACGCGCCTATACCGTTCTTACATACAGTATGAGGCTATACAAGAACACACTACATATGATGTATAGCTACATATGTGTTATAATTAAAATGAGCAGGTCCGTCAAAATAGTTAAGGGTTTAATTAGGGGGGGGGGGGCAAGGTAAGCACTCGTCCCACTTAAAGTCATTTAGCCTCCCTTGAAATATTCTTAAAAATTTGTACGCAAAAAGCAATGTTACAAAATACATAATGAAGGTGATTGATTGCATCATAAGTTCATTGTTGCTCTAATTATTGTCTTGGTAATTGAAGCCTATCTCTTCTTCCATCTTAAATTATGTAGAAGTAATGACAACCTTGAGTTAGCGCAAGCACAATCTCGCCCCCCCCCCCCCCCACAACCCCAAGATAGGTCTATGAGAACCCAAGCTGTAGAAGAAACTTTGTAGCAATACTAGTCATAAGGATTCACCACTGTTCAGGGCTATTCAAACGGCACATTTCTAGGTCCAAGTACACATTGCATCATATATGGCAGTTCTAAATATAGATTGAGGCATGTCTCTCTCCCTAGTTACTTACTTTACCAACTCACACATTATAGTTCTTTACTCAACTCAACTATTAATAAAACAATGTATACTGACTTTCATATTCAGAATGGCTGACTACTCCCTCTATACTGCATCGCTATGACAATGGTTACCAATAGCAATAACCCTGTACAACTTGCATTTATCAGTAAATGAATATCATAACATTGTGTTGACTACCAGGCCACACCAAACAATAGCCAAATAAAGTGTCACTACTAACAGCTTTCCCCTTACTATTACAAGAACATGTTTCACAACTTGAGATACTTTCACATAGTAGTTGTGCAGCTTAAACACACACATTTACATTAAGTATCCCGCGTCTAACGCTTGCTGTCCCTTGAATACTATTTTGGCTTTTGAGAGCAACAAAGCAATACTAATGAAGCAAGCCACTCCACAGTGTTATGATAAAACACGCTCAGAAACATAACCTGTGAATAATTTAACTGTAATCTACTGCGGGAGAACCTCCACTAAATGCCTGTATATGCCCCATCTTAGTGAGACACTGTCAAAACAACCAATTTTTCTTATTGAATTTCTGACAAAGCACGCAATGGGACCTACATAGCTGCAACTGTTTTCAGATCCTCATGCTAAATTAAAACCTCTAGTCACGTCGACTAGCACCCCCTCCCCTAGACTACCTCCCGTAACTAAAGGGAACTGAACATACCTTCTGAGTCATGATAGCCGGGTAGGAGGAATTCTCAAACCGCTCAAGAGTTAGTAGGAGTAATTTCAGAGACGCGATAGACAATTAAGTTAAACTAAACGACCATTACCCTATTTGGAATACTGCTTTGCTAGCAATCGATGGGTGTCATCTTGCCATTGTTCAGAGTTGATATTAGTGTGTGTGTGTGTGTGTGTGTGTGTGTGTGTGTGTGTGTGTGTGTGTGTGTGTGTGTGTGTGTGTGTGTGTGCGATGGTTTCGAAGTGCCGGCGGTCTTGCTGTTCATCGGCGCACCCATAATCCCCAGCCGAGTTGAGGCTACTCACCCTCCATTGGAGAGACACTTGGGCAGTATTGAGACAAGACAAGACAAGTGTGTGTGTGTATTGTTGTTGTTGTTGTTGCTGTTGTTGTCTTAGAGTTATGAGGTGGATAAGGAAGCCTCAAATGTCACTCGAACTAACTACAAAGGGGAATCCCCTGGACCTGTCCCCGTGTTGACCACACTAGGTTTGATGTACACTGACCATCAATGCCACAAATTTATGCACAATTACATCTTTCGCCACATAATTAAAAAAAAAAAAAAAAAAAAGCATGGAGTTAGCCAAGCTGACTCATAAGCTTGGCTAGCTAAGTTGAGGCAACAACCATGTTCCAGTAACTCTTTAGTCTGGCGTCGCCGACCCTTTTCCTTCCAGTTATTGGTGGGGGCGGGGAGGAAGGAAAGGGTCCGGTAGCTCTCTAGTACAGTATTAGAAGTTAGTTTCGTGCGTGAAGCCAGAGCAGATGAAAGGGAATTTAAAAAGAAATGCTTTTGTAGCTCTCCCTGCAGGGTACGGAAAGAGTGCTTGTTTCCAGAGTTTGTCACTTGTATATGACTAACTCCTACCCAAGTGTGAACCAGCCATTATTGTTCTTGTTCTGCATTATTGAAACACCACAGTCGCAATGAGACATTCCAACAAAATGTTTACCTGCAACGAAATATTTGACTCGCGATTGATTTTAGCCTACGCGTTAATGATGACACAATAAACCTGTGATGTCATTTGCACAATAATACCAGAGTCCCTTTCCTTCCTCCTCGCCCACCAATATAGGGAAGGAAAGGGTCGGCGACGCCAGACTAGTAGCTCTTTCAACTTGTTTTCTAAAATTAACTGACTATTATACAGTTAATTTGATTCATACAATAATTGCAGCAATTCCATATAGCATAATCAATACCCATAGACATTATTTACATCTAGCACAGAGTATAGGGTAACATTCAATGTTATTATAGGATGTCCTGTACCAGGCTTGCCACTGCTGTATGTATAAGTCTGAATGTCACTTTGCTATACTCAATTGTTCAATTTATTGCAGCAGTCGAAGTTCATAAGTCAAGATATTTTCCAGGCCTTCAGATTCAAGTGAGATAGCTGGTGGAGCCTCTTCAGTAGGTTCATCATTGGCCTGGTCCACAGGAGTTGTTATCAGCATGTAGAGGACTGTACAAGTTGCCTGGTGTATCCACTTGCGCAGAATAAGATTGACTATCAATATTCTTTGATGGTTTATTTATGGCTGAGTAGAGATCTGAGACAGGTTTACTGTGCTCACCTCGATTATTGCTATGACTTACTCTATCTTATTGACTTTAACTGGAATCTTTAGTAAAGACAATTAGATTCCTAGACCCATCTCTGATGGGTGGAGTTGTTAGTTCTGTCATTTTCCTGATTCGCTTGATTTTGATGAAGTAGATGTTTTAGTTTCATTGCTTTCCATTGCTCATAATCAGCAACTAGCTCAATCTGGGAGTTGCCCACATGTCTCTGTCTAATCCAGTTAATGTGAGAATAATACCATCAAATAAGACACTACTACGTGGAGTATTACATACTCTACCAGAATCTGACACATCAGAACAATGACCAGTGGCAGATGACCCTCTCTCTGCAAAACATTTTAATAAATCACATAGTAAGAGCAAACTTGAAGTAATTATACGAATTATATTAACTAGATAAGAATTCAAACAGCGTCAATTGTTTCATGGAACCATATAAGGATATTGTTAAAGTAAGATTTGAAATTGTCCCTGCTTAAACAAACCATTCTATGAGTCTCAAAATTCAACCGACACTACAAATCATATAAAATTAGTGCGGCTCAATAATACCAAATTGTAACAATTAATTTACCACTCTCACCCAACAATTGTGCTTAACACTGTACTATTATGAAAGTCAATTCAAAGATAATGTATTATTTAACTGGTTCAGGAGTTAACATGCAAGTGAGACACTCTCACAGCATGACACATATTATTACAATAATTGGGCACACTTAGCTATAGTGTATCCTGATTAATTATTTAGTTATTCAATCATAATATAGCAACTTTTTTTTTCAATTTTAACAGCCAATATAATTTAGATTAAGACTTAGACCAGACATTTCAACTTCTTGTCAAAGTCTTCTCAGGGATCATTGAGAGTGAATTTTCCATTGTGACTGACAGTAACATTAACTCCTGAGGAAGACTTCAACAAGAAGTCAATGCATTGTAATAGTTAAATATATTATGGTTTTTACAACTGAGAGAAACTGCTATTATCCTGATAAATTTTACGCAATATTTATTATACCCATGTATTAGCTCCATGTGAACAGCAGTATTCATCATAGCTACTAACAAGGTAGTCTCATTAGCCAGACCCTTTACCCAACCACTTGGTTAGGTAAAGGGTCTGGATAGTGAGACTAGTTAACAGGATCATTGCATCATAATTATTATATTGTTACTTATCCTTACTATGTTGGGTGCATTGCATATGCTTTACATAGTCAGTACTTGATTTGCATCACTGAAGACACTGAATGATGCTAAGTGAATTGGTTAAACCACACACACACTATGAAAACAGAGCCAGTCAATGTGCCTGTCATCTGTTGCATAGTAATAGTTACAACGTGCACACCATCAATTTTGATCGAATTCTATTCATTCAAACACACCCACTCGCTCGTGAATACCATTAGTAACTGTATCCCAACCACACAATTAATGAAGTGCAAACCATAAAACTTAATATCAATTTAAGCTCTTGTTTTAATAATTGTTTGATGTTTAGTTTTTCCTACATTATAAAATTATAGGCAGATGAACTCATTGAACACTATGGGGGCCAAACTGACCAATGGCATGTACTTTGATTTAATTTAAATCTAATTAACTGATGGATTAGTTATAAAAAAATACATTTTTAATTATTTTTTCCCCTTGACTGCATACATATTGCATATACAAATTGCATTGAATTAAATCAAATCATGTAGGAAAGTTTTATAGAATTTGATAGTATATCTTATGTTACTGCATTCTTAATTTTTCAAAATTAGAACATCAGGTACCACGAAGTGGGCAGGTACTTAGAGGAAGCATTTGCTTTTATTTTGTTTCCTGATATATAAAGCAATTTCTTCAAGTCAGTTTTCAAATTTCCCATCCAGTTAGAAATAGCTATATGATTATTTCAGTAAAGATATTGAATTCTTCATTTTTTTTCAAAAAGGTTTTACAAACCCAGATAGCAACAAGGTTTAAAAGAATCAAAAATTGATAACAAAGTTCATCTACCTCCAAGCATAGTATTTCCACAAACTGCTAATTGGTCGAAAAACCTCCCACATGGTACATCCAAATGCCCACACATCTGTCTTTGCAGAAAATGGCACTCTGAGGCCATCCATCGAATAGGCAGAATGGCGTGACCTTTGATGATGTAGTAATAGTGAGACTCATACAGGCTTCGACTCATACCAAAATCTGCCATTTTGTGGAGAAATTATCTCCGACCAAGCAGTTATGTGTAGCAATGTCGCAATGAATGAAATTATTGGATGAGAGATAGTTCATGCCACTGGCTATTTGAGCACAGATGTGGATCAACACACTCTGGTGTATCTCTCCACTATTCAGAGAGGCACTACCTTCAATAGTGGTCATGTAGCTAGTTACTTTTAAGAAACTAATTTAAGTCTCCATGTTCCATGTACTCTATCATAATGGAGGAGTGCCCTCCATGCATATCCCCAACATGTGTATCACGTTGGGGTGGTTGAGGCGGACACATAAGCAATTTTCTCTTTCAAACTGCATCTTCGAAGAAGAAAAAATGACTTGTCAGTTTTATCGCTTGACTGATCTGTCATGATAGAGAGGAATTGGGACATAACATTTATAGTTTTAGACAAATAATGGGGACCCAAGGCTGCATCCATTTCTGTGTGACCACAGGCAAAATTCTTTGTTGCTGGAATCTGGAAACATGCAACTATAAAGTTTGGTGGCATGGTCACTGATCTGGAGAGAGACATTGTTTTGTTAAAAACTGTGACCGCAGGAGTCTCAGCTTCAATTACTCCTTGAGATGACTGAGGCTGGAAAAAAGTTCTCACAGAATTTGATGAGCAAGCTTTTGGCCATCTCTTGTTGATTCTTTCTATGTGAATGACTTCTCATAATAATACTGAGTTCACCATTAAATACACTAAAGCACCAATTTTGAGTATTCATTGCCCAATATTTAATATGTTGACATGAAATAAATTTATCTGTAGAACTATGACATACATATACCCTTAGAAGCTCAGATTACTGGAAACGGTTGGATCCAAGCTGCAATGCCATGCACAGCTAGCACTAATAAGCTATGAATAACTTAATAAAGCAGCTGACCTCTTGAACTTGTTCAACTGAGCATAACTATTTAACACTACAGCAGGTTTTGATTTAAAAATATTATGCTATTATAGCTAGATGGTAAGAAACTTCAAGAAAAATGATAGGGCAGTATAAAACCCTTCAAGAACAAAAGGACAGAGTCAAGAACTGTCCTTCCACTGAAAGACAGTTGGAGCCCATGAATGTGCATGTGAATGCCAGACAAGCAGCTGTGAAATAATCCAAAGAATTTTTAAACCTTGGAAACACAGATGTATTATGAACATCAATTGATCCCTTGCTCCCTGGTCAGCTTAGGCTGGAGTAAATCTAGCATTATCAGAATTTTACTATACTGATGACAACAATATGCGTGCTATAAAAACATTACTATTATTTCAGTTCTCGATGTAATCAAGAAAGCAATTTCCTCAAGTCACTTTTCAATTTCTTATCAGGTTAGTTATTTCTATAAAGTTGAATTACAGTTAATAATTTTATTTGAAGTCTACATATTTTCAAAAAAGTTTTACAAACCCAGCTAGCTACATGATAATTATAAAAAAAATCAAAAATTGGAAAGAAAAAAAATCACACAAATAGATTTAAAAGGCTGCTAATTTTGATTGCAATTGTTCAAATGTTGCCCTTTCACTTGCTTCATGAGCCCAGCATAGTCTCATGATGTCATAAATAGCCTTAGGGCAGTGTTTCGGACACAATAACAGAGTTCGTCCAGCTCCGAGTATAGCATTTTCCACGAGCTGCTGATCGGCCATTTCAAAGTAAGGCTCGTGCTTGGACAAATTGAAGACCTCCCACATGGTGCATCCGAACGCCCACACATCGGTCTTTGCCGAAAACTTGCCGTAAAAGCTCTCTGAGGCCATCCATCGAATGGGCAGAATGGCGTGACCTTTGATGATGTAATAGTGAGACTCATACAGGCTTCGACTCATCCCGAAATCTGCAATTTTGATGGAGAAATTCTCTCCGACCAAGCAGTTACGAGTGGCAATGTCGCGATGAACGAAATTATTGGATGAGAGGTAGCTCATGCCACTGGCTATTTGAGCACAGATGTGGATCAACACACTTTGGTGTATCTCTCCACTATTCAGAGAGGCACTGCCTTCCACAATAGTTGTGTAGTTACTTTTAAGGAACTCGTTCAAGTCTCCAAGTTCCATGTACTCCATCATAATGAAAGGGGTACCCTCCATGCATATCCCGAGCATGCGTATAACATTAGGGTGATTGAGGCGGAACATGAAACGATATTCTTTCTCAAACTGCATCTTCGAAACTTCACTGGCATCATTACGAAGAGTTTTGACTGCCACTTGGACGGAGGCTGTGCGATCATCAGATGTCCCTATTTTCAAGTCCGCATGACTAAGTCCAACTGTTCTGGCCAAAATTACCATACCAAACTGGCCAGAGCCAAGCTTCTTCTCCTGCTGGATGTTGCTTGGGGATACTTCTAGTGGCTTCTCCGGTAGTGATGGAGTTAGAGGCATAGTATAGATAGAGGAGTAAGGGCACAATTCATCTTGGACTGTATTTTCTTCAGACTTCATGAATGAAGAAGGTTGTATAGACTCACTGTATATGGATTCATATATATTTTCCCACTTTGGGTTCTCGGTCGAGGAAGAAGGAGCTTGCTGAAGCTGGGGCTCAGAATATACATCATCCATACCATCCACAGTGGCATACATAGGGTTGTTGCTGTAACATGTGGTTGAAATAGCATTTTTAGTAAGTGTTGACACTTTATTTGGGTTGTCAGGTACAGTGTAGATATCCTCGGACTCAACAGGTTTATTAGCAGCTGCTTTCAAAGTTGCTGTCTTGTTATCGAGATATATTTCCAAGTCTTCTGATTTGTCTGGGATAGCTGGTGGAGCCTCTTCTGTAGGTTCATTGGCCTTATCACTAGAATTATTACCAACATGTACAGGACTGTACAAATTACCTGACTTATCAGCTTTAACGGAATCAGACGGACTATTGTTACTTTTTGTTGGTTTGTTTATGGCTGCATAGACATCTGAGACAGGTTCACTCTTCATAGCAGCTTGATTGTTGCTATGACTTCCTCTATCTAGTCGGCTGTATCTGGAATCTTCAGAAGAGACATTTAGACTCTTAGATCCATGTCTGACAGCTGTCATAGTTGATTCTTCTGATATTCCTGGTTCACTTGATTTTGGTAAAGTAGATGTTTTCGTTTTGCTGGTATCGATAGCATCGTAGTGTACTAGCTCATTCTGAGAAACTGAGTTACCACTTGGTATTGGTTCTGCATAAGTATATTTTCCGATTCTTTTTTTCTTCCAAATAATGCAGAACAGTATGATTAAAATGGCAGCAATTGCAGCAAATACTATTAGTATAACTACAACTGAGACTACAATAACAGTTTGAAATGAGGAGCTCGGTGATGGTGTTGAGTTCATGTTTGGAGGAGCTGAAGATGGAACACTTTCTGCAGTATGAGTAGACATTGTAGTTGCAGGTTCAGAGGATGCCACTGTGGAACTGCTTTGACTTGTTTCATCTATGACATACAAATATATAAACAGTGAGCATTAAAATTGACCTTTAAATAAACAGCACCCTGAATGAAAGTAGTGTCATCATTGCCGGCACTCTATATTGCTCAATGATACTTTGCATTCTAGGACTGAAAGTTCACCTACCTTCAGCCTGTGCAATGAATTATAATCATTACCCAATTTTAATTGTACGATGCAATGAAGAACCTAAGGTGCAAAACCAGCAAGACTACTGTATTTAGAAAGCCATTACAATATCTTTGCATACATTATTAAGAAGTACTTTGCCATATAAATAATCGGTTATATAAAACATATAAAAAAATAAAAAAGAAAGAAAGAGGATTTCGGTTTTCCCAGAGTTATGCTTGCTCTAAATAGTACGAAACAAGAAGAGTCACTTACCCCATGTAATGATTTATATCCTTAAATCCTCATTGAAAGACAACTATGTTTAACTTTTGCTATTAAATACTAACATTGAAAAGGCATTGTTTAACATGTACTGGTAGTTACAACAGAAAGCTCAAATTTCTAAATCAGCAAACTTCATACAATAAAGCAGTTGCAGACGGCAAAAAATTATATGCTCACGTAATCACAATGTGATGAATGGGGACATTATCCACAGTGCAAAAGCCTATGATCATATGGCCAAAAAACTAAGTTTCTTTCTGAAAAGTTGAAGTTGAAACAAAAAATTCTTGGCACATCAAAGGAACTAAATCAATCGTTTGTATTCTTCAATGCTCAAGAAGCTACCATCTTTGCGATCTATTGTTGATAGCAGAATGATTGACTGATGAAGTGAATACTGTAGCCCTCTTGCACACGTGCGCTGAGGTTAGTTACATATCACACCATTGAAATGATATATCTACATAGGTAAGGAGATTGTGGTAAAGAAATTATCAGCAGCAACAAAAGTGATTAGTATAATGAGTGTATTGTAGATGTCACTTTAACAGAGGTGCAAGTTTATATACAGATAAATTTTATATCATGTTTGCTTTAATAAACAATTTGCAATAAATAGCTGCATTAAAATTTTTTGAAGTTATATATTAGCATATAGTGGGCAAATGAAGCAAAGTGAGACACTTAATGGTATTTTGTTCATTGAATATTATTTTATTGTAGATCATGTATATACTACACACAATTATTAGCAACTAATAAAAAAATTCGGAATTACATTTTCTCTACGAATTGCAATAGTGTATATAAACAAATGTTTGAGTGAGATGAAAGTGTATGTGATTTATATTTTTTAAATTTGTACTTTTATGTAAATACTTACCTGCTGATGTAGTTTCAACAGTGTTTGGTAATTCTCCAATAGGCAGTGTGCATTGACGAGCTGAGTTACTATAGAATGATATTTCAGCAATGTATGATTGCAGTGATGTATCAAATACCAGAGTAATAATTCTAGCAGTAGTAGACAATGCCATATTACAACCTCTCACAAGGTTATTACAGGATTGTTGTATATTAAAAGTTCCTATATCATTATTATCACCAAGAACTTGAATACTGCTGGCTCCTGTGGAGGGACAGTTAAACATGACTATTTCAATAAGCTCTACTCCAGTGTATGTTGTAACTCCATTTGTATTAAATGCTGTATTAAAATCAAATGTGATAGAAGCAGACAATGTAGATGTGTTGAGTGTTAGTAGTTGAGTTGCCAACATGTCTCCATCTAGTCCAGTTAGTGTGGGAATAATACCATCAAATAAAACACTACTACGTGGAGTATTACATACTCTACCAGAATCTGACACATTAGAACAATGACCAGTGGCAGATGACCCTCTCTCTGATATAGCAGCAGGATTCACTGAATAGGAACCTGGAAAAACTGTAGAAAATGTTTAACATAAAACAGTAGGAGCATAATATGATATTACGCAATTCAAATTATAATAGCATTTATTTGAATTAACAATACAAATTATATAAAACTTGATTAAAACTTCTTTAGATACATTTATTCAAATTATTATACCACTCTTAACAAAAAAAAGGATTGTATCAGTATTATATTTTCAACAACAGTAACAACAATAATACAGTATAATAGTTATCTAGTTTGCTAAACCAAAATTTTGTATAATGCAATTATCTTAAATTGTAAATGAAGAGTCAGCTAGTCAATTTGAAGAGGCGAAATTTCCATGATGTTATGTCCCCATTTACGAAGAATTGTATAAATAATAGCAAAGTAGCTAATTTAAAAAAATAAGGTTTAATTTAGCTATAAGTATGCTAAGATACTTCACTTTAGCATTATTATGTTTATGCAGTTACATATCTCATCAAAATAACTTCGTTACGATGTTCAAATTTTATGTTGAAGCTAGATTATGTTAAAAGGTGTGTTTACTTATTTTCATTTTGTTACAAATAATAAACATGTAGTGATAAATTATTCAGACATTACGACTATTTTTCTTGCTGGGTTTCTTTAAAATTCTCTCTATATAATTATAATAAAGTCTTAAAATTGTTGTTCCTTCAATAAATCAACAATTCTCATGCAACTCTGTTGTCATAAAATATCATTGCTGGTATCAATACATTATCTTTAGCTATGTAGATTCTCAAGTTTGAATTTGACTGATATAAGCAACCATTACTATAGAGACTTACTTTGAGAGGACACCAGAGGTATTATGAACACTGCAGTTATAAGTCCAATATACTGTACAAATGAAACATAAACACAAAAACCAACAAAAATAGAGTGACATGTCAAACCAATTAACTTATAATTTCTTAGAAAACATTTTAGGTCTATCAATGAAGCAAAAATAGTAATAGTTCAGATTATATTACATAATAAAGTAACTCATAGGTGAGTAAAGTTAATGAAATAAAAGACTCAAAGTGTACAATGCAGCCGTACGCTACAAGAATTATACATAGTTTGTGAGTTAACAAAGTGTGCAAGAGCTTCAGATCAAACATGTAATTCACTATTATATATGTATGTATATAATATATAGTGGCTGTGTGGTATAGTGATTGTGTTCTTGGCTCAGGGGCTGAGGTCCTGAGCTCAAGCCCCACTCTGGCAATTTTCCATCTAGTTTTCCATCTGCTTCCCACCAGCCCCACCAGTCCACCCAGCTGTGATTGGGGACCTGGCATTTGCTGGGGTGCAAATTCAAGGCCTTTTCTTATGAAACAGTAGTGGTCCAGGTGGGACTTCAGGTGCCCACACCACTTGCATGTGAGGAAAGGTCTGTTCTCATGCAAATTCTTAGCCAGGATCCAGGAGCTTTGCTTACAAGCCTGCTTAGTGCACAAGCATCCTGGCTCTGCCAGGTGTGCGTGACCATATGGTGGCAGCAAGAGAATGCGCATTTTTACATTTTGTATGCATATATACATTCTTTTGGTATTGCACACATTAGGCTAATGGACGAGACAGTATTATAGGTGAAAATTTTAAAATTGGGTATAATTATATTGTACTATATGAATGGATGTATTATAGTCCCTCATTAAATGTATACAACCATATTACTTATATTTTTCCTTAAAAAAAGTTTTTTAGGCTTGTTTCCTGTTTCTTCTGATCCTATAACAAAGAAGCAAGTCCCACAATATACACGTAAACCCCAAAATGTGCCAAAGTTTCTCAGAAATGAATGTTTTTCAAGTCATAAAAAGTTGTGTTAAAGGTTACCATTACTATTCTGTAACTGCTAAAAATTTGGCCATCTTTTTTGTAGCTGAATAGAAAATGCTTGTTGTCAAGCTTCAGGAAAATATATCATTATAACATATCTAAATTTTGACTAGGCAGGCTCGCTCGACATTTCTGCTCCAGCACATCACAAGTTACTTCAACTGGGCACACCTACAGTAGAGGAACAATAATATCGCACTTGAAGCTTTGAACTTTCCATATTAATTAACTGTGAATTCTTTTCTAAATACAAACTTAAAACATGTTTGTGCAGTGTACCCAAATGTCCATTAACCCTGTAATTGCCTAGCTTCATTCAATTATTGAACATAAATTAGCTAGACAAAACTTGGACTAACACGATCCAAATAAGAGACGAGGTTTAGCCCCTACACCATTCTTACATACAGTATGAGGTTATATAAGAACATACTACATACGATGTGTAGCTACTAATGTGTTATAATTTCAATGAGCAAGTCCATCAAAATAGTTAAGGGTTCAATTAGGGTAAGGCGAGGCTAGGTAAAATTTAAAATGTCTGAAGATACATTCTAGCGTGTTTTTTTTTACTCTGTCAAATGATCAAACAACAGTATTCTTGATCCTCACAAGACTAATACCGCCTTATTTTACACACAGCTAGTTTTGATATTTTATGCTACATTGTCAGATCAGATTCGAAGACAGTGAAAAATGCTAAGGGATTTGGTCGACTCATAATCTCACATTTAGTAGCCGACAAGCCTATTGCTGATAGCATAACAGTAGCAACAACCAGCAGCACAGCAGGAAATTCTAATCAAATTCATGTGCTTGACTGGCTAGCAGCTTGTTTGCCATGAACACACCCACTAGTAATATTGCTTGTGCATGCCACCAGTAACTGTATCCCAACCACAAAATCAATGAAGTGGAACATAAAATTCAATAACACAAACTGGTCAGACATCTCCCACTGAAAATATATGCAATGTTTACACTTGTATCATGTACTTTAGGTACATTACACAAACTCATATGTCTGTATCACGTATTATATACTTAAGATGGCAACTATTTGCATATATTATATATAATATATACATTATACATCAAGTTCTGACCCTTCATTAAATTGAAACTTTCACACCTAAATGGGTCTGGAAAAAAGCAAAGGAAAAAAATGTGAAAAAAATCTTAGTTGTCGCGGGGGATTTTTTTTCATTTTTCCAGACCCATTTAGGTGAGACAGTTTCAATTAAATAGCTATATATGTGGAGAGCTCTAGTGCATGTTTCCTTAAATTGACGTCTAGAATAACATAACTAGTGATGTGCTTGAGCACAAAGGGTGAGCGAGCCAGTGCATGAACAAAACATTTCAAAAAGAATCTATCTGTCCATTTCTAAAAGTATAGCTAAGTAATAGCCGTTGTGACCATTATATACTTTAATTAACAAATACAGAACCACTTTCTTATCTCAATTTCCTGAGTACTGGTATTTTCTGTAGTCTCTAATATATTATGTCTCTCTGACCAGCTGAATTACCAGTATCTTTTGGCAGCAAGAACTCACAACTATTAAAAAAAAGGCCGAGTTGTTTTTAATCATGTCTGGTAAAGGGATTCAATATTATAGTAGCCATTTGCCGTAACATTTTGCGACTTTAAAAAAAAACAACAACAAATTCTGAAGAATTACTGCACAGTGTTGAGTATAACAGTAAGTTTTCAAGACCGAAGTGCCTCTTTTGGCATTCAGAAACAAACCTAATACGGAGGGGTAAATAATTGAATTCCTTGAATGATACGGATCACTAAACGAAAAGATTCTGTTTAGTGGAAGTATGGGAAGGGGTAGACCACGAAGCAAACACAAAAACATGAGGGTCAAAGTACAAAATGACATACGTACCTCCACACACATATATGTGACCGTCTATAGGAAAACCAGGCACAACGCGGCACCTTCGAATTTTTTTTTTTTGCACTTACGGAGTTGTCGGCGTCCAGATATTGAGCTCTCCAAGTTTTATCGTCGCAGCTTTCGTCGTTCCTGCTATAATAGACCTAACCGTTCCCTTCCGTAGGCTTGAAACAATACATTTTTAAGAAATCGATCGATCTTTTCTCGATATTACGCACGCCGCGTTGTGCCCGGTTTTCCCGTAGACGGTCACATATATAAACAAACAAATATCCCCGATTTTCAATTGTATAACCCCTGAGAGTGTCTCATTAGCCTCACTTGCTCGCCAATTAATCAGGATACTATGCTCAAGCAATTGGTTTGATCTGAATGAGACTGGATCAAAATGAGGAAAAAAGTTAGAAACAACTGCAACAACTACAAAAGCAAACTTTGCTCAATTTTTTGTAAGTTTTTGCACAGCTTTACACCATTAAGCTTCATATTACAATGCAATGACGGTACAAGAGATAGCACTATAGCATTACACTGCACAAAACTTCAGAGCATGCTTCTGTTTACGGCTTCACTCCATGTTTAGCTTTGTGCTACATATTTAGTTGAAGTATTTACTATTACGGAAATTCCAATCTCCTTTGTAGTACCCAGTATAAATATAGTAGAGCTACAATACAGAGTCTAGAAGGACAAATTCTCAATATAAGCTAAGAGAGTAGATATTTCTTCATTATTAGTTATATGACTATGTACCAGCGGACATCTGCTGGTTGGCTTAAATTAGTTGCCATGCAATAATTACTCATCTAAACAATTCAAATAGCATTCTACATAAAAAATACAGGTGGTTGCAACTGAAAATGTTCCGAGTACAATATGAAAGTTATGGTTTCACATTCCAAGACTAATAAACCCTAGAGCAGATGTTATCAGATCAAATCCAAAACAGTCCGCATTCCATTATTGCATATTAAATTTAAATTTTGCTGCCACGACTATAATATGCAATTATTTGTGTTCCCACTCCCAAAATTCTATATTTTTTTATTGATCTTTCACGTCGTATAAATTGATCTCTTATTTTTCTTTAGTTCATTCATAAAAGTGAATAGTTACGTTTTTTCTAACATCAGATATAACTTGAATGATATTCATAACAACTGAACTAAACAAATAATTCACATTCTCGTACATACATACATACATAAATAAATACCAAGATTGAGGATCAACAACAGCAACCATAATATGTGACAACACTCGTGTTTAATTCTTAACCAACAAATCCTGCACCTTTTAGAGTGCATGGAGAGAAATACACAGATATTGATGAAACAAAGAAGATGCTAGGATCTAAAATGCTAGATAAAGCCATACTTAGTGAGGATTAGGGCACTGTTACAGTCATTGTCACACTCCTCAAGCCCACACTCTTCAATAATTAGACAATGAAACTTAAGACCTGGTTATATGGTAACTGAATTAGTCTTACCATACCTTTATGGACTAGTGGATCTATAAGGCTTTAATTGACCTTATTAGCAACTAGGTGAACTACCTGGAGCTGTCCATTCAAACTGTCAGCGGTGATAACAAAGTTGTGTCTAGCTATTGGGTAAATCAGCTTTTTGTTGTGACCTATACATTAAGTCTTGTAAAAATAACAATACCTTGAGATGCACGTGTGAACTGACTATAATACTTATACTGGAAGGTTAGCCTTTAAAGACCCTAGCACAATGTGGCGTTGATTTTGAAGACTAACATAAGTTACATAACATAAACACATTAGCGTTTGTCTAAATATCGATTGGTTATGATAACTAAGTATTGTGTACAACTGTTTACACCAAACAATGCATTTATTACCAATATTGGCCATAATATTCTGCACAACATCATCAAGTCTTAATAATAGGTGCCTTATAAAACCTGTCCTGATTACACAATAGCCGGTTTATCAAATATGTTGCTAGTGGAGTCCTTTTCTCCTACTACTTCATTTGTCAGCCATTTTTCTCATTGTACGAAATCACTTTGCTGCACTTTTAACGAGACACTGAACTTACTTTGTTTTGGTTGTGTTTTGTTTATACCGTGTGTGTAGCTGAAAAGTGCGTATTCATTTGACAAGTGCATTTCTCCTACGCTGTCAACAAGAACAGTAACCAAAAGCAATGATTAAAAGTAGACGAAATATTGAATTCTATGGTACTTTCTCGATCAGCTTCAATAACAACACTGAACTGGACGTGACAATCGTAGTAGTATATGCATGCCTGACTATGCTATGTTAAGATAGCAATTTTAAGAATGTGTGTTTACCAAATGTAGTAGGGCATGAGTGCAATAATATTGGCATTCATTGCTGTAATAAAACTATGTTTTACCTTTAATATAAGAAAATCCTGGCTCCATATTGGGTAAGGAAGTCTATTATTGTATTATAAACTATTTTAGCCATTCTTGGTTTCAAAATCGAGAATTAGAGGAAAAGGTAGGCAGTTAATTAATTATAGGTGTGCTTTATGAATAACATCTTGTGTGTGTGTCAGTAAATCTTTAGGTAAACCTTACAAAGTATTGTAATTTTTATAAAATCTCTTATAAAACTGTACCCAATCAACTATATCCCTCTCTCTAGCTACATTGATCAATTGGAGTGTAGCATACTCAAAGCATTAGACTTGCAAAGCTAGTTTTATTGCTTTACTGCAACTTTTGTATGCCAATGACCTAACCGCTTGCTTCGTTTGCTGGTTTGTACAGTCAGTGTTGCAGCTAACAGCTATACCAGATAGCTAGCGCAGTTTTGCAACACGACTGCGTTAGCAACCTCCCGCCCAGAGTGTCCCACCCTTTCTCACCTCATTCATAGTCGAGATGCGGCGGTCACAAGTCGAGAAGAAATAGAGCCCAAATAGTGTATAAAAACGCCTCTCTCCCACCCAGCAGGAATGTTAATTCGATTGCCTCCGGCTCTTTAAATCCACAATAGGTGTGGCTTAATTGCACTACGGAACTTCCTTTTCCCAACCGACATTAAGTCGTAGCTGGGTGTGGTTTCCGTACGGCTAGTTGGGTGTGGTAAAGTATTGGCTTGCGTGCATGCAGCAGCAGCATCGGTCTGGCGTAGCAGGACCCTTTACTCAACTAGTAGACAGAAGACTTCGGGTGCCGCACCGCTTGCTGTAAGGCCTGTTCTCCCGCGGGTTCCTAGCCTGGCTCCAGGAGCTTTGCTTGCACTGCTCAGAGTGCCCCCTTAGCTCAGAGTGCCCCTTAGTGCAAAGGCATCCTGGCTCCGCAAGGTGCGCATAACCGCTAGCATGTTCCAAGAAAATTTGCATAGCACACCACGTAAAAATGGCCATAGTAGAGCACGTACAATTTACACAGCAACAAAAGTAATACAATAGTTTTGTGCTACTGCAATGTACATTCAAAATTATCTATTGTGTGTGCAATATTTAGTCATGTGACTGTCAATCTTTCAAAAAAACAAGATTCATTGCTTATAATAGAATTAAAATTCTTATAATGGTGAAACTCTTCTGTTTTACAAAATACAAAATATACTGTATATAGGAATAGCAGTGTGTGCAAAGCAATGACCCCAACCCTCCCCTCCCCGTATGTGTATAAATGTGCATTGAACTACAAACAACCGCCAAATAATCTCAAGTATTTTCCAAAAAAAAGATATGTATTCACTCATTCTAGCATTTCACCTTTATCTTTCATTAGATGGTCAGCCTTGACAAGGGTGCTGATCCTGAGTGACCATGCCAACTGACACAAGAACAATGAGATACACAATGTTAGCTTATTTAAAATATAATATTCAGGCTACATTGAACAGTAGCTGAACGTTATATAATTTATGTACTACTAGATACAACTTGTTCTCTCTCTTCTCTCTTCCCTTCTAATATATGCTGTTTTCATGTGTTCTCATATAATAAATAAAATATCCCCCAACTTCTCCAACTTGATAGTTTTGGCCCCAACTAACTGTTCTCCACCTCTGCATTTGATAACTTTTCTCTTTATTTTTATTCAATATTATGCTAAAAAGTACCAATAGCAATATAGACACGTAGTCTGTGGATAAATCAACAAAACAAGTGTCATGAATTATGTGGTTATAAGATTCCCACATACTTTATAACTACCACATATCTAAGGAGGAAAAAATAAATAAAACATGTTAAAATTAGTTATGTATTAACTTACCTGGATCATCCGTAAGACCACTCCCTCACCTTCTCTAGCTCTCCCTCCCTCATCTTTCTCTCTCCCTCCCTCACCTTCTCTCTCTCCCTCCCTCACCTAATTCCTCCTCCATATACAATGACAATAGCTATTCTTTGTTCCAGAAAAAAATGTGCAATAATAGTATTTACCTATAATTAATGTCAGTGTCACAATGCTGTAAAATTTCAATTTTTCTGTTGTTTTTTTTAATAACATTTTTATAAATGAGGTAAAAATGAAATAAATAAATAATTCAATCAGTACACAATAAAATAGTGCCACAAAAACATTCAATTTGTGCATTATGACAATAATAATATTACACATAAACATATTAATGCTTGAAAAAAGGAATAATCAGTGGAGGCTAAAAAAATATAAGTTTAATACATAAACCTATCAAGTGTAATTCTTGTATATCACAGCGAGTACCTTGTTGACATCAACAAAACTGGGTCGAGCCTGGCTGTCATACTGCCAGCACTTGAGCATGACATCATATACATTCTGTGGACAGTCCCTTGGACACTGGAGCAATTTTCTATTGCTACCCTTTACCGCATCCTGAATAAACTCCTGATCATCAATATCCCCATAAGGCTGCAACCTGCACAGAGTGAAGATCTCCCAAACGACAACACCAAAAGACCAGACGTCGGTTTTCTCCGAAAAGCGCCCATAGAAGCTCTCCGAGGCCATCCAGCGAATAGGCATCATAGCTCGACCTTTGACCTTGTAGTACGCACGATCGTAAAGTTTCCTGCTCATCCCAAAGTCTCCGATCTTAACTTTGAAGTCATTGTTGACTAAGCAGTTTCTGGTGGCCAGGTCTCTGTGGACACAGTTACGCGACGCCAAGTACTTCATGCCACTTGAAATTTGTAAAGCTGCAGAAACGAGCAAAGAGACATGAATGGGCCGGCCGGTGGCAGGTTCGCTAGCACTTGGACTCGCTATCACACTGTAATTGTTCAACAGCTGATGGAGGTCACCATTTTCCATGTATTCCATCATTATGAACGGATCGTTCCCTTTGCAAACAGCCAGCAGGCGAATAATGTTGTTGTCTTTCAGACTAGACATGAAAACAATTTCTTTCTCAAAGTTTTCACGTATTGAATCACTGGCATCTTTCTGCAGCATTTTGATGGCGACTTTGATCGACACATTTTTGTTGTTGTCTGAAGAGATGGAAAGGTCTTTCTCACTGAGCCCTACTGTATCCGCTAATACCACTTCTCCAAACTGTCCAACACCCAAATGTCCCACCTCGCGGTAGTTTGCGGAGGTGACTTCCTTTACCACATTGGAATCTTTCAAAGCTTTCGCAGGCTCGGCGTATATGGGTCCATACGGAGATAATTCCTCTTGATGCAGTGAGCTCTCACTTTGGCTGCTGAACATGGCAGGCGTCAAGGTCACACTATAAATGCTACCATCACCGTCTGTCTTCTTCTGCTTCGGTTGTTTCTTTACAGTGCTTGGAATCGCATATAGACCTGAGTCATCACTGGCAGAAAGATCTGACTTAGCTAGGAGAGGCTTCTCGTCATTTTTTAGTGGTGCTGCCGTTGAGCTCTCATAAATGGGATTCATCTCCTCATTTTGAAGGCCAAGGCTGTCTGGTCTATTATTCTTTAACTTGGCCAGCTTTGGCGTGGTCGAATTGGTGTAACTGCGGTTTCTAACTTCAGCGTACACATTACCTGGAGATGCTAGTCCGTCTTGGGCTTCATCATCGTAATGCCTGGAGGGTAGCGAGGGTGGGCGATCCTTAGATATGCTCGAGTACAAGCCATCGATTAGATTTTCGGTGCTTATGTTATTTTCCTTCATAGGTATCTCCCAGTGTATGTCAGACTTACTGAGTCTCCTTGCTTGCTGGTCATCATAATCATTACTGTTGGAATCAGGAATAGATTGCAAGTTAGATTTGCGGTTTCGTTGGATGATGTAGATGAGAATTAATATGGCGACGGCTATTGCTATTGAAACCACCAACAGCACTGGTACGATAATGCTCACTATCACATTGGAAAAATCTAATAAAAAAATAATAGTAATAGTAATAATAATTATATATGTAACAATAACAATAGTAATAACAATAATGATAATTTTAAATTAAATAAAAATCAGTATAATCAGTGGCGTAGAAAGGGGGGGGGGGGGGGCTAGAGCCTCCCACCCCAAATTTTTGGGGCATTATCTCATGAGGTGTTCATAACTTGAATAATTTTTACTATAAAAATGCATTTAGAACCTCCCCACACCAAAACATGTTCCTACACCACCAATAATAATAACAATGTTGATAGTAATACAGTAGACCCTCAATTATCCGAACACCGCAGGACCGAGGGTTGTTCGGATATTTGAAATGTTCGGATATTCTAAATAAAGTTTTGAATGGGTCTTAATCTCTTATCTATTTAATGCACAGCAAGATTCCAATGAATATCATTATCATTCCCCCAAAAAATGGTGTTCGGATTAGCAAGAGTTCGGATAAACGGGGTTTGGATAACTGAGGGTCTACTGTAATAACATAAAAATAATAATAATAATAATGCAAAAAATAAATAATAATTATTTTTCCTCAGCATAATTTAAATTATACAGAATATCATTGCCAATCCAACCTACTGTCATTAGTAATAACAGGTTTCTTCTCAATAGTAGTTGAGTCTATACTCGAAGGTCCCATAGATGCTGTTGTCATAGATGCTTCTGTTGTTTGAAGGTTGATATCATGAGTATATTCTTTGCCATTGCTACTGGTCACACAAGTGTATACATCTTCATCGAGCTCAGTCAGACTACGAATCACGAGAATAAGAATGTAAATCTTTAATTTTGAATCATCCACAGACATGTCAGTATTGTTAACGAAGCTTATGGTATACTTTTGAGAATTAGTAAGAGGGGTACTACCATTCTGTCTCCTCCACATATAGCTGATTTCACTACTTGAAAGACTCTGAACCTGGCAAGTAAGCGACACTGTACCACTCAACTGTCCAGTTACTAATAATTCTCCATTAATACCTGTACAAGAAAATAGAGTATTTAGTGAATGGCCTGTGAACTATAACATAAACAACTCCTGAAATATAATTGTCTGGTGAATACGGAGTGACAAATAAAATTTAAATTTCCATATTATGTCAGAGTAGATTATAGCATGTAATAACTTTAAATATAAGCTAATAGTGAGTTATGTACATGACTAAAAATACTGCTATTATTGTCATAAACTTACTGATTGCTGCCACATTGAAGGTTCTAGTATAATAGATTAGTCTGGTTGTATAAGATACATCACAAAAATAGATGCCAGAAGAGGCAGGAATTGTCAAGATACTAGTCCTAGTGGCATCTGAAGTCAATATAGTAGTTCCTGGATCATTATTAGTAAGCGTTGTGGGTCCCTTTCTCCATCTCCACATAAAATTACCTTCATTAGTTACAGAACAAGTCACTGTAAGAGATCCACTATTGAAGAGTTGTGACTGAGGTGTAATGATTGCATTGTTGTCTATTGTTTGATTCGAGAATGAGATCATCGAAGTAGAAGGAACTGTAGTTGGTGGATCATTACAAAGTGATACTTCACTCATGATAAACCAGTCAGTATTCAAAAGACTGTTATAGTCCCACACAATCAAATAGGCAGGGTATGAGACTACAGACTCTAAATGAAGTGATACTAGTATAACTGTATTACTCAGTTGAGAGAGCTGATCATTGTTTATAATATTGAATTGGAGCAGTGAATCATCCATAGTTGGAGCTATTTTTGTATTACTTGACATACCGTAGAGTTTTATGTTGGGTACTCCTACACCTTGGCTGGGATTTATGTACATATACAAGTTGATAGCAGAGATCGTAGTAGAAGCTGAAGTTGGAACTAAGCTCAAGTAATTATTACTATCACCTGTCCATGCAACAAATTTTCTACCATCTGATTGTGTGGATAAGTCGGGATTCACTGGACCAGTATTGCCATTAGACAATAAAGTGGGTGGGGAGCATCCAATTGTATTTGGTTCTCTGACACAGTTATCAAAACCAGGAACTATACTTGTCACTCCAAGGTATATATCTGGTTCCAACCGTAAAAGAAGTAAGGGCACTAAAATATAAAAACAAGTGTGCTAAAACAATACAACAAAACCGTATTATCCACTGACTGTATTATTCACTGGTCTATGGTGTTTAAATTCAAAGTATTGCTTGTTTGATTTTTGTTATTTTTCAGGATAAGGAATGGGGTGGGGTGCGGTTGCCACACAACAATTACATGCCATCAAAATGGCTAGCTCACTAAGCATCATTTGGCATGTAAACATACGCAAAAAAAATTACGTACAATTTATTGTTCTTTTAATTTCTCAGAAGTCATGAGTGATTACTCCTCTTATTCAACCAAGAAAACCATTTTTGAGGTTCCTGAGACTAAGGCTGAACTTATAGCTAAAGAAAATTCAAAACATTAGGGTTACTATAGAAATACTAATACTAAAAATAATTAGAACAAAAATAGGTACAGGAAAAAAATTGTTTTATTCTGTAAAATGGATCAAAGAATAAATGATATGGCTGTTCATAAATATAGCTGTTTCAGTAAACCACACGAACACCATAATCATTCTACTCACCATAAGTGTTGCTTTTAGGAATTATAAAAATCAAAAGCTTCAATTTTTTTATTCATTGGCTCCACAGTGTTGCTTTTGCATGTAACCACCTAGGCTACTGAACACTACACCAACCAACTATCAAGCTGAGCATGCTCACAACAAACCACAACATGAATACACTAACACAATGAATATGATTAATAACAACTGTTACATGCAATAAAAAACAAGTTAAGCCATCACTATTATCTGTAGTTTCTTAAAAGAAAATAGTACGCCTCACTAGCTTGCCAATAACACATACCTATGTTTCAATTACTTACCCCTAATACTGTCATATTGGTACAGACAGTCCACATAGTGTCCACAGTGATATTGTGTTATAATGATATAGAACTTAATATATATTATGAGAAAAAATTAAGCAATGTTTACGGCCATTGTATTGAATAGTTATTTTGGTAACTATTTTATATCAGGAATGCTGAAACATGATTTAAATAATTATAGAGAAACATAATAATTAAAGACTGGGGTACTGTAGAAGTATTGGTGGTAACTTCCCCATATTTAATCTTTCACAATTTCTACTGTCACGATTAATTCATTATTTACTCTTTATACAATTAATAAATGTAAATACTTGGATGGTCGCTGCCTTTAAGATGTCAGTATGCTGACTAGGTGTCCTACACACTGTGGGAGATTCTCTCTCTCTCCCCCCCCCCCCCCCCCCCCCCTCCGCCCCATCCCCCTCCCCAAAGTTTAGTTCCCTCTTAAAATTTTGTTACTCTGATTGATTTCTAAAAAAAATAAATCAGTATAACATAATGAAAAAATTTAGCCTGTCAGTTTGTAAACATCCTGCATGACTACCGACTGACTCAAAAATACATACAAATACATACAGTAGACGTCAAAAAATGTTTTAAGTTCTGTACTGTACTATAATTGTACCATTATCTTTTGTACCATTTTGAGTAAACAGCCAGCACCGTACTATAATGTAAAAACGTGAAGTTTTTATATCAATTCACTGCTATTTTCTAGCTAAAAACTCTTCCATAGCTATATCAGCAAGCTAAGGTCACCCGCAAAATGGTACAGGGATAATACAAAATAACTGGTAAAAAATTCCAACTTGCTTCAATAAAGCTGGCCGACAGAAGTTCTGACGAACATACCCATTTAACTAGGTCCACACTCCATAAGCCTTCTCCTAGCTTCAGTGGACCACTGACTCAGTAAAAAAAATCTAAGCCCATGAGGACCCTAACAACTAGAAAAAAATTGGATACTGTGCGGAGGTTAAACTTACCATTTTATTCTAAACAACTTGGAATTGAACGGCTTGAATTTTTAATACACTAAAGCGACACATCAGAGCTGGCAAACCAAAAATTGGAACATATTGAATAATATTCTTTATATGTGACCGTCTACGGGAAAATCGGGCACAACGCGGCATGCGTAGATGTCGCAAAAAGATCGATTTAGTTCTTAAAATTGTATTAAATAAGCCTAACGAAGGGAACGGTTAGGTGATATATAGTGGGAATGGCTAAAGCTATGGCGATAAAACTTGGAGAGCTTAATATCTGCTTGCCGAGGAGTGTGTAAGTGAAAAAAAAAATTTTTTCGTTGGGACCGCGTTGTGCCCGATTTTCCTGTATACGGTCACATATTTGACGTGAGGCTTACAGTAAATGATAAAATTAGTATCACAGTCAATGAAACTATTATATCTTACCAAATGGTATACGTTTTTCCCCATTTTTTATCATGTAATAATTGTTCTATGAAACATAATTCTTTTTTTTTTTTGCATAACAGTAGACATAATGACTTCAATAATATTTTAACCCATTCACTGACAATAGTGCTATATGGTGCTTATCGTTCACTCAGCACTTCTCTGATTAAAAAAAAATTGATTATCCAATATAGCCAACATTCTAATTTTTTTGCTTCTACATTGCTGTGATGTAGCACTTTCTGTAATAAAATATTGAAATGAAAGCATCAAGTATTTTATTTTTTTAGAATATTTTAAAGTATATGGCTGCCGAAACACTCACATTTGAGCGTCGGTCCGCCCAAAATCTTTCATGGTACGAGACTTAGCTATGTTGTTTGTTTGTTTGTGTTAACCACACACTTTACTTTATTGTGTGCCTTCAGTTTATTATTATTGATATTCCACTAAACGAATCATTTTCTTTGAAAAATATTCAAGCAAAAACCCCAATAACTTCATTATTTTCTAATATGGCAGATTTTTTCTACCATAGCCACACCCACCCTGTATGGCATTGAAATATTCCAAGCATTGCTAAAGCTTACCATTATTGGTACATTCTAAGCAGTGCACACCAGTCAGTCGCCATACCAATGACATCAAACATAGCAACAGACTGCCTTGGAGAACCTGTATGAAAAACAACAACAAAAAAACAAACAAAAAAACACACAAACAAACAAAATAATATTTTATATTGATCAAATGGAGCACTTTTAAAGATATACATTGCAGTAATCCATTAGCTATCAATGAAGCCTCTCTATCAATGGATTTATTTGCAAATGACTCCATATACTAGTGGTGTGCTCCAACATGAACGGCGGCTGAGCTAGCCTTGCAACTATAAGTATTTACAAATATCATTTGCATCTCCTGCTCAGGTCTCCAACAGCCCTCCACTAATGCCAACAGACTATATTAGCTATAACTCAATATCGGTTTGATAAAGATAATTTGTGCGCAATTGCAACGAGGCACTATAATCAACGGTATACAAATTAGGGTCCTTATGGGTACATATAATATAATATAGTATACATTACTGTATATAATCATGTGTGGCATATTGGTATTGGAATAAAAGCACGCTGTGACATAAATGTGAATGCACTTTGACATTAGAGTGCTGATAAGCCTTAAACATAAACAAAAAAATTGATAAAGATTTTTATAATTATTATGTGAATGCGCAACGAAAAAAAAAAGCATTTGCTTTGTAGATAATACTAAGTCGTATTTATTCACTCAATTGAATTATTAGACATAATAAATTCTTCTCATTTGAATTATATTTCACTTGCTTGCTGTTTGCAGTGAAGTGCATTATATATAGTTACTGCGGATACACACACAACGTTCATGTCTGTTATTTCCGTTTGGAGCATTGTTATGGTAAAGGCAGATCATACACATGTTATTATGCAACATGTGCAGCTACATCAACTAAATGGATGTGTGTATGCAGTTGCCCACAGAGACAGAGTTTACTAATGCTACATGTAGACAAAGTACGTAACTACACCAGCTAGAGTACTTGGAAGATCTTGATACACTGAGGACATAAACATCTCTTATATCAAACCTGAGCCAACCTTTCATATTTCCTGCATTATAATCATAGCTGCTGTGTTGATGATCATTAGCAGTGGGGGGGGGCTCTGGGGTCCCCCAATAATTTTGGGGCTAATTTATCGAGATGATTCCTCATACGAACACTTTTAAACCACAAAACACATGCCCTTGGAACCCCCCCCCCCTCCCCCCCACCCAATACTGAAACATCTTCCTACACCACTGATTAGTAAAATGTGAAGATCACAGATCATAGGCAGTAACGATTGGTTCAGATGCCAGCTAATTAGAAGTCACTATACTTTATTTAGCAAATTGATTCAATGTTGAATGGTTGTCTTGCTTACATTGTCAAAAAACTACCATGTAATAGATATTACTCTTATATGTAGGACTTAAATTGTAGTGTAACTAGTTCACACCCAGCTGTCGGAAATTTTAAAAATCAGAATATGACAGGGGTTGGGGGTGTGAAGCCTTCCTAAAACAGCCATTAAATCTCTCACTGACCAATAATTGGAGGGTGCACACAGAAAGTCCTACCTAAATATCTGCCACGCCCTCACATGAGAATCCATATATGAAGTTATCCATTAGTGCTACACCAAATATGACCTTGTAAGGTTTCCTGCTCAACCTCATCCTCTAGTTTACACACACACTATACCACAAGTTGGTATCACTTTACACATACCAATGTGTGAACCATTACATTGCTATACACATACACATATGAGTGTGATTAGTGTTTAGTACACTTGTTACGAGTTTGTTCACACTGGATTGATTCATGTTCACCAGATGTTGGTAACATCAACAGGTGGGCGTGGCATGAGCTATGGAATGCATTGGTCAGAGTGAACGCTGTTGGTGGTGAACTTCGTTACTGTCCAATGGTTTCCCATGGAATATGACGTGATGTATTTTAAGTGTAACTATTTAAAGTTCATGGATCGCACAAAAATCACTTAATAATAACCTTGAGTGTTGTTTGATATTACGTATTTAGGACAAGAAAATAATAATAATAATAATAATAATAGTAGTAGTAATAATAATAATAACGCACTGCTTGCCAGGCCTTGTTTTACTGAAGTTTACTGTAAATTTACTGCCTAGTTTACCGTGTGGTAAACTCAACATGTACAACTTCCCATGTTTACTCATGTTGTACCAATCCAGTGTAATTTTTGTTCCAGAATAAGAGTTTACTACATAGTTTCCTCTCAAACACACTACAGATTTTCCAGCAGTACACTTCAGTAAATCATATGCCTGCAGGCAGTGCGGCTAATAATAATAATAATAATAATAATAATAATAATAATAATGAAGCACCAAAGGTGCGAACCTTCAGCGTTATTAAACATTACCTAGCTATTACAATATAATCTCCTTCAAAAAGAACAAGCAATCTGTTAGCTATTTTTAATGAGGTATTAAAATAGTTTGACCAATGAAAATGGTACATAGTACATAGAAACGCTGTCTTCATAAGAGAAGAAGCTAAACTAGCCAGAAGCACCCACCTGTATACATTTTCTATGCGAAACTTCACTTATTTCAACTCCGTTAACTTCCCTGAGCATAAAGCGAACTACACCGCTGGCTGCAGAAATTATTTGCTCACGTGATTATGATGTGACGCTAGGGGGCGTTGCTACGCGGAGTTGAAAGCTTCGTGTTTTCTCAATGATTAGCCCGAAATTAAAAAAGTAGCACAATAAAAGGTCTGAAATCTTCTTCCTGAGTATGTTCATACCTAAATCAGCTGTCAATTTTCAGTAATCTCCAAAATCAGAGTGACAGACAGACAAACAGACAGGACGACTACTATAACCCTCTCGCGCATGCGCACTGAGGGTTAATAATAATAATATAAAATAATTATTATTTTTATAAAGGAAGTAGCTTATAAGAAAAAAGTATTAAACTAAAGCCATACACTACAACTATTTCTTTGAGTACCAGTCACTCCCATCATCCATTAACAAAGTTATGACTACAAGTTCAAAATAAACTTTGTCATATTTAAGACTTTGGGTCAGCCCCCAGGGCATTTTAGAATATTAGTTATCTGTTTTAAAAAATTCTATTTTTCAACAGCAGATTTGTGTTGACCCACCCACAACAACAACAAGCAAATATGTCGCTAAGAAGTGGCAATAATACAGAATAAATTATGAATGAATCTCTCAGCAATATGAATACTATTTGTGAAGACAACAAGCAATACTTTACCATATTATGCCTCATAATATTATAGGCCAGTCTCACCCACAACACAAATAATGCTTTATCAAGACTAGTTTAAAGTGCATATAATAAATTATACTTATAGCAACTGTTATCAACGAGTATAGCAAATATTAAATTAACTGACTAATGGATTCTACATGAACAAGAATTTGTTATTTATTACGTGGTTAAAAATTCTTAAGTTTGACATGCAGAAAAGTTACAAAGAGTTTAAAGTGCCGATGTCATCAAGGAGAAGCATGTTGGCCTTATACTACCAGAGATCTAATGAAAACCCAAACATCTCCATAATTGGGTCACATTAAGTCTTGTTTAGGTGATCAACAACTACGCCGTTACTAGGAAAATACTATTAAGGAAAGGGCCACTCAGAGCTTGCAGTAGTAGCACAGTCAACAAAACTAACAAGGAGTACACATCTAAATTATGTCATCCTGGCAGTATATTGCAGCATCAAAGGAAAGGTAGCAATATTAACCAAAAGTTGAAGAAAAGAAGTTCGGTCTGCCCTATTCAGTTAATTTGTTGTTGATAATATATTCTTCCGGACCATGCAAGACTCCTACAAGTGTTTGTGATATTACTACATCTTTTTTTTTTTTTTTTTCTTCTTCAAAATTCTCCTAATCAGCAGATTGATCAGATGTGGGAACTGTCCCTCCTATGGCCATGCCAAGAGATTTAACTTGTTGCTAGCTAGATGGATTATTAGAGTGCCATGTTTAGAGAGCAACGACTCTTGCATCTATGAGGTTTCAGAAATATGTGGGCTGTAAGGGGATCTCGTTGCAGGGAGTTGACATTGCTATGGCAATGGGTATAAGACTGTCCTTACAAAATGTGTGTTCCTATGTACCAGCAAAAAAAATTAATAATAAATAAAATAGAGTTAACCTGAGCACACATAATAGTTGCTACATGAAAAAATATAGCATATTGCTTAGAAATAACTGCTTACTATCTACAGAATGAAGCACTCGATTGATGACTAACAGGCAACAGTGGAGAATCTGCTACTCACTCTTTATAGGATTGTTCATAAAAAATCAGAAACTTTGTTTGAAAACATTTGTACGTTTCATTAAAGTCTATGTTTCAAGTACAAACTACGTAACTAGTGATGTGCTTGAGCACAAATGGCGAGCGAGCCTAAAGACTATACTATTGATTTTGACTTCTAACACTGAAGCTACTGGAAATAAGGTCCAGTTTTTTAATTTAGCATACAGGGTAAAGGGATTTCAGTGCCATAGTAACAACTCTCTGCAACTGCTTAGAAGGAAAAAAACAACAACAAAACAATACACGTTATTTAAAAGTTTTTTTTGTGATATTCTTTAGCTAAGTAGTGGTTGTAACACACAATGCTTTGACACAACTGGACATGCACCTACACAGACTTACCTTCGCAGCAGTATAGTGGACAATGTATTTTCAAGTAAATACTGTTGCCCACGGCTTATAACCATGACAAATAGCGCATTGACTTACCACAGCCACTAACTCGAATAGAAATGGAAGTCCCTTAAGTTTTCAAGTTTTAACTGCACCCGCAAAAGAATTCAAAACGTTAAACAATTCAATTTCTAGGGTGATACGGGTACTGATCGATAAACCAGAGGATTCTGTTTAGTGCAATTTGGGACGGAGTCGACAACCAAACTAACACAAAAACGCGAGGGTCAAAGTACAAAATGACATACGTACGTCCATACATATATCTAAATAAATAAACAAACATCCCCGATTTCGATTGTGTTACCCCTGTAAGTGTCTCGCTCGCTACGCTCGCTCGCCAATTACTTGAGAAGCTGACGGACACCTGTTAGCTAGGGTTGGGGGAGATATGAAATCGAACACTGGCCTATCATAACAATTCCATATCAGCTCACAGCATCTGAAATAGGATGATAATGACAGAGGAAACTAAAACAATAACTAACAGTGAAAACATTTCAAACTCGACCATCACAATTAGTTGTGTGAGTGATTCACTGTGTGCGTACGTGTGTGCACACGTTAACATGTGCACGCAGCTACGAACACGATGATAGATACATTTATACTTCTAAGTGTGGATGAATGTTTTGGAGTGTATGCATGTTGTGTGCGTGATGTGTGTGTGCGTGTGTGTCTGTTTGTGCATGTGAGAGTATTTGCATGTGCTAACACGTGTATGTGTGTGCATGTGTGTGTATTTGTGTACATCTGTTGTGTGCACATGTGTTTGTGTATCTTTGTTCAGTGGTTTCCATCTAGTCCCTCCTCCACCACAAACATGTGATATGGTTAATTCAATCAAGTCCTCACTCACACACAGGAAGTGCTCACTCACTAATTGCACCAATGGCAGATTGAATAAACCAATGCAGCCTCCAACCAAACATCCATGACATCCTGCTACAAAATAAACTAGTGCTGCATACCAGTCTAGTACAGACCACTGTTTACAATCTAACAAATTCACAAATAGCAAACCAATTATGAAAAGTGAATTTATTAATATATTATAACAAAGAACAGAAACTGAACTCTTTATTTCTCCAAATGTACCAAACAGCTGAGATTACACAAAGTGCCACATAATGCTCAAATTTTTCTATTGTATTAATTCCTCTTCAGTCAGAAGTGTTTGGTATATGCATTTTTTTCCCCATTAAATGACTTAATTTAGTAACACACCCACCCACTAACACTCACACCCACGCACCAACACGCACACACACACACACACACACACACACACACACAGACACACACACAGACACACAGACACACACACACACACACACGCACACACACCACAAATCATCTCTCTCATTTCATGCATGCTTGAGTCCTGGTACTCTGGGGTATTTACAATGTCAACAATTTGTCACGGTGAATGCTTAAACATGGAGTGAGGGAGGACAATTGCCTACACCACCATCGGCTCCTAATAAGAGACATGTTGTTACAAACCTCATGATCAATACTTACTCACTTCTGAGATGGTGGGCTCAAAGTTATATTACATAAACACACACACACACACACACACACACACACACAACCATGCACACACATATATAGCAACACACACAAACACGCATACATACAACACCAGCATGCATACACATAAATACAAATGTATGCACACACAAACACACATACACACAATTAACAGCATGCATACACATAAACACAAACATATACACACATAAACAAACAAAAATATGCACACGCATTAATACAAAGCACACAAACAAACATACATACAAACACATATACAGAATTTTACATACTAAGAACCTGGTTCTGATACCTATATGGCAAGCAACAAGAGAGTTAGTAGCTGTGGTGGATGCTATAAAATGACTAGTGTTGTCTGTATGTGTATACATGTCATTTCAAACCAACAGTGTTAGCGCATTTCTGTGTTAAAAGTTGTACTAGAAAGGAACAAGGGAGGATCCTGGTGAGGGGGGGGGGGGGGGGGGGGGCAGCCCCACCTCTCCCCTCCCCCCTCCCAGCCAAGTTTTCTGAATAACTATGAGGATGACGGTACCATTACAGGCAATACATCTTACAGGACAACTGCATCCTATCTTATGCTCTTCATTCATAAATAAATTATATAACAATCAATGATTAACATTGTAACAACTTTCCGAAGTATTTGTCTACATATTTTGGCCCCTCCTTGTTGCTAGTGCTGGATCTGCCCCTGAGGAGGGAGAGATAAAGAGGGAGGGGCACCAGCTAGGAGTGGAAAAAATAAAAGAAGTAGTTGCATATTAGTTGACTTGCTCAATTCTACAAAAAAAAACAAAAAAAAAATTGAAAAAGAGACTTGACAAGTGTTCAACATTACAAGCCAGAATTATGATGTGTTGGTGTATGCAGAATAATATCCTTCAACATTACAAGCCAGAACAATGATGTGTTGGTGTATGCATCACTGTACTTGACTTCCTCAGGTCTCAATTACTCCCCAGTACAGTATGTATCCTCTAAGTCACTTGTATACATATTTACAATATGATATATAAAGCAGTCACCCACAAACTTGGTATGGAAACTACTTTACCCTTGGGCTCTCACTTGCTGTAGGCCTACAAAGATTGTTATCCCAAGTTGGGGGTAGGCTATAAAAAAAGAGAGATTTTGCGTGCCGAGAAAATTTAACGATATTATATAAAATTAACGATATTATTTAAAATTAACGATATTATTTAAAATTAACGATATTATTTAAAATTAACGATATTATTTAAAATTAACGATATTGTTTAAAATTTACAATAAACTTCTACATGCAGCATAGCTTGCTCTGCAAACAGAAACCCATAAACATTGCAGAGCGTAGCTAGCTAGTTACTACTGAGTTTCTGGAGTATCAACCAGCTAATACACTTCAATTGTGGCTCCAGAATGAGTAATTGTAAGGCTTTGTGGATTAGGTCATTGGGAATTTCTATAAACATAGGAATACGATGCCATTTTATTAGCCATATTTACACCATCTTTTTTGAAGCCATTTCTCTGCATTGCATCTTCAGTAAGTTATATACAAGTACAGTCCAGCCAGTGATCAGCTCTATAGATTAATTGCATTCAAATGTATAGCTATATAGCTAATTATCACTCTCAATACTAGCTACTAGCTAGAATTGAAAGGTTTAGCTTACGACACAGTATCTACATCTACCCGTTTAAGAGTCAAGTACTAGTACGAATGCTCACCATTATTGTAGTTGAGAGACCTAGTTAGTTATCAATCAGCACACGAGCCGGGCAGTGTGGCGGTCAGCCACAAAGACGAGGAGGAGCTCGGAGAGCAGGATTCTGACACGGCTCGACCCTATCTTGGACTTTAAACCGACATTCGCGCATGTGCGTTTATCAGCGCAGTGAGTTTAGTCTGGAAGACACTTTACCAAATTGTTCGGCCACACCCAGCAAAACGTAATGCAATAACTACGTAAAAGTAGAGATGTAGTCAATTCGCTATTGTCAATGATTACAATACTTTTGACAAAGTGAGTAGTCTTATCTGATTTGCCTTAAATTCTCTTAGGACTTTTCCCTAGAATCACTAATTGCTATTTATTGTCCTGTAAAATGCAAATAGCACATGCACATAATTATTATTTATTCACTTCCAATCGTACATTTATCCAAACTAAATTCTGTGGTCTTAACAGGAACAGAGATATAATTTAAAATAGCACACCACACTAATGATATAGCTATAGCCAAGTATGTCACTTTGTATAAAAACTTCTACAGATAATGAATGCTATATTAGCTAGCAAAGACACACACTTTCTCACACAGAATCTACGTAACTAAAACTCAAAAATAGCAATACCCCAAGGGTGGTTAGTATGCACAGTACACATACCTAAAGGCAAAAAATAGTGCACACTTACCAAGTTAGTACACCTAGTAACGATATAGCAACGGGATCTAAAAACTACTGGTAACAACTCACTCTGACTGGGACAAATTTATCTTCCATACTTGGTGCATTTTTTTTAACTTTTGCTTTCTTATTCCTTCAATAAGGCCTGACAAATTACATTTCTTGTTTCCCATCAACTATAGCTATTTGAAATTGTGATGAAGGAGAGAGGTCATTGTTTATCATTCATTAGTCGAATTCTATCGGAAAAATTGACATTGTGTATATAACAAGTATGAGGCAGTAGTGGTGTGGTTAAAGTAGTGGGCATATCCTCAATAATAATATTGAAGTGTTGGCTGCACCATCCAGGAGGGTGCTGATGATAGCAAGGCACAAGTAATATTATTATATTGATGTCAAGATATTATATGTAAACAGGAAAATAATGAAAGACGAAATGTTTATTTTTGTAATTGTTTCACATTCACATTATCCTGAGTCATGAATGATGACTATAAGTCACTGACTCTAAGATAAGCTTGTAATATTATCAAGACATTGTGGGTTTGGTTGTAATGATGTGTACTACTGATTTTATCAAACTGAAAGTTTGACTCGATAAGATTGTCAGGCCCGCATACGCAGGGTGCAGGGGTATCAATGAAGAATATTTTCTGGAACAATCTTTCAAAGTAATACTTTAATTAATAAGTCTTCTGTTTGTACTTACCGCAGTAATTGTTCAAAATACATTGAAAAGTACTCATATGTAAAATTCTAATCTCACTCCCTCCCTCCCTCTCTCTCTCCCCCTCTCTCCCTCTCTCTTTCACTCCATCCCTCTCCCTCTCTCCCTCTTTCTATCTCTCTTTTCCCTCCCTACCTCCCTCTCTCTCTCTCCCCCCTTTTCTCTCTCTCTCTCTCTCCCTCTCTCTCTCATGCGTGTACTATATTTATATTACATGTGATGAGTAATAAACATTAAATTTCTCAGTGCTCAAGTTATAACAATTTTCTTTCTGCAATGCCCTGGGGAAATCTCTTTTGTTAAATCAGAGTCTTTCGTATGATTCAATGAAGATGCATACAAAATCAAGCAGTCATCAACATCTTACTGCTATGTTGGCCATGTCATTGATAAATTTGAGTGCCGTTAGTGAGATTATCACTATTATTATTGCTCTAGTGTTTACTGTGATATCAAAGAAAGATAACAAATTCCAAGCATAGAAATAGACTAAGCAGAGATCTCAGTTCACACCCCTCTTTGATACAAGCAAGAGAAGACCTAATGTGAGGATACAAAAATGGCTCAGTATAATCTGTATTTCTGTGATCATAATGACAGTTGATGAGTAAGTCAAGAGTGTTGTTTAGCCCTTAACTGCAAACCAGAGCCTTTAAAGCTCAAAGTAAGTTATGAATTTGCCTCTACAGCTTTAATCTGTTAATTCCTAGTCACAAATAATTTGTGGGCGTGGTAATAGGTAGGCTTTTCAAATATTAAATTTAATATTATAAGCCTAATCTTATTGTCATTCTTAATTTGAATTGCAAGAGATTAACCATTATCCCCCTACCTTTACAGTTTTCTCTGCTGAATTGTCACGGAAATTTAAATTTTTAAAAACATCTTAATAATGTCTAGAAATGTAAAAACATGCGAATGGATAATTTTTTTCCATATTTGATACTATGGTCTGGAGCTAATTCTGAGTCCAGTATATCTACTTATTCCCATGGAAATCTTCACAACTGCTTTGTCTTCTAAAGCTATAACTATTGTCTATGGCACTTTCTTATATGAGGACCAATGTGTGGAAAATAATACCTTATAGAAAGAAGTATAGAGAAGTCCATGGTGAGAAGCAGAACTTATTAAATTAAACATGTCCCATTATTGTGTCTTGCTAATTTCATTTAACATTAAAGATAATTGCAGTTCTGATACAGACATATTTTAATAAGAAAAAGAGAATGTTTGAAATATCTCTGTAAAGCAGTTCATTAAGCGTATGCCCCATACAGAATATATTACTATTACTCCAATGTTGCTAAACCCTTCCCTAAACCCCCCTCGCACTTCCCCTCCCCATTCTGCCAAGTTTCATTTGGTGTCTTCCCCCTCCTACACACACACACACATACACACACACACACACACACACGCGTGCACGCGCGCACGCACACACACACACAGACACACATATATACACACAACACACACACACCCAATAGTGGGTATGGTTGCTGTACAAAGTTTACTACTCTGTTTCCCTGCTTATTTCACACTTTGCTTGATACTTTGACACTGATAAAAGTAACAGTTTATACTAAGCTATAATATGTTATTACTTATATCCGTTCACATGTATGCTATGCACCCTGTTTTGCTATACAGGTAACAGCCATAAGATCTCTCAAAACAAATAAGGAGGCATTAATAATATTGTAACCCACAAACATTCAGTAATGAAACAACAACAGAGAAATGAGCCTTGATTAATATTGAATGAAAATTGGAATGGCCTAAGGCCTTATGTAAAACTATATATAAGAGAGCAATACAGCATCATATGCCATAAATAATGAGACTAGAACTAGAGAGGTTTGTGTAAGATTAAGATAATGAGATTAGAACCAGAGAGGTTTGTGTAAGGGTAAGATAAAGACAGTGATGAATGTCTAAATTTGCTTTGTTAAACAATATTGTCTTGAGGATTTTATATGTAATTAGCTATATGTGATGACAGCTTACAATGAACACAAAGTAGATAAAGATAAATTACTATTCAGAATCTCTAATATGAAAATCCAAAGATAAATTTCAGTGATAGTAGGACAGAGTGTACACTACAGAAGTAAATGTAGTTTTTTAAGCAATATTACCTTACAAGGATGAAATGAATGAGGCTGCTGGTAGCAACAACAATGCTATTCCCTTCAAATTGTAACACCTTTAAACACGTTTAAGTAACAAATCATAAGAGTTAGTTTCAATCTATTATTTGTAGAGATATACCAAAGTTAGAACCAGATAAGTGTCAAGATGGGTCCATTGCAATATTATATCTTTGTTCACATCATTTTCCTACCTATAACTGGGGCACAAGAAATGCTGAAGGCTTCTCAACAACTCAACTATAGTCTTGACTCCAGGAGAGCACAAATGGCTACATGTAAGAGGAGATCTGACGACTGCAAAGCAAGTGAGTGCAGCACAAATCAAACATTTGATTGCTTAGATATTCCGAATTCTGTTGTGCTATGTGATTTCTATGGCAGAGTAAAGAGCCTGCTGGCTTGTAACTGTGCCAATTATTATGGAGTTTCTGGTGATATATTGATTGGACGTTGTATATATACGTGCCAATCAAAAGTTCTGCAATATTTAGATCTTCCTGCTCATGAAGTGGAGTGGAATGTAAAGTTATGTGATCAATTTCAAAGAAAAGGACCACTCTGTGGTCAATGTAAAGACAGTTTTTACTTGCCTGTTTATTCTTACGATATGACTTGTGTTCATTGCACAGACAATAGTGACTGGTGGAAATTCGTTCTAATAGCTTTCTTTCCTCTCACCATCTTCTATGTCTTTTTAGTAGTATTCAAAATCAATATACACTCTTCGTTTCTTCTTGGATATGTCTTTTACTGCCAGGCAGTTACCACACTTCCTTTAGGACGCATTCTTTACATATCAACCCGTAGTAACACTGCCATGAAGTTATTCACGTATATAATTGGTAGTTTTTACAGTGTTTGGAATTTAGACTTTTTTCGATTCTTCAGTCCTAATATATGTTTACAGACTGATACCTTGGCTACTGCATGCCTAGACATAGTGGTAGCTGCATACCCTCTATTTTTGTTGCTCCTGACCTATGGTCTAATAATTGCCTACGATAAAAATGTACCTATAATAGTTTTATTGTGGAAACCTTTCAGCAAATGTTTAAAATATATTGAACATTCCAGCAGTTTAAAAGGCTCTCTTATAGATTCCTTTTCCACCTTCTTTTATCTGTTTGCAATCAAAAGTATCAGTGTGTGCACAGATGTGTTAACTCCGGTTCAAACACATAGACTTAGCTCCAATGGCGTCACTTCAGAGTATCGATTATACATTGATGCAAGCTTACCATTTCTTGTAAGATCGCATATATCCTATGCTATAGTCGGTTTGGTCATAGTTTCTGTTGTAGGAGTTCTTCCATCTATTCTGTTGTTATTTTATCCCTTCAAGTTCTTTCAACATCTGTTATTGTATATGCCGCAATCTTGGAGGCTATCTGTATCAATATTTGTAGATACAATGCAGTGCTGCTACAAAGACGGTACAGAGGAAGGCACGAGAGATTACAGGTGGCTGTCTGGCTTCTTCTTTGGTAGTCGCTTAGTGTTTGCTGTATTGTATGGCTTAACACTGAACTCTAGTTTCTTGGTACTAAACGCAATCATCCTGACTGTGTTTATTATGGCATTAATTATTATAAATCCTTACAAAGACCAATACGGGGAGCTTAACACTTCAGTTACACTGTATTTGATTCTCCTTGCTAGTTTTAGCGTCATGTGTGATGCTTATGGTCGGTACGTTCAAGTAAATATTGTGGTATGCACAATTATTGTTGCATTGGCTATCATGCCTTTGATATACACATGTTATCTTTCTGTACATCACTTGTATCATCACTTCATTGTGAAATCTTGTATTAACCAGCATGTAGCATAATTTGAGGTGTATTTTTTTTTGTTATTGTTAATTATAATAAATATTGTAATTTTTATAATATTATACTGATTTAGTTTTTGATCGTGAAATAAACTGTAAATCACATTTTGATAAACTAAAGCCACGATACAATTATCTAGAGTACAAAGCACTATAATGCGAAATCACAGTGGATTTTGCCCCTTGCCCTCCAAGACTTAATTCTCAGATGAATAATATCTTCCAGGACATTATTGTTCACTAGTGAATATTGTTCCCCCCTCCTCTATTATTATGACTAATTAGTTAACAGTTCGACAATAGGTTGGAGTGTGTGCCAATTGTTGCAACCTACTGATGCCACAACTCTTACACAGGTAACAACTGCAATAAAGTTGCTTAACTCGAATGATTGCAGTTTTCAGATACTCTTAGGACTTGTGTACAAAATGTATCAACTAATGCACTAGCATTTGTGTATACACACCTCCTATACTACTAACACTTCAACTTATCTCCTAATATTTGCAGAAAATTATAATGGCAAAGAAGGAAACATGTTAATGGAAAATGGAAAGTAGTTAGGTCATTATCAGCTCAATTTTATATAAACACTTCAAATCTTAGGTATTATACATCTTTATTAGTCGAATATTGATGCTAAATTGTTGAAGAGGGTTGCTAAGTTTTTAGTTATTTTGGCTTACTCAAGAATGCTATTCTCCTAGCTACCTGTTGGCATGTTTCCTACAAATTAAATATATTATTTGATTAGTGACATGGAACTGGAAAGCGATTGGTTCAATTCTTTGCTTTGAGAGACACACAACACAAACAGCAATGGGTGGTGCTTTTACTGGGGCAGTGATCCACCTGAAACCTCTTCTGACAATGCAGTCATGTCATGTAACCATCCTGTTGACTGTCCACAAAAGACTAAGCAGCATGTGATACTTAGACAGCTGAAAGGATGAAAGAATCAGTGAATCTGTGGTTGGTGGGATGTCAAAAGTAAATAAGCAACCAAAGTAATGGTGAAGTAATTTTATATAGCTTGCTTCAGGGAAGCAAAGCTACTTTTATAGTAAGAAAATTGGAAGGTGAAGCAAAAGAGGAGTATTAAAAAAGAACACCTATGATAAGGCTGTGCGAGTGGTTGTTAGAAAAGCTGCATTAAGTCGTAAGTAAGGATAACCCATGGCTAGGAAATCCTTAAACTGCTCACCCCGAACAGTATTGAAATAAAGAATCCTTATAATGGTAGAGACAAATTAATAGAAATTGACATGTCAACATTAAGAAATTCTGCTTAAAAATTGATGACATGCCAAAAATTCAATCTTAAAATTACACTAATTTCAAATTCAGTGCTAGATATAGCTACTGTACTAGCACCAGCTGGAGTGATTTTTCCATCAAACAAGTACGTATTCAACGATATTTCAGGAGAAAATCTGCTTGGGTGGCACACTGAAACTCACTGCGTCATATTTTGATTTTATTGACAAATCGACCCATCCTATTCATTGGAAGGAAATGTAATAGAAATATTTTTCAAAAGGTCATTGCAAAGAGTAGTCTTTAAATAAGTGAGAATGCATTTGTTTGCTCTGCATGATACTATCTACATAATAATATACTAGTTCAGCACATTTAATCTCGCATTAAATTCACTAAAACCACAGCTGCAAAGGCTGACAACATAATCTTTATGTACCAGGTTTCACTCATTAGCAGAGTTTTCAATGTGTGCTTCTGTTGTTGTTGTTGTTGCTGTTGTAAAGTATAATTATTTTGTCTTAGCAGAAATATGAATAACTTTTAAGTGGTCACTATTTCACACTTTAAAAGTGTACAAGTTGCCAATCCTGATTTAGCTGGGAAGCTTCTGGTTTTATCCTCGATTCCCAGTTTATTAAATTTTCCCAGTTTCTCCTGGTTTTTTTAATTTTCTGGGTTTTCTCCCCATAATTTTCCTGGTTATTAAGTTTGTCCATAAACATTATGCCTATGTCAGGTAAATAGCAATACAATTCCACAGCATAGCCAGAATACAAATGGTGATACTGTCGATCTTTGAAATTTTAACACCGCAAAGCTTTCTTTAGTGATTAATAGAACTGAACAATCATTATTGTAACCATCTCCTCATTACAACTTAATGTTTAGTTAGTAGGTGTGTCAGTGGGTGTGGTCTATCACATTTTACGTTCTGAAAAGTTAGCATGGTTATAGCTATATCAACATAAACTATTCAAAATAAAAATCTAGTGTTAAATTTATTTATTTTAATGAAGATTTTAGAATCATTCCTGGAAATAAACAAATAACAGTACTAGGATAAGAAAGTCACTTATAGCAATGAATTCACTTGTAAATACAAATGTGTATTCTTTTATCATGAAGCTGTCCTGGCTTAGACAACCCTACAATGCCTAAAAATCTTAGACATAATTTAGTATTATGTCTAATTTGTGAAGTGATAATTTAGTATCCTGGCTTATATACAATATCTTGCTTATTATAGGGAAGTGGTGCTCACTTGGGTTATACAAAATATTTAAAGGTGAAACAATCCATTCAACAGAGCTATCATACTTCTGTGCATTTTTACTCTTCTTCTTGCTTAAAAAATGAAGCTAAATGATTCAAGATGTAATTCTCAGCTCAACAGTATGTCTTTGCAATGCAAACCTAGCCTACTGTTCAGGCTTCCGGATGAAAAAACAACAACATGTTATCATTCCTATGTAGGAAAAAAACAGACCAATAGCATCTAACTAAATACCAGTCCACCTGAAATGGAATGAATACAAACTAAATCAATGGCCCTTGGTCAAATGTTGCTTAGTGTTATAGATCTCTGTTATGGATATATGAACTGCTTTACGTGCCATAGGTGTTAGCTACCAAACAATAAACACTATTCTTCCATTTCCTCTGTCATCACCCCTATGGCTGACCCACTCTACATGAGAATTGCTGCTTGCATGGTAATTTAATTGATGTTATAAAAGGTCCTACATTTTTAGTTTGGATAACTTCAGTCCCAGTGAAAAGGTTTAGTCTCAGCAATATATCAGTCTGGTTATTTGAGACATGGACTTATTATGTAAATATTTAAATATAGCAGGTATGTCTTGTGTAAAAATGTCTACCATCTGCGTTGTATGATTTCATGTTAAGAAATACTAACTTATTGTATTCAGTCTTAACCATGACACAATGGGTTATACTTTTCAAAGGCTTAGAATGCTCTAGCAGTGGAGGTAATTCTGTTATATACTTGTCAAAATATATTTCCTTTACATTGATGAACATTTTAATGATAGGTACCCCTAGTACCACGGATGTCATAGACAACCACAACTCTCCAGCTCTAACTGGAAGTGTTACTACATTTGTAGTAGTTACATTTGGAGTAGGTACATGTGTATTCCTAGTAGCGATGTGTTATATGTGCGGTGTAGCTGATAAGTACGTGTCCTGCATGAAAAAATGCTCAGGTAAGAAGTTATTCATATAAAGATTTGATGTACAAATAGCCTTCTTTCTATATTGTTTATTGATTGTAGGTTTCTCTGAAGAGCACGAAGCATGAATACTTGTCATTTTGTTATGATCATTTGTCAAGTTTATATTCAATGTAATGACAGTCGTATTGGTGTTGTTTCAAACTAAAATTCATTTTAAATTTTCTTCGATTTCCATTATGAAGATGAGCTTTCTAATGCATAATTAACTATATAAACTACTAAATATAGAGTGGCACAGTGTAATGTTGGGTAAAAACAAATGTTTACTTGTTTTTATTTCATAATTAAAATGTTAAGATGTTATGTATTTTGTAAGCATCTATTGTGATTAGCAAGCTAATTGTATACAAAGTGAGATACTCACGGGTGGTATGTGGATAGCCTATCTGCATTCAAAGTCTTGATAGCAAGATCACATTATTTATTGCAGGGGCTGTTCTGACATTTCTAATGTGATTAGGTCAGGAAAGTGGGTGTGGAGAGAGGTGTGAGATACAAAATCGCTGTAAACATCAAAATGTATGCTCGTGCTGGCAGAAATACTGGGGAGCAGGAGAGGTAGAGAGGAGGAGAAGGGATTCCTCCATTAGTTGAAAAAGAATGGTTGGAAGAAACAACTAGAGCGCAGGAGAGGTAAACCATGTATAAAACTACCTTACGCTACTGCACTAATAAATTGCTCAAGTTTGTACATCAAGGCGCCACTTTATGGCAGGGTACTTGCTAGTCTCATATAATAGTTGAAGTTATTTCCAACAACAACAATAACAGTACTAGAATAAGAAAAGTTGCTGTTAACGATAAATTTATTGGTAAATACAAATGTGTATTCTTTTATCATGAAGCAGTCCTGGCTTAGAAAACCCTACAAGACCTAAAAATCTTAAGACATAATTTAGTATTCTGGCTGACATACAATGCGTTGCTATTATAGGGAGGTGGTGCTAATTAATGGGAGGTGGTGCTCACTTGGTTAAAAATCCATTTAACAGAACTATCATCATTCTATGCATTTTTACTCTTCTTCTTGCTTAAAGAATGAAGGTAAGTGTATTCAAGACTTAATTCTCAGCTCAACAGTATTATCTTCACTATGCAAACCTAATAACCTACTGTTCAGACTTCTGGGTGAATAAAACAACATGTTATCATTCCTATGTAGGAAAAATAGACCACATATAATGAACAGAGAACAGCATCTATGTAACTAAATACCAGTCCACCTGAAATGGAATGAATGCAAACCAATAACAATAAATGACTCGTTGTCAACGGCCCTTGGCCAAATGTTGCTTAGTGTTATAGATCTCTGTTATGGATATATGAACTGCTTTACGTGCCATAGGTGTTAGCTACCAAACAATAAACACCATTCTTCCATTTCCTTGTCATCACCCCTATGGCTGACCCACTCTACATGAGAATTGCTGCTTGCATGGTAATTTAATTGATGTTATAAAAGGTCCTACATTTTTAGTTTGGATAACTTCAGTCCCAGTGAAAAGGTTTAGTCTCAGCACCAAGGATAAATATCACTCTGGTTATATATTTGAGACATGGACTTATTATGTAAATATTTAAATATAGCAGGTATGTCATTTGTGTAAAAATGTCTACCATCTACGATTTCATGCTAAGAAATACTAACTTATTGTATTCAGTCTTAACCATGACACAATGGGTTATACTTTTCAAAGGCTTAGAATGCTCTAGCAGTGGAGGTAATTTGTTATATACTTGTCAAATTATCTTTCCTTTACATTGATGAACATTTTAATGGTAGGTACCCCTAGTACCACGGATGTCACAGGCAACCATAAATCTCCAGCTGTAACTGCTGGAAGCATTACTCTAAGTTTGCTTGGAATAGGAGCATTCGCATTAATGATGGTAATAGGGATGTGCTATTTCTACTATTTAGATAAAAAGACAGTGCCCTGCTTGAATAAATGCTCAGGTAAGAAGTTATTCATATAAATACTTGATGTACAAATAGTCTTCTTTCTGTATTGTTTATTTGATTGTAGGTCAATGTGAGGAGCATGATGAAGCATGATTACTTGTCAGTTTTGTTATGATCATTTTGTCAAGTTTATATTCAATGCAATGACAGTCGTATTGGTGTTGTTCCAACTAAAATTCATGTTAAAACATTTTTGATTTTCAGTATGAAAATGAGCCTTCTAATACATATAAACTACTAAATATAGAGTGGCACAGTGTAATGTTGGGTAAACGCAGATGTTTACTTGTTTTTGTTCCATAATTAAAACATTAAGAAATTGTTTATTTTGTAAGCATCTTTTTTGTGATTAGCAAGCTAATTGTAGAAGTGGGTGGTATGTAGATAGCCTGCCTGCATTCAAAGTCTTGATAACAAGAGGTATGAGTAAACATCATAATGTATGCTCGTGCTGGCAGAGATACTGGGGAGCAGGAGAAGGGAATCCATTTGTTGAAAAACAATGACTGAAGAAACAACTAGAGCGCAAGAGAAACCATAGCTAGATAAAACTACCTTATGGTACTGCACTAATAAATTGCTCAAGTTAGTACATCAAGGCGCTACTGTGTAACAGGGTACTTGCTAGTCTCATATAATTGTTGAAAGTAAAACTGTAATACATAGTAAGCTACACCCGCAAAAAGTAGTCTCGCCGGCCAGACCCTTTACCCAACTGGCCCGCGAGACTACGCAAAAAGTGCGAGCGAATTGTAACGGTTAAAAAAAAAGGCGGTCCAGACGTAGCAGGATTGCACAGCTATAATTGCTGATAACCTACCAGGTCTGTGAAATGATTAGTTAGCTAGTGTTTAATAGCGCTGAGAGGGGTTCGCATCCTTGATGTTTCACTTTTTATGAACTTCTAATCGTTCAATTGCACATCGCTAGTTTAGTTCTAACTGGTTAAATATCCAGAAATTATGTTTTGTTAATTGGGTTACTAGATTTCAATTGTTTCTGTTATTACTTTTTTGGCTCATTACAGTGATTTAAATTCGAGCTTTAACAGGGACACCTTAGCTTCACCCCTGGACCCTCTCCATCATTAAAACACCAAATATTCATGCAAATTGTTTTATGATCACTTTTACATCTCCTAGCCTTTACTTTGAACCCTACATAGCTAACTGACTTTATTGTTATATTTGATTAATAATTTTTATCAGAGATAAAGTCAACCTAAAGGAGTGACAGTTTGTTCATCTTATGGAATGAATGATTTCCTACCGTTCTTGGACTGATCTGGTGGGTAGTTGGCATCTGTAGAATGTATTCCCTAGTCCTCTGTTCCAGTTTCTGAGGCTGACACTACTATTGTCACTTAACCACCTCCTTTATTGACTTCCTGCACAATCACTCGCAACAGCCAGTTACTTAACTTCTACAGGAGCATTTGCAGGCTTTCTAAGATAAATAGAACCTACCAATAAAAGATTAAATTTCACATTAATCATTTTTAACGTTTCACTTTCTGGAAATGTTTCACCAGCAAAACTACTACGACACAAGCCACTACGAATAGCAATATTGTAATTGACGTGGCTGTACTTCCCCGCAATCACGTCCACTCCGACCAGGAGCACTAGTAACAGTAGTGGTGGCATCTGTGGCATCTTCATTAAAATAATTCATCAACCAAGGAGTTTGGAAAATTATAGCAGTATCATCTTCATCAGAGCACTCTGAGTCAAAAAAGAAAAAAGAAAAGAAAAAAAAAAAGAAAAGAAGAAAATAAATTGTAAGTTGTAACATAAACTAACAAACCTGTCACGTAAAAAAAAATTGCATAGGACATCCATCTCTGTAATAGTAGCTATTGTCCACAATCAGCCGTTTTACCACAATCAGCAGTTACCCTCAACTAAAAAGTTAGACCCTTATATATATAAGGGCAGTCAAAAATTAAATAATTAGAATATGCAAGCAGCAATTCTCTTGCAGTTGCAAGTACTATACGTTATGATAGAGGATGATGTTTATAGTTCAGTAACTAGCAACTAATGTACAATGACAGTGGTGGGGGAGGGGGGCGGGGTCAATCTACACTAGTGTACACTGACTGGGGGTCCATCTACACTGGTGTGTATAATGACTGGGGTCCATCTACACTGGTGTACAATGACTGGGGGTCAACCTACACTGGTGTATAATGACTGGGGTCCATCTACACTGGTATAATTATAATGACTGGGGGTCAATCTACACTGGTGCACAATGACTGGGGGTCAATCTACACTGGTGTACAATGACTGGGAGTCAATCTACACTAGTGTACATTGACTGGGGGTCAACCTACACTAGTGTACACTGACTGGGAGTCAACCTCTTGGTATACCATAACCTGGGGTCATTTTAAGGGGGGGTGGTTACCTGACACTGCTACACCATTCTACTGTGCTACATTCCCCACAATCACATCCACTGGACGATGTTGACTCGTAACAATGGTATCTGTGGCATCTATCATCAAAAATATTCATCAACTACCAAGGAGTTTGGAAAATTAATAACAGTATAACCTTCATCAGAGCACTCAGGTCAAAAAAACAAAAACAAAACAAAAACAAAAAAAAACAAAAAAAAAAACAGTGCTTAAACATTGGCTATAGACTTTGTTGCACTACATAGCTTATATTATAAAGAAAATTTTTCTCTAAATATCTACACTCAGATATGTTGTGTTAGCAGAACAAGTCCACCCGACTATTAGGAGAACTTGTAACAATGGTATCTGTGACATCACGCAATCATTAAAAACATTCATCAACCAAGGAGTTTGGGAAAATAATGGCAGTATTGCCTTCATCAGAGCACTCTGAGTAAAAAAAGAAAGAAAAGAAAATATTGTAAGATTTTCTGTAAAATTGCGTACATGGTAGTTTTACATAAACGAATGGTGCAAATCACAATTTCTTTCTCAGCCTTCTTTACTCATTAGATTATAATATAAATATTTTTAATTCTGTATTGTTTAAAACAGCCTGTGAAAGAGAGAGAGAATACATCTAATTATATGCTGCACATGTGCTGAATGTGAACATTATGCAAATAAAAAACTTACAGTGAGTGGCACACAATTAATCAGCACACATACTTGTTGCAGCTATGCTGCATGGACCAACGTTTTATACAAACCTGTAACTACTTGATTACAGAAGCCGGGGCAGAGCCTTTGTGTGTCTCACAGACACACCTGTCACTCACTGCAACTTGATACAGTCCATGGAATTCATCTTTACCACTTGAGTGTGATCAGCACCGTCATTACTCATTGCATCCTAGCCACCCGGGTCTTTGTGGTAACACTCATAAAGGTAGAACCAACCTTGCAGTGTTCCACATATCAAACATTGGCTATAGACATTGCTACACTAGCTTATAATTATATTAAAAAATTTATTTGAACCGTATTTACCCGTATCCAATGACAATCTCCTCCCAGCTGGAAAATTAAATCACGGGGCAAAAACTTGAATATCCTGTAGTCCCGTATTAAAAAATAGACATGTCCACTGTTTGTTAAAAATTAATATTGGTGCGGCCATGGCTGCTAGGCCGCACCTGTTCTGACACCCCTGTACTTAGGACATTTCATACTTTTACCACCTTTTATATAGAGAATAGGGCTAAATGCCCTGCACTATAGCTAGGACATTAAGCCCTATCCTCTACCAGAAAAGTGGAGAAACATGGGAAATTTCATTTTTTGCCCTGTTTAGTAGTAATTATATGTGAAAATAGTATGGAATATAATGGTAAACATTGTAGTCTGTTATAGATACATATGTAGTTTTTGTTATTTTTAGATATTAGTTGCCTTTTCAGATTAACAGCATTAATGTTCACTTGAATATTAGCATGTTCATCAAGTCAGTCATTTCCTTAACCATATATTTGCAGTATGTTGTAGACAATGTTTTGTAGTAATATCAGAAAACTAGTCATTTTGATCAACTTGAATACAAATAATATAGAGATTCACAAGATGACCTTATAGAAATAAGCCCACTATAGGCTACAGCAAAGCGCCCCCTTTCCCTAGCCCATAAAGGAATATCGTTTTCCATCTCTACACTATTTGGAGCTCAAGTAGCCTCAATGGATATAGGTCAGTTGGTAGTATCTATTTCTCTTCGATGCACTAGCTCATTACTTAGCTTTATATCAGTGAAAAAATATTCTAAAATTTCTCTAGATAATTGGATACTCCACTTACTATTGTTTTAATGCTCCAAAATGCTAGTTTTATTAAACTATAATTATTATCATGACAACAACTGACAGACTATAATTATTTGACATCAAATCACTTACTGATGTCATTATGTGTCCAGCAAAAAGAAAACACACTATTACAATAATCATCAAAACATGTAACATTTTATGAGTAGTCAGGTAGTCTTGCATCCATCACTACGCATGTAGCCATGTTGTTTTGCATTCCATCACCACGCATGTAACACCACTGGTGTGTCACTCTCTATATAAGTCACAGCACTGACTTGTAAAGGAACTTTTCAATGATAGCTCTTCAGAATGGTACACAGTGTCAGAAGTGGGATATGGACAGTTTTAAGCAGCCAGAACCTCAAAGTTTGGAAGGCATCACTACTGAGAATTATTGTGTTGTGAGATTTTCATGACACCATTGAAGTAAGTCTGCCACTCTCCCACACTTTGCTGGACCTGAAGCCCTTGAAATAATACCACACTTTCTCCTGGTTAGAAGGAGGCAAATGAAAGATAACAGCATTGTCAATTAAGAGTTTTGAAGTGTGAAATATTAATTGTAAATTTAGACCCTTACAAAGAAGTCATAACTTCTGTTAAAACTAGCTCCATTGGAATAGGTGCATTCTTGCTAAAAGATAATCAGCCAGTTGCATATGCCTCCAAATCTTTTTAAGAATTTGAAAACAAAATTATGCTACAATTAATAAATTAATAGCTGAAAAAGAAGTACTAAATTTCATGATACTTTATTGTTTATTAATTAATCTTTTCATAGAGCTATTCACAATCAGCATAAACAAGTGACAGTTTTTTTCAGCTTCAATTCCTGCGGCAACCAAAAGCATATGTGTATAAAATTAATGACAATAAAAAGGACTTCCTACCATTCTTGGACTGATCTGTTTGTACTTGGAATGTATAGTGTATTTCTGCTCCCTGTTCCAGCAATAATGGGTGACGTCATTATTATTCATGTAATCAATGTGCTGTAATCACTTTAATATCAATTTTTATTCAATTAAATACATTTAAATTTAATCAAAAAGTTTCGTATCTTCATCATAAATGTCACCATCTACAAAAAAAAAAAAAGAATTATATTTACTAATAATATAATTTGCTCTAGTTTTATAATTACAAAATGCAATTGTAAATAAATTGTGACAAAGTCATTAATTATTACTTACGCAATGGTGGCTCTATTATTTGATAACATTTGATCAGAAGTTTCAGCTTTGAAATTGCTATAACATAATATTTCACTTTGTTAATAAAAGGTACTCATAATTGACTGCTATGAAAATGTAATTTATTATAGTTAGATAGTTTCTTCAAGTGCTACTATTCATGTACAAAGTATATAAATCCTATTTTCAAAAATAAGATACATGTAAAGCTGTGTGCACAGTTGAGTAAAACAAAGCATAAGCATTCATAATTTAGCTATTAGCAGAGTGAAGTCAATTTTCATCTGATGGAATGCATGTCAAAGTAATCCTGTATGCTTAAAAATTATGAGTTTAATTTTAGTACAAAGACTTACTGAGATTTTGAAAACTTATATCATTAGCTTTTGTTGTTGTTGTTTGCATTGAGAAAGAAAAATTTACTTGGAGATTTTTTTGTATTGCATTTGTAATAGTCAAAAATTATGCTGCTGCATATGGTATGTATATCTCTGGTATATTACACACGCTAGTAATATGCATTGTTAGATACTGGTAAGACACTTGGCAAGATATACAGACAGCATCTACTCATTAAAATCAATTATTATTTACTTACCACTTCTGCAACATGTATGTCAAACGAAGCAATGGTTCTCTATAATATAAATACAAAAAGTCACTGTATTATTCAAATTAAATAATAAGAATTATTAATATCAGATTGATGAACTAACTATTTGTAGACAATAACTTGTGTCTACCATCATTTTGTGCTTGATTTTGCTTTCATTTTAACATTATTATAGATGTAAACACTTGTAAATACATATTTTAATCACTGCATACCTGCCTAAACATAAGGAATCAGTTTAATCATACTATACTAGAAGATGTAATATAGTTATCACACTGGCTCCATTCTCTAAAATTTAAAATAGTTATTGATACATTATTTACAAGCTTACCTTTTTAGACTCAACAATACTACTACTCCAAAAAGTGCTAGAAACAACACTATTAAAAGCACACTATTAATTATCCATAGAGACAATGGCAAATTTCTGAGATAATCATTTGTTGAGTTAACATGATTCAGGGAAGTGCTGTTAGAATCTGTATACAGAATTACAAAACACAAACAAAGAACAAATATATAATTGTTCTAATTGTACTGAAAATAGAAACTGCTTACTTGTTCTCATTTTGTGTACTTCTGATGAATTAGCAACTCTATGAGTACGTCTAGAAATTTGATTTATTACTTTTGCGTAAATAATTTCATGAATATTTATAGTAGTCCATTCTAGTATACTGTTATTGGAGCCACAACTAACATTCCCTACTTTACCAGTGGCTAGTAATAATGAACTACTGTCATACGAATTCTGTGATAAGAAGAAATGACGACTCGTGGACAATGTCTCATTATTAGTTTGCCATATTAGATTAGAGCTATTAATTCTACAGATATAAACTGAAATAGCTTCCTGTTGTATTGTATTTATTCTGAACAAATACTGGAGTGAAATATCCTCTGAAGACATGCTAATCGATGCATTATTTGTTGCTGCTTGTTTCGAAACTGTTAGTAAAGATTCTTCATTCAAGCCATTGCCACATGCTACTTGAAGATCATCTTTACTAGTAGAAGTTACTACCAACATCCCATCTAAAAAGTCAAGTTCATTTTCCATTGCTTCAGAAGACAAATCAACAAAATAAATTTCAAGTTCACAAGTAGTGCACTCCAAAAAAGAATCTACAGTGTCTGTTATAGAGAAACTAACTCTATCTATGTCATCCACTATCCATATTATGGAACGCGGAATCCGCCAAAACTAACCGTATAGGATCGTAATTTAAATAAACGATTACGAGATCGTTTACTAGATCGAATAGGAGAACGATTACAAAATCGATTAGGAAAACGATTACAAAATCGATTAGGAAAACAAAATCGATTAGGAAAACGATTACAAAATCGATTAGGAGAACGATTAAGAGATGGAATAAAATTTAGTGAACGATCACAAGAACGATTACGAAATCGAATTTTAGAACTACAAAAAGAACGATTAGGAGACCGATAACAACATCGATAGGAGAACGAATGAACAGAAATGGCTTTTAGGGTTTTCTGATCGATTTTGTACTCGATTTCCGCGTTCCCTCGCAAATCTAGCTCCAACGACCACGCCCCACGTAGATCCGTTTTACACGTGGTTGTTTGGACCTGGACCTTTTTCTTAGCGGTATGGCTGAAAGAGGCTTAACAGATGAAGAAGTAAAGAAGGCCAGAGAGGCCATTTCGATGTTAGCTTCCATTGCTACCCCCAAGAACACAACAAGAAATTCTGATGGAGAAGAATTGTGCAGAGAAGGAGCAGATGAGGAGAGAAGTAGAAAAAGTGGAGGTAAGAATGCAGTCAGATTTTTTCCCTCTAGAGTGGTTTATTGATTTCTTTTGTTAATAGGATTAATAGAAGCTGCGGACAAGGCATTAGTAGCTATGAAAGGAATGCGACGAGGAATCGTTGGGAGTGGTAAAAAAAGACGCTTAAAGGATGAGTTATTGAATACATTTTCTGCAAGTAAAAAATTAAAAAAATATGTTTGGAAACATCGTTTTGTTTGCTTAGCATACTTTGAGCAGCAAAGAATCCCAACCACAGATGGGGAGAAGGATGAATTGATTAAGGCTGGCTTGGGAGAAAAATGTGTTGAGTTCTCTTCTTTGAATCTTAATGGTCAGGAAATTAATAATGTATTAATTTCTGCTTTTCCACGACTGAAGGATGGAGGGGGTTTTGAACTCTGTCGATGCATTCCGAATAGTAGAAACCTGGAACCATTGTCCAATATTGTTCATAATTCTATTAGCCACCTTAAAGAAAGGGTGGGGAATAGTCGTAGTTATATTCGGCCTCTTCAAAAAGATTTGGATTTATCTGAAATAGTTTCAGTTATCAATGAGGTAAGAGCTATTTGAGGATTTAAGTATTATAATTAGATTATTTTTTATTGCAGCCCAAGGTGGAATGCCTTACGTGTGGTTTAGAATTATCTAGAGCAGCCCTAAAAGTACATGCAGTGGACTGTGAGGAGAAATTGTAAGTGAATTAAAAAATCGTAGTTATTATCAATAGTAAGGTTGGGCGTTTGGGTATATTGTATCACGATATGTGACAGTCTACACGAAAATCGGGCACAACGTGGGCCCTATAAAAAAAACTCTATGTGCCGGTAGAAGGAAATACTGCACTCAACCATAATTAATATAATTTTTTTTTCTTCCTGAAAACCTTCTGGCAGTGAAGATCTATTTCTCGTAATAGTATCTGAGGCACATACACCTATTTTCCTTTCATCATTTTCTTGCCTCTGTTCCATCCCTTCACAATCTTGTTGTGCGGCACTTAAGTTTTAATCTTGTGTGTATTCTCCGCAGTATATTTTGAGATTTCGACGTCCATACAAAAAATATTCAAAGCAGATAATGTCTTTATATCGGTGTTCCAGCAGCCGTACCTTTTAAATACTTTTAAAACATATCACTGCTTGCAGTTTTTATGGCAGGAAGTATGTCTCATCAATGGTACCATATTAAATTAAGAGAGTTTGATGTGAATGACATTTACCATATGGTGTTTTCTTCAGTTGAAGAGTTAAAATTTTAATATTCATTTAAGGATTTTGGAAATAAATTCTACCTTTTGTATACCAAAGATTAAGCTTAATTTTAGCAAAATGTATTAATTATTTTGATTATTGGTGTAACATATATAATATGCTTGAGATTATTTTTTTAGAGAGTACTTGGATAGGTCTCGATCACCTACTCCAGATATACAGTTGCCATCACCTACTCCATTGCCACGAGTTGATATCCACGGGTAAGTTCTACAGTTTGATGAGAGATCTGTGGTATGTCATGTTTCATGCATACTTATATATTCAGCAGAATAAACCTTCAAGATGATGATTTAACATATATGGGAACTTCTATTAGTAATACACTTGTAAGTTGTTAAAATACATAAAAAAAATAAAACTTTTTACCATTGATATGTAACTTTATAAGTTTTTAAGTGTGTGCGTTTGAGCAATTAAAGTAATCATCAAATTGTTTGAACACTGTCTCTACATTCTGAGTTTCAGTAATTATTTTTGGTGGACCATGTTAGTTTGAATGGATTTTTTTTAACCCTTTCACTGTTGAATTTTCAGACACAATGGTAGTTGACTTACCTTGTTCCTGCAAGGTCAGTTCAATCCCAGCAAGTCTTTTTACCATAACGTAATTAGTTAGCAATAGCATGGAGCTCAAAATTTATATAGCAATTACACAGCTCACTGCACAGTGTTTCAGCGTATCGATAGTGCCTTCAATAGTTGCGATTTTCTGGGGTCGCTACCTCAAACCGCCATATGGCGGTTACGGCTGTGAAAGGGTTTTAAGTATATAAATATAGCTGATTCAAACCCTCAAATTTAAACCTCACTCTTAATGAGATGCAAACATATTTGGGTGGGAATTATTTAGTATTGACTAATCCGAACATTTCATCAATCCAAACTACCCTCAGAATAATAGATGACACTCTTGCCAGTGAATGGACTAATCTAACATGTTATTATTGTGCGGATATTTAGTATAAACATGTAATAACTTTTTTTAGGAGGAAGCAATAGCTATTGAGAATGAATTTGTGGATGCTGCTTCTAGAGAGAGCTTGTCAGTGGTTACTTTGGGCTATACTATTCCTCTGGAAGAGAATAAAAATGAATGTTATAGGTGAGTCATACAAGCATTTTACTAATATTTGATTTTATGTGTATTCTTGCTATTTTGTAGTGATCTTGCTTCTGGGGTGAAAGAGCTTGCAAAGAAAGTGGACAAATCATGTATAAGCATTGTTATTCGGCGAGATTTTATAATTGAAGATGCAATGGGGAGGCTAGAAAAAAGAAATTTGACCCATTCAAAGCTGGGTAGCTGTAGTAGCAGGGGTTTTTTTTTTTTTTGAACAAGTAGTGTGGTATAGTGAATGTTGTCCCATGACAGATGTTTCAGATATTGATCACATAGTACAGATGAGCAAAATATTAATCAAGAAAAATGATGACGTTATAATTGGATATTGTATTTCATTAGCTTGTAAAGAAGATTCCTGTACATTTTATTATTTTTTTTAC
>WLWD01003425.1_pt1 | contig 66653 bp, 57 predicted proteins | sample 6712731 | NCBI WGS metagenome assembly WLWD01 (sample SAMN12718690, study PRJNA576275) | sponge metagenome | isolation source: marine sponge | host: Mycale hentscheli | place: New Zealand: South Island, Marlborough, Capsize Point | collected 2014-11-01
TTATCTTGTATTCTCTCAATATCTTGTGATAACTAGTTATCTTGTTATAGCTAGCTATCTTGTGTTATCTATAATTATTATAGTTATCTTGTATTCTCTCAATATCTTGTGATAACTAGTTAACTTGTGCTCTTTTTTATTTGTAGACTAAGTGTTATGATCTTGTTCTGCCACCATCTGGTAAAGGATGGAACTTAAGTTTGTTGACTTTTACTGCAAGTACATCAGAGGAAAGGTATCAGAGTACACTCGTAATGGTAGGAAAGTTTTACTCTTTTTTTTTTTTTTTTTTTGTAAATAAACATTTTCAGGCTTGGTCACTGATTTTTTTTAATGGGTTTGTCATGAAGTGTGTGTGTGTGTGCATGTGTGTGTGTGTGTGTGTGTGTGCATGTGCATGTGTGTGTGTGTGTGTGTTTAGAGTGAGTATGTTAGGGTGTTCGTTGGAGGGTGAATTGTTTTGGTGGAGTGATATTCTCCAAGGACCTGGAATCACATTCCGTGGAAGTGTGGATATTGGAGGGAGTGTGGTCTTTGCTGTGAATCTGGTATGGGATTCTCATCAGATGGACAAGTGTCTTGTGACGTCCTCGCATGCTAGCATGTGGATTGTAAATATTGGAGAGGTGAGAAGTCTAACTTTGCTAGGGTGTGTCTTGGTGGGGAATGTGGTGGGTGTGGCATGTGGTGGGTGTGGCATAGACAACACAATAGGAATGTGTCCTGTATCGTAATGTGAAGTGACATGAGTGATTACAGACAGTGCTGTGCAATTTTCTTTATGTGTTTAACAAGTCTGAAACATTTGTTTATTGCTCAAAGCTGTTTAATATGGTCATTTCTTAGCAAAATTAAAGACTAGGTGAGGATCCTCAAATACATGCACTATATGTACTTATTGACTTTTATACTATCTTGAAGCAAGGTTTATTTTTTGAAAGTTTGTTTAGTTTTAGAGACCCAGCCGTGTGATCCAATCTCATGATTAATCTACTTATGTATATTTTAATGTGTATATCTGTGTATAACAGGGAGGTCTCAGTGTCCAATCTCTGTTGCAGCCTGAGGGCATGTTGTCAGGTCTCGGTAGGAGGATGACCTCCATGTTCTTCAGGTCAGCCGCATCCTCTAGTACAGTGGATGCTCGCAAGGTCCTCACTCACCTCACTGGTCAGAAGGAAGTTGTGGCTTTCATTCTCACCTCCTCTCACATACAAAGATGGAATGTCTCCAGTCCTGCAGATCAGGTAACCATAGCTATAGGAGAAACAATTTAGTGTGTAAGTTATATTGTGTGACAGCTGCCATTGTCCATAGACCTCTTGTTGATGCTGTAAAATAAATAACTTCAGTTTACCTTCTATAAAGTTCAGACTGCACAGTTGCCAGAGAATCCCTTTGATGGAGCACATAGGTAGTAGGTCGTGACCCCAGTAACTGTGCTAGTAGTGGACCACGGACTCACTCAGAACCGTGTGCCACTAGGTTGTGACCCCGGTAACTGTGCTAGTAGAGGACCATGGACTCACTCAGAACCATGTGCCACTAGGTTGTAACCCCAGTAACTGTGCTAGTAGTGGACCATGGACTCACTCAGAACCATGTGCCACTAGGTTGTAACCCCAGTAACTGTGCTAGTAGTGGACCATGGACTCACTTAGAACCATGTGCCACTAGGTTGTAACCCCAGTAACTGTGCTATGGACCATGAACTCACCCAGAACCATGTGCCACTAAGGTTGTAACCCCAGTAACTGTGCTAGTAGTGGACCATGGACTCACTTAGAACCATGTGCCACTAGGTTGTGACCCCAGTAACTGTGCTAGTAGTGGACCATGGACTCACTTAGAACCATGTGCCACTAGGTTGTGACCCCAGTAACTGTGCTATGGACCATGAACTCACCCAGAACCATGTGCCACTAGGTTGTAACCCCAGTAATTGTGCTAGTAATGGACCATGGACTCACCCAGAACCATGTGCCACTAGGTTGTAACCCCAGTAACTGTACTATTTACCATGAACTCACCCAGAACCATGTGCCACTAGGTTGTAACCCCAGTAACTGTGCTAGTAGTGGACCATGGACTCACTTAGAACCATGTGCCACTAGGTTGTAACCCCAGTAACTGTGCTAGTAGTGGACCATGGACTCACTTAGAACCATGTGCCACCAGTGCAGTCAGTAGCAAAGTGAAAGAACAATACAATAGCATGACAGAGAGAAAATAGAGAATCCTTTTCTTTAGGCTTAGACATATGGTAAAGAGCTTTCTTAAGGCACATTCATACATATTTTTTTTGAAAGTAGTTATTGTCTGAAAATTTCAATATCCAGGATTAATTTTTGAATTGTTGTGGTATAGATTTAGGGTTGCATTATTTGATTCTTGTCAGCTATGATTGTGGAGTCTTTGATTTTAACTCTCTAGCTAAACCTGTCCACTTTTGATTAACTCATTCTGTCCTCTCTAAGCCATACTCAAAGTACTACATCTCCAGCAGTCTGTCCAGCCTGGTCTGGTGGTTGGATTGTCATAGCTGGATGTTCTGTGTTTGTGTTCAGGTGTTGGTGGATGCTGATGTGTTAGAACTTGTCAAAGAGTCTGTACTAGTAAATGGATGGCTGGATCCAGCATGTGCTCCCAGTGTGTCACTTTTAGACCTGCAAGTAGCTCATGACAACCTGGCTCTTCTCTTTGCAGTGTCTGATTCTGCTGGACCAGCGGAACTAGGGATTGGTAAGTTGCCATGACATCTCTACTGCCAAGTTGTTAAAAGTTAATATGACATTACTTTTTAAGGCTACTAATAAATTCTGGGACGTTAATCAGGTGTGGCCCTCCTCCATATAAAGTTGGTACAGGGTGGCCATATAAGGGCCTCACCAATTAAAGACGGTATTAGGTGGTGGATTACTAATTATACTTATTTTCATGTCTTTGAAAAAAAATTGTTTAGTCTAACACTTTGACGTTACTTTGATAAGGTTTGGAATGCCAGCGTTACAGTTTATGATATTTACAAAATTAATATTATTTCATTTGAGCATATTTTTGGTAGTAATTTGTGGCATTGTTCACATGTCATGTACTTGTATTTGTTATAGCTATTTTCCCACTCTACTGTAGCTTCAGTTCTTCTGATCTAAAGAAATTGATTCGTCTTAGCCAAACTGTGTCAGTAAGTAATGTGAGCAATCAAACTGTGTCAGTAAGTAATGTGAGCAACCAAACTGTGTCAGTAAGTAATGTGAGCAACCAAACTGTGTCAGTAAGTAATGTGAGCAATCAAACTGTGTCAGTAAGTAATGTGAGCAATCAAACTGTGTCAGTAAGTAATGTGAGCAATCAAACTGTGTCAGTAAGTAATGTGAGCAATCAAACTGTGTCAGTAAGTAATGTGAGCAACCAAACTGTGTCAGTAAGTAATGTGAGCAACCAAACTGTGTCAGTAAGTAATGTGAGCAATCAAACTGTGTCAGTAAGTAATGTGAGCAATCAAACTGTGTCAGTAAGTAATGTGAGCAATCAAACTGTGTCAGTAAGTAATGTGAGCAACCAAACTGTGTCAGTAAGTAATGTGAGCAACCAAACTGTGTCAGTAAGTAATGTGAGCAATCAAACTGTGTCAGTAAGTAATGTGAGCAATCAAACTGTGTCAGTAAGTAATGTGAGCAATCAAACTGTGTCAGTAAGTAATGTGAGCAATCAAACTGTGTCAGTAAGTAATGTGAGCAACCAAACTGTGTCAGTAAGTAATGTGAGCAATCAAACTGTGTCAGTAAGTAATGTGAGCAATCAAACTGTGTCAGTAAGTAATGTGAGCAATCAAACTGTGTCAGTAAGTAATGTGAGCAATCAAAAGTATAAGTGCATTGTCGTAGAACGCTCCTCCTCCCGTATTCGCATTCTCCTCCATTTATTATTACGCGCATACTCATCCAATTCCATTTATAATTCACTTCCGTGCCACGTACCCAGTTTTATACATCACCCCTTTTCTTTGCGCATGGGCAGTGAGTTTGCTATATATTGGCTTGCTGTCCATGTGCACGGACAGTTGTAGTCGTGTCTTGTTGTGCTAATATACACTTATTCCAATCGCCGAATTAACCTTGGGTATTGGAGGGCCTTAAACTGCCTTAAGTAGCTAGCCTGATCGACTGCTCCTCTGGTGGCAGCGTGCTCCCGAGAACGTTTCCCCACATGCATGGACGTGTGTGTACTTGGGTATGTTATGTGTATGTGCAAGTGGTGTATGTGTGCGTGTGTTTGTTTAGACGTCGGACTCATCAATGTTGACTAGCTTTTCATTGCATTCAAGTTGTGAGATGTCTTTGCTGGCTCTGGTCAGTAAAGCTGGCCTCAGCCTCTGCAATGGTAAGAGCAACACTGCATCAACGTACCTGAGTAAGTCTGTTCCTTCACTCTCTCTCTCCCCCGTGTGTTTGATTTGCTGTGTGGTAGTGGAGGATGACGTGAGTCAAGTCTCTACCATTCCTTTCTCTCAGTCGGATATGATAGTTGGAGCAGGACACCAGGAAGAGCAGTTGTTTGTCTTCACTCGTAGTCATGGAGTAATTAATGTAACCTCGCGGACCATAGCAACTACTAGGGGCAAGGGCAAGAAGAAAACTGGTATACAGTCCAAGTGAGCTCCATTGTTTACTTAGTTACATTAGCTCAATTTTCTCGTTCTAAATGTTGATTGTACATATTTATGATATCCCATACCTATCCAGATCTCAGGAGAAGACAACCCACCTGATGGACACAAGTATCCAGGGAGTGGGCAGGACCACCCAACATCATTTAGTGTCCAGTGAGGCCACTGCCGAGGCAGCAGAAAGGCTTCAAGAGGCATTCACACTTTATTTAGAAGGAAACATAGTAAGGAATTAAAATGGGTGTGGCAGTGGGTGGAGTTAAGTGTAAAAGGAGCTGGATACTTAATTCCTATTTGCGAGTGAGTGAGAAACTCTCAGGTCTAATGTTTGGACTTCACCATACATACATGACTGAGTTTATAGCACTCATTCCATATAGAAATTTGATTGTAGTTAGCTCTGTGACTTAATTAACTGTTGTAAGATCCTCACAAGACTACCTTACCATACCTACTTTATATGTCTCACTGACTTTGTTCACTACACCATGCATCAATTTAGGAAAGTCAATGAGTGACTTAGTCTATTTTACTCAAAAGTATTGTGACATAGTAAAAGTCACTTGGATGCTTGCCATCACTGTGCTATTGAGTGCACCACAAGTAAATGTATGTTACTTTTAATTGTATGTATCAATAACGTCACTCTCCTGCTTAGATGCACACATTTTCCCCACGGCAGTAAGCACATTGTGATTATTCACCCATCAGAGTACAATATGAGATGTCCCCACTTGTATTGAAGGATACAGTTAAGTTACCATAGAGTTAAAATTGGATCAAGTGGGTGCTAATATCAACGGAGTAAATTCTGAATTATTCTATGTACATACTTGTACATAACAAGCAGAAGTGAGTCCTTAATTGTTTGCTGTGGGACATTATTTAGAGGAATAATTATATACAGAACCCAGCAACAACAACAAGCAACTCAGTGATAATATGTGCCATATATTCGATGCTCCAGCTCCTTCAATACATACTGTACATATGTGATCTTGTGATTGAAGGTTGTGTGTGTTGATGATGATGTGTCCAGGCAAGAGCAATATCTCTGTGTGAGGAGAACTTCCCCCTATCTGTATCGTCACGGGGAAATGTGAACACACTGGGGGACATGGCTGCAGTTCACTATAGCCAGCTCATCTTAGATGATCCTCCACCTCCAGTGGACCCATCAGATCCCTCGTTTAGGGGTCCAGGAGGTCCAGCGGGCCAAGGCTCCATGATCCTCATCCACAGGCTGCAACAGAAGATAGAAGCTCACGCCAAGTACTTGAAATTCTTAGAAGAGGTGGGACTGATGGAGCGACTGACTTGTGTGCGTCATGACACTTTGGTCACACCCACTAGGACCACACCTACATGGCAGGTGCTCCAGGAACATTCAGAGCTTCTACAAGCTGCTCTTAACATCAGGAAAGTCCACGATATGTAAGTAGTATTTATGTAATAGAGTGGATGGTGGTTATCCATGTGTGTGTGTGTTCTAGGTTTGTAGACGGTGTGATAGGTGTGGTCTTACAGGGACGTCCCATTCCCCCAGCTATGTCCCACAATGATGTCTTCTATACTAGTATTTCCTCTCTCTATCACTTCTTCCCAGCTCTCATCAAATATCAGCACACTAGAATGGCAGCCATGGAAAAGGCCTCTGACAAGTAAAATGCACCGCTACAACCATACATACTAATAATATACATACACTAAATAATGGATGCTTGTAAATGGATGCTTCCCCCCCTTTCTTATGTCACTGAGTGTTGGTTTAAAGGGTTCATAACCAACAGTGTTTTAGTGAGTCTCTAAGTTAAGTTGCATGTTATATTAGCCTATAGAACATTACAGGTTATGCACTTTTTTTCAACTCGTTCATCTAGTTAATCCTCGACTTTTCACCTCAATAACTGGAAAGGCTTAGTGAGTTACATAAGCGCATAACCCACACTTAGCTATAGATTATCTTATACATTATAAATCATATGTGTTAGTGTTGTTAAATAGTATGTGATATTTCTGAATATATTTTAATGTTCATTTATTGGCAGGGTAAAAGTATTAGTGAGTGGCGCTTCTGTGTTGGAGGCTGTATTACATAATGTCATCTTCTACCGCCATTCAAGAGCTACTACATTAGATGATTTACAAGCCAGACTGCCAGCACAGCCTTCCTGGACATCCTCTGAGGGTGCATCAGGTATCAGCACCATCATCTCTACTCAGGTAGGCACTGAGGGTAGAGTATTGTGTTGTTTACTTGTCTTTCTGTCTGCTTGTCTGTCAGTCTGTCTGTGTGTCTGTCAGTTTATCAGCCTGTCTACTTGTCTGTGTGTCTGTCTGCTTGTTATCTATCTGTCTGTCAATCTGAAACAGAGTTTACTACCCATTCTATTTTTCTAATGTTTTTCTTTGTGTCACCAGTACTAAGTAATTATTTCGATTACATGTAAATAGATCCAGTTTTTAGAAGTTCATAGATCTATTGTGAAAGAACATGACATCATATTTTTTTGCATCTCCCAAAGTAAACAATACTAGCTCATCAATTTAGTGTGCTCACAATAGAACTGTCTCCATGAGTGATGTTCATTTAATGACCACATGCAATAACCGGACAATCCTTGTGGCCAACTTTTTTTCTGGTTTAAATTTACTTGTGTTGTGTGGGCAAGATTTCTTCTTGATGCAAGTTCTCTATTCCAAGGAGGGTTGTGGTGGTCTATGAAACGGGCCAGTGTTCATATTACACACTGCATAAGGATCCCTGGCATATCTATGTTGTATTTTTGTAGCTGGACCTAGTGGTGGAGGTAGGAGTGACTCATGCGGAAGGACAGGTATGGAGGTTTATAACTTTTGATGAACATAGTAATTATGGCCATGCTAAACTGATATTTCTAATTATCACCCCAATCCGAGTTATGACATCTTCTTATTACTTTAATAGTTATAAGGCACTTGAACAGGTGGTTCTAATTTTATAGATAAATGGTTAATGTCTATTTGCTCTATGATGTGTTAGCATATTCGTGCTCATTTTCTTTGTATAGGACCTCCATTCATTGTGGACATATGCAGCTAGTTTAGTGGACATTTTGTTTGAAGGCTGCACAACATTAATTAGTTGTCTCAAGTAAGTATCTATGTTTTGTTTATGTATGTATGTATGTATATATATATATATATATAAGTGTGGAACATTTTCCCATTATTAAGGAGAATTAAATAGAATCCCTTAGGTGCTCTGGGCATGTGACATTCTGTTGAAAAATGATATCTTGTAATTTTTATCTCTTCACCCATGTTTTTTCTTCTTGATTTTTTCTTCATAATCATTCTGATGATTCTCTGAAGTGACTATGTCATAGTTAACGCCCATTCCACGGATATTATTACTCACAATAGTCGCGATTTAGAGCATAGCCCAAACAGGAACATTTTGCTGCCATAATTTCCAAGGCAACTGGGCTTTAATTATTGCATTAGGTGGGTGATAAGTTATATACAATTTTCTTTGATCATTTGTCTATGTAGTGATAATGACAAGATTGTGGAGGCTAAAGCTCAGTTTGCAGCACAAAGAAAGAAATATTTGACTGTGTTATGTAAGTTGTTGTTTTTAATTGGCAAGCATGCTAAGTGTGACTATCAGGTGTGTTTTAATTTTACCCAATTCTTAATTCAAGTTGAATGCATGACTTAGCTGTGCTGTTTGAAAGCGAGGAACCATAATTTAAGTGCATACTCATTTGTTGGTGGGAAGATACAAGAGAAAATATACGTGTATGGCTTTGTGTAAAAATTTTTAATGTTTTACTCCATGCAATTAATAGGCAAGTTAGCATAGTGAACGAGGTGATTTAATATCAGTGTTTGAAACAGAAATTTTTGCTAAGGGGGAAACATTAGGGGGTGGGGCTGAGATTAGTGCACACATGCAACAATTTACAAATGGATTAACAAAAAAGCTAATTATCTCATAAGTCCTACTTAGTGCTTTTTAGCAGTGGAAATTGTGATCAATATCCAGACCCCTTCACCCACTGCCCATATGAATATTTCAGCAAAACCAGAGCACTCTGTTGAAACTGTAGAAAACGTTTTTTTGTCAACCACACATTTCAAATACATCAAATTATACCTATGTAATAGTGAGAAAAAAGATGAGGGGGGGGGATAATTCTGTTTAGGGAAGGAAGTCCCAGTGTCCCCCTCCCCCCTCTGTATCAAACACTGTATTAGCTAAGCCATGGATTCGAGGAATTATCTAGCAATAATCCCAAGAGTTGCCATGGTTTAACTATTTTATACCATAGTTACCTTTTTGAACAGAGTAAAAGACCAAATAAAAATAGCAGATATTTTTTGAGGGAGAAAATAAGCTCAGTTAATGCAGCGAGTCCTTCCAAAACACCGACAACAAGATAAGTGAATTTCATTCCCTTTCCGCTGCGTTCAAACAAAAACAGTGGTAATTGAATGATGATATCCGGCGACATTCACCTGGCTAGACTTTATAATATATTCAAATTAATAATTTTCCACGTCTGTTATACAGGGATGGAGTAACCCCTCATGAAAGAAAGCTTCATACATAAAAAAAGCAACTAAATTTTCATTCGTAGCTAAAAATCACATGATACATCATACATCACGTTATATCATAATCATTATGCATCTCACTCTATTTTGTAGACAAAAAAAAAAAATTCTTTGTTCAATTTAAACTCTCTTTGTATTACAAAAATATTTTCCCCTGCAGGTGATTGGAGGGGAGTAACACAGGGGAATAACATTTTTAACATGGCTGCTACCACAGAAACTTTTTTGTGGCATATTAGTAGCACATGTGATAGAGTAATAAGTTGACAACTGTTCTGTAAATGCTTGCAGGTTTTGCAACTACTAAACTGAAGTATTATACTATTAATTGTTCCCAGTGAGCTGGGCAACAGCTATGCCACTACTAATTGCTTTAATGTGATTGACAAAGGGATGGATGTTAACTGCTCCAAGACTTGCCCACTGTGCTGACACTCTAGTTCTAACCCTATTACAAGTGTTCATCACTTTTAATGGCAGAACTTGACTTGGCCAGCTCACTTAGCATTTGTGTGCCAGCACACCACTAGAATAGTTGGTTAGGTTTTATAAAGCTCTGATAGCTTTTGCAATACCTACACATATGCATTCTATAGTGTCACTCAAAATAGTAAGCCAATGTTTTTAATGACAAAAGAGTTGATATTGACTACGGAATTGGTATTTTCTCTAACATACTAAGTTATAAGACTAAAATGTTACTTTTTTGCCACCAAAGTAGTATCATAACTAAACTAATAGGTAAGGAATCAATTGCAGTGGCCATGCTACTGTAAATATTGAGGGGAGTTGGAGGGGTGGATGGGTGTGGGGGAATAGGTTTTACTTTAAAATTATAACTTTGACTAAATAACTATACCGAGTCATGATACAACTTGAAAGAAATTTTTTTATTGAATAATCCTGATTAATATGGATAATTTTTCTCCCGTTAGAAAAGCAATGTAAGCTATGTATGTTACCTTCTTTCTTTTCAGTGGAACATGGCCAAATACCATCTACTACAGATTTGGCTGAACGTTATTGTGACTTTAGGATTCTGATTACTCTGTGTCAAGAAAGTGGCTGCTACAACAAGCTTAAGGACTATGTTGTCAAATTTGCTGATCAGGTAAGTCTTTGGTGTGTGTGTGTGTGCTTGTGTATCTATATGTTTGTATGCATATATGCAAGTATGTGAATTAATTATACTCTTCCTAATTTAATTGCTGTTGTTAATCCAGGGGTTTTCGGACTTTTTATTCAAAATGTATCTTGATGAAGGCAAATTGGAACAACTTTTGTCCTTCTCTACTGATTTCCCTTCAGAACTCTCTGTATTTCTGGAGTCACATCCTCGTCTGGCTTGGCTACATCATTTGGCAACACAGGACTATGCCGCAGTAATTTAAAGAGATTTATAATAATTGTAGTACATGGTGGTCATTGAAGAGGGGAGAACTTGTTAAATTGTGAATAATGTCTATATTTTATCAGAGGTTTCGCATCACTTGTAATTGTCTTGATTGTTTATAGGCTCACAAAACTCTAGTTGATTTGGCTCATCATGAGACTAAATATGTGGGACGAAAAAAGGTAGGAATAAAGCACTTGATACAAATACTCATACTAAAAACATGTTTTTAATTTTTTTTTCTCGGTTTGGTGAACTCATTTCGTACATTATGTGTTGCAGTAGTATAGAACAATAAATTGTCTATCAAAGAAATATTTTTCATTATATCAGCTGAATTATTAAGTGCACACAATTAATACGATGATCTAAGACTCATTTAGTCCAATGAATGAAGATGAAGCAAGCTACAGCATCATGTTGCTACTAATAATCTTCCTATGATTTGTAAACTTGGGTTTTATTTAAGTATTGTTCAGGTTGGTTGATTGAAGTTATCTAATGTATTCACTCTAATGTATATATATATATATAATATTTGAAGTATAAATATAGTTTATGTTCGTGCAGTATAATACCATATACCAATATGTTGTCCATCTCATGTTTTAATTCTAATGATTCATCTTCTGCAAGACCTTAATGTTAGTTATTTCATTTCAGTTTATATTTTCCTTTCTTTCTTAGCTGTGATATAGTTTTTCCATATCTATTAATCAGGAACTTAAAAAAAAAAATGAAAAGGAAAGTAAAAAATGACTGAAATTCTGGTGGTATGATTGTAGTCCGCATATTTTACATTCAAATTAGTTGTTTTATACCGTAAAACTCTTGTATGGTTAAAAAAAAATCCAGTAATACAAATGTATTGTACAGAACTTTCATTTGGATGCTGTGAAGGTCTTGCTGTATGTCATGAGATACAGTAGCACTTTTTAGGAGTTAGCAGAGGTGTTAGAAACTTTTTTTTTATTGAATACGCTACCTGGAGACATGGCATACAATTTTATAAGGTGTTGATAAATAGGCTTACTGTCTCAATGTGCAGTAACCCCTAATATATGCTGCTTGATGATGCTTCAAATTCTTATTATTATGTTAACTATTGGTTCATACTGATATTAAAACTATTGATACACAAGAATCTGGTCATTGTTACAGACCTTCTGTTGTCCAAAAAAGCACGCCAGGGACTATCAGAAAAGTTTTACAAGTTTAGGTTCAGTAAACCGTAATGCAGTTCCAGTTGGGAAAGAATCAAATGAACGCAGAACGCAAACGTAGCAGCGCGACGATTTATTCCGGCGATTGATTGCGCGAAAGATCCAGAAGCGACTATTAGAACGTTTAAGTGCGCGCGAAGATTTGTTCGTCTTGCCTTTGCGATTACGCGGCCGGCGGGGAGACTTCGACTACGCTTTGCAACTGCAGTGGCGTGTTTTAAGGCCGCGGCATTGAATTCGCTCCCATAGATAATTATACTAGTCCATTTTCCCCTAGTTATTTTAGTGGAAGTCTTTTTAAAGAATGTGGCATTTAGCTTATAAGAAAAGTGATTTCTCGGGTAAAGCTGCAGTGATTGCATTCATCCTGGTGTTATGCTTCTTTTATTTCTTCTACTTACAAGCAAGTAAGAAATTATTGTGATGGACTGCTTATATTACATTACAGTATTATTAATTTAGTTCTTAATATTTCTTTCATAGACTCATAATACAATTTTAACCTAAATTAAGTTGAAATATCAGGTCTTAATTCTCTGGTAAAATCATGCCAAGAAATTTGTAGAATTATAAAATGACATTATGCTGTTGGACATCAGTTTTGCAATACTGTATATTTAATGCTAATATTGCAGAAGTGTTGGTTAGTTTGTTAAGTTGTATTTAAAAACTGAATGGGAAAGAAAACACTATCTGTATAGTGACAGTGATTGTACATGTGTTACTCTATTCATAATGAATAGGTAATACAAGTATCTTATTGAGTTGGTCCTCTTTCACAGTCATTCTTACTTTTTTCCCACTACATAACATACATTGCAGTTAGGGATAGAAGTGAGTGTGGATTTGGATTTCACCACTGTTTCTCAGTATTATTACCATGTGAAATGAAATTAATAATCAATTTTGTCGTAGTATTGACTATTGAGTAAATCTAATAGCATGACTTTTGACGTCGTGAAGCCTTCATCAATTGTTCACACAACTGATTAAGCTTCACAAAGCTGAACCGGCTTGCTATCATGAACCTACAGGAATTACATTACAGATAAATGGTGTTAGCACATTGGCAGTGTTGGTGGTATGTTGAAAACTGCCTATTTTTCTTTTTTCAACTTTTTATTAGTATAATTTGTCACACTGCACCTAATTTGCTGTTTGATTTTTTATTTTCAAAATATTTCTATGAATTCTCTTAATTGCTACTGATCTTGTTAAATTTTTCTTGTCACGGGTAATCTTTAAGTTTAGTCATGTTAGTGAAGTGGCAGAGTAGATCAATTTTGCAATTTGCGATAAAAGCATGAAATTAGACACAGAGAACATTACACGCTAAGCAAAACTGTATATTGAGTCACACCCATTTTTGCTGTAAGTTTAGGGCACAGGTTATTAATTTTATTCACAGCAATATCAGCTATCCATTTAATTCAAACTTAAAAATTTTATGTTGTCTAGCTATTTACTTCTTGTTAGAAACAAATGTGAAGAACAGTAAAAACAGTCAACTTCTCATGCACACAGTCCTGTATACATTCTAGTGCAACCTTGGTGCATTTGCTATGCTGCAACCCTTTTTTGCTTTTGCATGAAACTAGCTTGGAGCAAACTTTCAATGCTTTGGGCTAGTCTCGCGTAGCCAGACCCTTTACCAACCCTAACCGCTACGCGGGGAAGGAAAGGGTCTGGGAACATACAATACAACGACTTGTTCAGCAGCACCCCAAAAAGGGTGCTCCAATTATCACATTCCAATGCTTGCGGTAGCCAATGACGTCACTGCCACGGCCGGGTAGCAGCTCTCCTATTCATGCTGGTCCGTTTATTGCTTGCCAGGAGTGCTTATAAATAGTCTACGAAAACAACTTCACCAGTTTGACGAAGTTACGCAACGTTCTCACCCTCCCAGATGTGATGTTGACGTCACACAGTATACCGCAAGCTTGCTGGAATGTGATAATTAAGCACCCTTTTTGGGGTGCTACTGAACAAGTCGTTGTATTGTATGTTCCCAGACCCTTTCCTTCCCCGCGTAGCGGTTACGGTTGGTAAAGGGTCTGGCTACGCGAGACTAGCTTTGGGCAGTCTTGTTCAGTGTACTTCATATGAGCCATCCTCAATCCTTGTCATGCCCAATCGGTTGGTAGAGGCAATGTAGGAGTTGCAAATAACAATTTACCCCACACATAACTTCTTTGATAAGTTGCTTTCTTTACATGTTGTTCAAGAACTGCCGTGGTGGGAGGGATCTGCTTCATCACATTTGATTTCCTTGCAAACGTCTTATGCTTGGCCTTGTCAATGTGTGTGTGTGTGTGTGTGTGCTGATCCTGTCATAGAGCAGTATAACATACAGCTGAATTGCATGTGTGACATCATCCTCTGCATTACTTGGCAAATTTAACATTGCATCAGTCAGTTGGGTTACACATTTCAAGTAGATTATGTTGTCTTCCTGCCATGCTCAACAAAACTAGACACAGTATCATAACCAGAGTGAGCATGAAATACATGTATGGGAAGTGCCTGTGCCTTTCTTGTTCCAAGTATAGTGGCCATTTCTTGGCCTGCTAAGTAGCAGCAGTATATAGCTACCTGTTTCAAATGCTAGCCAGGGTTCATATCCTGCAGTAAGCGTTGTCGAAACAGATCAGCTAGCACAACAACAACATCTGTATCTACTGTCTTGATCAAAGTTTTTTTTTGTGTGATATGAAGTGCAGCATGGTATGCATAGAGTAATAGCTGAGTATCAGCCTCTTCATAAGTGCAACCGAGACAAAGAATCATGGTCAAGTAATGGTGGCTTGCTAAAAACAGAAACGTCAGAAATCATAATATTCTGTCTTTTTTTAAAACTCTTTTTTAGTATATATTATTTCATAATACAAGGATGTTTTGACCCGAAAATCTTTATCAGTTTGAAACCACAAATGATATGCTTTTTTTCCCAAAGGGAAAAATTGTGTAGATTGGAGAGAATATTGAATGAATTGGAAAGAGAAAGAGGATGTTAGAAAAAGGAAAAAGAAAAAATATCAAGTAATGATAATAATAATAATAATAATGATGATAGTGCTGACAAACCAGCTGTTTTAGTGAAACTCTTATAGACTAGAAAATGTACACTTTTATCCACTTTCTGGCTTCATGGCAGTTAATATTTTCGTGTTTAAATGTTTGCTAAATAATTCCTAAGGGGCGCGAAAATATAAATCATCGCGCATATTGCAAAAAAATTTGTCCCACTTCACAATAGCTTCTTCAGCTCAAAAAAAAATTCCCCAAAGAGAATTGCCTGTTCAAGAAAAACTTCTGATTATGATGAATTGCCTGTTCAAGAAAAACTTCTGATTATGATGGCATCAAAGTATTTTTTATACCATTTTTTCCTGTGCTTGGCAATTTTAGGGGCTTCAACGGCTACACTATTATCATGCTGTTAAGAATTGATTCTATACAAATTGCACTTTAAACCATTCATCTACACTTAGAGTTTTTGTTGTAGCTTTTATTTTTACTCTTTCCATTATTTTTTTAGTCATTGATCTTTATTGGCTAGTATTTTTCCATTGTGGTAAATGTCCCTTCTACCAATTGATTGTGCATTGACATAGCCTAGTGGTGTTCATTTTCTCTTGCCAAGACTTAGTACTGAACTAATACTGTACTACGAATAAGAGTTCAAAAAATATATTCAGAATGTATTAAATATGTCCATAATTTTGTCAAGTTTTTTCCCCATCTTGGTTAAATACCAATTAGAGCCTTGCCCACGGAACTGAACAGCTCAGTTTAGTTGGCTTTTACTCAAAGGAAAGACTGTCGGTTTTTTTTGGCATAACTTTTTCTTCCATAACCCTACGGTGAACTCCTTTCCCACATTTTTCTCTTGCTGTGCCCTTGAGGTTTCAACATACCTATCCCATATACCAGGTTCATTGTGAAACTGTAACTGATGTAAGAAAAAAACATTTAATCAATTGATAGCCTGTGCCCTAAACTTACAGCCAAAGTGGGTGTGGCTCAATATACAGCTTTGTTTAGCGTGTAATGTTCTTATTTATTGATTGAGTTGCATCTAAGAATTCATGAAGCTTTTTGGTGTGTGCATCAAAACCAAAAAGCTTCATGAATTCTTAGGTGCAATTCAATCAATAACGACACTACTTGCCATGGGTACCTCTGTTTGAGTGGTGCATAGTTCTTCTAAATATGCATGATGCCTAGGTGATGTTCACCAACATCAGAGTGAGCTGGACCAGATGCCTGATTTTCATGGTAAAGAACTCCAAATTTCCACATCTAGTCTATACACTAAAATATTAGGATGGGTAATCAGTTTTCTCACCTGATAAAGCCAGAAGAAGATTTCTCATAGAGCATTACAGCAAATATTGCTTAGATGTAGTCGTATGAAGTACTAATTAGCCAAGTACCCATATTGAAATTAGTTCCAATCTCCCCAGGGACAAATGTGTTGATAGCTCAATACCAACAATTGATTATTATGTACTGGCTAGTCTAACCAAATTTGGTGTTTTTATCATAAAATGCACAATTTACATAAATATTTAGCTGTGCCACCTAAGTATGTAGGGTTAAGTATTACAGTATTTTTTGGCATGTTATTTTTGTCTGTATATATAGATACAAGTGCTGGGTCTGTGAAGGTATGTCTACTGTCAAACAAATTATTGCATTTTTTTCTTTTAAAACTGGCTTACTAATGCATGACTAACTTATGAAGTTTTGAAAATCTGAATATAATAGAGAAGTAATCAAAAGTACAAGTAATCCAACCACGGCGATAGCTAGAATGACTGGATCAATTTTAATCTAATAGCTGGTTGAAATAGTGATGTCTAATTTTGCTGGATTTACTGTGTTTTTAATCCTGGATTTGTAGCTATTATATCATTGTCATTCTTAGAAAAAGAAACAAAAACAAAATTACATGAATATTTACTTTTCTCCTCTATACTCAATTTTTTTCCCCACACATTATGCATTTGTTAATTAAGTGTATCAAACACTAAATAAAACTTGTACATTGTTGGACTGTAGGTTTGTGGCAGCAGACTTGTGGTAATAGGAGCTGGTCCCACTGCACTTGGTCTTGCTTACAGATTTCACGAGCTAGATAGGCCTCAGTGTGACATGGAGATTATTATCTTGGAGCAAGAAAGAAAGCCTGGAGGTCTAGCTATGTCTCATCGAGATAATGTGGGATTTACGTGGGACAACGGAGGCCATGTTGTTTTCTCTCACTATAAATACTTTAACAGAGCATTAGATAACGCACTCTCAGATTGGAACATGAAAAAGAGAGCTGCCTTTGCATTCATGATGGGATCCAGTGGTAGTCGTAAGTTTATACCCTATCCAGTGCAAGACAATTTGCACTTGATGGATCAGGTAGAACAGGAGTATGCTCTAAGGGGGTTAGAAAAGGCTGTTAACTCCTCAAAAAAGTCTAAACCAGTAAACTTTGATGAATGGTTGCTCCAAAACTTTGGTGATGGTCTTTGTCAAATTTTTATGAGACGGTACAATCGTAAAGTATGGACAGTTAATACTACTGAGATGAACGCTGTGTGGGTTGGTGAGCGAGTGGCTGTTCCAGACATTAATAAAATAAAAAATAATATAAAGCATGGAATGAAGAATGTTCATGACTCTGCATGGGGTCCCAACAGACTTTTTCGATTTCCTAAATATGGAGGTACAGGAGGTCTGTGGATTGCCATGAGTAAATTATTGCCAAGGCACTGGTTCCATTACAAGCTGGTGGTCAAGTCAGTTGATTTTATCAAGAAGAGAGTGGAGGTAGAAAATTGCCAAGGCCACAAGAGATTGCTAAATTATGATATTCTAGTGTCTACAATGCCTCTAAATCTTCTGGTGGAAATGAACAATAGCACAAATAGGCCTTCTTTGAATATGAAAAAACATGTAAAAGATCTTGTATATTCTCATACTCACATTGTAGGCATAGGGCTTTTTGGGAAAGCTCCCAAGCAGCTCTCTGACAAGTCTTGGATATACTTTCCTGACAGTGATTCTCCTTTTTATCGGGTTACTGTGTTTTCTAACTATTCTGATGACCATGTTCCTACTCCTGGGAAGTACTGGTCTCTAATGTGTGAAGTGGCTGAGCCTAAAAATAGCCAGGATTCTCGCTATGACAAGCAGGCAATAGTTGAGGATACTGTAGATGCCTTGGTCTTGTACAAATTCCTTACTAAACAACAAATTGTTTCTACTTTTTATCACAGGCTTCCTTATGGTTATCCAGTGCCATCTTTATCCCGGGATTTTATTCTATCTGAAGTTCAGCCGTGGTTACAGTCCATGGATATATATTCTAGGGGTAGATTTGGTGGTTGGAAATATGAGGTTGGTAATCAGGATCATTCATTCATGCAAGGGGTGGAGCTTGCTGATTTGCTGGTTCGAGGTATTTCAGAAGAGACGTATTGGCATCCTGATATAGTGAACAATATGAGAGCAACTGATCGAATTTTATTTAGAACATGATAGTGTTGTCATAATCATTACCTTTTTTTTCTTTGTTTTCCTTATCATTTCATTTGGTTCTTTTTTGCATATTTTATTTATGAAAAACAATTTCTACTGAAGTTCAATTCTCTGATGATAAGTGTACTTTACTTGGGAGTAACAGTTTTTATGCTGAGTTAGGTTACTATAAATTTAAAATGTGTAAAATAAATATTGGAAAATTGTGCCGTATGTTCAGCATAAGTGACATATGCTATATTTCTTAGACTCTACTGAGTATTTCCAAACTATCCTTGCTGGCCAGCACTTTGAGTGATGCTAATACTGCGGCAGAGGAGGAACTAAACACACTATTACATCATATTCATATGCAGGAAGGAGTAGATCTTCAGGATATAGAAGATACGAGCAAAGACACAACCCTTATGCCTCCTTTGGCTCCCATGGATATCATTAAGGTATTTAAAATAGCTATATCGTAGAGGTTCATTGCTACGAGTATCAACTTGAATGAGTATATATTAGCTTAACATAGCATAATTTAATTGTTAAAGAATGTTTCGGTCCGTGGACCTTCTTCTGTTTTCATTATAGCTGAAGAAGGTCCACGGACTGAAACATTCTTTAACAATTAAACTATGCTATGTTAACCTAATAGCTATATACTCATTCAAATTTAAAATAACTTTAAGACTATTTTCTGTTGTGTGTTGAAGTATTCACAATACCAGGGTTGCTTTATGTATTTGTTCTTTGTGTACTTGTAGTTGTATGTTGGAGTCGACGTGCCACATAGTGAAGTTGGTCATTTCATAAAAGTGTTTGACTACCTTGCCTTTTGCTCAAAGGTACACACACATGAGGATTTAGTAAAATGACAATTATCTATAAACTATTAGTTAAGTAGAGCTGAATTAATAAAAAAAAATTATTCACAAGTCTTCTTGTGGTACTTTAGAATATAGAGAAAGATACATTGGACCCTTTGTTCTTATTCACTTGGAGCCAAGCCATTCTTAAAGACAAGTAAGTTTAATTTACTGAATATTTGTGCAAGCAATTGAAGCATCTATACATGACACGTAGAAACTTTGATGAATACATACACAAAGTATGTTTACACTATCTCGGCATTAAAATACTTTTTTTTTTTGTGTGTGTGTGTGTGTTTTTAACTTATTTAACTCACTTTTATTTTAGCTGGAAAAAAATGTCCATTGAAGAACCCATCAGAGTGCTTAAGAAAACATTTTTCTTTCAGATAGTGGAACGATTATTTAATAAGAGTAAGTCACTGGTATGTTGTTTTTTGTATGTAACAATGTTTCATGTGTAATGGCTTGGATAAAAGTGACAAGAAATAATTTTTGATTTTCTATATAGCATGAGGTGAAGTGATAGTTATTTGGCGGTTCATGCTTATTATTTATCAAATATCATATTAATGTGATCTAATGCAATTTAATATTATCATAAGGTTTACAATTTCTTTCTCAGCCTTCTTTTACTCATTAGATGTATTCTCTCTCTTTTACTGAATATTTAAAAATAGTAAAAAGCCGTGGTCTTTCTTGGTTAGGCTATACCCAAAAATCAATTTGTTTACTATTGATTTTAGATACATATGGAAATGTTGAAATATGCAATGTATTATAAATCCACCATATCTATGTATGTTCATGTGCGTTAGATTTAGATGTGCGGGAGTTATTGCCAGATCTTTCATCACTTATCTCCTATCCATCTTTAAAAGAAGCTGGTCTGTCAAAGAGTCATTCATTCACTTACCTTATGAAGACAGGCTATGAACAAGTCAACAGAGCTTATAGTTCTACTAAAATATAATTATATACTGATATCGTGGATTAAAATGATATTCATTTATCTATTTTGTTAATGTCACTTCTAGTTTCTCTTATATAGCTACAATTTGGCTTAAACTTTTGTTGTGTACTAAATACATTGTAACAATAATGACAAGTTAGTGGAGTGTTAACCAAGTAGGAAGAATTGAAGTTGTTCACTTCTACAGTGCTAATATACATGCATATAGAAATATATATTATAATCAACTGACTCACCTTTGGACTTCGCCATACTTTAATTGGATCAAGTGTAAGACAACAGTTTATGCCTAAGGTTAATTTGGGGCACTTTTTTGGAGCGGTGCGGTAAGTTGGAGCTCCGCAATTTGGTGCACTACTAGCCGAGCCGATACTCTACTGCAAGACAGAGAGTTCTTATCCATCTATACTTGCTGTGCATGTAAATCCTGGCTGTTATTATGTGTGCTAGCCAGAATTTGAAATTTTAGTTACCTATGAGCCATTAAAAAAATGTATTCAGACTAACCTGGATTGGTCAACCAGTTAGCTGATGTATTGTGCATAGCTAATAGTTCTAATTTATTATTCCAAATAGTTTATGCTTCAGTATAACCTTAAAACTTCATTATGCATCATTTGGTAGATGTGGCAATCTGCAAGCCATCGCTATTATATTTCACTTCAAATTCTTTCATTGCAAACTGGTTCCACGGCAAAGTAGCGTATGTGATGGTTAATGAAGTTGTTTTTGTCAGATATCTATAACTTGCTCAACTCATTGCACGCCGCCAAGGGTCTTAGCTGACGTGGTTGAAAAATCGTTAGGGCAAAGGGGTAACGGGTTACCCACACATGGCATACACACACACACGGCATACACAACTTGCATTCAGCAAGATTGTAGAATACAATCTAAAAATAAACACCGCCATGATTCATTTTTACCAAAAGTGGGGTGCCAGTTATTGGCAGCCGCAATGTTTCCATTTTAGGTCAACTGGGTTGGGACGTCAGCTTGTCCGTGCGCATGCGGAGTCGGGTAGCCTTCGGTTACAAAAGTACAGCAGCAAAGGCTGAACTCTTCCACCCAGTTGAAGTGAGCGAGAAGACTACAAATCTCTTGAATTTCTCTTGCAACTTTAGTTTTCCGAATCCAGCGGCAACCATGGTAAGTTGAAAGTGTCTCCTAGTGAAGCGTTCGCGTGTCTTGAAATGTTGTAATCAGTTAGCTAGGCGGCATTGTAGCTCAAAATGTGTTGCATGCTGTCTGTTAAAATCAATTAGGGTTTGGATGTTAAGATGGCTAATCAAAAAGTCGTGAGGAAAATATTTATGCTTGTGTGAAGAGTTATCCGTTTGATATACTATATAGTCCTTTACAGTGTAACACTTATGAAACTGAGTAGAGGTTGTATTCTAGTGAGCAATACTTCTTATATCTGCATCTCCTTGGCATTAATAATCTTGATGGCACAACCTTTATTTGATTTTGGAGTGTCTGATATGTGGTTGGAGTATGATATTTACACTAAGGTTCGGATGTCACAAGGCACTTATTAATGTGGCAAGCAAGTGGATGGCCCAAATTAGAGCGTGTTGATTTTGAAGGCCACAAGCAATTCAATGAGTGATTTTTTGTGTGCTTGTCCTGGCTCACCAAAGCAAGCTTGTATTTATTATTGATGCGTAACAGTTTGTACAGCATTATTTATAGCCATGGTGTGTTTCTATTAATTGTGACATGGTACTTTTTAATCCCTGAAATAGAATTTAGCACTTTGTCAAAACGTCTGTTGACTGAATGTAAATGTTGCTTTTAATATTACTTATTGCCATGAGTGGCTGAATCAGGATAGTTCGTTGTTGTTGTTGATTTTAGGGGAAAAAAGGCAAGTTTTCACTTTTTTTCTTGTGCATTATTTTATTAATGCTAACTAACATCCTTCAAAGTAAGAAGCTAAAGTAGGGAAGTTTTTAGTGAGAAGAGATAACTAATGTAGGGAATTCAGCATCACAGTTATGTCCAATAGGAAGAATTTAACAAGTATAATTGGAAATTCAAGTCATCAAAACCTCGATTATGACTCAAGCTTGCTATTGTTTTTTCTTATTTTATTTGGAGGATGTTTAACTTTATTTACAATCTTATATACAAATAATTTTGATAAATGCACAAGCATTGTGAAGTAGAAGTTATGAATGATAAGACTGGAGTCATTGGGACTGAGTGGTGCTAGGGTTACGTATAATGAAAGTTTATTAAAATTTGCAAGTGAGATGGAGTGGCCCATAATTTATAACGAGTGTGTGCTGTTAACCCAAGGTTGAGCTATATAATCACCTTATGTAGTGTGGATGGGGGCACTCGGAGTTATTGGGCCGATAGCTTGGTGTGGGTGCAGGGACCACAAAAAGTTGCAGATAGCCTCAGGGACAACATTGTTGTCGGAATATTTGGTTAAGTATTCAACACTAACGCGTACGTCACGTGTAATCAGTTAAATATTGGCCAAGTTCTGTAATGGGTAATCAATGTATCAACAATTAAAAGTATTAATGGTGTTTTTTTTTTTTTTTGTGGCATTATTCAAGATCCATAGTAGCAGGGTTATATCAGTGTGAGGTGTTTCAGAAGAAAATGGTGGAACCTTATACAATAATATGAAGGGTAGTAATAGTTGACAGGTAAATTGTGCCCAAGTGAGAGAGTGAGACCGTTGTGTATGAAGGAGTGAGTCTTGACAGTATGTGTGTGGGGGAAGGGGCCATTTTATTTCCTTATGGTGCCATTCTAATGCTGGTATCCTGTAGATAGTGTAAGGATAGCAGCTGTGACCATATAAGGCAATGTTGAAGTGCTAGCGGTGTGGCACCATTAGGTTAGCTATTTTGCAGCATTAGGTTAGCTGTTAGGTTGTAACCTGACTATGTTTGGTAACATGTACTGCAGCATGACTAGGTTAGTTCTTTATGAATGCTGAGCAATGTGTTGTTTGACTCCTATCATGAATACTGTTCATCTGCAAGTGTAAACCCAACCTGTCTGTGTAACTATGTAGGTGTGTGTGTGCACGCATGAATACCCAATTAGGAAATAGTTCTATTGACTACACCTAGTGCATGAGAGGGTGAGGGTGGTCATTTTCTCCCCAGCCTTTGTATTGTCCTGAGTACGAAACACCACTGTGGTTTCTTAAGGCATCCTACCTTCAATTATCAAGCTGTTTATGTGTGTTTGAAGATGAAAGTTTTAAATAGACTTGGTGCCTTGCATACTTTATAAAGATTGCTGATAAGAAACAATATTAGATCAGACATGATGTCCTCTCAATATTCAGAGGACAAACGCAATTTTGGTTGGACACTGTAATTTGTGGTATATTGTAGGAAGTAGTACCCTTACTTATTTTACTCTTCTGTCTAGTATTGTATAAACTTCTGAAGATACAGTTGAAAGTTCTCTTGCTGCTGTGCCTCTGGTTCTTTCAGATCTTTGGCGGCATCCTGGCAACACGCACTGCTCAGTTGTTCTGACGTGCACTCTCTTGCCACATGGCTAGCTTGTGACCCTTTACTCACTCACCCTATCTATGTTTCTAGTCGCACGTGCGGAATTTGACCTTGTCCCGCCCCACCTCCATTAAGGCTTAACCTGCTGTTAACTACCTTTAACTACATCAAGGCACTTGCATATGGGATGATGACACTTTGCTATAATTGACGTTCCTTTAGCGAATTAATATAAAGTGCTGATACATATTTAAACCACAACATGATAGTTAGTGACCTTGGCTGTTCAAAACATTATCAGATTTTGATTCAATTCTTGACTCTTGACAAAGGGCTTACATTGATCACTTCCAGTTCAATTCTACTTGACTCTTAACTACAATTTTGCAGCCGAATTGTAAGAACTTTGAAGATAAAGTAACCGCCACAAACGAAGCAGTATTTTCAATAAAACTTCAAGTGTACGCCTGGACAGAAAAGGAGCTTGCTAGTAGAAGTACAATAACTTTAGCCGGCAGAAAGACGAGTCCACAAAACTGAGGGAGCGCAAGTAAATAAGCAGAAAATTGTACTTTTGAGCGGAAACTGTCCAGTGGCCGACTGTAGTAGCGCTGCTGAAGGTTACGAGTGAAGTATATTACTATTGAGAAATGAATACTTTTGTTGTTGGCTGGGTGTTATAATTTCATACTGACGGCTGACTTAATATTAGATCTCGAGTTTGTCACGATAATTTGATTGCTGCAGGTTTGTGTGTTTAATCAGTATGGGTCATTTGGTCTTTTTTTTAAACCCTTTTGAAGCCAGCTTTTCAAAACTTCGGGTGTCTTTTAGAATTAGAGTTTTGAATTTCTACCGCAAATCAATTGCAAACATCCATGAACTAACCAGCCAGGCATTCAAAGTAGGGAGCTAGGAGTGGACGATATCAGATTTTTAAAATATTGACTGACTAAAAGTTATCACGATACAACTAATTATTGACTAAATTTTGAGGTTTAATTACAACAATGATAGTAAAGTTAAAAAAATATCATGCGCTAACAATTTCAGCTTTAACCTTTTCTTCAGCAGGAGCATACTAGCAAGGAATGGCAGAGGGGCAAGAGCTAAGATTAGGGATCAAAAGTGAAAGAAGAGAGAATGAACAAAGGAGGAAACAAAAAAATGGAGAAGAAAAAAAAAGGGGGGGGGGGAGAAAAGAAAATAATGAATGGAAATTAAAACGAAAGTAAGACAGAAAAAAAGAAGCTAAGAATAGGTTAAAATGGTCTTCCAACAGCCTTGGCATGGTTTTGTTCCAGGTGAATTAGTCCTGAGTGTCCTGGGCTGTAGATTAGCAAGTTCAAGCCCAGCGGTATGAAAAAAAAAGGAAACAACTGGCGATACCGAACCGAATACACTTGGCAACACAGAATATAATGACTAAATATCGCCTATAGCCTTAAAACAAGAAAAAGAACAGGAACAAGTCCATTATGACAAATTTAGAGAAAACTCTGGGGAACAAGACCGGTCGAGCTTGCAGTCTGGTACGAAAATCGTAACCATATTCTTCCCAAATGCTGTGGAATTCTCTTTAGTCTTCATACTTTCTATTCTGAGTGTTTGAAGTTCATAGCCAACAAAAACATGGCACGTGGCACCCTGGAAATTCTTAGATAGTCAAAAATTATTGATCTCTGTTTTCAGACAATTAAAAAAGAACGTAACCTGCCAGTATGGGTTAAGGAAGTACAACACCTGCGTATAAAAAAAAAATAATGTAATAACATTGAGTTTAAAAAATTTTTTTAATTTTTTATGGAGAACACAGGCCTGTCTTTGCCGCATATATGCGGTTGTGACGTCAAAATGGTTACATTAATGTTCCTGCTGCTAAAAAATTTCATGAACATCATTAGGACTATATCATACAAGTGAAATCTCTGGAAAGTAACTAATTGGTAGCTACTATTTTTGACATATTACTTGTATTGGCATGGCCGAAGAAAACCTTACATGCTTTTTTGCTGAATTAGTGTAAAGTATATCAGTAATTGTTAACTCTTCTTTGTGCAGTGTAGAGTGTTATAGCAAGAGCTTGGAATGTGGTAGCACACACATTCAGGCTAACGAGACCCGACTATGAAGCCAAATTCGAAAGGCCACTTTTCATCCACAAAGTGGGTGTAGCTTTCAAACTCGGGAAAGGCTTTCAACTTTATATCAAATGCAGTTGTTTAACTCTAAATTTGTCTGTTGATACATCTTGTAAATTTTTAATATAGACAGAGAGGTGGTATAGTGCAAGATAATTTGAGACAAATTAGCCTTTTCACTTTCAACTTCATTATCAAAGGAGAGAGATTACTGTTAGGCTATGAAGTTAAACAGTGATTTAGTTGGTGCCTGTTAGGAATACAGAAGGTTTAAAACAGCAAGTTGTTATTTGAAGTTTATTTGTATGTTCTATAAGATCTCTGTACATTCAGTAGAGTACTGTTATCATTCTAATTGCATGTTGTATTTTTTGTATAGTCTATGTCAGGTATTGAAGTGGAAGCTGGAATTCCAGAATTGTTCAATGAAATGAAGCTGCGGAGTATCCATAAATATATGGCATTTAAAATTGAGAATAAAAAGAAGGTTGTTCTGGATTTTGCAGGAGACCCTAAAACAACAGAAGACAAAGAATCTGACAAAGTTTGTTTTGATGAACTAAAAAGTCGTATGACAAAAGAACCTCGATACATTCTGTATGACTTTGGCTTCACAAACAAGGAAGGAAGGCTAATTAAGAAGATAGCCTTTATTTTCTGGCAAGTTTTATATATGTATCTTGAAAGTGTGTTATTGTTTTAACTTTCTTTTAACCAAATAAGGGAGAAAAATCTATTATCTATTCTGCATTTTTTCAACCCCATTGTTATGCATGTAAAATTTGGTAAACTTCTGGAGAAAATAACACGTAACACTTTGCTGAGTGTAATAATCATCTGCTGGAACCACTAAATCATGGGTTGATTAAGTTTAGATAGCTATTGCTCAGGATTGATGCTAGAGCTGCAGAGTCCAGTAATTTAGAGTTAGTCATTCTCTGACTGGCACCGATATAGTTGCAAAACTTGCGTTAACTGTAGACACTATATATTTGTTAGACTTCACAGCAATTAAAAAAAAAAAAATTTTTTTTTGCTCCACCGTTACCATTTTATCTTTATAAGAAGTATGGATTATTCGTTAGTGGGGGTAATTTTTTTTGAAGTTCATGAAAGTGCTTGAAGGTCATAATTGATTTTAAATTTAGCAGCAGGGCTGGCAGAAACGCAATAGTTGCGTTGGTTTTGGGTGTGCATCGGACCTCACCTAAAAAGCTGGAGAGACAATAGCTTACAAAGAGCACAATAGACCCTGCAGGAATTGAATGGTGACTATTTAGCTCTTACCCACAAGAAAAATTGTTTGTAGTTACCTGCTGAAAGACAAAAAAAACAAGCGATGCATATAGATGGAGCAATTTCCAACGTGTGGTAAAGGGTCACTGTCATGGGACAACCCGGCTCAGCACAATTTTCTTTAGTAGCTTTTTAATAAAAATGTTTTTACTTGGAACTACCCTCCAGTTTCTCATTATCCATACGGTTTTTTATTTCCTAAATGATCCAGAATAAGTTCGTTACGAGATTTTTTTAAACTTTCCTGGAACATTATGATAATTTTTTTTTGCAGCATCTGTGTCACTGCCTTCAAACTAAAAAAAAAAATCACATGTATTTGTAATACACTGCTTGTTCATAGCTAAATATTTTTTGAATATTAACTGTTTGCAATTATTGAAGTGATCTTTGGAGAGATACTGCATCTTACCCACCTAAAGGTTTACTAAACTGGGCCCATCCCACTATTTCACCCACAACTGTACATATTTATGAGTGGATGTATTTGTAGTGTTTGGGTTCACTCGCGTATGATTTGTCTGCAGGTGTCCTGATGATAGCAAGATAGGAGATAAGATGATTTACGCCTCTACTAAAGATACTATCAAGAAATCATTTTCAGGTCTTAGTCTGGAATTCCAGGCAAATGATGCTGGAGACTTTGACTATAACGCCTTCTCTGATGAAGTAGAAAAAAAGGCTTGACATTGCAGCTTAGCCACTGTCAGTATTATAGCAATAGTTTGTGTTATAGAATTAACTTTCTTCTGTACAATTTTTTCCCTCTGTGTGTGTGTGTGTGTGTAAATAATTCAGAAAAAATATATAAATTTTTTTTTCTCCAGAGAGCATGTACACAGATACTCTAGAAATCTTTGGTTGAATAAAAATCATGTATTGTAATGGAAACATTTGACGTCCTAAAACTGTTCATGTTGCTGCATGTCAGACAGGGGAGATTATTGAAGCAAAAAATATGAATGGTACCTAAGATCATGATAACAGATGGGACATATTATCCAATCGTGGTAATAAATGGAAGGTTAAGGATTTTATCACTACAATTTTTTTTACATGCACTATATGTAAATATTGCTATATCCTGCAGTTATTTCATGCCACATACTTGGTTTGGTATGCCTATTATTTCATGCCACATACTTGGTTTGGTATGCCTATTATTCTGATAAAACATTCTTAAGCAGAGTAGATTGAAAATGATTGTGATCACATTGAGAATTAATGACGGAATCTGGTTTGAGCTGATGCGAGTTACTTGATAGTGGACTGAGTGGCTCGAGTTCTTGCCGTCTATTAGGACTTAGCAGAGAGACTGTGGACAGTGATGGGCGGTCTGGATCCGTAAGAGGATCAACATAACCAGAGTGACTTGCTGAGGAAGTAGAACTAGTCACTGGAAGGGAAGCCTTCTTGGGGCTGGACTCTGCCTCCAAGAAATGTACAAACGTACTCGATAGAGAGCTGGAACTCTGCCAAATGCAATTTTTATATCATCAAACTATATTGATCAATCAGTGAGGTACACTTACCTCTTGGTCGGAAGTTTTAGTCTTCCATATTCCTCCTAGCCAGCCCTTGCTATGCACACTACTCGCTCGTTCCAGTTCTGGTGCAGAAAACTCTAGGATCTTGGCTATAAGCTGAAGCACCTCTACTTTCTTCGCTTCTGAGGCATGAACATAGCCCAAAACCAAATTTTTCACAAGATTCCTGTACAAATAGATTGCATTAAATTATTAGAATAAATTTTGCTAAATCATAGCAACTGATAGTTTCTGTGTAGTATTAGAAAAGGTAGTTTGTTCGGACTAAACTCAGACGATTGTAAGCCTTGTGAACGTATAATGAGCAAGTCCTATACTTGCACATATAGCTCTCCTAGACTCGCTATATAAGCCCTGATATGCCAAATGACACCATAGCTAAAGTTCAAACATGTATTCAAGGAGCACAGTTATGCACTCTGTGATCAACAACACACCCAGTCCACATTTTTAAAATTGGCAAATGAGCTAATGAAGTGAAACACTATCAGATGTGCACCAATTTGAGCCAAATGGTTAAGTTTGAAGCCATCAAAGCCAACTAGCCTTGGTGTTAAGAGCTTACAGCTTAAACTTTAGTTCCTTTGTCAACCGCCTACCAACACATAGCACACCATGACAGCCTTTCAAAGATGACATTACTTCTCTTCAGTGTTGTACGTGAGTACACTTCAACTTTAGCACGCCGTTAAATAGGGAATAACTCACAACTTTATAAAAAAAAATTACACTTGGGTTTCCAGAGGTTGGAAATTACAAATTTTACTTCAGTGTGCTATCAAAAGGGAAATACATTTTGACTAGTACAGTCATAACTACATGTAGAACTGAGCTACATTTATGCTAATAAAGGGATATAGCTCCTATTGAGCTCTTTTCCTCTAGCAGAGGATAATGGCACATAATTGGTGGTCTGTTGAGTACGAGACTGCAGCAAGCGGTACTACTCAACAGTATAAAGGAAAAATGTGAAGGTCTTGGAAGTCGAGGGTTGTCGTAACTCAGTGGTTAGAGCACTGGTGGCTAAAGCCAGTGGCCCTGGGTTCGATTCCCGTTCCAGACCCTTTAGGTGAGAACAAGACAGGAAGAGGAAGTCAACTGAAAAAGCAAAGGAGAACAGAAGAAAAAGCAAGTATGCCCGTATTAATGATTCCACTGCAGCATGTAAGGCCTATAGTCGACATGATCAAGGAATTGTGCCTGAAGAAACTGCTAGTGACCTTCCTGAAGAACATTTGCTTGACCTAATGCAAAGTTACTACTATACCAACGTTTTAGTCACTAAACAAGCCAGTGTTGAGTTGAAAACAAGAAACCAAGCAGGTGATCAGCAGTGGATTATTGAACGAAGCAAACGCATTACTGCGTCCAGGATAGGAAGTATTGTAAAAATGACGGCAACTACAAAAAAGAGCAAGAGAGTTGAAGAATTACTTTACAATACATTCAAAGGAAATGCAGCTACAAGATATGGATCAGCGATGGAGTCTGTGAGTGTAGAAGAATATCTTGAATACCAAAGAAGGAAGGGCCACAGTAAGCTATGTGTGTCAAAGTCTGGATTAGTTATTTCAGATACTCATCCATGGCTTGGAGCAAGTCCAGATGGATTTGTTTATGATCCTGATCATGCTGAGTGCCCACATGGAATACTGGAAATAAAAAATCCATTTCGTGACCGTGAGAAATCAATAGATGAAGCATGTGAGTCTTCTGGTTTTTGTTTAGAGAAAAAAACACACGATACAGTGAGGCTGAAAGTTAGGCATGACTACTATTTCCAAATTCAGTGCCAACTATTTTGTACACAGAGAAATTGGTGCGACTTTGTTGTTCGAACTAACAAAGCACTTTTTGTTGAAAGAATTGAAAAAAATCCTGAATGGTGGCAACAGCACATAAAAACAGCAAAAACATTTTATTTCGATACTTTACTGGCAGAACTGGCTTGTCCTAGATACAGAAAGGGTGGAAGTAGGGAACATGTCAATTTTGCTTTGCAATAAAGGTCATCACAGTCACATCATTGTCACCATTTTTACATTCACTGTGGACCATCATCACCTGTATTCATATCAATATTTGATGCTGAAAAATGTATTACTTCATGCAAGACTGTCAAACATAAACCTGGACCTAGTGTAAAACCCAAATGTGGTTTAAATTACCTGTCCACTGCTAACTGCCGAGAATTCCTTGAAGCTTTAGCAGCTTCCGTTAAGTCCTGCTGATACTTGGAAACTGGTGACAACAAAACAAAATGCTTTTATAAACACCATATAGTATACAACCAGGCTACTGTGTAAAGGACGTGGTGGTGGTTAAAAACAAAACAACCCCCCCCCCCCCCCCCCCCCCCCCACTATATTAGGTCACAGCAAACTAACCACTCACCTTGCTCTTTAAACTGCACTATCACAGTTTCTTTGTCATCGAGTTCTTGACTTAGCAAGGCTGCTGCTCTAGCTCCTGCTCTTGCATCCTCTAACTCCATGCAAGCTTCCTCATATTGAGCACGCACTCTACTACACTCCTTTACACTGGCTGATAAATCCAACTGGGACTTCTTCAGAGCCTCAGATAATTCCAAACTCTGGTCTGAGAAATCAATAGAGAATCACACACACACACACACACACACACACACACACATCTCAGCCCAGCTCATACCAAGTGCACTCTACTCATACCATGTGCACTCTACTCATACCATGTGCACTCTACTCATACCATGTGCACTCTACTCATACCATGTGCACTCTACTCATACCATGTGCATTCTACTCAGTTCACACCAATGTTCACTCTACTCAGTTCATACCATGTTCACTCTACTCAGTTCACACTTCACACCAAGTTCACTCTACTCAGTTCACACCAAGTTCACTCTACTCAGTTCACACCAATGTTCACTCTACTCAGTTCACACCAATGTTCACTCTACTCAGTTCATACCAGTGTTCACTCTACTCAGTTCACACCAGTGTTCACACTACTCAGTTCACACCAATGTTCACTCTACTCAGTTCATACCAATGTTCACTCTACTCAGTTCACACCAATGTTCACTCTACTCAGTTCACACCAATGTTCACTCTACTCAGTTCACACCAATGTTCACTCTACTCAGTTCACACTTCACACCAAGTTCACTCTACTCAGTTCATACCAATGTTCACTCTACTCAGTTCACACCAATGTTCACTCTACTCAGTTCACACCAATGTTCACTCTACTCAGTTTACACCAATGTTCACTCTACTCAGTTCATACCAATGTTCACTCTACTCAGTTCACACCAATGTTCACTCTACTCAGTTCACACCAATGTTCACTCTCATACCAGTGTTCACTCTACTCAGTTCACACCAATGTTCACTCTACTCAGTTCATACCAGTGTTCACTTCTACTGAGTTCACACACAATGTTCACTTTCTCTTACTCAGTTCATTCGACATGTTCACTCTACTCGTTCACACAAGGTTCACTCTACTCAGTTCACACCAATGTTCACTCTACTCAGTTCACACCAATGTTCACTCTACTCAGTTCATACCATGTTCACTCTACTCAGTTCATACCATGTGCACTCTACTAATCTAAGTCCAGAGTGGCATAGTGTTGCTTCAGATTGTCAACCATTGCTGATACAATCTTGCCACACTACATTATTTCTTCCCAAACTTCCCGAAGCCGAATCCTCACAGTGTTGGCCAGATCATCACGGTAAACTTCTCAATTAAACCCTAAACACTTTAGCCTCCTCCTTGGCCTTCTAGAACGGAACACATATTGCCATTCACTTCAAGTTGATCACACCTAACCCCGATTAACCACTTCCTCTGGAACCTAAACAAATAGCCCTCTCACTTCTCTCCTTCCAAGCTAATCTCACTTTATCCTAGCTATACTATCCCAGCTTATCCTAGCTAAAACATCTCACTCGATCCTAGCTAAGACATCTCACTCTATCCTAGCTATACTATCCCAGCTTATCCTAGCTAAAACATCTCACTCTATCCTAGCTATACTATCCCAGCTTATCCTAGCTAAAACATCTCACTCTATCCTAGCTATACTATCCCAGCTTATCCTAGCTAAAACATCTCACTCTATCCTAGCTAAAACATCTCACTCTATCTTAGCTATGATATCTCACTCTATCCTAGCTATGACATCTCACTCTATCCTAGCTATGATATCTCACTCTATCCTAGCTATGACACCTCACTCTATCCTAGCTATGATATCTCACTCTATCCTAGCTATGATATCTCACTCTATCCTAGCTATGACATCTCACTCTATCCTAGCTATGATATCTCACTCTATCCTAGCTATGACACCTCACTCTATCCTAGCTATGATATCTCACTCTAATCCTAGCTATGATATCTCACTCTATTCTAACTATATCTCACTCTATCCTAGCTATGATATCTCACTCTATCCTAGCGATGACATCTCACTCTATTCTAACTATGATATCTCACTCTATTCTAACTATATCTCACTCTATCCTAGCTATGACATCTCACTCTATCCTAGCTATGATATCTCACTCTATCCTAGCTATGATATCTCACTCTATCCTAGCTATGATATCTCATCTATCCTAGTCATAATATTGATCACTCTATCCTACCCATAATATTCAACTTGACCCAACTATGGTATCTCACTTTAACCGAGCTTTAGCTACAATAAATGACCTCTCTGTAGTTGGTCCAGTGCTGTTTGCAGATTTCTCAAGGACTCGGCATTCTGTTCAGCTTGCTGATTGGCATTGGACATTCTTAAAAGAGCATCATCTCTCTCCTCACTCACACGAGCTACTTCACATTTTAGCTGCCTGCCACAAACACAAACATAAACATACCCACACATAGATATGTCAATCTATAAACCTAGTCAATAGGAATACAAATTAGTAATTGTTATGTTTTTTAAAATACAAAATTTAAAATGAATCCTTTCGATAAATTCCCCACCTTATTGTTTCAGATGTCCTTGATGCAGCTGCATTTAATTCCTATACACATGGCACAAGTGCTGACTTCGGCAGTTCTCATGTGGTGCTCTAGTAACACTCACATTACCTACGTATATGAACATACCTTTGACTTCTCCTCCTCTAATGACTTCACTTTGACCTGAAGATGTGCTTTTTCTTGAGTGAGTATTGTGACCTCTGCTCTTGCTTTGTTCAATTCATCTCTCACACTTGATAAACTCTGTACTACTACTGCATGCTGTTGTTCCAATGTGGCACGTGCATTCCCTTCAGTGGTACGCTCCTCTAGGAGCTGCTTGAGGAGTAATTTATCCTGTTGAATATGCCCAGCTTCCATTTGCCCCTCCATTAAAACTATGCTAGGATCTTTTCGTGACATATGTTCCCTATCCATCTGCATCTGTTGAGAAAGTGTGTGGCCACCACCACCTTCTGTCTGATCACTTAGCAACTCTAAACAAACAAGGAAACTAATTGGTCTCACAATAAAATAAGAAAAATGAGCAAGTCTGTTCCTCACACAGACACCATTGCTACAAACATAAACATCCACACACCCACATTTACATCCACACATTCACATGCGCACATTTACATGCGCACATTTACATGCGCACATTTACATGCGCACATTTACATGCGCACATTCACATGCACACATTTACACGCACACATTTGCATGCGCACATTTACACGCACACATTTACACGCACACATTCACATGCACACATTCACATGCACACATTCACATCCACACATTCACACGCACACATGCACACGCGCACATGCACACGTGCACATTCACATGCGCACATTCACATGCGCACATTCACATGCGCACATTTACATGCGCACATTTACATGCGCACATTTACATGCGCACATTGACATGCGCACATTGACATGCGCACATTGACATGCGCACATTGACATGCGCACATTGACATGCGCACATTTACATGCGCACATTGACATGCGCACATTGACATGCGCACATTGACATGCGCACATTGACATGCGCACATTTACATGCGCACATTGACATGCGCACATTTACATGCGCACATTTACACGCGCACATTCGCACATTCACATGCGCACATTCACATGCGCACATTCACATGCGCACATTTACATGCACACATTCGCATTCACATGCACACATTTACATGCACACATTCACATGCACACATCCACATGCACACATTCACATGCACATATCCACATGCACACATCCACACATTCACATGTCCTCCCTCTCTCTCTCTCTCTACAGTAATCTATGGAATGAGATGAGTAGTGGCTGGTACAAAAGGTCATACCTTTTTGTTCATGCTTTACACCATCCTTTACAATGCTAGCTATTGCTCTTACCTGCTCCCTTGTTTTCTTGCTGTTGAACATGTGCCAGTTGCTCCTCTAACTGATGGACTTTTAACCGATGTTGCTTCTGAAGCTTATCAACATCCTTCTGGTGAGAAACTTTAAGCCTGGCCATGTCAGAGGCTTGGTCTTCCAACTCCGCCTACATAACCATGCACAACCAAGGAATATCACACTGATAGTCTCGGGTCCTGTTCAATGTAATCAATTCATAATTAGGTGAGGATAAGAACCTACCACATATGTAGGTAACCATATAGGTAGATCACAGTAATTTATTTTTCATGCTCAAAATCACAAGTTGGTACTTATCTTGACTAGTGAATGGGACAAGTCTGATAATCATGATTATAAATGCAGCCTGCTTTCTGCAACACTACCACCACCACTACTGCAGACAGCTGTGGGTAACCTTGGTGGTTGGCATGCTCCATACAATCACTCATGCAACTAGATAAATCTCAGAGCTAAAGAAAAAGCTACTGGTCCTATCCTAATATGCATAAACAAAAGAACCTCGAACCTTTTTCATAATATCAACCCAATCAGCCATATCATCTAGTATCCTATGGGTGGATGGTAAGGAAAGGTAAGGTTGTTGCACAATATTGCACAACACAACAGACTATGATGCTACTGCTACTGGTTTGAACCATCACAAAACTAGATGAGGTGCGGTGCACTGCATAACACTGAAGAAACTGGTGAAAGAAATAGAATGTACTCGCAAATAAACAGTCCACACACAGTTTGAAATAGCAGTACACACATGCCCTGTTAGGGGAGTATGGTATATTATATTTATATTTAAACTCGTCCATATGCAGTTCACTACCTAGTTGATTGAAATGTTGCATATCTCCAACTACATGTCTGCCTCTAAATAGACTGAAATTCAATGTTTGAACACAACTCAAACACCTAGATGATATTTATCATGAAAACAAATGACCACTTCCTAACACACGTACATCAGTAAACGTTGAGGTAAACCTACCGGCTTTAGCTAACATCACAAGTTTACTACTTGACACTTAGTACACAACAAGTCAAAAACAACAAAAAATAACAACAACAAGAACAACAAGAACTAATGTACCTTTAGTCTTTCCTTGCAATTTTTCAACTCTTCCCTCAGGCTAGCCATCTCCTGTCTCATCTGAACTACTTCAGTATGGGGATCAAGAGAGCCCATGTAAATATTTCCATATTGTAGTCCAGCCCACTCCAATTCTCCATCCAAATCAACACTATCATAAGCTCCATCTACAATGACATCTCTTCCTCCGCCTTCTCTTTCTCCCCCTGGAACCTGCTGACCACTTCCCAAGGCCAATTCCTTGAGAGGAGATGCATCATCTTCAGTTTTGGTCTTATCTCGAAGAGTCTCAGTCTCTGTTTTGAGACGTCTTATCTCGGCATCTCGAGTGCTGATGAGTTTGCGATATTCTTGAGAGATGGAGGCTATCTGATACTCAGCTGTCTCTGCCCGATCCTTCTGTTCCTCACAATGTAGCTTCAATTTATCATACTAGTGTGAGTGCACATGTCACATATACAATATATTATACTACATTTATGGCATTTTATATATACAAATGTTTATGGCATTATATATAATATATATATATATATATAAATAATAATAATTATATTATACTACTTTTATGGCATTTTATATATACAAATATATTAGATGTATTCTCTCTCTTTCACAGGCTGTTTTTAAACGATACAGAATTAAAAATATTTGGTCGAACCCAGGGCCACTTGAAAAAGAAATTGTGAAGTGATACAAATATATTATACTACTTTTATGGCAATTTTAATATATACAATAATATACTACTTATGGTAAATTTAAAGGTCACCCTTAAAACTCCTCCAGCAAGTTAAACTAATTAACTGGAGCGAGTGAGTGAGACACTGTCAGGGGTAACACAATTGAAAATTAGGGATATTTGTTAGTCTATATATGTGGGAATTTACAGCATGTATGTATGTCATTTTGTACTTTGACTCTTGTTCATTTGGTGGTCGACCCTGTCCAATACCCCATTAAACTGAACCCTTTGGTAAGTAATTCTTACCTGAATCAACCAAGGAAATTTAATTATTTACCCCTTTGAATTAGGTTGTCTCTGACATGATCTGAATGTTGCAGGTTGCTGTTAGGTCTTACAAAACTTACCAGAGTTCAGTGGCAAGTGATTTAGTTAGTTAATGCGCTGTTTGTCATAGCTATACACCCTACATAACAGTATTGTTCTTTCTTGAAAATTCATTGCTCTATCTATAGTCAAATTGGAAAGAGAATATAATGTAAGTTTTGTGCTGGTATTGTATATCCAGTGAACAAGTGTGTATGAAAGTGTTGTTGTGTTACTGCTACTGATTAGCTAAAGAATAGCACAAAAAATGATAAGGCAAACATTAAACTAACAAATAAATCTGCCTCTTAAAACACAGGGGCACTCCCCCTCAGTTTCTTTATTAAACAATCTTATTGCGCGATAATTCCATAAATGCTTTTTTCTTTTAAAGACACAAAAAGTTGTGGGGAGGGTATTAAAATCCTCTAACATACATAATTGTAAAAAAGTGGCTGTTTTTAGTAGCCGAGTGCTTTTTATCGGGAGCTACTGGTGATTTAGGCAGTCAGAGCAGCTTAAATAGATAAGCCACGCCTACTCTGGAAAACTGAATTAAAAGTTCCTATTTAGCTATAGCTAAACTTACACTGTCAAAGTCTACATAACTGTACATTTAGGAATGAATAGATTGAATGACATTCTTCTTGAATTAGGTGAATAGGAGATAGAATATTCAGCCTTTATCAGGTTAATTTAGCTATCATGTTGCTAAAATTAGGTACTTGCGCATAATGGTCGCTCACCATTTGCGCTGAAGCACATTACTAGAATGTAATATTATGTCTACTGGCCAGTGAGTAAGACACCAGGGTTAACACACAATGGAAAATCAGAGATGTGTCTGTCTGTTTAGTTATGTGTGGACTGTACGTATATCATTTTTTGACCCTCATGTTATAATGCTTGCTTGGTGGTGTGGAGGAGGTACAAGGGCTGAGATGGACAGGTAGATGTAGCTGCCACCAGGTTCCTTGGCTGCTAAGTGTAAGGGTTATTTCTTCCAGAGAAGAGACAGGAAAGATGAGAACCAACTACTACTGAAGCGGATAACACTAGTAGTGGTGCCAGCTGGGGAGGATAACTCTAGCTAAGCTATCACGCCTTAGATGATAAGTCTAAGTTTGGAATATGGTTCTTCAAACACCTGGCAGCACTTAGTATGCACTAAGGTAAGGAATAATAATAAAGAAAGGGTTCTGCCATAATGTAGAAAACAGAACAGGAAAAGGTGTGGTGATATAGCAGGAATGTGATTTAGTTAACTATTGTAAAGAGTGAAGAGGGTAATTGACCAAAACAAAACCATTCTGATGATCTAAATGACCAGTATTGCCTAAAAGCACTCCAGTTTATGAATGGTAAAGTGTTTGCAATCCATAATAACCCCTCACCACAACTGTTTTGGTTTGAACAAACAAAAAACAAAAACAAAATGTATTAGCTATTATAGCTAAGCAGTAGCTGTAACATGCAACACTTTCACACACACACACACACACACACACACACATGTTCACTAGACATACCAACAAAAGGCTTTACCTTGTGTTCTCTTTGTGACTTGACTATTGGACAATGGATTTTCCAGTAAGAACAAATCTGTTGCCAGGGCTACAGCTACTATTACAAACAGCGCATTAACCACTATAACTTTCTAACTACATCAGCAAAATTCGGATTTGTCAGACACAACCTGATTCAAAGGGGTAAACAATCAAATTTCCTTGATGATACAGGTAAATATCTATAAACCAAGGATCTGGTTTTGTGGCATATTAAACGGGGTTGACCTCCTAGCAAACACACAAAACAATGGTCAAAGTACAAAATGACATACACACGCCCACATATGTGTGCTTAAGCACAAAATGGCGAGCAAACTTGCCTAGATAGGCTACATAATACTACAGTACTGTTTTATGATTTATAGATGCTTCTACTTTCATTGAATGACAAAAGAGAGTATTTAGCAGTTGACCTTTAATTTTAGTAAACCAACATAGAATTAATTTCTTATCTTTATCTTCAAAGTAGTGACTATCTGTTAGTAGTGTTATCTGTTACTCTTGACAACAAGCACTCAGCGATAAAAAAATAGGCCTAGGCTAGAGCTTTTTTCTAACAAAACTAGAATTACGCACTTACCTCAGTTTTCCGGAGTAGTAATAGCTTTTCTGGCTTTAGTATTGAACTATCTGAATTACTGGTGGCTCTTGAAACATGCACTCAGAAACGGCCAAGTTTAAAAAAAATTACATCTGGTAAATAGTTTGAATGTCATGGCAACCACTAGCCCCAGGTTTTTGTGACTTGAAAAAACAAAAACAAAACATTTTCTAGAAATAATTGTACAGTTTTAAATCTGGTTCTGTAGTTCCAGGAAGAAGTTGAGGGCTAATGATTGGAGTGTCCTTTCATTCTTCTACAGACGTTACTAACACTAATTTTTGTTTGTCAGATTTACTAGCTAATACAGTATCGCTTAGTAACCTGAACACATGGAGTTATTAGTGTGGGATTGTTCTGCTATGGGTTCAGCAGGGTAACTGTGGGCAATTGAGTCACTATTTCTCTTGTCCCTGTGACATAGCGGACATTTCTATTGAACTAGTTATTGTACATGTAATACGCACACAAGAGGGAAGATGGTATTACATGATGCTACTATATTTATTAAAAAGAACTCTTGCTAGAGGTTCTAGTCTATACATGTTTCCTCCACGAGTGTAGTAAACTAACATCATCATCATATCAATGCCGGAGTGAAACACACAATGTTGGCCACTAACTCACATTTTCAGCACAAGGTTATTTAGAGTCCGTTTTAATTTTTCCTAAAAGTTGAACTCTCACGCAAAGCTTAAAGTCAGTTCTAAATATGATGACATTTTTACCCTCACATAATTCATCACTGCACGTTCTGCAAATTACTAAAGAATGAGATTAATATGAACAAATAGTCAGCAGTGAAAAGATTTATGTGTTTGAAGACAGCACCATCCAGCCATTCTAGAGTACATAACATGGCTTAAGGGAGGCAAAAGAAGGAATTGCCCCCCCCCCCCCCCCCCCCAATAAATATTCTAACACTAACACTTTGTATGAATTCTCAAATCAGCATACACTCAATACACTCCATCCCCTCTTATCCTGGCACCTTGGGACCTGAGGGTGCCCGTATCTCAGAAATGCCAGTTACTCAGGAGACATATGTAGTTTTCTCCAACTGCACGTTGAACCAACCTTATTCAATGAGTTTCAGGCTTTTTTTTTCAAGCTTAAGCACAGTCCTCTTTCGCTTGTAACCTTCAGTAGGCTTCCCTGAAACTCTCTGGAACTAGAAATAACCAGATTGGGCTGCTGCTCAAATTAGTGAAATCATGTGGTAAGAATTGATTGAGTGGCTAACTTTTGCCCAGTAAAGAGGCGTGCCCGTAATAGAGACGTCCAGATAAGAGGGGATTGAGTGTACTACTTTAGGCATGGTGTTGTACTGCAAAGGTCTATAAGAAACATAAAGTGTCTGTATCTTAATTCCATTGATTCTCCTAAAATCTAAGAAAGTTGTTTTTGCTCCTGCTAGATTCATTTTCTCAGCCTGCATAGTATACTTAGAGAGAACCAACAAGGGGCAACTCTCTCACTAATTCAACATCCTTGTGAGTAATTCCTCACACTCAAATATTTATCAGGGGCTAGTGAAGCAACACAAACAACTGTCCTAGGACAGTCTCCTTGTTGTCCATTCCTTATTCAGAACCCACATACTAAAGTGCCAGAACTCACTCTGTGTTACATAGTACCACACATTCACCCTGAAGAACTCACTCTGTTACATAGTACCACACATTCACCCTGAAGAACTCACTCTGTTACATAGTACCACACATTCACCCTGAAGAACTCTGTGTTACATAGTACCACACATTCACCCTGAAGAACTCACTCTGTGTTACATAGTACCACACCCTGAAGAACTCACTCTGTTACATAGTACCACACATTCACCCTGAAGAACTCACTCTGTGTTACATAGTACCACACATTCACCCTGAAGAACTCACTCTGTGTTACGTAGTACCACACATTCACCCTGAACCTATAAGGTCAACCAACTCACCTCAGCTTGCTGGTACTCGTGAGACTTCAGTAAATCCTTATACTTGTGCTGGAGAGCCTCAAGTTCACCCACTGGATCTACCGGTCACAAATTTTGAAAACAGTTACTTTGGCAATTGTTATTGTAAACTTGATGATGACTTACTTACATTATCCCAAACCCCTTACCTGATTTATAAGATGCTAAATTTATAGCTGACTTATCAAGTATAAGATTGAGACAATTAATAAGGCAAAGCCACAATTTATTTCACTTCTTAACCCTTTACATAATGGAAAATCTAACTGTCCACAAACTGCAGTAAAAGTGAGTAAATTATTCAGCTAAAGCTATAATGACAATAATGTTGGTAGCGAAAGTTCAAGTCCAAAGATACCCCATAGATAATTCTTACATACATGTACATTCAAATATACTACAACTCCTAACAGGGAAGCATCTTCAAGTACTAGCAAACAGCTTTGCAATGTTCTCCTCTTTACTATTCATAGCTACTGAACTAACCACTAAAAAGGTTCATATAATAATAATAATAATAATAATAATAATGTTAATAAACAAAAATACAAATTAGAAAATGGAATATATATAACACATAATGTTATTCTCTTATGTATGTGCCACTTGAGTTATCTGAGTATCATTCTACCCCGCTAGTAAGAAAGTGAATACTCAATAATGTACTTCCTCCACATGACAATCCATTAAAAACCAATGGCAAAAGGGAGTTCGTAGATTATACCACTAGCAATCTAGACTGTGTCAACCACTGTATTTTTGTCCACTATTCATAAATTTAGCCTTTATAGTTAGTACAACTAAATAAACAAATTTAAATCTTATTGTATTTATTACTAATAGTATAAACATCATCTTTACTAATACTGTTGCCTTTAGTTCTTCTATCAATGGACTTAATACCTACCTTAATGGACCTCAAGTTAATCATGTCAGACAGAATAATAACAAAAAAGCTAATTTTTAAAAAAATGCTCGAGGGTAACACAATTCAAATATCTTTCTAACTTGAAGGATAGAAAAGTATTAGCCAGAACAATTAAAATTGACTATATGTAAATTGTTTGAGACTGCTAATTTTTTTCCCATTACTCAAGTCTAGCACCGCTGTATCCTATTCAGCATAAGTGTATTTAGCACAACCATAGCCACTTAGTTCACTGTTTGTGATGCATTATGCTAATGATGAGTGAGCCAGCCTTGGTATAATTCAAAGGACACAAGTATTGGTTAATGTGGTGAAAGTTGAGCTCTTGATAACCAATTTTTTTCTTTTAATAATTGTAAATCTGGAAAAGGAAGCAAGAATGTGTTAAAAGAGGAACTACATTTCATTCGTATTTATATACATATACCCAGTCTTCAACTGAACACCCATAATAGTATCTAACTCACTTCACTCATTCGCCAAATACAGGTTTCCAGGCTCTATGGCAACAAAAATGCTAAGAACAGGTCTCCTAAGCTCTACTGTAATGAATATGCCAATGTTTAATGTATGAAGCACATTTTAAACTTGCACCCAGAAATCCACATGAAATGTTTTCAGTGTTCAGAATAAGATATTCCACGCCTGCAGAATTACTGCTAAAACTGGCCCACCTTCTACTTCTTCGGTAGTTTCAGTCAACACCTCTTTAGTGAATGAAGTTATTTGGTCTGTTATTTGGTTAAATCCTCCGCTTAGCCATGCAGACATCTCTGCTCGTCCCTCCCCCCTTCACTCGTCGAGTAACTTACAATTTTTCCCAAATAAACTGCACCACAAATGAACCAAGGCAATACGACGACCTCTACCTATTACAAATTTAATAGCCTACTAAATCATCTCAGTACCTGGTGCGTTCTAATTCTTGGAGAAGTATGCACGGATTTATGTTAAGTACTCCACAATAACAAATTTTTTAGTCTACCAAGTTTGAGACTGCATTTCCATAATTAATAGCATATAAATAATAACAAATCTTTATCAATAAAAACAAATAAATAAAACAACTTCAGTCAACTTTTTTTCTCAGTTTACTATTCCAAATGCCATAGAAGAAATAAATGGCCCAGCCAATGACTAGCCATACTCCCATTCGAACCCAAGCATATCCATCCAGCCCAGCCAACATGTAGCTGTTGATAGCTATGCCAACACAAGGCACAAGTGGAACAAGAGGACACTTGAATGTAGTAGGGATGTTCTGTACCTCACACTTCATGTGAAATACCACTAGCAAAATAAACATAACAAGAGAGAGAACAGCAAATACAGCAATGAAAGGCCAAAATACGCCATTAACGAACAAACTTGCTGAAATGAAACAAAAGGCACAGTAGGCAGCAATGAGACCAATAGGGATGGCTGAAGACGGCTTAATTGTAGGTGTGTATCTTATAATCATGACTCCAGAGTTCACCAGGTTGAATGCTAGCAATGTTCCAACAGATATAGCATTAGACAAGCTGTCCAAACTCATGAAGAAAGCCAGAATAGCAGTGAATACACCAGTGATAATAGTACCCACCAAGGGGATCTCAGTAGTCTTGGTTGTCCACTTGAATATGGGGAATAATAAACCCTAAAAACCAAACAAACAACAACAACAAAAAAATACATGCAAATTTGGTACTACTACTACTACTACTACTACAACAACAACAACAACAACAACAACAACTACTACTACTACTACTACTACTACTACTACTACTACTACTGCCATCCTCACCATCACCACTAACATCAGCACCACTATCTATATAATAATAAGCTTGTGTGTCAGTAATAGCAATGAAAACGGTGTGTACTCATAAATAATTCATGCGCTGAATCTGGTTGGTAAAGCATTGCCTAGAACTGAATGGGTAACACGTCATAACATTCAATAGAAAGTAATAAAGAAATGAAGGCGATTAGAAACAATGACTATTGTAGCTAAAATCGGCGAGCAATGGACTGAGAAGGTAATAGTTTCACAAAGCCTAAATCCACAATCATGGATGAAAGGATAGGGAGAGGATAGGAAGAGCTGAGATGACTTAGAAAGAGGGAAACTGATGTCACTAAAAAGATTTTATTCCTACTTTGCAAAAGTGTGTTAGTTAACAACAGTGTGTGAATTTCACTAGCTGAGCCAGGTTGGTAAAGTGTTATCAGTGAAGCTGATGATGGTGGGGTGCACATTTATGAAGACATGGGTCAAGAAAAGTAAATTAAATGCAATGGTAGGATAAAATGGATAAAAGTTTCTTATGCTACTGTATTCCTAATTTGCAAAATTATTTCGTCAAGCGCCACTGTGTGGCGGGGTACTTGCTAGTCATTATAATTTTCTTACATCTCTGGCCATGGTGTAGAATATCCTTGGCTGTCCCAGCAGGCAAGTGAAGGTGGTGGTGGTGAGACCTAACAAAGCTCCTATGGAGATGACCTTGCCAGCCCATGACACTCCAGTATCTACCATAGCAGTCACTAGGGGTGCACCAGATTCAGCAATCTTAAAGTAGGGGACCATTCCTGTAGAAACGATGCTGATGGCGATGTACATTGAGCCTGCAGCTGTCAGAGATCCAATGATGCCCAGAGGAATGTTCTTCTGGGGCTTTTTCGTTTCCTCCGCAAGTGAGCTGACCATGTCAAAGCCAAGGTATGAGAAGAATAGCTTACCAGCAGCTACAAATACTTTAGTCACTCCATTGGGAAAATATCCTCCATCGACAGTCCAGTTAACTGGGTCCACTCTAGTTGCTCCGACCAGAATGAAGAACAGCAGCACAAACATGTTGAGGATCGTCATGATAACGTTGAAAGTAGACGAGGATTTAATACCCAGTAGCATAATTCCCATACAAATAAGTACAATGGCCGCAGCTGCCGGGCTCAGTGTTGTGCTCCCACAATGTATGCTATTCAACCAATTAGGAGGCTCTAACCCCCACAGTGACCAGAATTCAGAGAAGTACTTGCCCCAGGATCGAGCAATCGCCGCGGCACTGATACAATACTCCAGAGTAAGGTCCCATCCAATCCTATCATATGTACAATACATAGTGAGGCAATACATAGTGAACACCAACAGATACTGAGTATGTTAACACAGTATATCTTAGAACATCTGAAACAGCTACTGGCAACACGGATTTATCAATATTATATTGATTCAGTCATTCTCGGCTGAAATAATTATAATAATTTTTTTATCTCTTTAACAGCCAATGGCAGGAAGTCGAAACATCGGGTTAAGTTATAATTAACTATGTTGGCTGTTAAAAAGAGAAAAAAAATTGCTAATACTATATTATTGGTACTAACTAGCTGCTAAATCAGCCAAAAGAATGGTAGTAGCACATGCAGTGTAAAAAAAAAAAAGTTTGGAATCGTCTTTTGATATACCACAGTATTATACATACATTAAAAAGAAATGCATGAAAAGTACAATTCATGAAATCACTTCAAGTTGCAATTTTAAACAACGAGCTGTATCTCTGAACAATACAAGTAGCTCTGACATTAAATATTCAATTACTAATAACTCCGCTGTTTTTCTGATTTTCCCACGCACATATCATCACAGTACTCACATCCATCCAATGAACTCTCCAAATGAAGCATAAGCAAATGTATAGGCGGAGCCAGTGACTGGCACTCTGGCAGCAAACTCACAGTATGAGAGTGCAGTAAACACACAGGCGATGGCACCAATTGCAAATGCTATGCTCACTGCTGGACCTGTGTGATAGACAATGACATGCTCAAACTAACAACTAAAATAGTAACATATGTTCGGTTGATGTAATGCCCATAACAAAGAACTCCCACTTAATACAACATTGTCTCTCTTCCTCACCAGCTTCCTTAGCACCAATTGCTATCTGTGAGTATATACCAGCTCCAACTGTGCAGCCCACACCATAACCCAGCAGGTCAATCAGCCCAAGAGACTCGGAGAGTCCTGACTTGCCATCCTTGCCTCTATCTTCTCTTTCTTCCAAACACAGTTTAATGGGTTTGCGACGAAATAGAGATCTAAGTAAAATCAATATCACATCACTTTAGCAGAGTTCATTTGATGCATGCAATTACAAACACAGCACATTTTTTAAGTGAATTCTCCCTCATTAGCACATTACGCATAAAAATATTGAATTGGTATGTAAGAAATGTAAAAAAGTGAATAAAGCTATAAACGTATGCATATCCCTTAATTATGTAAAGGATAATTCTCAGGCTGTCTTGTTCCCCATTAATACTAAAGCTAATTGCATCTCAACATATGTATGCTGTTCTCAAAGCAATATAATACGTTTAGCTTCATAGTTTTATATATTTTATTTAGCAACTATGTGGGCCAGTAAAATATTATAATGCATGTGTGCTATGTATGTGCCTGGCACATGGGCTGCATGGTCTACTTCTGATATCACATCATCATCAGCTACCACAAACCTCCTGCCTTAGTCTCCCCACTACACCCCAATGAATATCTTTAAATAGTGGAAAAATTAAATCAAGTCAAAATAAAACCACTTAACAACAAAACTAAATATGACTTAACAATGTACAAGAATGTTGCAAAACAAACATTGAAACAATTAGCAGATACTTACTTCCATAGGAAAGAGATTAGATTATTTACATTAACAAAATGTGGCACCGAAGCCTTGATCAACATCAGATGAAAAAAGGCAATCGTGATAATAAGAAGTTTTCTTTACCACCAATACACCACTTAAAACTCAACCTGATATTTTCAAAGTCCGACTATTACTATTAGTAACTGCCTGCTCCTTATGAAAGGTTAGAATTATAAGATCTACACGGAAAAATTATCATTATTATTAATTGGGCTAGCGAAGCGAGACTCTCACTAACAAGTCTCAATTGAGATTTTGGTATATGGCAAGTTCAAAGAGGTCAATGCGTGTCCATCCCCGGAGGCTACTTAAAAACGTAAACATTAGCTTGTGCGCAAGAAATTCGGGAGAAAAGACTTTGAAATAATAAAAGGAAAAATAAAATGGCAAAGAACTACGGAGATTGAATGGAAGAGACACTTGCGGTTAGGTCTTCCAAAGTTAGCTGAGTTCATTAATTTTTTTAGCAGCAGTGGCAAGTTAACTTCGTCAATGTGCTGTTCGTCATAGCTATGCGCCTTACGTAACAGATTTGTTCTTACTTGAAAATCCAAAGTCCAATAGTCAAGTCACTAAGAGAATACAAAGTAATGCTGTATCTACTAGAGCTCTGGTACAATAGAACATTGTGAATGAAGCGTACTTTGGAAAGGCAACTAGCTTAAACGAAAACCGTTAGTTTATCGATCCTTACCCGTATCATCCTTGGAAATTGGATTGTTTACCCCTTGAAAATCCTTTGTCCAATAGTCAATTTATGAAGAGAATTCAATGCAGGTCTTGTGCTGGTATATTCAGTGAACAAGTATCTAAAAAGTGTTGTGTGTTGCTAAAGAATAGCAATAACTATACAAAAATATTTTTAACTAACAAAAATTACTAGCAGCTAGCATTCAAATTTAAATTTCAGTCAGACCAGCTCGCTCCCCATTTGTGCTGAAGCACATCACTATTTGACGAGCGAAGCGAGACTCTGACTAACGAATCTCAATTGAGATTTTGGTATATATATACACTGTCTGTATGGCAAAGTTCAAAGAGATCAATGCGTGTCCATCCCCTGAGGCTACTTAAAAACACTTAGAAGCACCAAAAAACGGCGAGTTTTTAAAGTATGTGTATACGGTAAAGGGGTTTCAATATCATAGTAACCATTAGTACTATAAACGCACTATACTTTCACACAACTGGACATACCTACACAAGACTTGCCTTCGTGGTTAGTCTAGTGGACAATGCATTTTTTAGTAAGTATTGTCGTGCAGGGCTTACAACTATGACAAATAGCGTATTAACTTACAACCGCCATTAACTCGAATAGAAATGGAACTCCGGCAAATTTTTAAGCTTTAACTGCACTGCAAAAGAATTCAAAGCGGTAAACAATTCAATTTCTAGGACGATACGAGTAATGATCTAGAGGACTTCGTTTAGTGAAGTTTGGGACGGGTCAAACACCGAGTTAATACAAAAATATGCGAGGGTCAAAGTACAAATGACATATGTACGTCCACACACATATATAGACTAGTGATGCGCTTGAGCACAAATATCGAGCGAGCCTGCCTAGTCAGGTTGCATACAACTACAGTATTGTTACATAATTATACTTTAGATTAGATTTGTTCCTAATTGAAAATCCATTTTCCAATAGTCAAGTCACTAAGAGAATGCAATACGATGCTTTATCTACTGGGCTGGAAAGGCGACTTGATAAGCAGAATCCTTTGATTAAGGATCCTTACCAATGTTGGATTTTTACCTAGAAAATCTGCCAAATAGTCAAGTCGTGGAGAGAATGTAGTGTAAGTCTTGTGCTGGTATATCCAGTTATCAAGTGTATATATGTGTGTGCAAGTATTGTGTGTTGCTAAAGAATATCACAATAAATTTTAAAAAATCATTAAACTATTATAACTGCTAGCATTCAAATTTGAATTTCAGTCAGACCAGCTCGCTCGCCATTTGTGCTGTAGCACATCACTAGTAACTTTACAACATATATACAAAATGAGATGTAATGTGATAAGGAGGGTGGATAAAGGACAAACTCTATATACAAAAGTGCAGCCTAATTAACTAAAAGTAATGAAAAAATTAAATAAAATGTTAACAATTACAGCTAAGTGTGTGAGGTGAGTGATACATTAATAAAGTGAGTGCACATCTAGAATACCTTGGATGGTAAATATGCTGTAGACGGTCTAACAGAGTGGATTTATCACTACTTCCCACATTTATAACAGCTGACCCCTGATTAATATATTTTATCAGACGAGCTTTCTCTCCCATCTCTGTCGTCGGTGGCGTCCACCCGTCCTCCATCTATCTTACACCACTCGTTCAAGCAGATGGGGGTCGCAGCTACTCAGTATGACGTACCCACGTAGCGCACAAAACGGTTTAAACAGCTACTCGGAGCAAATACTGAATCTATACCGTAGTCTGGCGGAGCCGACCCTTTATCTTCTTTGTTCCTTCCCCCGCCCACCAACAAAGAAGGTAAAGGGTCGGCTCCGCCAGACTATCTATACCGTACCAAGCAAAGGAAGGGGGTGGGGTTAACGTTTAACCGCGCCCACTTTAGGCGGAGTTATTCGTTTCTATAGCCACTATTTACAGCGATGGGTGATCCCGCTGCATCCTCTGGCGGAGCAAATCCGTCTGAGGTGAATGAGTATCGGAAAGTAGATAAATACTGGTGGCATGTAAACAAAGGAGGATTTCCGATTCCACAAGACACTTGGGAGCGAATGTGGACTTACGTAGTGGCTACTCATCCTGAAGGGATTGAAATTGTGTTGAACATTAGAGGAAAGCAACACAGAAGACCCGCTGCTCCTCAGGTTCCGGTCATTAACGTGACAGACCCAATAAGTGATAGTTTATGGAAAATACAGCAATATTTACATAGTTTGCAGTATAACCACACTGGAACACAGTTTTTCGACATTAAAAAGAACAAATCGTTATCAAGGTACTAGCCAAGAATCTTGCTTTTAGCTATTGATTAGCATAGCTAGAATAAATAACAAGCACTTACATTTTAAGACTGTACACTGACTGGAATAGTTGATTATTTGCTAAAATTTAATAGTTTCTGATGATGTTTATTGGTTGCTTTAGGTTAATGGACAATGCAAGGGAAATGATTTCTGAGTGTTTACCTATCAAGTGTTTAGAGGCAGTTGTACTCAGCCTTTATCTAACTTCTTCCCTTCTGCAAGCAAACAGATTTTGTATCAGTTTTAAGACAAGATTTAAGGGCCATATCTACAGACATGTTGTTCTAGGTTTGCACCATAAGGCTCTGTATGGTGCACTGGGCATGAGCAGACGGGAAGACCTCATGTATAAGCCTTTAATATATATAGTAAGTTCATGCTAATATTGAGGTAAAACATTTTTCTGTAGGGTATCTTAAAAATATTTACATAGATCATATTGTGACTTTGAATTAATAGATTATTTGTTTTGTTATGGTTACATAGACTTTGGCTGATCTAATATTTGATTTCATTACATCATATCATAAATGTAAGTATCCTTTGCTTAACTTAGTGTTCTTATGAAACTTGCTGTTTTTGAAATATTGGACATACAATAACTATATTGTTTTATTAACTTTAACTAATGTAGATATTTATATGTTAGATGACCATGTGGTTGAAAAGATAAAATTGAGTTCATATATTAGCCATGATGTCAGCTGTGGAAACATCATCAAATGGAAGGTGAGGAGCATTGATATTGCTGATTATTTTGTAATTTAATGTAAATAATTTCTCCAGTACATTTCTTTTAATTTGAGAGAGGTGAGTGACCAAGACTTGAAGAAATCATTGGATCAAGCATCAAGAACTTTACGCTCATCACTTTAATGAATCATGATCATGATATTAAATGTTGTGTATTTTGGTGCTGCTATGTATGTGAATGCGACATTGAGGTGGCACGGTATCGTTAAAACTCAAAGTGCAATAGATCAGGTACGAATCGCCAATTCACTGGAATTGCTAGTTGTATAAAATTCTTCTTGGTTGCCTTTGTGAAAAATGGCGAGAGGCACAAGCGCTGGTTTTGACCGACACATTACGATCTTTTCTCCAGAAGGGAGGCTCTACCAAGTTGGTAAGTTTTATTTATTAAAAAAAAAAAGAAAAGTTAGCTCGCGAGTTTGTAATTAGGCGACTAAGTCTTAGGATGTTGCAGTATTAACAATTTTTGTCTGCTATTTTATCTAGTACACTTTTTTTTGTTAGAATATGCTTTCAAAGCTGTCAACCAAGGTGGAGTGACATCCATAGGTGTTAAGGGAAAGGAGTGTGCTGTGGTCATCACTCAGAAGAAAGTTCCTGACAAGCTCCTTGATCCATCTAGTATCACACACCTCCATCACATTACACCACACATTGGAGCTTGCATGACGGGCATGGTTGGTAAGAATATTGTCAAGTGTAGTGAGCAGTCAGTCGATAATATAGTTTTCTTGACATTCTAAAATAGGATTGACTTATACTTGAAATTTGCTTCATTTATTTTTTCCATGCTAATAGATATTAGTATTGTCATTATTTATATAATACACTTGTGTGTCGTGTCAGTGATAAAGACAACGACAGTGTGTCTATTCATGAACGATTCATTAGTTGAGCCAAGTTGGTAAAGCATCATTACATTCAATAGAGGCGATTAAAGAAACGACTTGTGTAGCTAAGAGCAAGTGAGGATGGCGAAAGTTGATAAAGCATTCAAAAGGGAAGGCAACAGTTTCACAAAGCCTAAGTTTACAATTATGGATAGAATAGCTGAGAGACTGAGACTGAGAAATAGAAAGAGGCAGATGAAGGAAAAGGGAATCCATGACTCAAGAAGAATGAGCTGAAGAAAGGAAAGGGCTCGAGAAGAAACAGAGCAGGAGAGGGACAATGATGTAACCAAACCTAGTATTAGAGGATATAAGAATAGATTTTTAAACCTTATGCTGCTGCATTCCTAATTTACAAAAAAAAAAGTTACATCAAGTGCCACTGTGTGGCAGGGTACTTGCTACTAAATATAGTCATCATCATTATTATTATTATAAACTGTGTCATGTGTTTATAGCGGACAGTCGAGCACAGATAAAGCGGGCTCGTCAAGAAGCAGCTGAGTTTAAGTATGACTATGGCTATGAGATTCCAGCAGATACTCTGTGCAAGAGAATGGCAGATATCTCTCAAGTGAACACTCAGAATGCTAACATGAGACCTCTGGGATGTAGTAAGTGGCTTATGTGCTGGGTGTGGTACTTCACTTACGAGTACATATTCATCCCAAAATGAAATTGGATTGAGCTCCATAAAAGAGGAAGTATTGATATTGATAACCATTTATTACAACGTAGCAGCACCATGCAAACTCTCAGCAAGTAATTAAAACGTTAGGACTTCATCACACACACACAAATGCACACACGATGTGTTGTTGAGGGTGCGCGCAGAAAATTTGCCAGCTTTGATTTCATGGATTAACTGGGAGAACAAGCACCAGTATACCTGTCTCTTTTTGGAGCAAGTCCACATGTCTCTGCTACTCATGATAATGTTCATAGACACAATATCATGATTTATTTTTTAACTTCATGATTTTTTTACTCAAGAATGTTTATTGCTACTAGATAGTCCATTAGCTTGATCAAGACATAAATTTTCTAAATTTGAGACTGTCACATCTGCCAGTATCATAGCTATTTAGTTATCTGGGCTAATTTTGTTCCTTATTGTTGACATTAAAATGTATTCAATGGTTATGTCTGCCTGGGTATACTTGTCCTTTTTTCTTTTTATGCTAGGTATGATTTTAATTGCTATGGATGTGGAAAAAGGTCCAATGCTCTTCAAAACAGATCCAGCTGGTTACTATTGTGGTTACAAGGCTACCAGCGTAGGTGTGAAACAGACTGAGGCAAACAATTACATGGAAAAGAAGCTTCGAAAAAATCCAAACTGGTCTTTTCATGAGACAGTGGAAGTTGCTATTACAGGATTGGCCAATGTGTTGGCTGCTGACTTTAAGACAACTGACATTGAAATTGGTGTGGTCACTAAGGAAAACCCCCGCTTCAGGTTAGTGGACTTGTTTTTGAAGTGGGTGAAGCAAGCTATGTTTCACTATCAGGTGTAGTTTTGAAATATTCATTGTGTTATATACTTACTGTTTAATTTAACTTATTTTGTGCCATTCTCTTTATAATGTAATAGTTAAGTCATGCATTTGAGGTTATCTAGCGATGATTCCGCGAGTTGCCATGGTTTACCTATAATAATGAACAGTTTTGTCTTACTTGCTTTGAAATTTCATCTCTTTTAAATGTCTGTGCAGGAAAGAAATTAAAAAAAAAACACTTTAAAACTTATACTCAATTAAAAAATCAAACAATGAAGTTGGTAAATACGTAGAATTAGGGATCTATAAATTCATGTTTATCACTGCAATACTATTCCCAAATTCTTGCAATAAGTGGTGGTCCAGCCTCACAAGCAAGTCTGTACAGGGAGTGGTCTCAGGATCATTCTCCAAACATTGTTCATCTGACTTTATTACGCATGTCAAGTAGTTCAATCTTTTGTGTGTGTGCGTTGTTGTAGTTACCCGTTGTTGTTATTGTTACCTTTTTGTAGTTACAGTTGTTCAAACTACTCTTCAGAGCTCTAACCTAGTATCATTATACTTGATTGTTCACCAGGGATTTAATTAAGACATTACCTATTCCCGTCGTTACCACCTCAGTCGGATAGTTTAGGTAGTTTCAATTAAACCCAGCTCAGTGGGCTCTACGAAGTGGTCTAATTCTGCCTGGTATTTTTGATGAACTTTGGAAAGTACGCTTTGACTGAATAAAAATGTGCATCTAATAATCCTCTGTAGTTGTGTTCCGATACAAAATATAGACTCATTATGAAAAAAATTGTTACATATAATATTGGTTTTATTATTTTATTTATTTTTTATTGCAGGGTGTTGAGTGAGAAAGAGATTGATGAAAGACTTCTGGCTATTGCAGATCAAGACTGAGTTTTATGATCATTATTGCCATGCAGTCATGTGGTTACATTTAGACACGGTTCAGCATACAACTATCTGTCTTTATGATTACTTGTAAAAATCAATAATTTGTTTTAATTATAATATTGTACATTTTCCCAATTGCTAAGCTACAGCATAACCACCCATTGATATGGTTGCTAATTGTAAAGTGGCTAAGTGTCTTCAGGCAAAGGTTAGGTCCAAGTGCCTACATGACACTAATTCACTAAATTTTTGTACTCTATTCATGCCAATAGCGTTGGCATTGTGAATTTTAGTCCAGGTTATAGTAATACCACATGTGCCACCTATACCTTTTGTACCATATATAAATATCACATCTGTGGTACTATCGTGTTCTGGAGGTGAAACTACGATTAACACTAGTTACCCTTCTCAGCTACCAAGACTCTGCGAACACTGTTGTATTTTAATCCCAGTATTCTCCTTCTTATTAACGCCCGTTAACCAGATCTGGTTACTACAGGTTGAGGTGATGATGTAACAGCTGGTGAGGAGCTTGATGACGATGGGAGGACTCATCAGCTGGCCCCACTGCAGCATCTCCTGGTTTAGAGCCATCTTCTATCCAGTCATCACACAAATGTAATACTGGAAGCTTGTGACAACCTTATGGTGGCTGTTTTTGAGAGATTTCAAAGATAACATCACGTAGAGGTCACCAATATCGTGTTCTGGAGGCAAAATACTAGCTACCCTTACTCAGCTACCAAGACTCGCCAGGAACGTACTGTATTATTTTAATCAGTCAGTGTATACAGAAATTATAAAGTTTGCGAACCGATTGACAATAACAATGCGATAATGACGTAATGAGTAATGGTCACCAACCGTAACCGCGCTACGCGGGGAAGGAAAGGGTCTGGGAACATACAATACAACGACTTTGTTCAGCATGCCGTTTGTTTCAAAATCGCCCAATGTGATGTGCGCGGGCTAAAATGGTTTTTGTGCGCGCTAAAATTACCTTCACTTTGGGCGCGCTAGAGGGTCACTTAGGGCGCGCTAGAAGGTCACTTAGGGCGCGCTAGAGGGTCACTTAGTGCGCGCTAGAGGGTCACTTAGGGCACGCTAGAAGGTCACTTAGGGCGCGCTAGAAGGTCACTTAGGGCGCGCTAGAAGGTCACTTAGGGCGCGCTAGAGGGTCACTTAGGGCGCGCTAGAAGGTCACTTAGGGCGCGTTAGACTGTTACTTGGGGCGCGCTAGAGGGTCACTTAGGGCGCGTTAGCCTGTCACTTAGGGCGCGCTAGAGGGTCACTTAGGGCGCGCTAGAGGGTCACTTAGGGCGCGTTAGACGGCACTTAGGGCGCGCTAGAGGGTCACTTACCCTTTACCAGAATGGAGGATTATCTTGATTTGGCTGAAAGGCTACTCGCAAAATGTCAAAGCAATTGGAATACTACTAGTCTAGAAGTATGCAATGAAATTGTTCTTGAATTACAAATGTATACCAAGTTTTAGCTGAAAATACTCAAGATATAACTGTCTCTAGCTCTCATCATAATATAGTCAGCTAGGATCTATTAGTTCAGCAGATGCATGGGCTTAATATTAGTACAATGGGAGAATAATGCAATCAGGCTGGAGAGTGAGCCTGTACACAGCACATCAGGAAGACCTAAAAAGGTTGTCAATATTGAACTAGTAAGTACTCTAAATCTAGCACACACTCATAATTTATATCATTACATTAAATTTAGATTGAAATTTTAAGAGGAATGAAGTTCTCTTGGTCAAAATGTGCCGATGTTTTGATGATATCTCAACTACTTTGTGGCGCTGTGCTGTGGAAAAGGGATTTCAAATCAAATGACAGAAATCAGCGACGCAGAGTTAGACAGTGTTGTTAGACGAATAAGTACCATAATTTTGTCCTAATGGGGACAACTAAAATCATATGATATTATAGTTCCTCGACAGTGTGTTAGATATTCCCTACATAGAGTATCTCCAGATGGGAACTACCACAACAATCTGCATACATGTGTACAGTGTTCCCTCATCAAATGCTCTGTGGCATATTGATGGACTTCACTGCCTTATTAGGTGGAATCTTATTATACATGGTGGAATAGATGGGTTTTCTCGGCGAATTATGTACTTTCATGCTTCCACTAATAATAGGGCCACAGTATTGAAACTATTCCTTGAAGCCACTGGGAAGTATGGATGGCCTTCTCGAGTAAGATCAGACTTAGGTGTAGAAAATGTTGAAGTGGCTAGGGTGCATATTGAGGCTAGAGGAGTTGGAAGGCATAGTCATTGCTGGTGCCAGTACACACAATTAAAGAATAGAGCGGCTCTGGAGAGATACATTTCGTTGTGTATGTCACACATTCTACTCTTTGTTTTATGAGATGGAAAACTGGAATGTTGGTACCCACTAATGAGACAGATTTGTTCTGTTTGCATTATGTTCTTCTACCCCGTATCAACCTCCAGTTAAATATTTTTTCAAATAGTTGGAACAACCACACACTTCGCACAAAGGGTTTAAACCCAGTACAGTTGTGGACCAGAGGAACGTGTATAGCAGCACCATCAGTTTCAGCCCTTGGATGGTTTAGGAATAGAGTCTGGACAACATCTGATGAACCCATTTGATCAAGGTTCAGTAGAAGTGCCTGAATTACATATTCATCTTACTGATATCCAAGAATAACTGTTACGTAATCAACACGATTGGATATTTACATTTCTGTTCATGAGGATGTTGGTGAAATGATGTCTGAAACAATGTCATGATTAGCTACTATATTTTGTCAATTTTTGTATGAATATCATTGATTGAGGGTAATAGAATCATAAAGAGTAACTAGGTAGCTTAGAGCTAGCTATAGCTATATGTTATCAACCTCCAGTTAAATAATTTTTCAGAAAGTTGGAACAACCACACACTTCGCACAGAGGGTTTAAATCCAGTTCAGTTGTGGCCACAGTATTGAAACTATTCCTTGAAGCCACTGTGAAGGTAATTTAGCGCGCACAAAAACCATGCTAGCTCGCACAAACACCATTTTAGCCCGCGCACATCACATTGGGCGATTTTGAAACAAACGGCATTCCATAGCTAGCTCGCACAAAAACCATTTTAGCCAGCGCACATCACATTGGGCGATTTTGAAACAAACAGCATTCCATATCAATTATCACATTCCAAGGCTTGCGTTAGCCAATGACGTCACGGCCACGTCCCGGTAGCGGTTACGGTTGGTAAAGGGTCTGGCTACGCGAGACTTACCTTAGACTTAGCGTTGAGCGCGCTTCCATCGCCACGCCGAAAAGCGGACGGTTCGGCGGCGTAGGCCAGACAATAAAAAAGACCATCATGCAGTGCGACTCAGGACTGCATGGCAGTCATTAGTCATATGCTGAACCAGCTTTCCTGATTATATTCTCGCGTAGTAGAAACCTTGACCAATCGTTCGCTTGGATATTATTATTGGCATCATAAGCAGAAGAACTGATTTATTCTGCCTGTCATTTCTCCCCCCGTAATAAAAAGACTATGTGCCGCGTCAAACTCGCACCCTTTTCCCCCGCTAGCTTTCATTAAAACGATTTATAACGGTGAGGTTCGCTTTTGTTGTCTTTGTCAATTCATGATGAAATGGGAGGGAATTTTGAAGTTATTGGCATTACTACTGGATATCGGTGCGCAAAAGGCCTCCGCTAACTGTAAGCAGTTAATACGTAGTATAAAGTGATATTAGTTCAAACGGTCGTTACTGTAGTGACTGGGATACAATTATTCCTGGGAGAGAGCTCAGTGATATAAACAATGAAAACTTCCTCAATGAAGCTTGGCTTTCATAAAGCCAGGGTTGAGTAATGTGCTAAGTCAGTAGTTCCAGTGATCCTGTTTAACTTGTGAATAATATTATTATTGTTGTGGTTAAGATTGCATCTGAAGAGTTTTGTTGTGATATATTAATTATTCATGTTGCTTTGACTTTAGGCAGGATAATTTATGGGACATGTACAGTTTCTAGTGAGTCCAATTTCATAAATAAAGTTGGTGAGGGGGATATTCAGATTATAGGTACCACTCATGGAGGCACACCTACATCAATTATATGGACTAGGAATGGAAAACTAGTTACTACAGGGTCAGTTTATGGAGGTCGCTACAGGACTAACAATGCAATTCAGCGTACACATAATCCATCTTGTTTGGATAATCAATACATGCTGCATTTGTCCATTATTGGCTTCTTGCCAGGAAATTATACTTATTATGTTTCTAATGACCAAACTAGGGTCAATGTATCAAGTTCTGTCATTTTAGAAGGTATAGTAAGAGTAGGTATGAAAACTTCTGAGAGTTCTAAGAGACAGCATGCAGCTAACATCAGAGAATGTAATTTTAGTATTTAGCTATACACTGGCATTCACTGATTCTTATCATTGTTCAATATACTAATTTTAGTTACTAATACTGAGGCATTTCCTTTAGAGTCAACAAAACCAAAAAAAATGATTTTGAAGCAGATCAGAGATTGGAGGATTTTAGCTACATGGACAGCACCGCTAAATCCAGTTGTAGGCTACAGAGTGTTTGTTGATGATGAGGATTATATCTATGGTGATGGAAACTTGGTAACCGTACCCAGTTATGTCCATTCTGGATCTAGATATGGGGGAAAAGTAACAATTCGTGTCAGAGCCATTACTCATCATTACTGGAGTGAAGTATTAGGTCCACAGACTATAGAAATAGCAAGTGAGTCTGCATTGAAATGGCCTTAGAATCAAAGTCCAGCTATTTTAACCGAACAATGGTTAACCCTATTAACAGCTTGCAGGTAGTTTATAATTTTTTTTACTAAAAATTACTTTAGATTAACGTGCTGCATTTGTTGAAATAATTAAGCTATAACAGCATTATAAAATTTAAGCAATTATAAATTTAGCTGTACAACTTATGAAAATAAGTAGTGTAGATGGTTACCAGATGATATGGGACAATGAGTATGGCTACTTAATTCAGTAGCTGTGTTACTATATAGTGTAACATACCAAGCCATTCCTTTCATCGTTCACTGAAAACATAGTGCCATCATTGCTCTTTGTATTATTGTGTCATCAAATTTCAACATTTTTGTTAAATTTCAGGAATTACTGAGCCAACAGTCTACATTATTTCTGTGTCATCTTCTTCAGCCACATTGCTATTGTCTCAGTCAAGGCTTACACTATCTGCTGACCAATACTTAGTCAACCTTTCTTCAACTAAATGCAAAATGGTAGATATCAAATCTAAAGTTTATTCCACAAATTTTGTTCACCTTAAAAACATATTAGACAATTGCACATACATGGTTGATATACAAGCAAGGAATACAATGGCAGAGTTGTCATCTAGTTTTGTAACTGGAATAAAATTTACAACTTTGCTTGCACGTAAGTTAGTACCTTATCACTTATGTGTTTATACTTTAATTATGGTAGCTACTATGATGACTAGCCACTATACTTTTGACTGATAAAACTCAATTTTATATTGTATGCAATAGGTAAGCATGTGTTGCAAATAAGCCAGTTTGCATCTCACTTTTGTGAATATAGTATATATTATAAAAATGGACCTTTCCATTTTTTTTTATAGAATCTAGATGGGATTATGTAGTTACATCCGTGACAATGTTTATTATAAACTCGCTAGTCTTCTCAGCAGTTTTTTTCAGTGTCTACTTCAGATCACTTTGCAACTGTACACACATTACAAATAAAATCAAGAAAATGAAAGAGCGAAAGAAGCTTAAAGAGGAGAAAGATCTCACAGGTCTATTTGCTAGTAATAAAAGAGAGTTTAATGAAGGGTATGGAGCTGGAAGTGGTGAGAGAAAGGAAGGCCAAGATCATGAAGCCAATGCTGATTTAGACCATGAAGAAACTGATTATACACCAATTTCTAAAAAAAGTAGAACACAAAAGAAAAGAAATAAGAAAATGAAAAATTAGTGAGTGTAACATTAAGATAATGGGTTTCCATTAAAAAATATTTATATGTGGATTATGAAAGACTTCATGCCAAATAAAATTGAGGCAATAAAAATTGAGAATCTTTTATACAATATACAATTACTGTATTTTTATTCGAATTTTTTAATTCTCACAACAAGTTCATACCTTATTACAAAAATAAAACAATTTAGCATTACAATTCTAGATTCACACACAACTTATTATCTATTATAATATATTTTAAGAGAATGGTGGGACCTCTTCAAATGTACTGTTTGCTTAGAGTTGCATTTTTACAATATTATGACATCACACAATTTTCTATGAACATACTAAAGCTTTTCTTGACATTGACACACAAGGAAATTTAAGATTTTTAACAGCATCATACTTTTTTAACATATATTTTTCAATTGTCTTTATTGTTCTGACATTATTACAGAAATGACCAAGGACAGATTTACATTGGATTCATGATGAATTTTAATATATTATATGTATTGCTACATAGCTATATGAATATAATTCTGTAACAGATGGAATAATTTGTGCAAGAAGTGTGAAGTGAGGTTTTAACCGTTAATTCCTCAAAGTAACTAGCTATCCATTGTTCTATGGAACAAAAATATGAATCCATCATAATCTCCAGTTATTCCCAGGACGAGGCCACCGTCCTCCTGTCATAATAATTTTTCTTTCCTGAGCACAAACAAATTGTGTGGCAACCCTTTACCTGATTAGTTTGTGCTGAAGTAGCAGTAAAGGCAGGGATAGAATCCTCGCCGGTGTAGGTAAGTTACAGTTTTAGCCTGAGTTGTCGTTGACATATTCATAGCTGGTGTTTTCGTTCTCTATCTCGCAGCATAGCTATCCTCAAGCAGTTGAATATTAGCAGCTCTTTCTTCTCATTTGGGGTGACAGGCTTTTCACAATATGTAGTATAAATAGCTAAAACTATGAACATGAGCTCCTTGTATAGTGCTGACTGTAGGTAAATACGATTGGACAATTTGAAGAATATGTTTTGCAGTCTGTGAAGTTTTGTTGTACTGGTTTGAAGATGTGCTTGAAATTCATATTCCTGTAGTTTTTTTATGCCCAACTACATTCAGTGAAAGCTGTTACAGGATGGTGAGGGAAGGGCTGAGAAACAATTAGAGTTAAGCAGCTTGACTGGCTTGCAGTGGTAGGGTTTGTTTTGCTGCAGGGGCACAGATTCTTATCATAGAGGCTATTGTATACAACTTTTTACATGCCACTAATTGTTAAGGTACTGACCATCTGTCTAATTTGGGAATAGCCTCATTGTACGTTTAAAAATTTAAAGCTAATTTTGAAGAAAGCATGGAATCTTCCTATGATATACCAATAATATCATCAATGCCACCTGTGGGCTTAGTTTGGTGACATCCATGGAGAGCTGCAATATTCATACAACAAAATTAATTTGCACTCTTCGAATTTTTTTTCGTCACAATTAGTATATTCACTCACCTTTGTGGCATATAATAAAAAAAATGACCACTACAACTACAAGCGTCATGGGATAAAATATTTGACCAACAACAGAACTTTTAGGTGAAGGTGGATGTGTGTGTGTGTGTGTGTGTGTGTATAGTTATGGACAAAACGGCTCCTGATGCTCGACTACTCTTAGAATGGGTATATGGGTACAAAGGTCACCAATGTAGAAGCAACCTCTACTATACAGCTGCATCTAAGGTTGTGTACTTTGTTGCTGGAGTGGGTATGGTTTATGACACTCACAACAAGAAGCAGTCTTTCTATCTTGGCCACTCAGATGACATCATTAGGTGAGTCAGTGGGAATGCCAGTTAGTGCAGGCACGATTATATGTAAGTCAGTCAGTAGGCATGTTAGAGGTCAGTTAGTGGGCAGGTTAAAGGTCAGTGGACAGGTTAAAGGTCAGTTAGTGGGCAGGTTAAAGGTCAGTTAGTGGGCAGGTTAAAGGTCAGTTAGTGGGCAGGTTAAAGGTCAGTTAGTGGGCAGGTTAAAAGTCTGTCAGTGAGACATGATCATGTAGTGGAGTAGTCTGGAGTAGTCTGGCGTAGCCAGACCCACGTAGCACGCAAAACGCACGGAGGGTCTGGGGACATGGCCGTACCAAATTTGTTCTGGAGGAATGTGGAAGTGCACTTCCTTTATACCTGAATTTCTACCGCAAATTAGTCATGATTGCTAAACCTAGCATTGGAAAGGGTGGCTGACACGCACAGGAATTTCTGTTTGTAGTTGAGGAGGGCTATTCCCGGTAATTGACCGCCGCAATATATGTGCGGCAGAACAAATTTGGTATGGCCATGTTCCCAGACCCATTCCCAGCGTAGCAGTTCGGTAAAGGGTCTGGCTACGCCGGACTAGTAGTGGAGGGCAGTGGTGTTAGTAAACAGCTTTGGGTGGTCACCACGAGTTATGAAGTTGATTTAATTCCTTGTCTAGTTATTTTGTGAGGTCTAGGCCTACACTTTGCCTAGCCCCACACTTTGCCTAGCCCCACACTTTGCCTAGCCCCACACTTTACCTAGCCCCACACTTTGCCTAGCCCCACACTTTACCTAGCCCCACACTTTACCTAGCCCCACACTTTACCTAGCCCCACACTTTACCTAGCCCCACACTTTACCTAGCCCCACACTTTACCTAGCCCCTTCTCAAACTGTGTCCCAACCCCTAGCTACTTAGCCCTTACCTACCTGCACTGCACTGATAATTATGCGTAATGAGGTAATTCCACACTGGCAATTTCATGAAGTGTGTGTTTAGTGAATATATCATGATCATCGTTGTTGTTGTTGTTGTTGTACTCTGCATACTGAGACTATGATAAACAGTCCAATATCCCATAGCAGTGTCACATATGTGTCTGTGTGTGTGGACATGTGTGTGCTTGTGCTGTGTGTTTAAGTATTATGCTTTGTGTTAGGTTTTGTTCAGTAAGCTCTATACAATAGATTGACAGCACTTACCCACACAGCACTTACCCACACAGCACTTACCCACACAGCACTTACCCACACAGCACTTACCCACACAGCTCAGCATGTTAGAATTGTGTTCTACATATTATGGACTCCAATTGTTGGTTAAAAAAGAGCTATGATGACTTGAAACAATTACAAAACTAAGCTTACAATAATGAATAATAATAATAACAACAGCAGCAGCAGGTTTGTATGAGTGGGCATGTGTGTGTGTGTGTTTGAGTGTGTATGTGTATTCTTCAGTTTGTCTCTGCATCCAGACAAGACTCTAGTGGCCACTGCACAGATAGGGAAAGATCCTTTTGTGTGTGTGTGGGACTCATCTACTCTAGAGACGGTGTCCATTCTTCAGGGTGGCCATGAAAGAGGCATTGCTGAACTTGCATTCAACGTGGAGGGGAATGTATGTGCTAGTCTCATGAGTGAAAATAATCATGTGTGAATTGAGATAAGTAATTATTTATTGCTTTATTATTGTAATGAGGTACGGTATGGACTTATTAAACAACTAACATAGCACTAGTTAGTGGCGGTGGTAAGTCAATGTGCTCTTTGTCATGGTTATAAGCCGTACGAAACAGTATTTACTTGAAATGCATTGTCCACTAGACTAACCGCGAAGGCAAGTCTCGTGTAGGTGTATGTCCAGTTGTGTCAAAGCATTGTGCTTTACAGCCACTACTTAGCTAAAGAATGTCACAAAGATAACGTTTAAATAACGTGTATTGTTTTTTTGTTTTTTTCCCCCCCTTCAATTCAAACAGTTGCAGCGAGTTGTTACTATGGCACTGAAATCCCTTTACCGTGTATGCTGTAATTTTAAAACTCGACTTTACTTTCAGTAGCTTCAGTGTTAGAAGTCAAAATCATTCATATAAAAATAGTATAGTCTTTAGGTTCGCTCGCCATTTGTGCTCAAGCACATCACTAGTAATAGTGAGTGCAACATACACTCAGAGTTTATAGCTTGAATTAGCGCTTGTTATGCGGAGACATGATGGATGGTTCTACATAATCTTCTAGTGAGCTTTGTTGATTTACAGACTCGGGTGTTACTTATTCATTTAATAATAATGTGAGCAGTATTCTTTGCACTTAAAATAAAAGAAATCTTCAAAGACCACCTGTTATGCTGGCATTATGCTCGATGCTTTGGCACACCTGTTATGCCTGAAGTTATGCGGGCATGATTGGCCCAGGCCTATGGCATTGGTTGCAGTTTAGAGCCCAATATAATTATTTGTTGCAATTTTGTAGGAGATAACAGCAAAAAAGCTGCTTCATAAACCCTTTCCTCTAGCAAGTAAACACAGTTCAGGTGTGAAATAGTGGACTGCAATTGCATTCACCTCACCAAAGGGATAGCTGAGGCTTCATATAAATGATTCACACTGCTTAGCTAATGCTTTGCTCCACCGGTGGTTTATTCCAGCCATGTCTTGTTAGATGTCTAATTATTGCTGTAGTTATTGGCATCGGTTGGGATGGACGATCACCACACTCTCAACATATGGGACTGGAGGCGTGGCAAAATACTAGCCACTGCTCGAGGACACGGCTACAAGATATTCAACATTTGTTTTAGCCCAGCATCTGGCCACTCCCCCAGTTTGATCACTTGTGGGGTCAAGCACATCAAGTTCTGGACTGTTAGTGGCAACTCACTCTCTGGCAAGAAAGGAGTGTTTGGAAGGAAAGGTGAGTGAAAGAATTTTGTTTTCAAACTCATTTGGTGAGTGTCTGCTCTGACAAAGCCAGTCACTCTTAGACCAATCAAGTGAGGCAGCAAGCAAACTAAACACAATAGAATGGACAGTATATTTGGTCATGTAAAGTTTACAAGTGACCATTGGACTATATGTCAAGTAGGAGTTAAACTGGTAAGGTATGGTCTTGTGAGCATAATGAATATTCAATATGCGTGTTCATACCAGGGAGCTAAAGAAAGGGCTTAATAATTAAGGAATAAAAAAATACAAAGAGGAATGGATTGCAATATACTACCACCTAAAGAAGTGATGTCCTACGTACATATGACTGTATTTCATTGACTGAGGAAATACACACCTACCCACTCTACTCCCACTCTCTGTCCTATAGAAACAGGAATGATCTCTAGTGGTAGTTTGGGGTTTCAAGTATTGTACTTCCATGCTGTTGGCACTTCTGTGTGTTTCATGTGCAGGAGAATTACAGACGGTATTGTGTGCTGCCTACAGCACCACGGGAGACCATGTCTACTCAGGCATGCTCAATGGAGATATCTACCAGTGGAAAGGCCACCATCTTGTGTCTGTCATCAGAGGAGCTCATTCGGTATGACTCCATAAAATGCTAAGATAGAATATGCCGTACGAGTTCATTGCTACTGTATCACACAGGGAGCCATCTACAGTATGCATTATAGTGAGGATGGATACGCCACTGGCTCCAGAGACGGTACGGTGGCGCTGTGGAACAAGGAGTTTAAACCTATCACTAGGCTGGACATTGCAGCATCAAGCCTCGGGTACAAAGGTGAGCAATCAGATTATTAATGCACTAACTGTTGTAAATTAAGAATGGAGTTGCATAAAGTGTTTTATCTATTGTTATTCTCTCTCTACCACTTGGTTTAGTAGCATAAGGTGTTTTATCTATTGTTATTATTCTCTACCACTTGGTTTAGTAGCATAAGGTGTTTTATCTATTGTTATTATTCTCTACCACTTGGTTTAGTTGCATAAGGTGTTTTATCTATTGTTATTATTCTCTACCACTTGGTTTAGTTGCATAATTTTCCCTCTCCTGCTCTCTTTCTTCATGAGTCATTTCCTCTCTTCAGCTTTTTTTGAGTCGTCAATTCCCTTCTCCTCTTTTGTCTGTCTCCTCCTGCTTCTCAGTCTCTCTGTTCTTCTGTTTGTGATTGTGGACTTGTGAAACTGTTGCCTTCCTTTTGAATGTTTTATTAATGTTTGTTGTCCTCACCTGCTCTCACTACACACTATAGTTGTTGTGTCCTTAATCGCCTCTACTGAATGTGATGATACTTTACCATTTTAACCATTCAGCTAGGCTAATGAGCTATTCACGAATACACACACCGTCATTGTCATTACTGTGTATTATTATATAGATTATTAACCCTCAGTGCACATGCACGAGAGGGTTACAGTAGTTATTATCATTATTAAATTATTATTATTATTATTATTATTATTATTATTATTATCTATATAATAATACGCTTGTGTGTCGACGATGACGACCGACGACGGTGTGTGTATTCATGAATAATTCATGAGCTTTGTACGGTTCGGTAAAGTGTCGTCCCGTTGTGTTAAGTAAAGTGTCGTCCCGTTGTGTAAGTAAAGTGTCGTCACAGTAAATGTAAAATGTGCTGGTTACTTCTAAAAAAGCGGGTGCAATAGACGATGGAAGGCGGCTTAGGTTTCATAAAAGAAGGCGAAAGTACCGAAGAGAAGGTAAAAGGCGATTAAATCGTAACTGAAAGCGGATGGAAATGGCGAGGTAAGGCGGTATAGGTTTAAAATGGAAGAGAAGAGAAGGCAAAA